>Ga0315296_10004299_pt1 | contig 11647 bp, 13 predicted proteins | sample YL17G14_18_MG_FD_203921 | JGI IMG/M metagenome (GOLD analysis project Ga0315296, IMG submission 203921) | Sediment microbial communities from Yellowstone Lake, YNP, Wyoming, USA - YL17G14_18 | ecosystem: Environmental > Aquatic > Freshwater > Lake > Sediment | place: USA: Wyoming | collected...
ACACCATCAGCAATTCCGAACCTCACCCACTTCTCAATCTCTTTCAGATTTGCGGAATCAATAAAGATCTGCATCCCCCACCTCCTCTTTTAATTTAAAGGTTAAAGGCTGTAAAGCTCAGAAAAATGAATTGCTTTCAATTTTGGATTGGTTTTGACTTTTCAAGAATGATAGAAACGGCTTCAGAAAGAGATTTTACCCGGAGATCACAGTGAGCATCTTGGTTATAGCAAGCATCCAATAAGATCGTTTTGCATCCACAAGCTTTGCCAGCCTCCATATCCTTCCATGTGTCCCCGATTAAGAAGGACTCGGTAAGATCGATATCCCATTTCTGGGCAGCCTGAAGAAGCATGCCTGGTCTGGGTTTCCGGCATGAACATTTATGGTGGTCGTCATGGGGACAGATATAGATATCATCAATTGGAATCTCTGACTTCAATCGCTCCGTCATGGAATGCAGAATATCTTCAGTTATTTCACCGCGGGCCAAATCGGGTTGATTACTTACCACTATGATTTTAAATCCATTGTTTTTCAGCTGTTGGACAGCCTCCCTGATTCCATCGTTCAAAACGTATTGATCCAGTCTTCTTGGCGAAAAGGGTTTACCTTCCCGAAGGATCACCTTGTTAATCACCCCGTCACGATCAAGAAAAACAGCCCTTTCCTTCACTTTACCGACTCCCATTTCATCTCTGAGACCTTAAGAGTTGGATACGAGACGATGAGGTGTAAGATAACGCTTTGGAAGGATTCGGTATGGGGTGTCACAGTTTCCGAATTGACGGTAGGTACAATCACACAGACATCAGCCACTTTTGCGGTGTAACCACCATCCCTTCCAACGATCCCGAAGATTTTCGCCTTGACCTCCTTAGCGTAATCGAGAGCTCGAATCAGATTGATACTGATATTCTTTTCCGAATTTCCTCCTCCCACCGAGAGAACAAACACGCCATCCCTGGAATTGAGTTTGCTCCCTTTCAACCAATCGACAAATACGGTTTCCCAGCCACTATCGTTAGTTCGGGCGGTCAGTTCAGAGACATTATCTGTTGGCGTATAAGTCTCGATTCCACAAATTTTCCGAAAATCGTTTACCGCATGGGAAGCGTTGGCAGCCCCTCCTCCCACCCCAAGGAAGAATATGCGGCCACCTCTCTGCCGAAGTTCAATCAGCGATTTAATTATTCGCTCAATCCTATTCTTGTCGATCTTTTCTATCACTTTTATTGCTTCCTCAAGGTATCTTTCAATGTGGTCCATAATTATCCCTCAAGTTGATAAGTTGAATATGTTAATAATTTGTAAAGAAATGATTTATTAATCAATGAATCTTTCTCTCTGCACCGTATGAGATAATTTATGTAATCATTTTTTTCTCTCATTTTCCCTTATCGATTTTCTTAGAACCTATCAACTGATCAACCTTTAACTTAAATTTTAAGGGATTCTTCCGGCTTTCGTCTCCTGACGAATATATTCAATCGCTCTCTTAAGCCCTGCCTCCAGGGGGGTTTTGGGCTCCCACCCAAGGCTTCTTGCCTGAGTAATGTCAGCTAACGTCACCTGAGCCTCTCCAGGAAGGTCATCTTTATAAATTGGATCTGGAACGACGCCAAGCATCTTCGAAATCTTATCCAGAATCTCACGAACTGAATAGTTGATTCCTGAGCCAATGTTCAAGACTCTTCCATCTGTACGCTTGTCCCGGATACAAATCAGATGAAAGTCATTTACGTCATCCACATAGACAAAGTCTCTCCTCTTTTCTCCGATCCCATAAATAACGGGCCGTTGGCCTTTCAGAATTTTAATGATAAAGGCGCTCATCACAGGTGGAATCGTACGCCGGTAGTCTTGAACAGGCCCATAGACACAAAAGTAGCGTAAGCCTGTAAACTTCAATCGATAAAATCTCTCATAAGCTTTAGCAAAATACATTGAAGCCAGCTTACTCACTGCATAAAAGCTCTCTGGTTTTTCTTCCCTCTCTGGAGTTGGGTAAATTGACGATCCTTCGTAAATAGCGGAACTCTCGGCATAGACTATTTTCCTCACCCCTGCTCTTCTTGCAGCTTCAAAGACATTTACTGTCCCAGATACATTGATCTCCGCTGTCTCCACCGGATCCATTTGACAGTCTGCGATACAATTCTTGGCCGCAAGGTGAAAGACCGTATCCACATCCTTGAACAGTCGAAAAATCTTCTTCTCTCGAATGTCGCCACAATGGAAATCAACACCCTCTGGAACATTCTCTCGTAAGCCATAAGCAAGATTATCAATTCCAATGACCCTGTAATCCTCCGAAAGCAGTCGTCCTGCCAAATTTGATCCGATAAAGCCGGCAACACCACTAATTAGGATTTTGTTTTTAATAGGCATATTTAAGTTTCCACTGCCTTAAATGACTTGTAAATAAGCCAGAGATTTAGGGTTTAATCTCATTTTTTGATCTGCGTTTTCTATTTCGTCTGTTCGGCTTAACTATTTTGTGTGGTAGTTTGATGTTGACTTCAAAATGAAGTCAGGAAGAGGAATAGAAATTCATTTTAAAAAATTCAGGTGCTTTGGGACGCTTTTTGAGAAAGTAGTTTGGAAGCCAATTCGTTGGCTCGGTTATAGGATTCGATCGTATCAATTCCTATGATTGGGTCTTCCATTTTGACAGCATACATTTCTTCCCGAGCACGGAGCATCTCTGGAAAGACATTGAAGGCAAAATCACATGGCTTCCCTTTAGGAATGTAATTGAAGACTCGTGGATTCAAATAGTAAAAGCCAGCATTTACATAATGACTTGTCACACCTTCCGGTTTTGGCTTTTCTACCAAGCGTAAAATGCGATTAAATTGGTCAAATTCCACCATTCCGCTCTGTGTCACATCCTTCCGCCAGTGAACAGCAACTGTTCCAATCGAGTTGTTCCTTTCATATTCAAACTTCAGTTTCCGAATGTCCCATTGGCTGAAATTGTCCGAATAGATTACATAGAAGGGCGTATCAAAAAAAGAGGCAACCTTATTTACCGCTCCGGCGGTTCCCAGCAATGCGGGCTCATAAGAGTAAATGACTTTCAAACCGTAGCCAGAACCATCTCCGACAAACTGTTGAACTTTCTCTGGCAGGTAGTGGAGGTTAATGACACACTCTGTCACACCCGCCCGACGTAACCACTCAAGGGTCCAACCAATCAAAGGCCGTCCCGCCAGAGGAACTAAACATTTCGGTTTATCTTCGGTCAAAGGCCTCAAGCGAGTACCCATCCCCGCTGCCAAAACCATCGCCTTCATTTAACTTCCTTGATTCTGATCGGACGATTTTCTTTCGATGAGCGATAGACGGCTTCGATCATTCTCATCGCCTCCAGACCATCCTTCCCATTTCCCATTGGTTCTCGATTCTCTCGAATGGCAGATAGAAACTCTTTCCACTCAGCTTCCCACGAAATATCGGGCCCCGGAAATTCGATGACCTCTTCATCTGGAACGCCCCCTGCGTAGCAGGGGGTGATGTTATTAGTTATAAGTTGATTAGTTATTGGGCGATTTGTCTCTGGATTATAAGAACTTTCGCCTTTCGTATCAACTAATAACTCATAACTTTCAACTTTCTTCCGGCGGCCGATTCGAAGGGTTTCGGTGCCGTAACTTCCGCCAAGGCCCTCAATAAAGAGATACCCTGCCTCTCCATAAATCTCAAAAGTGAAGCAATTCTTCCATTGGGTCCAGCTCGTATGCATCAGAGCTGTCTGGCCATTAGATGTCTTAAAGAGAGCAAAGGCATTATCCTCGACTTTCATGTCCCAGAAGTAAGTCGGCGTATAGCCAAAAGCCTCCTCAAAATCCCCCATGAACCAGCGGAAAAGGTCCCCGACATGAATTCCCTGGTCCAATAGCTCCCCACCGCCCGACAGTTCCTTGTCTGCGCGCCACTCATTTTCATACCCTGGTCTACCCCCATGCCCGTAAAAACAGCGCAAATAATAGAGAGGGCCAATCTTTCCACAATCTATTAGCTCTTTCGCCTTGGAAATAGCTGGGTGGTGGCGATGGTTGAAACCAACCTTCAATCTTCCGTTGGACCGAGACGCCATTTCGCATAATTGCTTTGTCTCTTCCAGGTTTCTGCCAGGTGGCTTCTCACAAAGGACATGCTTACCACTCTGCAGGGCTCTAACAGAAATTGGCGCTATGTACTTATTGATGGGAGAAACAATCACGATGCCGATTTCCTTATCTCCAAAAATGTCATCCGATGACTGAACGACAGAGCATCCAAATTTTTCAGCAAGTTGCCTGCTCCTCTCCGGGTTTACGTCATAGACCGACTTGAGATGGCAGTCCGGAAATTGGGAAAGTGCGACCCCTCTCTTTTCTCCAATCAAACCACAACCAATGATCCCGACTTCAAGTTTTTTCATCAACCTACACTACGGTTTATCAAAATATTCCAGAATACCCCCCAGCTCTGCTGGGGGGATGAATGGCCTACCCTCTCCCCTGGGGGGAGAGGGTTCGGGTGAGGGGGAAATGATCTAATCATCACCCCCACCTTAATCCTCCCCCATCAAGGGGGAGGAAAGTTTTTTAGAGAATTAGATGCCCCGCAGCTCTGCTGCGGGGTACTTCACTTGGTCTTTGTTTGGAGATATTGACTTAAAAATTAAGTCAGAGGGGCTTTTGGGTAAATCGAGGGTCGAAAGTTAAAAGGATATATCATTTAAAGATTGACAAGTGTCACGTGACAAGTTATATATGATGAGTGATCAAGACCTTCGCAGATAAGCATACGCGTGATCTCTACGTCACAGGTAAATCGAAACGTCTCCCCTCCGACCTTTGGAAGAGGGCTCTCCGGCGTTTGGAATATATTGATCTTGCCACATGTCTTGAAGATCTGAAGGTTCCCCCGAGCAATCGTCTCCACGCTCTAAAAGGTCGTCGAGAGGGTCAACATTCGATTTCCATCAATGATCAATGGCGAATTTGCGTTAGGTTCATCGAACGGGATGTCTATGATGTTGAAATAACAGATTATCATTAGGGAGGTAACCATGAGTATACCGAACATTAAAAAACGCAAAATAAAACCTATTCATCCGGGAGAGATGCTTCGTGAAGATTTTATGCCAGAATACGGTCTAACGGTGACAAGACTTGCTGAAGTATTGGGTGTATCCCGCCAAACAGTGAATGAACTTTTACACGAACGACGTTCGATTTCTCCTTCTATGGCATTACGTTTATCCAGATTATTCGGCAATACACCTGAATTCTGGCTTAATGCCCAGCGGGCTATAGACTTATGGGAGGCCCAACGGAGTTGCAAGAAAGAGATTGAAAGCATCCAACTCATTCATCCCGTTGGAGCTGTTTCTTAGATTACTCTTTTATTCTATCTTTCATTATCCTTTTTATATTATTCGAATGACGTTCTTTCCGTTAAGTGTCATTTGTTCTAATGTTTGAAAGACCATCCGTCTCTCGGATTGAACAGGTTTATAAGGACTTTACTGCCTTCAAAGTCAAACCGGTACCTCATCTCCCGAAGTCCTTCTTCTTCCATAGCTTTCCGTAATCGGCTTCTATGTTCTTCACAATAGAACATGAAGAAGCCTCCGCCCCCTGCTCCCATGATCTTGCCTCCGAGGGCACCATTCTCTTTTGCCTTTTCATAGAGCCGGTCGATCCGGGAGTCGGATACCTTTGCTGAAAGATTCTTCTTTGTCTGCCAATGCTTATCAAGAAGATAACCGAACTTTGCAAGGTTGCCATCTTCCAAAGCTTCCTTAATTTGACAACCTATCTCCTTGATCCGGTGGAGGGTATCTATAACCCGATTATCTTCTTCCTTTGCCGCCTGACTCTGGGAGGAAAGAATCTCGTTTGCGTCTCTTGAGATCCCGGTATAGAAAAGGAGGATGTTCTTTTCAAGCTCATCAATGACTGCATGGCTGATTTGACCATTACAGACCTTTACCGTCCCATCCTTTTCAATCTCCAGACAGGTCAATCCTCCAAAGGCAGCAATGTATTGGTCATGCTTGCCGATCGGTTTGCCAAGAATATCAATCTCAATTTTACATGCCTCTTCAGCAAGTTGTTGAAGAGTTAGGGATTCCCGTTTTAGCGTGTGGAGCCCGTTTAAAAGGCCGACCGTATAGGAGCCGGAAGACCCCAACCCCGTACCTGCCGGGACATCTGCCATCGAAGTCACTTCAATCCCATTTTTAATACCGAGACACCTGAGAACCTCTCGAACAATCTCATGTTGGATCTCATCAACGCTGGAGACTGTCTCGCTTTTCGAATACTTAATTCGAATCAGTTCATCGACAATTGGTTGATTGATACTGATAAACATATACTTGTCGATAGCAGCCGAGAAGATGAACCCTCCATATTTCGAATAATAAGAAGGAAGATCAGTTCCACCACCACGCAAAGGGACACGAAAAGGAGTCCGTGTGATAATCATGTTTCACCCCCTCTTTGCCAATAGCTCATAGCTCATGGCTTATCGCAGAAAATAATTGAAAAGTTCAGTTAACGTGGCTGGAAGGATTGTGTGGCCAAACATGAATCAGGAGTAAACCCCGTTAGAAATTCCAGCGGGGCATTAAACCCCGGCGGAATTATTGTGGAATTTAACCCCGCTGCAGCCGCCGGCCCAGAGGGCCTCTGGCCCGGAGGGAGCAGCGGGGCATTATTTCTAACGGGGTAAATAGCCTCGAACAAAGGACTGAGAAATGTTGTTAGAAGGTTACGTAAATAACTGAATGTTGGGTTTTGAGTTTCAATTTGAACAAAATGGCTTGACTGAGGAAACGACTGAAAAATTCAGTCGGGGAAAAAAAGAAACATTGGGTTCCCCTCGGTCGGCAAAGAGCGTTCAACGGTTAGCATTGGACCAAACGTCTTCAATCTGGCGTCCATAGCGTTATGTTACTTACTGCCTTAAAATCACTATCGCTTGATGCCATATGGCTTATTCCTTTTCTCTCCATAACCGCAAGATGCGCAGCATCTGCCATAATCAGACCATATGCTTTTGCCTTCTCGAGGGCTAAAGCCATATCTTTGTCCATCAGGTCAAGAACCGCCAGTCCGAAGTCTTTAAGCGTGTCGATGTATTCCCTGTATTCTGCCACAGGCTTGAAAACTTTTTCTCTGTTCCGCGAATCCTTCAAAAACCTTTTAATATCTTGCAGGGTTACCTTACCTAAGAAGTTTGACGCGGACTGCATAACGAGCTTAAACATAACCTCTTCTATCACCAACGCCGATGTGAAGGCTTTAAGGTTAAAAGATTCTACCGTTTTTAAAAACTCCACGGAGATGGGATTCATATCAAAAGCATGATGCAGAAATATATTGGCATCTATAAAAATGCCCTCTTTACCCTTAAAGTCTTTAAGATTTTTCTGCATAGAGTTTTTCCAATTCCTTCAAGGATAACTTACCTTTAACATGTCCTTTAAAGCTTTCCGTATAACTTTTTTTGAAAGGCAGAATTAGAATCCCTTCCTCAGTCACCTTAACCTCTACTTTATCGCCCGGGGATAGTTTGACCTGATCCCTGGCTTTCTTCGGTATAACGATCTGCCCTTTTTCCAAAACCCTGGCTACAAACATAAGTATTACCTCCTTCTATTCAAACTCTATTTCGAGTTCAACCTTTTTTTTATAATACTTTATTTAATCTAATACCACATATTAAGTTATCTGTCAAATCATTTAAACCAATTAAAGGCTTGAACCTAAATCCTTTACAACATTATATTATAGCAGATCTTTAATCAGGGGTTTGATGGTGAAAGGATCTAAACGACGGATCGTATAGAGCGGTGAGGCATTCAGTTCGTCGGCTTTTCCCGCCCAGTCACGCCAGGGATCATAGGGAGCGGCAATCAATTTCCCGGTTAGCTTCCCCGATGCTGGCGAAGCCAGAAACACAGCCAAATTCGCAGCAATCTCTGGTGAAACAGCGCCGGCACCGGTCTCCCGGGCCTGCTTAATCTTATCGAATAGTGCCCCGGCACGGGAGCCAGCGGTCAGGACTTCATCTTGAAGCCGGGAGTCTACTAAGCCTGGGGCAATGACGTTCACTTGCACGTTGTGCATCTTTAGCTCCTCGGCAAGCGTATCTGCCAGGCGAACCACACCCGCCTTAGTAGCAGCATAAGAAGAAAAATTAGGCAGGGGTGCAGTCGCTCCACCACCTCCTAATAATATTATCTTGCCTTGCTTCCGCTGAATGAAGTGAGGGAGGAGTGAGCGACATAGGTAAAAAGGCCCCAATAGATTTACTTCCAGAGCCTGAGTCCAAGCACTTACATCAATATCGGAAGTCGGACCAATCGGACCATAAATTCCCGCCGAATTCACCAGAATGTCCACTCTCTCTGCTCCCTGGATAGCTGTGTTAATCAAGCGTTGCACTTGATTTCGGTTTGAAACATCCGTAACCGCCACCTGGGCCTTGGCGCCAACCTCACGACAAGCATTTGCTGTCTCTGTTAACTCAGCCTCCGTCCGCGCAGCCAGGAATAGCCAGGCGCCCTCACGGGCAAAAGCCAGAGAGATAGCTCGACCGATGCCCCTTCCAGCACCGGTGATGATAGCCACACGATCTTTTAATAATAAAGCCATGATTGAACTCCTTTCGGTTTCTAAGTTTCATTTCCGATGGTTTCTACTATTAAGATCATTAGGTCCGTTGATATCGTTCTCTAATAATTTTCAAGAGTGGAAATGACTCAAAAATGAAATCAGTCGTATGAGAAATGACTAAATGGTTTAGTCCTCGATCTCCAAGTCATTTGGGAGGGAATTATGATATGTCGTAATGGCCAATCCAATTTACTTGGGGATAAGTTTTTCTAACAGAATTATAAAATCTCTCGTCACCCGTCCAGAGGGGACAATCATAAATTTTTGCTAAGGCAAGGTAATGGCAATCATAAGTGGTAGGTCTTTTAAGCTGATGGGCTAACTTCATGGCTTGTGAATGAAGTCCAGGTTCTTCCCGAATTTCGATGCCGAACTCCATAACAACATGAAGGGCAGCTATGGCAGCAGGTAGATCGATTTCTCCCCGGACAACTCTTCTATAAAAGGCATTGGTAACTTCAACGAGGATGAGACAGGGGGCTATCAGAAGAATGTCGTCCTGAACCCATCGGTCGGCAAGGGCAAGGGCCTGAGGGGTAAAAACTTCTGGGATGGCCCACATCGCCGCAAGGCTGGCGTCGATGACAAACACTTTTCTCACAATCCGTTCCTATTTTCTCTTGATTCTATGATAAGCTCCGCGGAACTGATGGAAAAGACCTTTCCCCCAAAGGTCTTGGTCTGGAAGTTGCGCGCCCTTTCTACGGCGGTTTTCAAAGGACTAATCTCTTTACGCCCGATCTCTTCACGGGCGATCTTTTTTTCTTTGATCAACTGATGGGTGATTGCCCGAAGGCAGTACTCGGAGACCGAAATGTCCTTTTGGGCGGCCACCGCTTTTATCTGGCGGCGTATGCGAGGATCATGAACGTAGATGTTTAAGCGAACCGATCTATTTTGTTTAATAGGCATATAAAATCACCCCTGAAAAGAATATAACACTAAAGCACTATGGTGTCAATCATAAAATGTTCACTGCCAAATGTTTTTCTATAAAAATGAATTGTGACCTAGGCGAGCTCTATGAGAGATGGCTATCGACCAATACTGAAGTAGCGGAACCCGGCTTCTTTCATACGAATGGGATCAAAGAAATTTCGCGTATCAAGAAAAATATCACCTTGCATGTTTTTTCGTAAACGTCTCAAATCCAAAGAGTTGATGTCAGACCATTCTGTGATAAGGACCATTGCATCACTCTGGTCAGCAACCTTATATGGATCAGTGCACATTTGCATGGGCGGCAAATCATTTACTTCAGACAGATTGGCAAGTGGATCAAACGCCTTAATTTTTGCTCCTTGCTTTGTCAGATTCTGGATAATTTCCAGCGAAATAGCGCGGCGCAAGGTATTGGTCCCGGCTTTATAAGTAAGTCCCAATATCCCAATCTGATGACCTTCCAAAGCACCTAACACGCTGGAAAGACGACAGCTCACGAGTTGAGCGCGTTGGGAATTAACTTGCCAAACGGCATCCAACAAAGGGGTTGGAACCTGGTGAGAAGCACCTATTTTTTGCAGCGCGCGGATTTCCCGGCCGAGCGTGCCCCCTGCAAAGCCCAACCCTGGGCTTAGAAAGGCATTTTTGCCGATGCGACAGTCGAGTTTCATGATCTTTGCCACTTCAAGTGCATTCGCACCCAAGACTTCGCAAAGGTTAGCTATTTCGTTAATAAAACTAATTGAGGTTGCCAGAAATATGTTCGAGGCATGTTTGGCCATCTCCGCCGAACGAATGTCAGTAATAACGATAGGACGACCAAGTGGTTCATACAAGGCAGCAACACGCTCAGCAACTGAGGGGGCATTACATCCAATAACAAACCGATCAGCCTCCATAAAGGTTTGCACGGCGATTCCTAAACGCAGAAATTCAGGAACATAAGCCACTGCCCCTGAATAAACAGAAGACAAGTTGCGAATGGTAAGCGAAAGATCTTCGCTTGTCCCGATCGGAACCTGTGCAGTAACACATAAAACAATATCATTGTGCACATAACGTCCTATGTCATCAGCAATGGCATAGATCGAAGAAAGGTCTGAATCATCATTCATATCCACAGGGGTGTCTGTAGAGATAAAAACGAACTCTGCCCCCTCAAGCCCTTCTGCATAACTGGTGGTATATGACAGCCTGCCAGCTTTGAGGTTACGTTGAAGGATTTCCGACAAAACCGGCTCATGGACAGGTGGTTGTCCGGCGTTCAGCTGTGCAGCTGTCTTCTCATCACAAACGCCGCAAACGTTGTTCCCAAGGTCAGCAAGACAGGCTGAAACAACAGTACCCTGGTGCCAGATTCCGGTTACACAAATATTTGCCATAAATTCTTATTAATCTTCTCCCAGCTACTTTCCTGTTCCGATCAGAACAACACTGATCGTTTTTAATAAAATCTTGAAATCTAACCAGATCGACCATTTGTCAATGTATTCAAGATCCATTCGTACCCACTCGTCAAAATCGTTAATCCTGTTTCTTCCATTGACCTGCCATAGACAAGTAATCCCGGGTTTGATACTTAATTTTCTTCGATGGTAACTTTCATATCTAGCCAGCTCATGAGGAAATGCTGGTCTTGGTCCAACCAAACTCATATCTCCCTTAAAAACGGTCCAGAGCTGAGGGAGTTCATCGAGACTGAATTTCCGAAGAAATCTTCCTACTTTTGTAATCCGTGGGTCATTTTTGATTTTAAAGACAGGGCCCTTCATCTCGTTTAGCGCTATAAGTGATTCTTTCTTAGTATCTGCATCCTTAACCATTGTCCTAAATTTCCAACTCCGGAAAGGTTTCTTATTGAACCCAACAACATTCCATTCATAAAAAACCGGCCCCTCCGAGGTTAGTTTAATCAGAATTCCAATCACTAAGAACAAAGGAGAAAGAATGATTAAACAGATTCCAGATATGAAAATATCCATCAACCTCTTTAAGTAGAGAGACCATTCGTTATCAGGAATGGT
>Ga0315296_10004300_pt1 | contig 11647 bp, 15 predicted proteins | sample YL17G14_18_MG_FD_203921 | JGI IMG/M metagenome (GOLD analysis project Ga0315296, IMG submission 203921) | Sediment microbial communities from Yellowstone Lake, YNP, Wyoming, USA - YL17G14_18 | ecosystem: Environmental > Aquatic > Freshwater > Lake > Sediment | place: USA: Wyoming | collected...
AGTGTCCTTATCGCCTTTCCTCCCCTATGGGCTTTTCGCAACTGGGCGACAGAAGTCTTGTTACGTCCTGATTGATTGAATAAGAAGACTTGAACAGTGCCAGGTGAAGGACATAAGCCCCTTTCAAGGCAAGCATCTGGCTCGACCTTGAGGCGGTCCTTCCAAAGACCTCTATGTTAACGGCCTTTGCGCAAACAGCGTCTCAAGCATACCCCGAGATTTCGGGCTGCTTGTGGACATGTCCGTCCATGATGGGAAGAAGTTTCTCGAGCTGCTCGCCTGAGATCTTGCCGATGGCGCAGAGCTCGATGAGCTTCATGCGTGCATCGTCATTCTCGATCTGCTTGATCTCGGCCGGCTTGCTCGGCTTCTGGACATTCTCAACAGCGGCGGGCAGCTGTGTCTTTCCCTTCGTCGCGAAGACCTGGTCGTAGGCATCCCGTACGCTCTTCTCGGAGAGATGGGTGTACCTCTGCACCATGTCCAGGCTCTTGTGTCTCGACTGCGCCTGGATGAAGGATGCGGAGAGCCCCTTCTCGGCCATGTGCGTGATCATCGAGTGCCTGAACAGGTGCGGGAAGACGTTCTTCTCGATGCCTGCCCGGAAGGCGATCTTCTTCACCCTTGGCCAGAGTCGGTCTCTCCTGAGCGGAACTCCCCTGATCGAGAGGATCAGGCAGTCCGCGAACTGTGGTCCTGCAGGCCTCGGCCGCCCCTTCCCGAGGTACTCCTTGAGCGCCTGCACCGCGTACTCGCTTAGGTTCACCATGGAGAAGTCTCTCCCTTTACCTTCGTTCACGCGCAGCCTCTTCTTGTCGAGATCGAGGTCCGAGATCCTCAGGCTCACGACCTCGCAGGTCCTCAGCCCGGCGTAGTAGCAGAGACAGATCACAGCGTGGTCCCGGAGGCTCGTGTCTGCGTTGTTGATGTCCCCGCCCTCGGTGGTGCTCGGCTTCTTCGCCTCCTCGAGGATCCTCTTGACCTCCGCTTCGGTCAGCGGGATCCTCGTCCTGATCACTCGTCTCGGCGGCCGCATCTTGAGCTCCGGCCTCTCGAGGACTCTCTCGACGTATTGGTTCATGGCTGCGATCAGCGTCGACATGCTGTTCTCGCAGTAGCCGCACTCCGTCGCGAGGTGCCCCTTCCAGCGCTGCATATCCGCCTTGGTCAGCTTCCCAGGAGGGTTTCCGAACCACTCTAGGAAGTCGCTCAGGGCGTCTCCATACCGCTTGACGGTCTTCTCAGCTCTCTTCTCTGCCCTCAGGTAGACGCCGAATCGGTCCACCTCTTCCCTGATCCAGGGGAGGGGCGTAGCTCTGCCCATAGACTGCCCTTTCGTATTCAAGCTCGTTCACCGTCCACAAGAAGGCGGTCCTGGGCAATAAATCTTTTCGAGGCGGGCAGGTCGAACGTCCAGAAGCAAGTTGGTGAACGAGCTTGAGTGCATCCGGCCTGCCCGCTTTCCCGATTGTCAACGGAATGCCTGGTATCTTGATTAATGTTCCGAATCGGAGCTCACCGCCTCCTCCTCCTGGGAGAACTTGCCGTCGATCGCCATCTTGACATGCCTGGGGGATAGGATAATCTTCCTTCGCTCTCCTAGCTGGTCGCGCATGAGGTTCTCGCGCTCGTGGATCCTCGAGGCGTGGATCGTGAGATCCTCGGCCTTCCGTTCGAGGAAAGCCTTGAGGAGTAGCGCAGCGTCGTCGGAGACTTTCCTGCCCGGGACGGTCCTTCGCATGAGCAACTTGATTGAACGAAGGGAAATCCCCATCTAGGTTTGCCTCCCAGATGATTTGTCGCCAAATAAAGAGAGAGTGGAGCCTGTGCCTTTCCTATTAATATTGAGTTGGTAGTTAGGTAGAGTCACCAACGAGAAAAAGAGAAAACAAGCGCTCCTGTGGTCCTGCGCGTCGACCTGGTTTGTGGCGAGAGCTGCTCTCTTCATAGACTGTCGCCCTCCGGGAGCTTCTGCTGGTTATCATCCAAAGCTTCCTCTTTCTTCCTTAGACGGATTCCACGCCAGCTTGGAGGCCTCTCCCCTCTGACAAAGTCACGACCGCCCGTAACCTGGCCAGGATAACAGCCTGGGAAATCTCGGCCAACCTTTGTTTTCGTGAATGCTGCCAATTTCCGGTCCTGGCAATAGACGATGTACTGTGTGTAGAAGTCGTCTTTTGACAGGTAATCATCCAGTTTCCCAGTCACAACGCACTTGTCAATTATGAACGCTTTGAGCGAGTTGGCCAGCTTCACGTAGAGCTCTCGCATCTTGTCCGTGGAGATTTCGTTCGTGAAGCATCCATTGGTTTGAAGCCGTCTGAGCCCCTCCAATGACCAGTTCAATATGCCAGACAATTCATTTGTGAAGCCAGCCTTCAGCTGGCTTTTGTCTTTCTGAGGGCGCTCGATTTCTGAAAGTTGCCTCTTGCCCCGCACGAACTCATACGGGAAATTCAAGATGACCCATCTGGTGTAGTATCCATCGGAGTCGTCCTGAGCATCAGGTAGCTTGTTAGCCGAGAAGATCAGCTTCGCCCTGTTCCTGAACTCTCCCCCGCCGCCATGCTTGATTTCGAATGGCATGATGTCATCTCCAATCAAGCCTTTGAATTGGCCCGTATCTCTCAGAGCCTTGTCAGGGAGATCTGGGTGCACGTTGGCCAATTTGCCTCTCAATCGAGCTGACGCAAAACGATTCTCCGCCAGATTCGAGAGACTGATCGCAGAGACGTTCCGTTCCCCGAGAAGAGAGACGAGCACTGATAACAACAGTGACTTGCCATTGTCGCCAGCTCCGAGGAACATGATCGCCTTCTTGAGGGTGGCCATTCCGTCGCGCCAGAGACAGTACCCGAAGATTTCTTGCGCAAGGGGGACGTCTGCGGGATAGATTATCTCGGAAACAAAGTTCTTGAAGATTGGACAATCGGCGGTCGGATCATAGTCGACCGGCATCTGGAACAAGAAGAAGTGCTTGAGGTCCCCGTAAGATTCGAGTTCGCCCGTTTCGATGTTCAACACACCGTTTTTCAATGGCAGCTGGTCAAGATTTGATTCGAATACACTGTAGGGTCGATAACTCTGAAGCCTGACATGGACCATTACTTCATTGATTCCGTGTTGAGAGATCTTCAGTAGCTTGTCTCCAAGGATGCCGGGCAGCATGGCCTTGATTGAGTTCTCTCCACTCGCGCCACCCTCGTAGCATCCGCCATTCCAGCCGTAGATCTCGTCCGTCTCCTCGATTGTGATAAGGGTGAAGGCCTCGACGAGGTCCTTCGCGAATCGTGGTGCTTTGAAGCGATTGTCGTCGAAGTAGTCCTCGGGGCTACCAAGAGGCGTCTCCTCAATCGTCATGCCTCTGCGCTGCTCGAGGGAGGCCCCCTTCTCCAAGTCCATCAGCGTCCTCCTGAGGTCCTGGACATGCAGGATTCCGCGTAGGAGCTCGCTCCCGCGCAGCTGCGCTTCTTGTACTCGAGACAGGTCCTGCAGCGGATGATCAGAAGAGTGTAGTTGAGCCGGCTCACCGAGAGACCCCCTCCAGTAGCTTGACCAGTTTGCTTGGGGTCAGCTTCGCGGCCTCATCATGGTACTCCTGTTCTTGGTACCAAGTCGGACTCTTTCCCACCTTGATGGCGAGGTCCTTGAACAGAGCTTTCAGGTCTAAGTTCTCTACTTCTGGCACATCGACGGCTACCGCGTCGCCCTTTGGGTCGAGTTCGGCAACCACTTCATCGACAGCCCCTTGTAGGGCGTCCGCCATGGCGCGTTCGATTGCCATTCGCAGACGGAAATTGAGCAAGTCGGACCGGGCTGTCTCCGTTGGGCTCAGAGTCAGACCTAGCAGTAGCATCTTCGCGAGAACGTAGGCCAGTTTCGGATTCTGAAGGCCGAATCTCTTCTCCAGCCGGGCAAGACCAGATGTCTCGAACCTCACCTGTCCTTCGTATTTCGGTGGTTCCGGTCGCGTGGGTAATTCGAGTTCCTGGGCGTCGTCCTTTGTGAGGCCGAGGTCTGTTACTCGATCTCCAAGGACAATGTCCAGATGAGCGGTCCGTCTCGTCTCGAAGCCCAACGCACGATAGATGCCATCCCCTGAATTGTCGGCGTCATGGAAGGCGAGAATCGGTCTGGTATCTTGCTTGAGGAGCTCTCTGATCTCCCTGGTGGGGAAACCGGCGAAGCCACCTCCAGCGATGATCGTCCAACCGTAAGTCGAGAGTTTGCGGAGGTCCTCACCATCCTCAAGTTTCTCGGTGAAGATGAAACCCCTTGCCTGGCCCCATACTGCCGACAATCTTGAGACCGGATATTCCGAACCGTGATCGTAGACCGTTCCATACGGCTTCGTTCGCGGTCTCTCGATGTCGTACTTTTGCTCGAGGGCTGGCCAAATGTCATCCCGATAAGAAGAATATCCTTGGGGGTTGCTTGTGAAGTAATTGTACTGCTCACGTGAGATCTCTTTCCCGATCATCGGGACAAGGGCATCGCCGACGAGATACCATGACTCACGAATCCTGTGTTTGAAGAGGTCGGCGTAATTGTCTAAGATGACCTTCCTGACGGCGTTCCAGAGTTCCTTCTCCGCTCGTCGCTTCGCCATTGCATCAGACCTCCAGATAAAAAAGGCCCGGGACCAGAGTGCAATTACCTTCAGGTCCCAGGGCCGCGTCTTCCCTTGTTTTTTGGGGGGAAGAGAGTGTCGCACTCGTGTTGAGATGGGGGCCTACCACAGAGCGCCTTTTCCAGTTGTCAGAGTAACTTTTGAGGGTGGCCAGAACGTACAACTTGGAATTGTCAGACTTGTCAGGCTTTCCTATTACGTATTGCACGTACGCACACACATATGATGTGAAAAGAATCTCTGACAAAGCTGTCAGAACGGCACCTCCTCAATCAGGAGTTTCATGTGCGACGTCTTCGTGAAAACGATGTAGAGGCCAGCCCCCTTCGCCTGCTTGCAGAGCAGGGCAAAATCATCTGGATGCCCGCGCATGATGATCGCGAACGACCGGTGGTCCTTCTTCATTTCTTCACTTATTTGCATCCCATCCCCTCTTCCAGCGTTCGTCAGGTCTTCCCTTCGTCCTCCTTGAACAGGTCGTCGATCATCTCGGAGACCTCATCCGAGTTCGAGGGCACAGGGCCCGGGTCCTCCCTACTCACGACGGGCTGCTCTCGATAGCCGCAGCGCTTGCAGACCTCGCTACGCACGAGAAGCAGCAGGGGGCATGTTTCACCCTTCGAGGGGTCAAGTTCGTGCGTTTGCGGGGCATTTGCGTCGTTACGATTTTCGTAATGAGCCGCGACGAAGTCCGCTGCAATCTTCCGGAGGAGCTCTGAGACGTTTGAAAGCTTCCGTGCCTTGGCGATCTCCTCGAGGGCGGTCTTTAGGCTCCCGCCTGCTCTGAACGCCATAGTCGAGGAGTCGTTCACCCGCTCGCCCTCCGTTGCCGCTCGAGGTCGGCCTTGAGCTCTCGAAGATGGGCCCAGTATTGATTCCCCAGCAGGCATTGGATGATGAGCTCTTCTTCGGTTCCAGTAAGCGGAGAACCAGGTGCTAGGAGCTCGTCGATGATTTCGACCACGTCCGAAGGCATTGTGATCAAGACCGTCCTCGGAACCGCGGGTGCGCTCTCAATCTCGTCATTTGGCGGCAAATCATCAGCGTCCGGGTCCATGGTTCACTCACTCCCGCGTTGTCTCTCGATCCCTCAGTTTTCCTCTCCCTTCCTCAGGATCTCGCAGTTCTGGCGCCGCCCTTCTTGCGCCGTCCAAGAACAGTCACCAAGACGACGGCTATCACGAGAGTCACGAACAGCACGAGGACGATCGTGACTATCTTCTGCCAGTTGTTCCCAAAGAAGCCCGAGAACGTCAGAGGCGCAGATTCCGCCTTCCCGTCGCTATAGACGGTCTTCCAGAAGTCCTGGCCCGACAGCGCATTTATGATCTGGCTTGTCAGATTCATAACAACTTCATTAGTGTTCGCGAGCTGGCCAGCGAAGAATCGGCTGGTCTCCTGAGAGGCGTTCGCGAAAGCCTCGTTCTGCAGCAGCAGCTTGGCGATGATCGCACTCGTCACCTCGAACTGGTTTTCGGTGTACGAGAAGAACTTGCTGATTGTGCGTTCGAACTTGTCCTGCATCTCGCTGTAGGCCGACGCGAGCTGGGCCGTTTGGGCAGTGGAAATGCTGATGAAGTTGAGGAAGTCCTGGCGGACCTGCTGGAACTTCTCATCGGTACTCTTCTGCCAGCTCGAGAATAGGGCGAATGTCTGGTTCTGAAGCAGATCGATGCGGGCGTTGGTATCTCCGTATATTTGAAGAATCAAGTCTTCGAAGAACTCCTGCTGGGATTTGATCCCGAACGGATCGCTGAGCGATTGCCCAAGTCCGCGCAGAGCCTCAAGACCAATGAGGGGTAGAGGGGCGATGACCAGGGCAGCTGTCTCCCAGCTTATGTTCTGGGCACGCGCAGGGATGCTCGCGGTAGTCGCAGTATCAGCATCAACGAGGGTGCCCCCGAGGAATGAAGTCAGCGGGCCTACGGTGCTCTGGAACTTGTCGACTAGCTTGTCGACGACCTTGTTGTCGACCTTCACCTTGACCTGGAGATAGTCCATGTAATAGTCGATAAGATAGACCTCATCAATCTCAACCTTCTCCGCTTTGGCGATGTAGCTGATGAGAGCGTCCTCGATGGTGCCCCGGAGGTCCTTGTATCCCTCGGCGATGAGCCGGCCGGCAGCCCTCTGCTGATGGATATCCGTCTGTCCGATGGCATTGAGGACCTCTCTGTCAGTCACCCTCCTATCGAGCTCGACATCCTCGAATCCGAAGAGTTCCTGCCTCAGGGATTGATCAAGTGTGAGGGAGGTCGGGTCCAGGTCGATCCTCGTTTCTTCAGCGAGGTCGTCGGGATTGACCTGCTCGAGCCCGAGGCTGACGGATGTGGCTCCAGGCAATGTGGAGGCCCCGAGAACATAGAGGTAGTCGAGCCTGAGAACGTTCGAGGTGGATCCATGGAGCTCGAAGCGGATCTCGTCAAGGTCCCCCGCGACCAGGAGATTGCTTGAGATGTATTTGTCAGCCAATAGAGTGCCGTCCGTCCCGTAGAGGAAGATCGTGATGGACGAGGAGGTCAGGTCGAATGCGATCACATAGTCGACGCCAGCGGCCGCTGGGCTGTAGAAGACGCCCAACTGCCTGATCCCGGAGTCATAATCGTAGTAGAAGGCCCCGGAGTGGACCGAGATGTTAATCCAATCGTTCGGGAGGTCATAGAGCGAGATGTTCGTCCAGGAGAGCGTGTTGGACACGTTGAAGCTCATCTCGTAGTAGGCTCGAGTCTGATTGATCTCCGGGACGTCCGTCTTGCTGAGGATTGCTGAGGACTTCGTGCTGCTGATCGGTGCGACAACGAGCCTGCTGTCCGATATGGAGATCTCCGGCGTGCCTACAAGGGCCTTGAAGTCTCCGCGGTCGTCGCACGAGGTCGAATAGCTCGGTTCCGTCAGAGTGTAGACCACTCTGCTGAAGTGGGGAGCTATCGCGGTATCGAGCGGGTCATCGACGCTCGCACCTACCACAGTGTTCGTGACCTTGATAGGGACCAAAGTCACTGTCAAGGCCAATACCAGCACTAGCGCCACTATTCTTCGGAACATGCTTTTCGCCTCCAAATGTGTAGTATGCCGAGAACAATCGGCACGACCGTGATGCCAGGAATGAAGAGACGCAAGATGCCCCATTTCGAGTTCAGGATCTCCTGGTCCGAGAAGAAGTCCGAAATCTTGTCCAGGAAGGTTCTCTGTTCTCTCGCGCTGTCGAAGTCACTATCCGGCTCGACTGGTGGGCTGGTCACGTTCTCGAGATGATGGCTCGGCCCCGTCGACGTCATCGTGGCGCTCGAATCAGCACACCGAGGGACAGTGATCATCAAAGCCAACACTATGATAATTGCTGCAGGCCAGGGTGTCATCAATGACCAGCCCCAGTCTCTCCTGCTCCTGTGAGCTCCTTTCGGAGCAGCTGTTCAACAAATCTGCTGAGTGGAACCATGCCAATAGATTTCTTCGTCGCATCAACGACGTGTTCATCAATGCTCAGTGTCACGCGAGCCTTTGTTATCATGTCCTTCACACGCTTCATATAGATGTGAACATATTATCCCTCTGTCCTTATGTCAAACAGGGAAAAATCCGGAACTGGGTCTGCCAATTGCAGGCTGAAGAACCCGGGCATTGCTTGGGGGAAACAACCCTCAGGGAAGATAATCTCAAACTTGTTTCTCGACTGGAAAAGGGGTCAACTGAATCCCATGATTGAGAGAGCTATTAGGAGCCAGCCGGCTGGCCTCTGGGAGATTCTTGAAGAATCGTCGTGCAAGGGATGCCCGCATCTCCGACGGGGCCAGCGGGATCACATCGCGAGAAACCCTCTGTACCAAAGCATGGCACCATACTATTTCGAGCTGGTCGCGCAAGGAGGTTATCGAGAACGGCGACTGTTGATAATTCTGAATCTATTGAGAACTGGGGGCTCTAGACCTGGCGGATTCCTGCGAGAGGATATTGAGAAGGTCGCAGGCACCGTTAGCTCCAGGTCCATGACAGATCGTTTGATTCGGAGATTGTGTAGGTTCGGGCTGCTTAGTCGGAAGAAGAGACCTAACAGACGTCCTAGGTATCATTTCACCGGGGTAGGGAACAAGAGACTAGTGCGAGCTGTTCGGGCAAGAAAAGAGTTCACGGAGGCCAGGTGGATATTGGACGAACTGCGGGAGTCGATGAAGAAGGATCCCGAAGCGAATGTATTGCCAGTAGACGTCGGTATGGTCATTGGAAAGGCTCCCCCGGGATGGTTCCTGGACTACATGCGATTAATCCAGAGACTTGAGCTGCTCTGCTGGAAGAACGCGGAGTTCATCTTCAAGGACAGAGGTATCTTAGGAGAGAACTACTCGAGGGAAGATCTCGAACATGAAATCGAAAAAGTCGTTTCGAGTCTCATCGCGTGGTCGAGATCTCAAGGAAACCAGCAACGCATTGAGTGGGATTCATATTGGGCTTGTTTGGCTGGCGGCAAGGCTGCAGCCCCCATCTACCTCCGGAATCTCTTCGACCTCGAGATCCTGAGGTGGGAATGGTCCTTGAGGGGATCAGAGTATCTCTATGCGGGTCCCGATGTTCAGTCATGCAGTCTCGACCGCGAGTCTAACTTTGCTATTCCCAGCCGTGGTTTGGTCGAAAAATAGAGAGGTTGACATGATAGCATACGACGTTTTGCTGCTGGCCCCATGCCTATCCAATGCGTATGCTATGGATTCCCTGTATTGTCCAAGAGAGAGAGAGGAGAGACGTAGTCTCTCCGGCCCCCCTCACGTTTCGGCCCCCGCGCGAGTACGGTACGCATAGGATGTTCCTCTCGATCGTTTCTGTTTCCGTCGCGATTTCCTGTGAAAAAGGAAGGCCTCGAGTCCGGGTCGGGAGCGAGCTGCGACCTCCCGGTCGCCCGTCTCGAGTGTCTACATACGGTCAAGGACCCGGAGCCGTCCGGTGCGGTCGTCGAACCGAGCCTTTATTCCCTCGGATTCCGTTGACGTCTCGTCGAAGGGAGGGGAGCCTAGCGAACGATCATGACCTGACGGATCTCACGGTGCGGATCCCGAAGGAGCTGCGCTTCAGATTGTGGCAGATGAAGATTATCAAAGGAGTTAAGATCGAGACCTTTATCCAGGACGCGATCGAAGAAAAGTTCCGGACAATGGACCCATGACAGACGAGCTCCTGGAACCAGGAATCTCAACGCAACACCAGGGGGTGAACGCTCATTTCTTCCCGACTGGACGTCGTCGCACGAAGGGAGTAGTGCTCGAGCAGCGGGTCCGAGCATGGAGGATTGGACGCCCAATATACGAGGAGAAGGTCACCATCAAAGGTGGAGTTGCCCGCGCGGCTCAACGACCTGCTCGAGCAGTTTAAGGTCCTCAAGGGAATCTCGAAGACCGAGATGATCACATTCGCATTGGAGGACCTCCTGCGTCTACAGGATCCTCCCGACCCTGATAGGTTCTAGAGACTCGGTCGCGATGTCGCGACACCTTCACCGGGCCCTGAGACCGGGGCAAAAATCGAGGGGGGCCGAGAGAGCTTCGCTCTCTCTCTTTCTCTCTCTTGGGATAATAGGGGGTAGGAGCGATGTTGTTGTCGTCGCAGGCCTAGCCAGCAGAAAAATGACACCATCACTCAACTCCTCGGTCTGAAGAATCGAGTGTCAACGGCCGCCAGTATCGACCCATTTCTTCTTCTTCTCGTCGAATTCGTACTTCTCACCAAGTCTCCGAAGGTCTTCCCGAAGCTCCTCTTCGGTCGGAGGCGGAATCGACTGTAGTCCGTGGATTGCATTCTCGAAGCCGGGCAGATCGTGACAGATGAGTCTTCTAAGGCAGAGAATGCATAAGGGGCCCTTGGAAGTCATCAGGGACAGAGGGGGGTGCTTGCTCCTCAAGTTCTTCTTGCAATACCAACAGATCATCGTCGAATTAGGGCTTGCAGTCATGGTCCTCCTTCGCCGTTCCTCCCAATCGGATTGCCGCTAGAAGAATCCGCCGTCGCTGGTTCGGTGGGTGCAACCTCCCAAGATTTGAACAAGTCGACGTGATAGTCGACATGATGAATGCCCAGAGCACTTCTCAAGTCTATTATATTCAGTCCGAGATAGAGTCGGGTCGTCTCGCTGCCGGTGCATCGCAGCGACTCGAACATCTCAGAGGGACTCCTACCTTCCCATTGCCCCTGAACAGCCGCGACACGTGCTGTGATGTAGGAAATGCGCTCCGGTGTCCGTCGCAGTCGGCGTATGGCCTCAAGATCCTCGTGATCAAAGATTCCGAGCTTGCACAGATGAGCGACCAACTTACTGAGTCTTCTCCTGATGCGCCTCTTCTCATTGATTTTCTCTTTGTTCACTACATAGCGCCGGTGGTCGCACTCATGGATCTCGTCCTCGTGCTTCCAACGATACTCCTTCATACCGTTAGCAACCCGATCTGGGTACCTCTCACGATATGTACGGCCCATCTCAGCGACTTTGTCGGGATTCGCCTTTCTCCACCTGCGTATACTCTCCTTCTCGACTTCTTTGTTCGCCGCGTAATGCTGGCGACGATGAGCGTTTTTCCGTTCCTTGCGCTGCTCATAGTCTGCTCGGTAGACCCCGGGGCGGAGCGGGTCTTTCCATCTATGAACGTATCCATCGGTGCGGATGAACTTATCTTTGAGGGTCGAGCTACCGCCCCCTCAAGGCCTTCGGACCGCAAGCATCGACTCCCCTCGAGGCTCCTCCACAGTCGCCCCGTTTGTACGCGAGGCAGCCTCTGCATCCCTCGAGGAGGAGTCGGTGGATCAACTGCCGGGTCATCGAGACAAGGAATTGTTGTGGAGGCATATCGTTTTTCGGAGCGGGTATCAGCAAAATGATACGAGAGGACATAAACACGGCTAGAGGACATAAACAGAAAAAGACTGGACGGACTTATGCCCCCCACTTCTGAGGGACATAAAGTGCCAGGTGAAGGACATAAGCCCCTTTCAAGGCAAGCATCTGGCTCGACCTTGAGGCGGTCCTTCCAAAGACCT
>Ga0315296_10004301_pt1 | contig 11645 bp, 13 predicted proteins | sample YL17G14_18_MG_FD_203921 | JGI IMG/M metagenome (GOLD analysis project Ga0315296, IMG submission 203921) | Sediment microbial communities from Yellowstone Lake, YNP, Wyoming, USA - YL17G14_18 | ecosystem: Environmental > Aquatic > Freshwater > Lake > Sediment | place: USA: Wyoming | collected...
AAATGAACAATCTTCTAAATAAAATTGATGTTCAAAAGAAATGTTTAAAGATGTTAAAATCTCTTTCATTTTAAGTTCAGGAACAGTATCTTTATAAGGTCCAGGATTATTCTGCATACGAAATAATATCTTTTCTCTCATTTTTTGTTTTGCTTCTTCAGTATGATGTTTTCCATATAAATAATTATTTTCTCCTTTTAAAGCATTGCTTATTTTCCTTTTATGTTCTTCAGAAAGGTGTTTACCATATAAAGGATTTTTTTCACCTTTTCTCGATTCGCTTATCTTTTTTACTCTTTCATCTGTTTCTTTTGTTAATCCTGTAATCCAAACACTACGTCCTTTCATAGAATTACTCATCTTCTTTCTAGATTCTACTGAAAATTTTTTCCCTTTATTAGATTTACTTATTTTCTTTTTTGTTTCTTCAGAACGATGTTTTCCATAATTAGGATTATTTTTTCCTTTTTTAGAGTCCCTCATTTTCTTTCTTACTTCAGGTCTTTTAGCTGGGTTATTTTCGCCTTTCCTTTTTTCGCCCGCTTCTCTTATTCTTTCATTAGTTTCTTTTGTTAATCCTTTGTTCCAAGCTTTTTGACCTAAATGAGATATACTTGATTTTCTCCTTGTTTCTTCAGAAACTATTTTACCTTTATTTGCAATACTTATTTTTCGTTTCTGTTCTTCGGAACAAGGAATATTTTTATTCCAAGGGATTTGTCCTTTATTTTTACCTTTACATCCTTTACTTATATTTCTCTTATGTTCTTCAGAAAGAGGACCTGTTTTTATTCCTTTATGTTTTCCCACTTTTATTTACTCCTAAATTTATTCAGTAACAAAACCTAAGTCTTCTCCTTCAACAAGAAAACTACTTACGGATTTTACATAATTCCAAAGATTAGAACCTAATTCCTTTATAGAATCAAACACATCAGCCTTTTTAATAGTTCCTTCGCGTTTTGGAAAAACTGTTAATATACACTGTTGAACTTCTTCACTTAACGATTGTGCCCCACGCTCTGCCCTTGTTAAATAATCTTCAGCTTCCTTCCCAAATTTTTCAAGCAACTTTTCAACTTTCCAACGATCAGATGCTTTAAATGGTTTAATCTTTTTCTCCTTATTTAACCACACAAAAAACTCTCCCAAATCAACTAACCTTTTTTCTCCTTCATTTATTAAAACTGCCAACTTCTCAATCGCTTGACTCATATCTTCTGCCTCTTTCACCGAGCCATGTTCCTCTTGGACCTTTCTAATTTCTTCTTCTACTTTTTGCCTAGCAGAATTTACAATCGCTTTTATTTCATCTAATCTTTGTTCGTGGTCCTTAATTTCGTGAAAGACTTTTTGCATTTCTGGAGTCGCAACAACAGCCTCTTCTACTTCTAACTCTGGTTTGTGCGGTTTCGTTTTTAAGGTTTTAAACTCGACTTTCGGTTTTTCTTCAGCTTCTTCCTCTTGAGCAAATCTCAATGATTTCTTTTTAGAATCATATTTTTCTAAATAATTTTCTGTATTTTCAACAGCAGGCAAAATAACTTCCTCTAATTTTTCTGCATGGTCTGCTTCATCATCAGCCATATCCTTTAAAGCTTTTTCTGCTTTAGGACATTCAACTTCTTTTGCCATTTGATCATATTTCTCTTCGCCTTCTGTTTCATCCTTAATATCTCCTTTAACATCCTCTTTAGTAAGATTTGCTTTTACTTTTTGAATTATTTCGCTTGATAATTTACCTTGAGATATTTTTCTTTTTGCGGTCTTCTCCAAATCAGCTAAAGAAAATACATTTATTCTTCCATCATTTAAAACAACACTATATCCAGTTCCTACAGTTCCTGATCTAAATTGATAATTAGAAATAACTTCAGAAACTATTCCAGATAACCCACCAAGAGTTCTTACTTGATCTCCCTCACTTATGTATTTTTCGGCTGTTTTCTTCTTTCCAACAATCAACCTTCCCTGATCAGTTTTTTCCATCCATACATTGATTGCATCCTCAATATCATCAGGTAAATTTGTATCTACTTCTTCTTCGATGAAATTCATAAGCTTTTTCATTTTTAAACTATATTCTGAAAAAGTAACTCCATAAAGGCTCCGAAGAATCTCATTTAATTTAGTAGGAGATATCGATACTCGATTTCCTTCACTAATAAATTTTTCTGCTGTTTTCAATGAAGCTTCTCCAGTAAAAAATATATCTTCTTTTAACTCTTTAAAATCCCAAGGATCCCACCTATAATCTAGAAATTTCTCTTCAACCATCCTTTTGATCTCAGAAATGGTCTTTCTTTGTTTTAGTAGTTCCTCCACGAAATCACCAACATCTCGAGGAAAACCTGCTGTTTTCTTTTTAGCATGAACAACAGGATAATGTTGATTCTTAAGTTTCTTATCAAGAATTTCTTCTAACTCTTTTCTTGTCATTCTTGAAACTTCAGACATTACTTTAGTCAAATCAAAATCTAGAGGAAATTGACCTGCTCTTGCGTAATCATTTATTAAAGTCCTTAACCTTGAAATAGGAATTTGTTTTCCGGTTTCATCTGTTTCATGATATCCAGTAGGTTCTGCTGTTTTCTTTATTGATGTTTTCTTTATTGATGTTTTCTTTATTGATGCTTCTTTTTCAGTTTCTTCAGATTGTTCCTCATTCTCTTCTTCATCCTCTTCTTCAACTAATTCTATTTGATAACCATTCACATACCAACCTCTCCCTTGTTCATCTCCAATCCATCCTCTTCTTCCATCCCATTGAGACAAAGTAAATACTTCGCCTTTCTTCTCTTCATAAGCAGGTTTTAGAATAACTTGATCTCCATTATTAAAATCATAATCATCTTCATCATCTTCTCCAGCAACCTTTACTGGTTTTATATTAGATCCACCTCTAAACATTCTCTGAATTGCTCTTTCTTCTTCTGGAAGAATTCCTTGATTTGATTTTTCATAAGGAACACTAAAATCTGCATCTACATCTGTTTGTTTTGCAACACTATAATCAGGTTCTGATTCAGTAAAAGGAACTAAAGTTTTTTCATCTCTTAAGCTTCTTTTAATTAAATTTTTAACTTTTTCTGCAAGCGTTGTAGTAGGAATTGGACCAACAGCACCGGGAGTAGTTACAACTCCTGGAGTAGTTTGAATATTTAAATCAATGTTAGGAATTGGAGCAGTTTTAACTCCAGTTTCATCTGTTAATACAGAAGCATCTCCTACAGTAGAATCAACTGTATATATTTTTCCTTGATATTCTATATTTTGACCAGGAGTAGGAATACCGGCGGCTGTTTTCTTGCTCAATGAAGCCCTCGAATGTTTATTTGCATATTCATATATTACATCGAACATATCATCTGTCAAAGCTTCGGGGTCTATATGCTCACATTTATCAAGTAGAGCAGAGGCTTCGTCGTAGGACAAAGATACGTTAAACTGCCCTCTAGATTGCTGCTGCAAGATCTTCTTTGCAGATTCTTTTTCTTTAATAGATGCATCATCAACATGCATTGCTGTTTTCTTTTTTGAAGCAATAACTTCTCTAAATCTTGTAAAATCTCTTTCCTTAAAATGAAGTTCAGGTGCACTAATTTTAGGTTCTGCAGCAGCAAACAATTTACCTGATAGAAAATCTGCAACTGCTTCTTTTGTAAAAGGAATTTCCCTTCCATCTAAAGTAGAAAAAACTGTAGGCAATACAACTTTACCTGCTGGAGTAATTCCAGCAGTAGCTAAAACTCTAAATCTCAAATCAAGATTGTCGACTGCCTCAATACTGAATTCTGCGGATCTAATGTTTTCAGGTCCTCCTTCTTTTACGCTGCTTCTGGTAACTCCTCGCTGGAATCGGATTTGAGGGTTAAACATCCCCACAAATGTTGCAAATTTTCCAAGAGAATGAGCAACATGTTCAAGTATAGCTCTATCCGTCCAAGAATTATTTAAATATCCTGGCGTTATCCCCTGGTTTTTATAAACTGATACGAGATCAGCATTTCTATTAATCTTGGAATCCAATTTTGTAGAAACTTTAATCAATCTATCAATTATCAACGCCTTCCCACATTTCGGACAAGAAATATAAGAAGCTCCATCACGAGCAGCCTCTACAATTTGTTTTCTCAAGGCATCTGCTTTAAATGAACCAGCACATCCTGGACACATATAAGAGTATGGCACTTGTTTTATAGAAGATTTTGCATATTTACTAATTAAATTTTTTGTCTTTTCTGACAAAGGATCTTTTTTCTTAGCTTCCTTTTTTATTTTCCTTTTGTCAAGCCAATCAGGAAGCTTGTTTTTATTTCCGCCTTGTTTTTTTGGAATAAGCATAATTAACTACCTCCAATTTATTTTTATTAAAATTATTTTCTATTTTAAATTAAAAGTTCACGGGAATATTTTCTCCACCCATTCCTTCTCCTTCCTCCTCCACCTCTTCTGTTTCGGGTTCTTTCTCTTCAGTTGTAGGTGTTTCTGCCCCAGTTGGTTCTCCTTTTTCCTCTTCTATTTTTTCTCCTTCTTCACCTTCGAAGCTAACATGCACATCCTTAGTCTCCGGATTTACAACTACATGAATTTCTTCTACTTCTTCTTCAGTAGGTTCTTCTTGTTCTTCAACTTTTTCAGGAATTTTTGGTGTTTTCGTTTCTTTAACGCTCCACGACATTGGTTCTAACTTATCACTTCCAGCTCCTCCTCCTCCCCTCAAAACCTCAGTTCCATCTGCTTCTTTTTTTATACTTGTTTTCTTTTTTATTTCTTTATACCAAACTCCCGTATCATTAATCAAATCTTTAGCTTTTTTAGCTACATTATTTTTGAAAATAATTACACCTTCTTCTTCAATAACATCATAATCACCATCATAAATGACTTCATCAATAGCATTCAACGCATCTTGTAGATCGTCCAAATTCGAAAAATATAATTTTACTGCTTCTTTTTTAATTGAAGCTTCTACTGATTTAAGTAAAATAATTGAATATTCTTCTTCATTATACCACTCTTGTTCATCTTCATCTTTAGATCCAGTTATTTCAATAGTTTCATGCATATTTCCATCTTTCCCTAAATATTCATCTATTTGAGCAATTGTAGCTTTTGGAACAATTGTAGTATTTTCTTCTTTATCCATTATTTGAACGATATCTCCTACTTCAAAATTACGTTGAGCAGTTTTTTTTGAAGCTTCTTTTTCAACTTCTTCTTTAGGCTCTAAATCTACTTCTTCTAAATCTTCAGGTTCTTCTTCTGAAGGTTCTTTAGCTGGAGAGATTGGAGGCCCTTGTAAATGTTTTAAAGCTTTTAAAGCATTTGGACTATCAAACCAAAAAATAACATTTTGTGCTTTTTTAGAAGATGTCTTTATTATCCAATATTCTGAAGTTACCGCTGTCGTATCATCATCAAATTTTATTCGATACTTCATTTTCCCTTCTTCAGGATATTTTTCAACAACATTTCCAAATTCTCCATAATAAGGATGACTAGGAACAATAAAACGGACTCTTTCACCTAAATTAAAAATTTCTTGTGCTTTCTTTCCTTTCATATGTTTAAACATTTCTACTTGTTGTAATCTTTCTTCTGCTTTTTTTCTTGAAGGATAACATCCCATACTTCTACCAGATTCTGCTATTACACAAAATTCATTTCCTTTTTCAACTATTTTTGCTTTTTTAATAGAAGCTTCTTTTTCCTCATTCCATTCTTCTCCAAGATACTCTTTTAATTCTTCTTTTGGAATATACTCAGACAACTCTTCTATCTTATCACCATATTGAGCAATAAACTCCTCACTTTCTTTTTCAGAAAGTCCTTGCTCTTTTAAATCTTCTCGAATAGCATTAAAATCTCCAGCAACCCAATAAGATTTAGCATATTCTTTCAATAATTCTATAGATGGTTCTATTTTAGCAGTTATTTTTTCAGTATCTTCTTTTTCTAATTCTTCAATACGATTTTTTACACCTTCGATATTAGCTAAAAGATCATGCCACAATCTTTCATTACCTCGTTGTCGTTCTATTCTCGATTTCTCAGCATCACAATCTATCTGCATGTCATCCAAAATATTTTTAAGTTCTCCTAAATCATTCCAAGCAGCATCTATTTTATTTTCATAAGGAAATACTTGTGCAACTTTCTCAGAAGCAACTTTATTTATTCTATTTTTATTTACAATCTTTTCTAATTGTCTTTTAGAATAAGAGGCCCCACATTTGCATTTAAGAGTTCCTAACTTTTTTAACATTTGTAAAGACATTTTTGCATTACATATAGGACACAAAGAAACAGGTCTAATTATATTATCTTCAAACCAAGTTGAAGGTAGATCTTTAAAACTAACTTTAGAACGGTCCGGAACTGCAGCAACTACTTCTCCTATTTTACCATTATATTTTTCATAAAGATTTCCATGAGGCACGTTTATTTGAACAATAGTTCCAGGAGTGTGAGAGGTTTTGGAGGAGGTTTTATTTATTGAAGATTCTTTCATAACAAAAATATTCTCCCCAACTGTATAACGAGTATGAACATTTTTCTTTCCAGTTTTAGTTATATCTTGTTCTGAAATCCAAGCAGTTTCTCCAGTAGCAAAAGTAATAAGGTAATCATATCCTTGATCTTCACTTCCTCTTATTTGAGATATAATTCCTTCTACTAAAACATTATCCCCCGTTAAATACTCTTGTGCTGTTTTCTTTGAAGCCTTTACCTGCCTTACTACTCTATCATTTTCGTCAGTGTAAACAGTGAGCCATTTTTCGTCTTCGCCATTTGCATTTTTAATAGTTGTTACAACCCAGATTGAACCATAATCAGGTTCAACTGTTTTCCGAAAAAGATCCCAAGATACTTTCTCAAAATCTTTTTTAATTTCAGATAAAGGAATTGCCCCTTTTGCTTTCAAAGAAGCTACGCGTTGCTGATATTTAACATTAGCAACAGCAGTTTTTACAAAACCAGGAACATCTCCCAATCTTCGAATACAATTAAGATAACTTTTATTAATCATTATTTATCTCTCCTATTAATTAAATAATTTCCAAACATTTTTTGCAAACCTTTTTTCCGCTACCGTTATCATATAAGACTTTCGCCTTTTTCCCACATTGTTCGCATGTAGAATCTGTTTGTATGCCTTTTGCTTTCTTTTTCAACATCTAAATTTCCTCCTAAAATGAAAATAGAAATAGAGTTCTATTCAATATTATTATAGAACATTTTAGTAAAAAATGGAAATAAATCTGGTATTTACCAGATATGAGGAGTAAAATCGTCAATTTCTTCAAGACCTAAAAAAGCATCGGAGTGCATTTGGAGATAAAGACAGATTTTTTTGAGGGTTGTTACAGAGGGAAATTGTTTTTCATCTTCATATGCTTTAATAAGGTTTGGATCAAGTTTCAAAACTTCAGCCATTTTCTTTTTTGTATTATAAGGAGGGGTCATTTGTTCGCGTCTTTCTTTCAACAATTCACCATTAAACACTTTCCAACCATCAAATTTATCTATAATTTTTGTCACTCTATTTCTCCAGTGTCATCTTCGTAAGGATTTCCAACAGTTTCAGGAACATCACTACAAGTTTTACAATTTTCTTCATAATTATCAACTTCAGAACGTCTAAATCCAGGGACACCTTTTTCCTTCACTTTACTGTATTTCTTCAAAGTTTCAAAAGATAAATCAAAATGCTTTTGTTTCAAAATAACTTTACTGTTTTCATCTAAAGAATTATCTTCGATTGCAAAACTTGAAGCAGTTATAATTAATTCTTCCAAAGAAGCATCTGTAAATTTTTTATCTTCCATTATTCACCTCACTTTTCCAAACTATTGAACCTACTACTAAAAGAGATGCCTCTGTTAGCAAAGGATTTACATAAACAAAAATCTTTGCAACATCAGTTATTGGAGCCCTCCCATCAAGAATTCTCTTTTGCCAAAGCGTAGGAATTTGTGTTTTTACTTTTGAAAAAACTTCTTTTAAAACTTCTTCACTAACAAAAATAGCAATAGACTTCCTCTTTTGTTTTAACAAAAGAATTCTTTGTTTCGCCATTGCAGCCATCAATGAATCATTTCCCAAAATAACATCTCGGGCTTCTTCAAAAAACGTTTTTAAACAACCATCTTGTTGTTTTAATTTTTTAAGAGTTTGTTTCTCAATCCAATTACTCAGTATTGGTATTTTCATTTTTACTCAACTCCTCTTTACTTTTTTCAAATAAATATTTTTCTATTAATATTTTTTGATTTTTATTTAATTTTTGATCTATTTTATTTTTTACTAAATATATTGTTTTTGCTATATAAGCCAAAGCAAAAGCATCTGCTAAATTAGAATCATCAGTATCAAAACCTAATTTAAAAACTTCTTTAATCATTAAATCTTTCTTCGCATTTCCTTTTCCAGTAATAAATTTCTTAACAAAAGTAGGAGGATAATCAACATAATAAGGAAAAGACTTTTCAAATAAATCAAGTCTTATAATACCTCCTAACATACCTAAATCATATACAGAAGCCCCTTTTGAACCATAAGAAAATCCTTCTATTACTATTTCTGTAGGATAGTTATATTCAGGTATATCTATTACGTCTTTTATATTTAAATTAGTTAAAAAAACCCTTATATTATTTCTAATAGATAAAAATCTTTTAAGTTTATCTTTTGTAGGTTTAGTCTGAATAAGTTTTGATGCAATTACCTTACTATTTCCATTTATACAAACAAGACCCGTTCCGGTCAAAGATAAATCCATTCCAACGAATTTAAGATTTTCAAGGTTCATTATTTATTTTCCTTTCTAAAGCAATTCTTTGATTTGTTATTTCAACAGCTTTTTCACTAATATCAATTCCAATATAATTTCTTTTACTTCTTATTGCAGCAACAATAGAACTTCCGGAACCTACAAAAGGATCTAATACTAAATCCCCTTCATTTGAAGAAGATATAATCATTCTATGAAATAATTCAACAGGTTTTTGAGTATCATAAACAGTTCTAATATCTAAATTTTTATAATTTGTTTGACACGCCGTAATTTTCCAAACATCAATTTGTTCAAGATTATTATCTTTAGCTTTTCCTTTAACATTAATATTAAAATTTTCTTTTACAAAAAAGAAAACAGGTTGATAACTATATTCCCACCTTTTTGAACTCCAAGACCTTCTTGCAATATTAGGTTGGTGCCAAATAATCAAATTTTTAAAATGCCAATATTTTTTATCAAATCCAGATAACATCTCATAAGCTTTCCACATCCTTAAATGATTAAAGCACATATAAAGGGCTCCAGTATCTTTCAAAACTCTCCACATTTCAATAGTCCAATTACTAAAATTTTCCCAATAAACATCTTCATTAACTTCTTCTCCAGGAAAACTTTTACCACAATGTTGTGGAGGATCAGTAACTATTAAATCAATACTTTCAGAAGGTATTTGATCAGCAATATCAAACCAATCCCCTAAAATTATAGTGTTTGTAATATTATTCATTTTATCTCACTTTCTCCATTTTCATTTAATTGAACTCTAAAAGTTTTTTCAGCATATTCTGATAACGTTTCATTATGAGTGATAAGAATTATTTGTCTATTAAATATTTTTGATAATTCAACTAAAAACCTTCCAAAATTATGTATATATTGTTGTGAAATCATTTTCCCTGGCTCGTCTAGAAATAAAGGTCCTGAAATTTTAGTAAGTTCTAAAACAACTAAACGTAAAATTGTTGAAATTACATCTACTACACCGCCACCAAATGTATCTGTAATATTACCTTTAATCCTTTTTCCAATATCTTCCCATTCTAAATAAAAATCAGCCTCAATTTGATTTCTACGAGATACAAATTCAACTTTAAAACTAACAGTAGGATCTTCAAAAATAGATTGGAGACCTCTTGTTACTAAAAGTTCTATTTCATCTTTAATTTTTCTTCGAGCAATAACACTTGCCTTTTCAAACAAAAGATTTACTTGTTTGTAAACTTCTACTTTCTCTTCACTTTCTTTAAGAAAGTTTGTAATGTTTTCAAAAGATTTTTTCTTTTCTTCAAAACGTCCTTTTATACGTTCTAAAGCCAAAAATTCATTGTTGAGAGAAGTTTTTACTTGTTTAAACTTATTTTCCATTTTTAATTTCCAAAAGTTTAGTTTCAATTTCAGATAATTGAGAATTTATTGAATCTTCAAGCTTTTTTATTTCTATGGCTAAATCTTCAGGAGTATAACCTAATTCTTTAATACGGGCAACTAATTCATCTCGTTGTTGTCTCAAACCTTTTAATTGCTCTTCTTTACGAATTTTCTCAGACTTTAATTCCTCTACATTTGTTTTAAGCTTTTTTAACTTTTCATGACTATCCATTTTTACTCCTTTATATTTTCACGCAAAACATTCAATTCTTTATAAGGCACTATTTTACATTTTAATATAGTGCCAATCTCCCAAACACCTTCAGGAAAATCAATTATTGATTCTTCTAACTGTTTAATTCTAACTCTACCATCCGTACAATAACCAGTTACTTCAAATTCGTGAACTCTTCTCCAATCTATCCCTTTTTCTGATATTTGTAGTCTTTCTTTTTCATCCATTTCTATTCTCCTTTATTAAACTTAAAAAAGCTTCTTTACCATTTTTTAAAACAAAACTATCAGGATCTTCACCTTCTGGTAATTCTACATTTATTGCATTTATTCCTATTCCTTGTAAATTAGTAACTGCTTTTTTCACGGCTTTCTTTCCAGTATCATCAGAATCAAAAACAACAATAACTTTATCAATATATCTACACAACAATCGTGCTTGATCCACAGTAAAAGAAGAACCACTTAATCCTACAACATTTATAATATCCCCTTGAAACAACCTTAAAAAATCAAACTGACCTTCTACCAAAATACCAAATTCTAATTCTTTAATTTTTTCTTGAGATTGAAACAATCCATACAATACTCTACCTTTTTGAAAAATTGGAGACTCTTTTGAATTTCTATATTTTGGAGATTCATCATAAATCGTTCTACCTGTAAAACCTATAATATTACCATAAACATCAAAAAAAGGAAAAATCAAACGATTACTCAAATGCCATTCATACAAAGAATTCTCAGGAGCATACCCAAGTTTAAAAGTTTTAATTGTTTCTTCACTAATCTTTCTATTTTCAAGATAATCCAAAGCTTCTTTTGATTTAGATAATTCTTGTTGAAAATATTCTAAAGCTTTTTCGTTTGTTGCTATCAAGTGTTCAATTTCTTTATTCATTTTGTTTTTCTTTCTTTTCTTTTTGTTCCTTTAATAATTCTAAAATCTTTTTGGTTGCATTACGAGCTACTTCTTTTTTAAACTTATTAAACTGTTCTTTTTCTAATTTAGTTATCATTACAACTCCTCCATTTTGTTTTTTATTTCATCCACCAAAGTTAAAGCTTCATTAATAACTTCATCACTTACATTATCTTCTTTTGCTAACCTTAATATTAATCCTTTTAAATCTTGTTCTTCTAAATCTTCAGTTCTCTTTGAAAGAACTTTCATAAAGTCTAAAATTCTCTCAGATGTCTCATTACCTAATTTAACAACATTTCTAAAAACATCCTCAGA
>Ga0315296_10004302_pt1 | contig 11644 bp, 9 predicted proteins | sample YL17G14_18_MG_FD_203921 | JGI IMG/M metagenome (GOLD analysis project Ga0315296, IMG submission 203921) | Sediment microbial communities from Yellowstone Lake, YNP, Wyoming, USA - YL17G14_18 | ecosystem: Environmental > Aquatic > Freshwater > Lake > Sediment | place: USA: Wyoming | collected...
CTGCTGCAGCACAGCGATGTCGCCACGCATCATCTCGCGGACAGCCATGCCTGCTGCGTCATCTTTGGCGCTATTTATGCGCAAGCCTGACGAAAGCCTTTCAACCGATGTGGCCAAAGCCTCATAGTTTTTGCCCAGCTGCCTGGCAGCATTTGCCGCCATAATGTTGTTCTTAATTGTTAACATATTCTTTACTCCTTAATGAATACCAAAAATTTTGCAGTCTTCTACTACGGTGCTCACTTATCCATGAGCACAAAATGAGATTATGTTCCATATCTCATTATCGATGAAAACCGAATACACTTAATGGGCTTCTTTACGGAAAATGGCTGTGGGCTAATTAGACCTGTAATATTGTTTTTGCAGATGCTGATACAGCGCCCCGCCAGCCTAAAATAGCAGAAGAATCCCAAATAGTAAGCGTTGTTAGCGATAAACCGGCAGCGTTTTAGAATGCCGAATATCGAACAAGGAATATCGAAGTTCGCAATTCGTCATTCAATATTCGATATTCGTTTAAGCTTCATACTTGTAGTCTGCCTGCTGCTTGGCAGGGCGGTTTGACACCATAAAAGGATGGTCTTGGTTGTTAGGAAGTGGTTTCGGCAAATTGGACTTGGACAGATTATCGCGTCGGCATACAATGTGGTCGGTGCCCGAAAAGCAGGGACCCCGCTCGGCGGGAACTTAAAGCCTTATACCTCCAAGAAGGAAACGCATCTTGTTACGGACCAACGACAGAGATAACCGGAACAATCCGCCAGGCAAGAGCACCTGCGGGGACAGCGGCGAAACTCTCTCCGGCAATTGTTCTTCCAAACTAACTGTTGATAAGGCGTTGGACCTTGCATTTTCCCACTACAATATCGGACGTTTGGCGGAGGCTGAACAACTATGTCGGCTCGTCCTTGATAAGGCGCCCCAGCAACTCGATGCAATGCACCTGCTTGGCACTATTCTTAGTGAAACAGGCCAATGCACCAATGCGGTGCAACTTCTCCGCAAAGCTATTAGTCAATCACCCGGGCACGCCCAGCTCCATAACAGTCTGGGAATAGCCATGCACCGACTGGGAAAGCTTCAGGAGGCTGTTTCGGAGTTCAATAGAGCACTTCAAATCCGGCCTGATTTTGCAAAAGCGCACAGTAACCTTGGCGCCGCGCTGATTAGGTTGGGTCGTGTGGATGACGCGGTACTGGCCTGCTGCGAAGCAATCCGCCTGCAGCCCGATCTGAAACAGGCACACAACAATCTCGGACTGGCGCTGAAGAAAAAGGGAGATCCGGAAAACGCCGTGGCGTCATTCGAGAGGGCGATAAGCCTTGACGGCGAATATGCCGAGGCATTGAGCAATCTCGGCATGGTGCTGATTGCTCAAGGTAAACTAAAAGAAGCTGAAAAGAATCTGCACAAGGCAGTGAGCCTGGTTCGGAATTCAGCCGAGTTACTCAATAATCTGGGCGTTCTCCTTAACCGGCAGGGACGATTTGAGGAGGCTGTCGCCGCTAGCGAGAAGGCTATAGCTCTCCGCCCGGACTATGTCGAAGCCCACAACAACCTGGGCACCGCGCTGATGGAACTTGGCCGATTTGCTGATGCAAGTGCCGCCTTTGAAAGGGCGATTAGCATCGATCCTGAATGTGCACAGGCGCATCACAACCGGTCGCTCGTCCTGCTGTTGACCGGTCAATTTGAGCAGGGATGGAAAGAATACGAGTGGCGCTGGAGACATAGCGGGTTTTCCACACCTATTAGGCCGTTCTCTGGAGCATGGTGGAACGGTGCTGTGCAAGGTGTGAGAAAACTGCTGGTATGGGGCGAACAGGGTATTGGCGACGAAGTGCAGTTTTCGGGGCTCATCCGGCACATAATATCGCGAGGCATTGATGTGGTTATTGAATGTGACCGGCGATTAGTGCCGCTTCTTGCGAGAAGCTTTGCCGGGACCACCGTTGTTGAACGCACGGACCCGCCAGCGCCACTTTTAGCCCAAAGTGACCCATCAATTACCCACCAGATCCCTATGGCTTCCATCCCGCGAGTGCTGGGATTGTTCCCCAATTCCATGCCCTTTCAGAATCCCTCTATGATGCCCGACGAAAAACATCGCGACCAACTCCGCAGCGAATACAAACGGGATGGAGACCCTGTGCTGGTCGGGATAAGCTGGAGAAGTGGAAATATCCAGGAGGGGCCGAAGAGGTCCATACCGCTGGAATACTGGGGTCCCATATTGAGGTGCCCGGCTGCGCGTTTTGTGAGCCTGCAATACGGCCAGTGCTCAAAAGAGCTGCACATGGCTTATGACCGCTTTGGTGTAGAGATATTAGAAGATAAAAGAATTATTTCTCTTTCGGACCTTGACAGTTTTGCCGCCCAAGTGGCCGCGATGGACCTGGTAGTCTCAGTGGACAATTCCACGGTACATTTCGCAGGGGCTTTGGGTGTCCAGGTCTGGACCATGTTGCCCACCACCCCTGATTGGAGATGGGGTCTTGAAGGCGACAGGACTCGATGGTATCCCAGCATGCGCCTGTTTAGACAGGCGGAAAGGGGAAGATGGGAGCCGGTTATTTCAAAGGTCGCCGAGGAAATCGCTTTGTTTGAAAACGTAGAGACGTCACCGTTTAGGGTATAGCTGTGTCCTGATCAGCAAATCAGAAAATTGGGAAATCAGAAAACCAGGGAACGTGATACCCTGATGCCCTGATGACCTGACTTGTGATTGGGCTGTCTATATGAGCATGTTAATAGAACCACCAGTAAAGACCAGCGGCGGTGCAAAATCATCTTGATGGCGGTCTTTGACGGTGCTCGTCAGCCATTCGTGAAAAGAGTCCTCGTCGCTGGTACTGCTGCGGGGAACTCCCATCCAATCGAGGTCGCTGTCGCTTTCTCCGGTGAAATGATGCTGGGTCATTTCGCTGTTATCCTGTCCCGGTGCATGGGCGTCAGGCTGCTGCTCAAGCTCGTCGGATCCGCTTGGGGCCGACACTTCCAGGCGCCTTATCTGAACTCCGGAGTCCTGTAGGCTGCGCATTATCTGAGGCAGTGTCAGCTCAATCTCGCGTCTGGTTTCGGGCTTGCTGACTTCAAATAAGACGGTTATCTGGTCTTGCTGTTGCTGGAACCTGACGAGGACTTTGCCCAGTTCCGGCGGATTTAAATAAATAGTAAGATGTGTGTCTCCCTGGCGTAGAGAGCCTTCGATAGATACGGCTATCTGTTGGCTGATGCTTCCAGAGACATTGCTGGGTGGAGCATCGTTGGCGATCCTTGTCGTTTGGCTAGGGGTTGATGATTGTTCTGAAAGAACCGTCTGGAAGGTATGAAAAGAGTATCCCGACTTGTTGGGACTGGCGGTCTTTGTCTGGGCCGAGCATATCTCTGATCGCATTCCGTTGGGTCCTCTGGAGCGGCTGTTGGCCGACCCATCGCCGGTCTGCATTTCCCTGGCAATGGATTTAGCAAGTCCTTGGCTACTTGTACTTTTGTGTTCGGTCGTTTTCTCGGTAGCCAATTGAGATTTTCTCCGACTTTCGGACAGTTTTTGCTTGATGTTCGAGGCGTTACTGTGGGCGAGTTCCAATCCAGACTTCGCAGCCGCTTCGGCGGAGTCGGCAAAGTTGCTTATCAGAGGTTTTTTCCCGTTGGTAGCAGCGGTCATAACGTTGCCACCGGCAGATCCACCTTGGTCCGATGCTGGCTGCGCGGTTAGCTTCGGACTTTTACTTTGGAACTTCATGCATCGCATTTCCTGTGCAGACAATGCTGGCTCTTTGCCAGTGTTGACGACTCGTGCCTGTTCCTTGAGGCCTGCGCTCGCGCCATTAGAAACGTCACCAAGAATCGGTTTGAGTCCAGCCCGCCAGACGTATGGCGGGCTTGTCCCGAAGGTGGCAGCGGCTTTCATTGATTCTTCAGCCCCCACAGATGGTGACAGATTCAAGGCTGGAATGTCCGCCGGCAGTGGCAACTGTGCTGTTGCTTCTCCCGTGCCATCATTTTGCCACCGTGTTTTTAGAGGCTCGATTTCAGCTATATTATCGGGCGGTGCACGGCGTGTGGTCTCTTCGCGGAGCTCGCGGCCGAAGTCAGGCGGTGATGACTCAGCAAGCCCATCTCGACTGTTACCGCGGTTATTATCGGTCTCATCCGCCTGATAACTATCTGCGTGGCGCAAGTCGTCAACTGTTGCCCCGTAGCATCGGCCGGTCTTAATTGTGACCGGCTCTGGTTGAATAGAGCCGGAGCCTGTCGTACCTGCAAATAAGATCCCGATACTTGAGAGGTTGACATCCATACGCAGTCCTTCTACGAGCCAGATTCATAGTTAGCAAGCCACGTGCCACCAACGCAAGTAAGAACAACGCAGGATGATAAGCGTCTATAAATACGAGACTTATAAACACTGAGTAGACGGCGATTCGCGCGGTATATGTCCCTGCCGGCGGGAACAGCGGAGGAACATTCCTCGGGCAGGAAAATTCTTCCGGTTCTGCTGCTAAAGAAACACGCGCGGTGTAAAGAATCCTGACACTGCTGTCCTATCTATGAAAGTGCCCACACGCTCTTGAATGGCTTTTTCAATTCAGTTAGGCGGTTGACAAGGCACCAAATGCTGACTTGTGGCATTTGGCACGATTATTGCTGAATTTGGCGTTGAGCAGACATCGTTTTATATCGTCGCCTGCTTTGCGGCCCCCGCGCAGCGGGGACCCCCACAGGGGCAGACTTGCCCCCGCGTCTTCTTGGCGAAGACAAGAGCGGGGGTAAGGAGCAAGATTGAAGTGGCCAAGACAAGCAGCATCGTAGACCTAATCGAGGCCGGCATAGAGGCTGAGAGCCTTCGCCAGAAGGCGATCGCCAGCAATATTGCCAATCTTGAGACGCCCGGCTATCGCAGGATTGACGTCCAATTCGAACAGCTACTCGCAGGGGCTTTGAACTCGAAAGGCGTCCTGGACATTAGCGAACTTGAGCCGCAACTCTATCGGCCTAATCAAACACCACTCAAGGCCAACGGCAACGACGTCAATCTGGAGACTGAAGTTGGCGAAATGGTCAAGAACACCCTCCGTCATAAGACTTATATTAGGGTGCTCAGCAAGAAGTACAGACAACTTGAACTGGCGATCGACACAAAATAGGCCGCATTGCTGGTTAACCCCGCCATCACTATGGCGGGGTCCGGGGCGAAATGGTATGCAGAAGCGGCATACCCTACCGGACTGCAGCAACGGAAAAGTGAAAAAGGACTGGAGCGAATGGACGGTAACAACATCTTCGGGCCTATCGACATAGCAGTTTCAGGTATGCGGGCACAGGGCAAGAATATGGAGGTGATTTCATCAAACGTTGCCCACGCCCGCACGACCGATGCCGGCAAAGGTGAGCCGTATCGCAGGCTTGAGCCTGTACTCAAGGCAGAATCTGACGAGATAGGCGGCGTGATAGTAGACGAGATAGTCAAGGACATGAGCGATTTTCAAACAATTTTCGATCCCGGCAACCCGCAGGCCGACAAGAATGGGTACATATTGATGCCCAATGTGAATTTGCCTGTTGAGATGATGAATTTGACCGTCGCTACTCGTACCTATCAAGCCAACGCGGCAGTTCTTAAACGTTACCAACAAATGGTAGAAACGACACTTGAGTTACTCCGATAAACTAGGGCTAAAGCCATGATTGATTTTAATGCCAACCTGGGATCGATACTGTCGGACATTAACAAACTACCGCTCCAAATCCGCCAAAGGCCGACCGAGAAGGTGGACTTTGGTGAGGCTATCAAGGCTGTAGGAAAGTACATATCCAAGGTTGATGACCTTCAGCGCTCGTCAGATATGTCCGTACAGGATCTGCTATCCGGAAAAAGCCAGGATATTACCTCGGTAGTCTCGGCGGTGGCCAAAGCTGATATGAGCTTCAAACTTCTTGTGGGCGTCAGGAATAAGTTGATTGAAGCCTACAAGCAGACAATGAATATGCCCTTATAAATTCAATGAGCTTTTTCCAAAAGATAGCTGCAGTTTGGCACAAGATTAGCCTGGTTCAGCGAGCTTTGCTGATCGCAGTTCTTCTGGCATGTGGAATTATCAGCGCGATTCTTGTCTACTGGGCCCGCAGACCTGATATGAGAATGCTGTATCAAGGATTGTCCCCGGCTGAAGCGTCCAAGATCACCGAAAAAATCAGCGAAAAAGGCATTTCTTACCAGTTGCAAGATGGCGGGACAACCATATACGTTCCCGAGGAAAAGGTCTATCAGCTCCGTCTGGATATGGCCAAAGACGGACTGCCTGCTGCTGAGCAGGGTGGTTACAGGATATTTGACGCCGAAAAGATCGGTGTTAGCCCCTTCGTTCAAAATGTCAACCTTAAACGGGCGCTGCAGGAAGAGCTGGCCAAGAGTATCCAAATGATAGAAGGCGTGGTTCACGCGCGGGTGCACATAGTCAGCCCTGAGCGGACGCTGTTTGCTTCTGATGCTGGAAAAACCACTGCTTCGGTAGTTCTCCGTCTTATGCCCGGCTATCGAATAAGTCCGCTGAACATAGCAGCGATTACCCATCTGGTGGCCGGCAGCGTTGAAGGGCTGAAAGTAGAAAATGTAACCGTGATTGACAGCCAGGGCCGCCTTCTTTCCAGTGAGTCGAACCAGGCTTTCGCTAATGGCGCAGGTACTGTTCAGGAGTATAAAGAAAGAGTTGAGCAAAACCTGTCCAAAAAGGTCGAAGATATGCTCACCGCTGTGCTGGGGCCTGGCCGGGCCACAGTAGGCATCAGTGCTATTATCGATATGAACAGTGTCAGTACGGTCACCGAAACTTATGACCCTACTGCAAAGGTGCCCACAAAAGAAGAGATCAAAACCACCTCTGAAACCGGGCAGGCCAGTGCATCAGCCACAGGTGGAACTGCCACGCCAGGCAGCATAAAAAAAGACGAGACTATTCTCACCGAGTATGAGGTGGGCAAAACTGTAAAACAGGAGGTTGTATTGCCCGGCATAATAAAATCGCTGTCGGTGTCTGCTTTTGTTGACTTATCCGTGCCCGATGCCAATCAAACAGGACCTGGCGGGGCCGCCACGGGCGGACCAATGATAATGCAGCTATCCGATGTAGAGCAGATTATCAGAAACGCACTGGGTCTTAAGGAAACAGATTTGCTTAAAGTGGTTGCCGCCAAGTTTCATCGAGCCGCGGAATTACCAGCTGAGGAGGAACCCCCGAGCTGGCCTCGCTACATTGCGATAGCCCGCCACGCTTCTCTTGGCATTATGGCCATCTGTGCGCTGCTTGTTTTTCGAATATTCAGCGGTGCCAGGAAAAAAGTGGCTTTGGCAGCCCAGGCCAGACTCGCCTTAGGCGAGCCCAGAGCCGAGGGACCTGCTGGTTTTCTGCCGGCTGCAGAGTCAAATGCAGAGACGTCAATGTTGCGCAAACAAATAGCCGGTGCCTTGCAGAACAATCCCGAAAGGGTTAGGGAATTGTTTTATAGTTGGATCGAAGAAAAGGGGTAGTAGATGGCATTGACGGGTAAACAGAAAGCTGCGCTATTGTTAATGGGTCTCGATGCATCTACTGCCGCGGAGTTGCTCAAAAGTATTGGGTCAGAACGGGCTGAAGAAGTGGCGTTGGAATTGGCGTATTTGGACACGCAGGCTTATAGTGAGGTGATCGAGGAGAGCCATGAGACTGTCCAGGCGTTCTATGATGGACTGAAAGCCGGCGGGGGATTTCATCTTAAAACGTTCCTAAGGAAAGTACTGGAACAATCGATGGGCAAAGAAAAGGCGGATGTGTTTGAATCTTATGTTAAGAAAGAAGCAAAAAAGAGAGACCCGTTTGTAGCTGTTCGTTTAGCCGCCGTAGACGAATTAGTTTCTGCGTTACAAAAGCAACACCCATGTACTGTTGCGGTAGTACTATCGGAGCTGGCTCCGAGGAAAGCGAGAGACATCCTCGGGTTCTTGGACGAAGAGCTTCAGACCAGGACCGTCTGCGCAATGACGCGTCTAAAGGAGATTGGGATCGAAGCGAGACAACACATAGCATCTCTAGTTAGTGATCGGGTGAAGGCAGTTGAAAGAGAGATCCTTCCCGAAAGAGAAGAACGAGTTCTGCGCAGGCTTGCCCTAGTTCTAAGCGGCCTGAAAGGGCCGCTGCGAGACCGACTGCTCGACGCGATCAACAAGGAAGATGACAAGATGTTCACTACGCTAAAGAGTTTGATGCTAACGTGGGAGGATATTCCGTCAGTAGCCAGCAGGTCCCTGCAAGAGGTCCTGCGAACCGTCGATATACCCAAATTGGCGGTGGCACTGCATGGAGCCACGGATGAAATCAAAGTGAAGATCCGGTCCTGCATATCTGAGCGGGTTGCAGCCAACCTTGACGAGGAGATTTCTCTAATGCACGAGCCGACGCAAGAAGATGTTTTTGAAGCGAGAGAAGAAGCCCTCGGACCGTTACGAGAAGCCAACGAGAAGGGCACACTCAGACTTGGACGGCGATAGCGTAATGTGACGGGCGCATTCATAATATTTTGAAAGAGGGATTATGTCGCTGAAACCATTAGACAATTACCAATCCGTACCTCGTTCGAAATACGAACCAGGAACAAGGAAACATGAAAATGGCTTTAGCGGGTAAACAAAAAGCCGCGATGCTTTTAATGAGTCTTGATATTGCCACTGCTACGGAGCTTCTCAAAGGAGTCGATCCAAAGCTGGTTCAGGAATTGGCCGCTGAATTGAGATGCCTGGATGCCGCTGGCTATGACACAACCCAGCAGAGCAATGATGTAGTCCGGCAGTTTTTTAGTTCGTTGAAAAGTGAGCCGGCATTTCATCTCAAGAGCTTTGTAAAGCAAATGCTGAATAACACCGTAGGGCAGGAAAAGGCACAGCAGATCCAGGCAGAGATACAGGAATTACTACATAAGCGAGACCCGTTTATAGCCATTCGTTCGGCTGATCAACAGATGTTGGCATCGGTTCTTGAAAATGAGCGTCCTCAGGCAGTCGCCGTGGTGTTGTCGGAATTGCCGGCAAAGAAAAGCTCAGGGATTATAGGCCTTTTGGGTGAAGGTATGCGGGTGAGCGCTATCACCAGAATGACTGGCGTCGATGCTGTCACCGCCGAAGCAAAGGCGCGAATTGCCGAGACGGTTTGCGGGCGTCTTGAAGCCGTCATCGCTGCTCGCCGAGCAAGTGCATCACAGGCTCAGCCGGAGCAGTCACTGCGGAAAGTAGCTGTGATTTTGCGAAACCTGGACAAGGAAGTCCGGGATGGTGTGCTCGGTGCTATGCAGGAAAAGGACGCCCAGGTCGGCGAGAAGGTGACCAGCTTGATGATAGTCTGGGATGATATACCACAAGTAGCCGACAGGTCGCTGCAGGAAGCGCTGCGAGCAGTTGACGGACGCCAGTTGGCCTTAGCGTTGCATAAGGCTGAGGATGCCATTACCCAAAAAATAAAATCCAACATCTCCGAGCGAGCTGCAGCTCAGGTGGACGAAGAAACGTCGCTTATGTCCGCGCCGAAGAAAGAAGATATCAAGCAAGCCAGAGAAAAGATTGTCAGTGCTCTGCGCGAGATGAATAGTAAAGGTGAGCTTAGATTTATCGAAGAGTAGTAGAATGTCCAGCACGTTTACGGTAAACCTCAATAAGCCAGTGGCATCGGTAAAGATACTAACCGCAGAGGACGTTGAGCACGCAGAGAAAGGATCGGAATTGGACTCAGCGGCTCTGGCGGACTCGGCGGTTAGAGTGATGCAAGATTTGGAAAAGCAAAAGGCTGAGACTGTACAGCTTTACCGAGTGCTCAGCAGTCTCGTCGATAAAATCAGCAAGTTCTACGATGAGCTGTTGGCCGGGCACAAAGAGGAAATTGCCAAGCTTTCAGTGGAGATTGCCCGAAGGGTTTTGATGCAAAAAGTGCAAAAGGGAGATTACCAGATCGAAACCATCGTCAAGGCGGCTTTGACAAACGCTCCTGTGCGTCAGGATGTGGTAGTGCATTTGAATCCCGGTGACCTGGCTCAATTGCAGAAGCTACAAGGCTGCCGTTCAGGTGGGCGCCGTAAGGATGACGCAAGTAGTATTTTGGCTGACATTAAATTTATTGCCGATTCCGGCATTGGACCAGCGGAGTGCCTGGTTGATACGCCAAAGGGCGTAATCAAATCGCTCATAGATGAGCACCTTGCCCGAATTAGTGAAGCGCTCCAGAAGGCGGAATAGTCTATGACTGCGAATCAGGAATCAGACCCCGCCATCGGAATGGCGGGGCTAACCGGTTTGCCCCGGCATCACCATGCCGGGGTCGCTCCTCTGATTGATTTTAAGAGATTTCACTCGGCGCTGCAGAAGGTGAATCTGCTGGACTGCCAGGGTTATGTGGTACGGGTTTCTGGCTTGACGGTTGAATCGACTGGACCAATAGTGGGACTTGGTGAGCTTTGTGGAATCCGTATTCGCGATGGCCGGCGTGTGCTGGCGGAGGTGGTCGGATTCCGAGGTGACCGGCGTATCCTGCTGCCGCTGGCGCATATAGAAGGCATCTCACCGGGCGATATAGTCACCGCCCGAAGCACTCCTCGTTGCATTGCTTTAAGTGAAAATGTCCTGGGCAGAGTCATAAACGGCTTGGGAGAGCCTATTGATGATAAAGGTCCCTTGCCTGCCCTGAGCCCTTCGGCTGCGGTCAGGGTAAACTCCGTCGAAGGGATGGGAGCAGAAAACAGGCCGTTAGATGTAAGTAGTCCGCCGCCGTTGCGCCGCGAAAAAATTACCGAGCGTTTGGGCTTGGGGATCAGGTCTATGGATGCGATATTAACCTGTGGCAAGGGTCAGCGAATAGGCATCTTCGCAGGCAGCGGAGTGGGCAAAAGTGTTCTGTTAGGGGCTATTGCCAACTCCAGCGAGGCGGCGGTCAACGTTGTAGCCTTGATAGGCGAACGGGGCCGAGAGGTCCGCGAATTTCTCGAGGAAAACCTTGGCGCCCAAGGCCTGGCACGGAGTGTCGTTGTAGTTGCCACATCAGACTCGCCCCCTATACAGCGAGTAAAAGCGGCATTTGTGGCTGTCACCGTGGCCGAGTACTTCAGAGACAAGACCAAGAATGTCTTGTTTATGATGGATTCACTTACTCGCTTTGCCCAAGCCCAGCGTGAGATAGGCCTGGCTGCCGGCGAGCCGCCCGCCGCAAAAGGCTATTGTCCGAGCGTTTTTTCGCTGATGCCAAGGCTCATTGAGCGTCTGGGACGCACCGAAAATGGCAGCATCACAGGCATCATAACGGTCCTCGTGGAGAACGACGATCTGACTGACCCTGTGGCCGACAGCGCCAGAAGCTTGTTGGATGGGCACGTAGTACTATCGAGAAAATTAGCCGACAGGGGACATTACCCAGCCGTGGACATCCTACAAAGCGTCAGCCGATTGATGCCTGCCGTAGTCAGTCAAGAGCACAGAACTGCTGCTGTCAAGCTTAAAGAAATCTATGCCACCTATGCCGATGCTGAGGACCTAATAAACATCGGTGCCTTTTCGCGCGGCAGCAACCGGCGCATAGATGGAGCGATTAGCCTGATTGACAGGATAAACGGATTCCTTATTCAGCCG
>Ga0315296_10004303_pt1 | contig 11643 bp, 7 predicted proteins | sample YL17G14_18_MG_FD_203921 | JGI IMG/M metagenome (GOLD analysis project Ga0315296, IMG submission 203921) | Sediment microbial communities from Yellowstone Lake, YNP, Wyoming, USA - YL17G14_18 | ecosystem: Environmental > Aquatic > Freshwater > Lake > Sediment | place: USA: Wyoming | collected...
TTCCCGCACGGTCCGACTGGAGGGTACCGATTGGATCTCCGGACCGCCGCGCGTGACCAGCTCTCCCGTGCCGGCCTCGCTGCGGACCGCGTGCACACTGTCCAGCTGTGCACGGCCCACGACACCGCTCGCTTCTTCTCGTACCGGGCGGAGGGCAGTGGCACCGGGCGCCTGGCTGCGGTGATCAGGGCTCGAGGGTGAGCGCGCCTTCGTCAATCGCGAGGTTGGCCAGTCGATCCGCGGCGGTATTGGCCGTGCGCGGGACGTGCTCGAACGTCACGCGTTCCAGGCTTGATGCCAGCACGGCCGCCTCGCGGTGCAGGGGCACGAGCACCGGGTGCTTCACGCGGTACTCGCCGCGCATCTGCCTGACGAGCAGTTCCGAGTCGGACCGAATCCGTGCGACGCGGTGATCGCGGGCCACCAGGAACGCCAGCGCCGCCAGCAGGCCCCGGTACTCCGCGACGTTGTTCGTCGCGACGCCCAACGCCTCGCGGAGCTCCGCGATCAGCCCTCCCTGGTGATCCTCGATCCGCACGCCGTAGCCGGCCGGCCCCGGGTTGCCGCGCGAGCCCCCATCGATGTAGGCCACGACCTCCTTCATGGTGACTCGCTCCCGCCGGCAGCGGGCTCGGGGCGTGCGGCGAAATAGAGGATGCGCTGGCAGCTTTCGCATTGAATGAAGCTGTCGTTCTTGCGGATGTCGTTGAAGATCTGGGGTCTGAGCCGGACGTTGCACAGCGTGCAGAGGCCGTCGCGCGCCTCGGCCACGGCCATGCCCCGCCGCAGCTTCGAGACCTGCTCGAACACCGCCAGAACGTGGGCCGGCAGCTCGGCCATCGTGTTCGTCCGGGTCGCCGCCACCCGGTCGAGCTCCGCCTGAAGGCCGCTGACCTCCTCCTCCAGCCGGCGTCGCTCCTCGCTGGCCGCCGTCTGCTCGGCGACGGCGGCCAGCTCGGCGCGCTTGACGTTCTGGCCGAGCTCGTCGGCCTCGATCATGCGCTCGAGGAGCTGGTCCTCGGTCTTCCGCACCTCGGTCTGCGCGACCTCGATCTCCTTCTGCATGGCCTGGTACTCACGGTTGGTCTTGACCTCCATGAGCTGGTCCCTGAACTTCGCCAGCCGGCCCTGGAGCGTGGCCAGATCCTTCTCGAGCGAGCGCCGAGCGGACTGGTTGTCGGCGCGCGCGGCGCTCGCGGCATCGACCGCCCCCCGCGCCGCGGCGTACCTCGCATCGAGCGCGCGGAGGCGGTCGGGAAGATCGGCGATCTTCCGGCGGGCGCTGTCGCTGAAGGTCTCGATCTGCTGCAGGCGGACGAGCCGGTCCAGATCAGGGTGCATAAGAAAAAAGCCCCGTCGGACGGGGCTTCTCAGTGGCCGCTCGCATCGAGCGGTGCCGGCGCCACGGGAGGCACCGGGACGCCCGGCTCGGGCGCCGCGCCGCGCAACCGTGCTCCGTCGCGCCTCGGCTGTGTCGCATCGGATCCAGTGGTGGGCCCACCAGGATTCGAACCTGGGACGGGCCGGTTATGAGCCGGCGGCTCTGACCGCTGAGCTATGGGCCCCAACGAAGGTCCTGGGGTCAGGGACCGGGTGTCGATCCCTGGCCTCGCAATTCGACCTGTAGTCAGTGAATCCCAAGTGTACCGCCATTGTCAATCGCGCCGCTGCGGGCTGACCGGCGGCCCCGCGCCGATCACGGACCTGCCCCGCTCTCGATCTCCAATCCCCCGTCCCTGTCAGGTCCGTCCCTCCAGGAACGCGCGGAGTTTCCGGCTGCGCGACGGGTGGCGCAGCTTGCGCAACGCCTTTGCCTCGATTTGCCGGATGCGCTCGCGGGTGACCGCGAAGTTCTGCCCGACCTCCTCGAGGGTGTGCTCGCTGCCGTCGCCCACGCCGAAGCGCATCTTGATCACCTTTTCCTCGCGTGGGGTCAGCGTCTTGAGCACGGCCTCGGTCTGCTCCTTGAGGTTCAGGTTGATCACGGCCTCGGCCGGCGAGACCACCAGGCGATCCTCGATGAAGTCCCCGAGGTGACTGTCCTCTTCCTCGCCGATCGGCGTCTCGAGCGAGATTGGTTCCTGCGCGATCTTCAGGACCTTACGCACCTTCGACACGGGGATGTCCATCCGCTTCGCAATCTCCTCGGAGGTGGGCTCGCGACCGAGCTCCTGCACCAGCGACCGGGAGGTCCGGATCAGCTTGTTGATCGTCTCGATCATATGAACCGGGATCCGGATCGTCCGCGCCTGGTCCGCGATGGCCCGCGTGATCGCCTGGCGGATCCACCAGGTGGCGTAGGTGGAAAACTTGTAGCCGCGCCGGTACTCGAACTTGTCCACAGCCTTCATGAGGCCGATGTTGCCCTCCTGGATCAGGTCGAGGAACTGCAGGCCGCGGTTCGTGTACTTCTTCGCGATCGACACGACCAGCCGCAGGTTCGCCTCGACAAGCTCCTTTTTGGCCTGCTCGGCCTGGGCCTCGCCGCGGCGAATCGTCTCAAGCGTGCGTCGGAGCGGCTCGGGGGTCTCCTGCAGCTCGTCGACGCGGCGCTTGATCTCGACCCGGATCTCCTTGTGGCGCAGCGCGACAATGCGGCGATCTTCCTCCCTGAGCCGTGCCTTCCGGTTCTTCGGGTTCAGGAGGCGGTCAAGACCGTCGGCCTCGCGCTGGAGCCGCTGGACCTGCTCGACGTGCTCCTTCAGCTCGTCGATCAGGCGGCGCTTGACCTGCTCGGTGAACTCGATCGCGCGGATCAGGCGTGACACCAACACGCGGGTCCGGAACGCCTTCCAGCGGGCCCGGCGGTACTTGCGCTTGTCCTTCTTCGGGATCGACGAAAGCCTGACCGCGTGCTTCTCGTGCGCGACACGCGCCTTCCTGACGGCGTCAATCTGACGCAGCACCTCGAGGGTCCGCTCCTCGATGCGATCGTCGGTCAACTCCTCGTCGTTGAAGATGACCAGCTCGCGAATCGTCCGCTCTCCCGCTCGCAGCTGGTCGCCCAGGCTGATGACCGTGGTGGCCACCGTTGGCGTCCGGGAGATCGACTTGATGACGGCTAGCTTCCCGCGCTCGATGCGCTTCGCGATCTCGACCTCGCCCTCGCGGGTGAGCAAGGGCACCGTCCCCATCTCGCGGAGATACATGCGGACAGGGTCGTTCGTCTTGTCGAGCGCGCCCGGCGTGAGATCCAGATCCAGCTCGTCGCCGGCCTCGGCCTGCTTGTCCTCGCGGTACTTCTGCTCGGAATCAACGACTTCGATGCCCGCGCTGCCGAACGTGCTGAACAGATCATCGAGCTCGTCGGACGAGGTGATGTCGGCCCGCAGCAACTCGTTCACCTCGTCGTACAGCAAATAGCCTTTTTCCTTGCCGATGGAAATCAGCTGCCGTACCTCGTCGTACTTGTCCTCAATCGACAAGGGCATACCCTCCTCAAGAACGGGGAACCGAAACCGCTCCCCGGCGCATCCGGCCGGCGACGCCGACCTGCCGGCGCGCGACTTACGGTCACTACGCGCTCAGCGACTCGATCCGCTGGAGCAGGATCTTCTTGCGCTGCCACAGCGCCTCCAGCCGGCGGCTCTCGCCGCTCGCTCCCTGATCCTGCAGCTGGTTGATCTCCCGCTGGACCTCCGCGCGCTCGCGTTCGTACCTCAGCCGCTTGAGCGCCTGGACACAGGCCAGCGGCGGGGCCGCCGGAGCAGACTCCGCCGCGATGCCGGTCACGAGCGTGGCCTCTACCTTGTTTAGACGCGCCAGGAAAGAGGTCGGTACGGCCGCCGCCGGCGATTCCCCATGCAGGGATCGGGCCATCTCGAGCACGTGCTCGGTGACCAGTCCCTTGAGGTCGGCTGGCTCCAGCTCGCCGAGCGCCCGTCCGGCATCGGACGGGTCGTGCACGAGGGCCCAGATCAGCCCTTTCTCGGCCGTTTTCACCCGTCCGAAGTTCGGCAGCTCGCGATCGGTGACCTCTGTCCGCCGTTCGACAGCCGCCTTGCGGATTTCGGCTCGGACTACCTCCTCGGTGATTCTGGCCTTATGGGCCAGGCGGTCCGCGAACTGATCCCGGGCCGCCGCGTCGGGAATCTGGGCGGCAACGCCCAGCATGCGGCCGAGGAACTCCCGGCGACTGTCATCTCTCCCAAAATCACAAGACTCGGCCGTGACGTCGATCAGATACTCCAGGTACGGTCGTGACGCCCTGAGGCGCTCGACGTACGCCGCGCCCCCGTGCTTGCGGACGAACCCATCCGGGTCGTCGCCTGGCGGCAGGTGCGCCACGTTCACCTGAAACCCTTCCGTTACAAGCAGTTGCGACGATCGAGCCGCCGCGCTCTGGCCGGCCGCGTCCGGGTCGTAGCTCAGCACAATCTTCGACGTGAAGCGGCGCAGGAGATGTCCCTGCTGCGGCGTCAGTGCTGTGCCGCACGCCGCGACGACCGGCAAGACCCCCGACTGCAGCGCCTGCGCAAAATCGAAGTACCCCTCTACCAGCACAGCATATCCAAGCCGCCGAATGTCCTGCTTGGTCAGGCTCAGGCCGTAGAGCACCCGGCTCTTCGAGTAGATCGCCGTCTCGGGGGAATTCAGGTACTTGGGCTGCTGATCAGGCTCGGTGGCCCGCCCGGCGAACGCGACGATCGAGCCCGAATCCCTCGCAATCGGAATCATCAGCCGGCCCCTGAACCTGTCAACCGCCCCTTCGGCCTCGCGTTCGGCGACGAGGCCGCTGCGGATCAGCAGCGGCAGCTCGAAGCCCTGCTGTAGCAACCAGGTCTTCAGCGCCTCGCGCCCGGGGCCCGCATACCCGATGCCGAGCCGTTCGACGGTGTCGCGGCTGATGCCCCGGTCCCTCAGCTGCTGCCGGGGTTGGGAGCCGGCGCCCGATGCCAGCTGCTCTCGAAACCTGGCTGCTGCCACCTCATGGACCTTGAGCAGCGCCTCCCGTTCAGCCGTGTCGCGTTCGGGCTCGCTCCCGCCCGCACTTTCGGGGACGAGGAGGCCGAACCGCTGCGCCAGGCGCCGCACGGCATCCTGAAACCCGATGCGCTCGTGCAGCTCGAGGAACTTGAACACGTCGCCGCCGGCTCCGCAGCCGAAACAATGGAAGAAGCCCCTGTCACGGTTCACGTGGAACGACGGCGTCTTTTCTGCGTGAAACGGGCAGAGGCCCTTGTAGCTCGCCCCGGCCTTCTTGAGCGGCACGTAGTCCTGAATCACCTGGACGATGTCGGCCTGGGCCCGCAGATCGTCGAGAAAGGCCTGGGGAAACAGGGACATCAGTCCTTGAGCTCCACAACGGTCACACCCCCGCCGCCCTGCTCGGGCGGGGCGCTGCCGAACCGCGCGACCAGCGAGTGCGACTGAAGGAACTGAGCAATCGCCCGGCGCAGTTGCCCGGAGCCATATCCATGGATGACGCGCACCGTGCGCTGCTCGGTCAGCAGCGTGCCGTCGAGGAACCGCTCCGCACGGGCGAGCGCCTCCTCCACCGAGCACCCAATCACATTGAGATCGCTTGGCGCGTCTTCGCGGGGCTGGACATGCACGTTGACGCTGACCCGCGCTGGCGCGCGTGCCGATCCTCGCGAAACCACCCGCAGCTCACCGAGCTTCGCCCGCACGCGCTTGCCCTGCACGTCGACTTCGCCTTCGTGATCGTGAATCGCAGCCAGCGTGCCCTCGAGGCCGAGCCCGGGAACCGTCACGTGGTCGCCCACGGCAGGAGGAGCCTGCGCCGCCTGCGGAGCGACGGTGCCCGGCGACTCGCCGCCGGCATCGCGGATCTGGTTGATGGCTGCGTCGAGGGCGGCCCTCGCATCGGCGCGGGCAGTGCCGGCTTCGCCCGTCGAGACCACCGGCGCGTGCTTCAGTGCCCTTCGCTCAGCCTGCGCAGCCAGCTCGCCGGTTCGCCGCTTCAGCTCGTCGACGATCCGGTCGATCTCGTGGCGCGCCTGCCGGAGCCGCTCGTCGAGCTGCTCGTCGAGCCGGCGCTTTGCGGCGTCCTCGCGCTGGCGCAGCGTTTCCTCGCGCGCCCGGATCCTGGACTCGGCATCCGTCATCATCTGGCGCTCGCGTGCCACCAGCCGCCGCTCATGCTCGAGCGCGTGGAGATCCTGATCGATCTTGGCCAGGTGCTCGGCCAACTGCGCCTCATGGGCGCTCAGGTTCTGGCGCGCTGCCGCGACGATGGCCGGACTGACGCCGAGGCGTGCCGCAATCTCGAGCGCAAGGCTGCGTCCGGGGGACCCGTACACCAGGCGGTACGTCGGGGCGAACGTGTCGGGATCGAAGCCGAACGCCGCGGTGACGACGCCGTCGGTCGTCGACGCATACGACTTCACCGCATCCGAGTGCGTCGTCGCGACAACAAGCGCACCCTTCGTGCGGAAGTGGTCGATGACCGCCATGCCGAGAGCTCCGCCTTCTGCCGGGTCGGTGCCGGCGCCGATCTCGTCGAACAAGGTGAGCGCGGGCAGCGCCAGGGCGCGATCCATGCCGACGATGTTCGTGACATGCCAGGAGAACGTGCTTAGGCTGGCGGCTATGGACTGCTCGTCGCCAATATCGGCGAAGATGGACTTGAAAACGGGCAGCCGCGATCCTGGCGCCGCCGGCACGTGCAGGCCGGCCTGGGCCATGAGCGCCAGAAGGCCGGCGGTCTTCAGCGCGACAGTCTTGCCGCCCGTGTTCGGCCCGGTAATCACCAGGGCGGTTGCCGGCGGGGTGAGCACGATGTCGACGGGCACCGGCTCCGTCCTCGGCTCCCGTTGCCCCAGGCCGACGGTCATGGGGTCTCCCTCGGGTCGTTCGCGCTCCCCCGAATCGTCAATCTCTTTGGCGGGTCGCCCGTTGTGGGCCGGAACCGCGTCGGCTCCGCCGCGGGCCAGCCTCGCGACCATCGCCTCGATGAGCAGCGGGTGCCGTGCCGCCCGCAAATCGAAGGCACCGTCTGCGGCGATCACCGGCTCGACGCCGCCGACCAGCTTGGAGAAGCGCGCCTTCGCCTGGATCACGTCGAGTTCGGTGGCCAGCTCGACCAGTCGCTGGAGCTCGCCTGCGCGCCGCCGGAACGCGTCGCTCAAGGCGAGCAGGATCCGACGGACCTCTGCAGCCTCGTGCTCCTCGAGCGCGACCACCTCGTTGTTGACCTCGACCGTGCTGAGCGGCTCGAGAAACAGGCTGGCGCCGCTCGCCGAGCTGCCGTGGATGATGCCAGGGATTGCGGCCCGGTGCTCCGCCCGGACTACGAGAACGTAGCGCCCGTTGCGATCGGTGACGATCTGCTCCTGCAGGTACTTGGCGGTCTCCTTGCTGCGCAGGAACGACTCGAGCGTGCTGCGGAGACGGGCGCGATGCTTGCGCAACCGATCGCGAATCGACCGCAACTCCGGGCTCGCGTGATCGAGCACCTCGCCGCCGGCGTCGATCTTCTCGCGCACGCTGGCGATCTCGCCCTTGAAGGAGGACGAGCCCTCGGTCAGCGCGTGGAGCAGCGGGAGCTGGCCGGGGGCTCGTCTGACCGCGGCGCGCGTCTGCTCGACGGACTCGATGAAATCGGCGAGCCCGACGAGGCGGAGCGGCTCGAGCGGGCGCCCTTCGACAGCGAGCGCAGAGAGCGTGGCGTCGAGGTCCGCCGAGGCCTGCAGCGGAAACGAGCCGTTGTCAGCGAGGTAACGGACCCCTTCGGTGGTGGCTGCCAGCAGGGAGGCTACGCGCCTGGCATCGGTGTGCGGCCGCAGCCCCGTGAGGCGAGCCACTCCGAGCGGCGTCAACGCAAGGCCGCGGACGACCCCGACAATCTGGTCGAACTCGAGGGCCTGCAGCGCGCCTGGATGCATACGGCTCGTGGAAAACTGGTTGCGGGAGGCGGGAATGAGACGCGAACAACAGCCTTCCGCGCGCCACGGAGGCAATCTTTTACTTTAGCATTCCACAGGCACAGGGTCAACAGGCCGCAGCCGTCGCGCTCGCACGGCCCGGCCGAAGCCTGCGGTCGTCGACGTTGCTACAAGTGATTGATAAGACTGGCGACGGCGGCGGCTCCGAACCCGTTGTCGATGTTCACGACCGCCACACCGTTTGAGCAACTGTTCAGCATGCCCAGGAGCGCGGCAATGCCCCCGAAGCTGGTGCCGTAGCCGACGCTGGTCGGCACCGCGATGACCGGCACCCGGACCAGCCCGGCGACCACGCTCGGCAGGGCGCCCTCCATGCCGGCAACCACGACGATCACGCGGGCGGCGGCGAGGCGCTCGTACGCGCTCAGCAGGCGGTGGATCCCGGCGACGCCGACGTCGTACAGGCGATCCACAGCGTTCCCCAGCAGCTCAGCCGTGACAACCGCCTCCTCGGCCACAAACAGGTCCGACGTGCCCGCCGAGGCCACGAGCACAACCCCTTGGCCTGGTGCTATGTCGTTCTGCCGCAATGTGATAGCTCTTGCGTCCAGGTGGAAGACTGCCCCAGGGAGCGCACGGCGGACCTCCTCGTAGACCGCCTCCGTCGTCCTGGTCACGAGCAAGCTGTGGCCCCTGGCGACGATGCGCTCGGCAATGGTGGCAATCTGGGCAGGGGTCTTCCCAACACCGAGAATGACTTCCGGGAAACCCTGCCGCAGGGTACGATGGTGATCCACGCGGGCGAAGCCGAGGTCTTCGAACGTCAGCTCCCGCAGGAAGTCGAGCAGACGCTGCTCGGCCTGGGCAACCTCGACGGTGCCACCGCGCACCTGCTCGAGCAGTTCGCGAAGAACGGTCACGCTCATTGGTGGCCCCCGGGGCGTTGACTCAGCGCGGGCGGGCACTATAATGACTCGTTTGTGCCCGCGAGGACGTCGGGACTCCTATGACCCCGTTTGAAACCCTCATCCTGGGTGCGTATTTCTTCATCCTGGTCATTCTGGCCGTGTACGGCTGGCACCGCTACTACCTTGTGTATCTTTACATGAAGCACAAGGATGAGACACCTGTTCCTGCGGGGACGTTCGACACGCTCCCGGTCGTGACCGTCCAGCTCCCGCTGTACAACGAGATGTACGTCGTCGATCGGCTGGTCCAGGCGGTGTGCCGGATGGACTACCCCAGGGAGCGCCTCGAGATCCAGGTGCTCGACGACTCGACCGATGAGACGCGGGAGATTGCCGAGCTGGCCGTCGAGCGGTACGCGGCGCAGGGGTTCGACATCCACTACATCCACCGCACGAACCGCCGCGGCTACAAGGCGGGGGCGCTGGGTGAGGGGCTGAAGGTGGCGCGCGGCGAGTATATCGCGATTTTCGATGCCGACTTTGTCCCGCCGGAGGAGTTCCTGCGGGAGGTCATTCACTATTTCACCGATGCCGGGGTGGGCATGGTGCAGGCGCGATGGGGCCACCTGAACCAGGACTACTCGCTCCTGACCAAGGTGCAGTCGATTCTACTGGATGCCCATTTCGTCATCGAGCACGGCGGCCGCAACCGCGCCGGCCTGTTCTTCAATTTCAACGGCACGGCTGGCATGTGGCGGCGCGACGCGATCGAGTCCGCCGGCGGCTGGCAGCACGATACGCTGACCGAGGACCTGGATCTCAGCTACCGTGCGCAGCTGGCGGGCTGGAGGTTCGTCTTCCTGCCGGCGCTGGTTTCCCCGGCAGAAGTGCCGGTCGAGATGAACGGGTTCAAGTCGCAGCAGCACCGCTGGGCCAAGGGCTCGATCCAGACGTGCCGCAAGCTGCTGCCACGGATCCTGCGTTCCACGGCGCCGCTGCCTGTCAAGATGGAAGCCTTCTTCCACCTCACGGCGAACTTCAACTACCCGCTGATGGTGGCGCTCTCCGTCCTCATGTTCCCGGCGATGTACATCCGCTACAGCATGGGATGGTACGAGATGCTGCTCATCGACGTGCCGTTGTTCATCGCGGCGACGATGTCGGTGGCGAACTTCTACGTGGTGGCTCAGCGCGAGATTCACAAGGACTGGATCGCGCGCCTCAAGTACCTGCCGTTCCTGATGGCCGTTGGCATCGGCCTCGCGGTGAACAACACGAAGGCCGTCATCGAGGCGCTCGCCGACAGGCAGAGCGAGTTCGCCCGGACGCCGAAGTACGGGATCCAGCGCGAGGGCGGCGAGTGGATCGGGAAGAAGTACCGGCAGTCGCTGTCGATTCAACCGTTCGTCGAGCTTGGGCTCGGCGTCTACTTCACGGCCACGGTGCTCTACGCGCTCGCAAACGCGATCTACGGCACCCTGCCGTTCCTGGTGCTGTTCCAGGTCGGTTTCCTCTACATGGGCATCGTGTCCGTGGTCCAGCAGTACGCGGCTGATGGCCTCGAGCTGAAGACGCAGGCGGCGGGAGGGAAGTAGCGCAGAGGAATTCCCTCCCTCCGTTCCCGGCGTCAGCGCTGCGCTCCCGGTCCTCGCTGACCTTCCTGCTATAATCCAGAATCGGTTTCCCACAGATGGATCAGCGCTACATCCGGAATTTCTCCATCATCGCGCACATCGACCACGGTAAGTCGACGCTGGCGGACCGTTTTCTGGAGCTGACGGGCGCGGTGCACCCGCGGGAGATGTCGGCACAGCTGCTCGACAGCATGGACCTCGAGCGCGAGCGCGGCATCACGATCAAGGCGCACCCGGTCCGCCTCAGGTACGCGGCGCTCGACGGACGCCAGTACGTGCTGAACCTGATCGACACGCCGGGCCACGTGGACTTTGCGTACGAGGTGACGCGCTCGCTGGCCGCGTGCGAGGGCGCGGTCCTGCTCGTGGACGCGTCGCAGGGTGTCGAGGCGCAGACGCTGGCGAATGCCCACCTGGCCGTCGAGAACGACCTCGAGATCATCCCGGTGATCAACAAGATCGACCTGCCGGGCGCGCAACCGGAGGAGACGCGGCGGCAGATCGAGGACATCGTCGGGCTGGACGGCCACGGCGCGCTGCTCGCCAGCGCGAAGGAGGGATCGGGTTCCCGCGAGATCCTGGAGGCCGTCGTCCGGCGCCTGCCGCCCCCGCGGGGCCTGCCGGAGGCGCCGCTGAAGGCGCTGATCTTCGATTCGTGGTACGACTCGTATCGCGGCGTCGTGATCGTCGTCCGCGTCATCGACGGCGTGGTCCGGCCGGGGATGAAGGTCCGGCTCATGGCGTTGGGGCAGGAGTACCAGATCGAGGAGGTCGGCGTCTTCACGCCGAAGCCGGTGGCGGCGGACGAACTCGGCGTCGGGGAGGTCGGCTTCGTCACCGCCGGGATCAGGAAGGTGGGTGACGCGAAGATCGGGGACACCCTCACGGAGGCCGCCCGTCCGACGGCGACTCCCTTCCCCGGATTCCGCGAGCTCAAGCCGATGGTCTTCGCGGGCCTGTATCCCGTGGAGGGCCACGAGTACCCGGCGTTGAGGGATGCCCTCGAGAAGCTGCGCCTGAACGACGCGTCGTTCTTCTACGAGCCGGAGACCTCCGCCGCGCTCGGGTTCGGCTTCCGCTGCGGGTTCTTGGGCCTGTTGCACATGGAAATCGTGCAGGAGCGGCTCGAGCGCGAGTTCAACATGGACCTCGTGACCACCGCGCCCGGCGTCCTGTACCGCGTGACGACCGCCGACGGCGAAGTGCACGAGGTCGACAGCCCGTCCAAGCTGCCCGAGCCGGGACGGATCGCGA
>Ga0315296_10004305_pt1 | contig 11640 bp, 16 predicted proteins | sample YL17G14_18_MG_FD_203921 | JGI IMG/M metagenome (GOLD analysis project Ga0315296, IMG submission 203921) | Sediment microbial communities from Yellowstone Lake, YNP, Wyoming, USA - YL17G14_18 | ecosystem: Environmental > Aquatic > Freshwater > Lake > Sediment | place: USA: Wyoming | collected...
TCCAATAGTCGGGCGTCTCGCTCATCGGAGCTCAGCCTTCGGATTGGACGATCTCCATCAGAACCCAAATGCGGCTCTGCTCTTGAGTGAGGATAGACCATAAGCCAACTCGCTTGATTGCGAGGCAAACTCCAATCTCATCTGGCATCGTCTAGGATCCTCTGAAACTCCTTGAACACGAGATCCTTGGGGACCCGGATCGGATAATTCGTTGCGATTAATTCCTGTCTGAGTGTTCTGGTCTTCCCTGTCGGTTTGTTGATCTGGTTGTAAACAGGCACCACAGCCGTGTGGAAGCCACTGGAGGCAAGTGCATCTCTGAGACCTCTGTGGCCGCTGAATGAGAGCAGCCAGTGTCCTTTCAGAGTGGGCAGGATGCTTGCCAGCTCCCGAGCGAACTTCTCCTCGTATGGCGGGTCAATGTAGAAGAACGTCTGCGGGGAATCGTATTTCGTGAGGATCTCCTTGTAATCGCTGTTCTCAATCTTCGTACCCGATAGTTGTCCACGGTACTGATCTATCTTCTCCAGCCATGCGGGAGGGTTGTCATCTGATGGGCGCTTGGTGCCGCGCCATGTCTTCATGCCTTGCATGAAACTGTGTCGCTTCAGGTAGAGGAACTTGTAGACCCTATCGTTCTCAGTCTTAGGCTGCCACTTCTGCATTGCGAAGAATCTCGGCTTGCTACCAAACCAGTCGCGGTTCTTCAGATCCTCCACATCTTGAGGCGTGGCTTTCTTAATCCAGTTGATCGTGCGCATCATGTCACCACTGATGTCATTGAGCACTGCGCGTCTCGGAGGATCCTCCAAACTGAAGAATACACTTGCTGCCCCTGCGAATGGCTCCACGTACAGTTGATGCTCAGGGATCAGCGTCTTTAGGAATGATGCCTCGCGCCGTTTGCCGCCTGTGGTTCCATAAGGCGGAGCCATCTTGAGGGTTGGCTCTAGCTCTCGCGCATCATCAATGATCCGTTGAAAGTCGCTCAAGGCTTGGGTTCGAATTCCCTCTAGGCGATTCGTGACTTCTGGCGCGAGCTCTAGGACTTCTTTGCCGATTACTCGGCTTGCTCGTTTCCGAGCGATCTCTAGGATTCGCAGTTGATTCCCGTCTATGGCTTTGCGGCCTTCAAGGAGAACCTGATCGCGAGATAGCAGACCCTTTCGGAACTTTCTGAGAACTGACGTCAGCTTGCGAGCGAGCGAAAGCTCAGCTTTGACAGGGCCACGGAATGCGGTCGTATGCGTATGCTCTGGGGCTTGCTTGTTCATGAATCGCCCTCTCTTCGGAGCCTCCAAGAATCCGAGCGATTCACGTTGAGGCCCGACTCCGCCGGGCGCTGTCGCCATTTCTACGGGCGGCACGTTTCGCGGATACTTGATTGGGCCTGCTCTGATTGGCGGTGTTGGCACGATTCTTGATTCGACGTCTGTGATTGGATCTCTGACTCTTCTTGGAGGCGCAAGCCGATCGCGAGCAATCCTTGAGACCTGAGTGCCCATAGCGATTCTGCCGGTCTCATCTCTCTCCCATCGGTGCGCTCCCATTCCGCCACGGAATTCATCATGAGGCCCTGTCCTATGCGGCCCGATCCTTGTCATGGGGCCAAGAGCCATCTCATCCTTTGTCGCATCGCGAGCTCGTTGAATCTCTTCGGGATTCTGGCCGGGGCCGAGTTCTCCTGCTCTGAAAGTTTCGTCTGGCCGACCTCCCATCGCAGTCGGAAGAGCAACAGGAGGCTTGCCATGTCCCGCGTATGGGCCTCTCGCGGGGCGAGTTGGTCGGCGGTATTGCTTATCGAAGGCTGAAGGCGTGACTGTGGTGTCTGCGACTTGGATGATCCGCTTGCCAGTCTGATCCCAAGTGTAGATCGGCGCGGCGCGGTCGGCTTTGTCTTCGAAGTCGTAGCTTGGATTTCCACGAGCTCCCCAAGCCTTTGTCGCTTCTATGCCTGCTTTCTCATCAGCCGTGAATTGTCGTAGAGCATCTTGGCCGGGGCTTGGCATTGATGGAGGCTTGGGAGGGCTTGGAGCTCCGCCGAATCCTGATGGGCCTCGCAGTTCTGCGAGTGTGATCGCGAGCGGTTGATCTCCCCACGGGACAGGCCCGCCGATCTTGCGTTTCTTGCGCCACTCATTGATCGTCATCATGGCCTGAGAGAGCTCTTGGATCTCGAGCTGAGTGTCAGCATATTCCTCTTCCTTATCCACGAAGTTGAATTGGAACTTGACGCGCGGAGAGAACTCGTTGATGATCTGATTGTTCATGACCTGCTCGATCAAGCGCAGCAGAGGAAAGACAGACTTCCGTTTCTGAATGCGACCTTGCGCTGCCATAGCTTTGCCTGTTTCGCGGATCTCATCTTGGAATCCCATCTCGGTCGGTGTCAGCTTGTAGATAGCCCAAACCAGCTTAGCGAACCATTCCTGCCCTTTGAGGAATTCCATATCTCGATTCGTGTAGGCTAGGGGCACGAATTTGGCTTCTCTGTTGAGGACTGCGACCTTGTGGAATCGGCCTTTGATCTCCGTTCTGAAGTATTCTCGAAGGCGATCCTCATCTTCCTTGGAGCCTGTGAACGAGACTACGCCTGACGGGACAGCGTACTCTTGGAACATCGTGGCATTGGTGAAAGCTGAGTTGATCAGAAGATTCAGAACAGTCTCCAGGCTCTGAATCTCAGACCATCCATAGACCCCATAGCTGCGCGGATATCGCATCGCATAAACGACTTCGTTGACGTCGAACTCAATGGGTGCGACTGCGGGATGTAGATAGGAGTATTGCCAGAGTCTGTACTCGATTCCGTTGACGTCAGTTTCTTTCAGGAATGAGCCGCCGTCTCGAGCGAAGATCTCTAGGAGCATTCGCTCGCCTTGAGGTCTGAGCTCGAAGCCTCCTGCTGGATGCCTGTCATAGCTGCTCTCTGAGAAGCCTTTCACGATGCAGCCTGCATCAAGCTCAAGCGAATCTCTGAGCATGGCTCGAAAGACCGTGTTGATTGTCTCGCCTTTGTTATCGTTCGGGTTGTTCAGGAAGTAGTTGACCTCATCAATCTCGTTGAGGATCTGCTCAGGCGGAGACTCTTGCAGCTTCGGGTCTTTCGGCACGATCTCCCACGGGACTTGAGCGATCTCTTCGATGATTGTGCTGGTGCACATGAAGACCCATTCGGATGCAGCGAGGGAGCGGAGACGGTAGATGTCCACGTAGCGCGGTTGTCCCTTGAGTGGATTGTAGAACCATTCCGTCATCACGGCGCGTCTTGGGAATTCTCTCTCGTCCCACCACCACGGATAGATTGTGTCCATGACGCCTTTGGTGACGGGGATCTGTTCGAGAGCTCTCGCTCGATCTGAGCTTGTGCCCCCGAAGAGGCGGATGGCTGAGACCAAAGTGTCCTACTTCTTCTGGAATTCGAGGCGATAGATCACGACGATAGGAATGACGTCGGAAGCGTCGTACCATTTGGCTCCGCAGTTCTCGCAGCGGAAGAGAGGCAGGTCAAGATCTCCTTGACTCATCTGAACTACTTCAGGGATCTCGAAGACTTTGCCTTTCTCTCCGCATGAATGACAGAAGAGCCCGGGCCGAGTGATCTTCTCAGGCTTCTCTTGATCCTCGCTCATGAGAACAAATCCTGAATGACGAGAGGCGGAGCCATGCGCCCATAGGCGTCAGCGATCAGCGCGTAGATGAATCCATGAAGGGCGTCGTCAGGCTCGCCTTCTGAATGCGTGTAGTGATGGTACTTCTTGCCGCTCACTGTCTCCTGCTCTTCCATCTCGATGCAGGTGAAGTGATCAATGAGCCATTCGACTTCAAGCGGCTCTTTCCACGGGAGGACAAGCATCGGATTCGCTGCGCCAGTTGGATCCTTGTGCTTGATATGCTCAATCGCGGTCTCGATCCAGAACGAGCGGTCTGCAAGGAGAAGCATCTGCGCGACTCGCTTGCCCTGGTCGTCTGTGGTTCGACGCTCAAGCGGGATCTCAGGTCTCCGAGTATATTGACAGGCAAGGACACGATCAGCGAACTTCTTTTGGAGTTCTGAGACTTGGACTGTGCCATATCCGATGTCTGCCACGGCCTGTTTCACATTGAAGAGCGGGATCAGGTTGCCGATGATCTGAACCTGCTTCATCGGATCCTTCTCATCGAACTTGCGAACGTAGATCAAGCGCCAGCGGTCTTGTTCGTCTTTGCCCATGATCCAGACGACGGTGAAGGCGAAATCTCCCCCGCCCCAATCCACGCCCATGAATGAAGAGTAAGGCGGATCGAGACGATCCAAGAGGCCCCAACGGAAGTCTCTGCAAGCCAGCAAGTCCTCAGAGATCAGAGGCTTCGCGAGGCCGCGATAGAATTGGCCGAGAACTTCGTTGAGGAATCTGCGCTCGCTTCGGTAGCGGATGCGTTTGGCTTCTATGCTGTTGGGATGAGTGGGCGGGAGGCTGATGATCCACGGAGCGATTTGTTGGTTGATGTGGTAGCCTGAGTAGAACTTATTCTCGGGCTTCTGAGGAATCCATGCGCGTGACTCTGGATCCCATTCCTTCATGTCTGATTGTTTCCAGACTCGACAGAATTCGGAGCCTTCATCGCTTGCGGTTCCGACCATGATCATAGTTCCGAATTGGCTGTGGCTGAGTGTCTCTTCAATGACGGGGATCGCTTCTTGCTGGACGTCCTGCATTTCGTCAATGGCTGCGAAGTCTGCGGGAATGTTTCTTAGAGCGTCGAAGTCTCCCCATGCGCTGATGAGATAGCAGATTGAGCCATTCGAGAAGGGGATTCTGCCGATCGCGGTTTCTCCAAGCTCTGCCTCTCTCGCTTTGCTGATGAAGTCGCGGAGTTCTGGGCTGTCAAGTAGGGCTTTGCGGAATCGGTCGTGGCTGAATCTTGAAACCTGATCCATCCGTGGCGCTGTGTAGATTGCGGTTGAGAACGGGTAGGTGATCAGTTTGTGTAGGATCCAGTTGACGATCCACTCAGTCATCTCCATCTGTCGAGCTTTCACAATGATGATTCGATGTGAGTTGTCGCGGTAGAGCGGCAGCAGATAGTCTCGAGATCGGAAGCTGAAAGGCTGCCCTTTCAGGATTCGCATCGTGCGAGTCCATTGGACAGGATCAGTCAGCTTCGGTTTCGCTAGACTCTCCACTTCCGTCTTCGTCTGGGCGAGCTCGCTTAATGCGGTTGACAGTTTCTCTTGTATCCTTGACTTGGCGTAAGAGCTCATCTACCTTAGCCTCCAATTCGCTCGGCATCAGAATCGTCAGATGATTCCTCACAACCTCGTTGATGGAGCGAGCATCAGTAGATGCGAGCCGACGTTCAAAGACAAGTTTCACAATGAGCTCGTTCAGCTTCTTGATTCCCGAGATTGTGCTGAGGTCGAAGTCCTCATCAATCGGCTTGAGATTCTTCTCCATCCGCTTCATCTGAATCTCAACGAACTTCCTCTTCAGACGAGGCGGGAGGGAAGGGGGGGAGGTCCTACCCGGCGACAAACCACGCTCCCTGCGAGTGCGTGGGCCCATGTGTGGATCCTTCCTGTGTGGATCCCTATCCGCCGAAGAGTTTCCATAGGGCTGCGAGTAGCCCGGCGAGTGCGCTGAGGCTGATGAGTATGTTGATTGTGTTGAGTGATTCGAGCTTTGTCAGTCGTTTCTCTAGCGAGAGCTGGACTTGGAGGCAGTCTACTCGAGTCATGAAGGGCGCAGGATCCTCTTTGGGGTCGCTCAAGAGTTCTTTCACTTCCGCGGGGAAGTTGTGGTTCAAGGCTATTCATCTACGGCTAGGAGCGAGGGACTCACACGCAATGACTCCTCACCTCATCCTGACTCGGCTAATAAGGAATGAACACTCATAAACCCGGACGGAACTATACAAGGCACGGCTGTCTGGGATTCCCTGCTCGCCTGTTTGGATCTCGCTGCTTTCTATGCCATACACACGAGCGCCGAGGAGGGGCGCGATGACAATAGTACCCAACTAGGAAAGGAGTGGAATATGTCATGTCAGAAGAGAACAAGGAGCTTGAGCGCCGAATGTATGAGGAGATCTACAACAAGAAGAACTTGGGCGCGGTTGAGCAGTTCTACGCTACAGATTGGGTGTGCCATCCGTCGCTTCCTGGAGTGCCTCCAGGTCTCGACGGTATGAAGCAACGTATGAAGCATGATTATCTTGCCTTGCCAGATATGCAGGTGAAACTGGAAGACATGCTCGCGGAAGGGGACAAGATCGCCTGCCGCTGGACCGCAACCGGCACGCACAAGGGTGAGTTCATGGGCATGCCCCCAACCAACAAGCAAGTCACAATCACCGGCGTCCACATCGATCGCATCGCCGGAGGCAAGATCGTGGAGACTTGGAACTACGCGGACACGATGGGGTTAATGCAGCAGCTAGGCATGAAGCCGCCAATGTAGTCTTCATGCCTTCATCTTTCTCTTGCTAGATCAGACCTCGTCGCCGAGGAGACACACGGTGATAGTGAACTCCCATACGTTGAAAGTTCGCCGTGAGATATTTCTGATGTCACGGTCTATTCTGATCGTGCTTCCCTATCTTGCGACTGACTGAACGAAGATGTGGCGATAGATCGCTTTCATGATATTCTCGACCATCGCGATGATGCCTACGGAGAGCGCGAGGGTGAAGGCCGCTTGATAGCTGACGCCCACATAGACCTGAATGATTCCCACAACGAGACCGATCACGACTGTCGTGAGAAACTTCTCCTTATCGAAAGTCTCCCCTGAGCTCTTGAAGTATCCAGCAAGCCCGTAGATGATGGCTGCCGCAATCGCGATGATGATTTGTTCGTACATCGGCATCCCTCCTGTCATTTGATTCGAATGATGACCTCGCCGTTGCGAATTTCGGCCTTCGCTCTTATGGGCCACACCTTACGCAAGTAGTCAAGGAAACACTTCCAGACTCCGAAGAAATCGCCGTCAGCTTTCTGAGCGCATTTCAGGAATTCTTGCCAAGGATCCTCTGGCGGCGCCGGTGGAGGCGTGGGCTCTTCATACTCATGGTCGAAGTTGAGTGTCCAAGGGGCAAGCGCGGGATCCTTGATGATGTTGGGGATCTTGATGAAGCATGAGATGAGATCGCTGCCTGCGAATCCTTGTCCTGCAAGTGGCGGCTGAATTACTCCGTCCCGAATGACCTTGGCGGGACTTGATGAATCCCCGCCGTCAAGCATCTTGCCAGTTATGATCAGATCCTCTTTCTGACGAACCTTGTCGGGATAGCTGATGTTGGCTGCTCCGTCAAGCGCGAGAACTGTGCTCTTCGTGATAGCTGACGTTCGACCTGACTTGATGAATTGATCATCCACTTCGGGAACGATGTAGCCCTTGAAGGAGCCGAGGCCGAAGATGTTCATCGTTGCGAATCCGCCGGGCTGAACTTGGCGGCTGATTCCGCTGTCGGTCTTCGGATTCTCGATATCTCCTGCCATGAACTGCGCGATCACATCTCCGGGATAGATGCCGAGATCGTAGGGTGAGGGCTGAAGGATCCAACCTTCATTACATTGTTCCATTCGGCAACAATGCCAACACTGTAAGGCGACAGGTTCACCGATTTCATCACTCCAAGGCCACGCGGTCAATGTGCAGGCTGTGGAGCAGTATTCAATCGCGGTGACTCCGCCGGGGACTTTCGGGCGGTATCTCTTCTGATGATCCGCTGCGCCGAGTAGTTTGACTTTCGACGTCGGGGGAGGGGCTGTGAGTTTGCCGATCTCGATGACGTCGGTTACGGTTCCGTTGAGCTCAGCGGGAATCATTGGAATGCTGAGAGCTTTGAGCGCACTTGGCGGCAGCTTCTTTTCGACGCAGACCACGGTTGCAGGCTGCTTCGTGTCGAGTCCTGCTTTGATCTTCGTGCGCGTGTAGACTAGCTGAACTCCGGGGATCTTGAGAAGATCCTTGCTGTGTTTGCGAGTTGCTTCTCTAGCTCTTGTTACTTCGTTTTCTACCAATTATTTCAACAACTAAAGGCGTTCGAAGCACAGGATGGAGGTATCCGCTTGGCCGAATCTTCGGGTCTCTCAGGACATCGCCATTCTGGACGTCGGATAAGGTCGCATCATCATTCGCGATTGTCTCCATCGCGAGCGGATCGTAGGTTCCCAGAGAAACAGCTTCGAGCTGTTGCCTGCGAATCTCCGCCATGATCTCCTTGATTTTGTAGAGCTCCCATCGGAAGAGATCATAGAAGATCTTCGAAGGGCGCTTGTGGCCTCTGCGCTCGCTCTCCCTCTTAATCTCGAGATCATCGAGCGAGTCTGGGCGGCATGGCTTCTGGCTGGCGGAGATGTTGCGATCACGACGATGATAGGCCCAGAGACGTCTAGGCGATTCCTGACCCTTACGGATCGGCAAACGAATTCCCTGATGCTTCGAATTCCTTGAGAATCTTCAGAGGCAAAGTTTCTTAAGACACTGTGCGAGCTAATAGACTCATACCAGTTCGTTACGAGTCTGAACGAGTTAAATCGAGGCAAATGCAAGCGGATTGATTGTATTTGAGTACAGATCGCGAGAAATTTAGTGAGAATCATACAGTTCGGTTAACGCGAGAGGATTCGGCGCGAGCGAAGAAGATAGCGAAGGCGTGGGGCTGCAATGTGACCGATGTACTCAGAAGAGCTCTCAGAGAACTATTTGCGAGACAGAGCTATCTCGACGCGGAAGAGAAGAAGGCTCTAGGAATTCAAAGCTAGAGCTTAAGATTCCTCAATCGCAATTCGGGCAAGCCTGATGTTTGCTGAACCAAACTCCGCAGTCGCATGGACAGTGTGGATCCATCATTCTGCCTTGATCATCGTAGCAAGCGGCGGGACTCGAGATCTTGACGTGATGCTCGCAGATTCCACATTTCGGGAGAGCCTGCGCTTCCTCTGGGCTGATGTCTCCAATCATTCGGCGCGAGCTCTCTTCCTTTTCGACTTCGCGTTTGATCATGCAAGCGGCAGGAATGAATCTCACAAGATTGTCGTCAGCCAAATCTCTGCTCCGCTTCTGCAAGTAGCTGAGCAAGCTCATTATCCTGTGTGAGCGTTTGAACTCGATTCGCCTTAATTGCGAGCTTAGCGAGTTGTTTCAGGAACTCAGGGACGCTATTCGCCTCTGCTGTCCTCAGAACGTCAAGGATCCGGGCGAGCTCGAGTTTGACGTAGGTGAGCTCCGCTTTGACCGCGATGTTGACCTGTCTCGGCTGATTGATGATGATGTTGCCTGAGCTAGGAATGTAGACGTCTATTCGAACCTGATCTCTCTGCTCCTTACACCAGTCGGATAGGATCTTCTCGAGGACTTGGCTTTGCTGTAAGACTAGAGCTCGGCAGAGGCGCTCGAATTCTTCCTTGACGCTCTTATCTAGCTTGAACCACTTCGCCACTCTACTCATACTCTCTCTCACCCTCACCGTCTCTTTCTCTCTCTCTCTCTCTCTCTCTCTCTCTCTCACGCTCTCACTGATACGCGGTTTCTGCCGGTCAGCTGACTGACTGACTCCTGACTGACCGGTTTTTGGCTGGATTGGATGAAAGGACCTGGCGAATCTGTCGGCCCATAGAGACGCCTGTACGCTCTTTCTCATCCCTCAAGACGGCTTTCATGGGGCGAGGCAAGGCGAAGCCTAATCGGTCGTCTAGGCGGGCGAGCGCGACAGCGTAAGAGGCAGCTCGATCCACAGCCTCTACTTGGCATCTGCTGCGCTTTGCTTCTTGGAACAGATTCGCCTTGGCATGATCGGGCAGCTTCTCGTAGGTTCTGAGGCCAAGCTCGAGAAGGCGACTGAATACTTCATTCATTTGAACGTGCGAGTTCTTTCTGACGCTGCGCCAGATCTCATAGATCTCCATGAATCGCTTCTCGGGAACCCGAACACCCCGGCTGACAGTTACCACGCTACCCACAACCTGTGCACAATTTGCCCGGAGATCAGGGGTCTTAGCGAGTTTCCGATGCCTTCTCGTCATTGGGTTTCGCCCTCTGGATTCGTTGGCTGTACGGGATCCTTGGCGGGAGCTTGGCGCAGAACTTCTCAACGAGCGAGGTCAGCCTTTGCCATTCATCGAACGATTTCACATTGAGACGTTGAACTTGGCTCGGCATCTTCTGAGTAGGATCCTTCATCGGTCCCTTGGCGATTCTGACCTTGCGCTCGCCTGAGCGGGTGTCCTTGACGATTCCGACGACAAAGTACCATTTGCCGCCCAGAGGAACGAGAGTGTATTCCTCCCATTCCGTTCCGAACTCTTTCTGCTCGCTCATGCTGTCTGCCGCCATCGTCTCCGTGGGTGACTGTCAGTACGCAGGAGTTCGCTTCCGCAAGTCGGACAGAGTTTGATGCGTCGTACTCCGCCAACAAGCGATTTGCTTCTCACTCTCAGCCGAGTGATTGGAATCCATCCGCAGCGAGGACATTTGACGGCGTGACTGCGATGGAAGTACGCTGTCATGCGAGAGCTCTCCATTCTTCGAAGAATCCTTTCTGGCTCTGTTCTGGGAGACGACTGAAGCATGATACGTGACCGATGAAGAGTCTCCGACGTCCGACGCGAATCTCCATGTAGTCTCTCCGTCTCATCGGACTGCCGCAGAGCTCGCATCTCGAGAAGAGCGACATGAGAAGTCTTGAGATCATGGTCTCTCTCCTTTCACCAATCGAGGTCCGGGGAGGAAGCGACCTTTCTCGCCCGGCGGAGTGATCAGGAATCCCTGTTTCCTGAGTTCTCTGCATCGAGCCGTTATGGTTCCATGTGGATCCTTGCCGATGCCTGCGTAGAGTCCAGGATATCGGTACTCAATCCTCCTGATTATGTCGTCATAGCCAACCGAGTTCTGTGTGCCTTTCGCGAGATCTACAACGACCTGGCAGATTGGAATGTAGAGAGCCTTCAGTTTCTTAGCTGCGTCAGTCCAGCTTTGCTCGCGATCCTCTGGGGTCGTCAGATCAATCTCAGGCGGGACTTCGAACTTGGTGGGGAATGAGAGGAATGCCTTGATGGTTCGCTTTAGCTGATAGTTCTCTTCTCTGAGTGCTGAGATTCGCGTTTCCTGAAAGTCTAGGTATCGCTGTCTCTCTGATTCATCCACCGGACTCATGAGGGATCTCCTGTTTCGAGGCGTCAGCGAGCCGCGTCAGGATGATCCTGTTTTCGTTGCAGTAGACGATTGCATAGCTCTCCGCTCCGAGATCATTCAAGATCTTCTCTAGCCGCTCGGCCTCCATTCCGCCCCATCGAATCACTCTGTATTCGATCTTCATTCGAGCCTACGCCTCCCTTTGCCGATCATCTGAGGACAGTTCGCAGTCCATCGGCCCGAGGCGAGATTTCTGATGAGGTCGAAGAGGTACGCAACCGAGCCAGAACCTCGGCGTGTTTCCCAAGACCTCATTCATCCTCATCCTCGTCAGGTGCAGGTTTCTTGACGAGCTCCTGATGGCGAGCGCCTTTGCAGATGCAGACGCATTTCTCGCGCTTCGCCATGCCGCAGCGTTTCGTGTGAACTCTCTTCCTCTCCACTAGGCCGTCACCCCCGGTTTCGCGGCTCGACCGCGTTGCTTCGCCAGCCATTCACGGTTGATTTGTACGATCCCTTCTTT
>Ga0315296_10004306_pt1 | contig 11639 bp, 8 predicted proteins | sample YL17G14_18_MG_FD_203921 | JGI IMG/M metagenome (GOLD analysis project Ga0315296, IMG submission 203921) | Sediment microbial communities from Yellowstone Lake, YNP, Wyoming, USA - YL17G14_18 | ecosystem: Environmental > Aquatic > Freshwater > Lake > Sediment | place: USA: Wyoming | collected...
TCTTTCTTACCGTCTTAACATGTTCTACCGTTTCCAGAAACCGCGGATTCAACTCGCCATGCAGCTGATCTTTGAATGGATAGGTAAAGCCTACTCTTATCCATTCGATTCCCGCCTGTTTCATCAGAACATAATCTGGGTCTGAATAGGTGTAGGCGCATATCCCCATGATGTGTTTTTCGTTCTTCATCTTGCATCTGAAATCTTCTTTACTCTTTGTTTATAAAAGCCTATAGTTATACACGAATTCATGGATCAACTTTAAGTCAGTTAATTTCCCGAGGATTGGTTAATTAAATAAAACAGATGTGCGTAGAAAAAGTAGTGATGTTTGAATGAACTCTCGCGATAGAATCAATCTGACTTTGAAGCACCGTGAAGCCGACCGAATTCCGATTCACGACAGTCCCTGGGCAACGACGATTGACCGGTGGCGAAACGAAGGATTACCGTCAGGGATGTCAGCTGCTGACTACTTCGGTTACGAGATGGGAAGCGTTGGACCTGATACTTCGCCGATGTTTCCCGTTGAGGTTCTTTCTGAAGACGATGAATATATTGTCGAAAAGAACAGTTATGGCGGAGTTAGGAAAAACCACAGGGACTATTCAACCACGCCCATGATTATCGACTACCCGTGCAAGAACAGGGAAGACTGGGAAAAAATCAAGCCCAAATTGAAGCCAAGCGATTACAGGGTTGATTGGGTATCAGGTTTGCAGTCTTTTCATCGCGAACACAGTCGAGGACGCTTCATCACCTACAATGCGGTTGTTGGATACGACAAGATAATGCTCTACGTAGCATTACCTCGCCTTTTAAGGGCAGTCATCCAAGAGCCAGAATGGGTCAAAGACATGTACTGGACGGACGCAAAGCTAGCCATAGATATGTGCGACCTAATGATGAAAGGAGGGTTCAAGTTTGACGGTGCCTTCCTCTACTGCGACTTGGGTTATAGAGGAGGACTCTTTTTTTCCCCCAAGCATTATGAGGAGCAGATGCATCCCGTGTTCAAGGAACTGTGCCGATACTTCCATAGTCACGAGATGCCGGTGTTCCTTCATTGCTGTGGTAAAGTCAAGGACCTCATTCCGTTCTTTATCGAGGAGGGGATTGACTGTCTTCAACCGCTGGAAGTTAAATCCGGCATGGACCTCATAGAGCTCAAAGAAAAATACGGAGACAAAATCTCCTACATGGGAGGCATCGACGTGAGACTCATGGCCCTCGACGACCCGAAACCTATAGAGAAAGAAATCAAAGAGAAGATTACAGCAGCAAAGGAAGACGGTGGCTACATCTACCACTCCGACCATTCTGTACCTAAGGACGTCAGCTTTGAACAATATAAGAGAATAATTAAATTAGTCCACAAGTACGGAAAATACAAATCTTAAACCTTCAAATAGAAAAACGAGTAATACTATCTGAGAAAACGTAATATACTATTTTCAAACATATTTCCGCAAAAGGAGGACCTTAATTGATAAAAATTACCTATCTCGGAGCAGGAAGTGGCTTTGCGCCGGTCTTAAGTAAAGACATTTTTCAAATCACGGGACTCGAAGAAGGCGAACTGTGCCTAGTGGACATTGACCCGGAGAGACTGAAGCTTTCTCGCAGGGCAACCGAAATGGTCAACGAGAAGTTGAAGATGAAATGGAAGGTTACGGCTTCAACTGACCGTGAAGAGGTCATGAGCAACTCCGACTTCATAATCAACACGATCGAAGTCAGCGGGATTCAAACAGTCAAGTACGACTACGAGATCCCGTTAAAGTACGGAGTTGACCAATGCATCGGCGACACCGTTGGTCCAGGAGGAGTAATGAAGGCCTTAAGGACCGTTCCGCCTTGGCTGGAGATACTTAAGGACGTCGAGAGACTTTGCCCCAACGCTTACGTGCTGAACTACACGAACCCGATGTCCATGATGATGCTTGCGACGTTCCGCGCCTCAAAAATGAAGGCTGTGGGACTGTGCCATTCCGTTCAAGGAACATCCATAGATTTGTCCAAGTATCTGGGATTGCCATATGAGGAGTTGGAGTGGAAGTGCGCAGGAATCAACCACATGGCGTGGTTCACCGAATTAAAACACAAGGGCGAAGACATGTATCCGACCCTAAAGAAGAAAGTGAAACAAGACAAGGCTCTCTATGAAAGGGACCCAGTTAAGTTTGAACTTCTGCTTCACCTCGGCTACTTCGTGACGGAATCAAGCGGTCACATGTCCGAGTACTTGCCATACTTCCGAAAGCGGTCGGAGCTCATCGACAAGTATTGCCGCGAAGGCTACCTTGGCGGCAGAGGATTCTACGCAAAGAACTGGCCAAAGTGGAGACAAGACCTTGATGAGCGAAGGAAACGAATAATCGCGGGACAGGAGGAACCGCAGTTGAATAAAAGCGTCGAGTACGCGTCCGAAATCATTGAGGGCATCGTGTTCAACAGGATAAAAGTCATTTTTGGAAACGTACTTAACACGGGCTTGATAACGAACCTTCCCCAAAACGAGGTTGTTGAAGTCGCCTGTCTGATCGACCGCAACGGCGTGAACCCCACGTACTTTGGCGAACTACCCCCGCAGTTGGCTGCGCTCAACAAGGCGAACATGGCGGTTTACGACTTGGCGGTGAGAGCCATAATGAACGGCAGCTACGAAATGGCGGAACAGGCAATAATGCTTGACCCGTTGACAGCCGCGGTTTGCTCGCTTGAGGAAATACGAAACATGTTCGCAGAGCTCTACAAGGCAGAGAAGGGCTACATACCCAAACTGGAATAAAAAATGTTGAATTGGAAGCAACTATTTCCTTTCATACGCTAACGTGTATTCTTCCGCCTTTTAGATACCGGTGTGAATTGTGATTCGGTAATTGGGCAGTGATCGGTATTCCCTTGGGTCCTTCCACATCCATTTCTATTTCTTTGCCAATCCTTTTCCAGTTTACTTTAACCATGCCTTGAACCGTAGGCATCTGCCCCTTGGCGTATTTGTAGATAAATTGCGGCTTTACAAGAATTTCCTCGAATCCTGGTTTCAAGGGCTTAATCCCCAAGACTGCGGTAAGAAAATCCACTGCTGGCCAAGACGACCACGCGTGACAGTCGCTTCTTCCGGGTTCATCTCCCTCCTGCCAGGTGGTAAGGTGTCGCGCCATCATCTTACGGTAATCCTCAAGCTGGTGTTTGCTGAACTCTTCGTAATGACTAGTTTGTTCCAGAGCACGAGCAAGGTAGTAACCATAGGGTTTCAGCATAAATCCGCTAACGGCATCAGTAAAAAGTTTTCTCATAATTTGACTGATTTGGTCCTGCGTGGCAGCTCCAGCAAGGACAGGTTGCACCTGACTGTGCTGGCTGACTGGTTTTTCTATTAGTTCAGGCGACTCAGCAAAAAGACATTGTTTCTTGTCCCAGCATAAGTCGTGAATGGCAGACTTTACTCGGTTTGCCAATGATCGCCAGCGGTCAGCATCCTCTTTGTACCCAACTTCCTCGTGCAAACGAATAGCGGCTGTTAGGGCAGTAAGGTAAAGACTGGAAATGTAGGTTGACCCACCGTCCGTAACCGCTTTTGTTAGCATTGAACCTCCTTCGCCATGACCTCCGATCGGGTTCCAGTATGGAAGCTTACCTACAAGGTTGTCCTCTCGCAGGTAGCTTCGGAACCATGTTAACACCCCATCAACCGCGAACAAGTTGGACCGAACGAAGTCAACGTCTTTTTGGCCTACCCACTCCCAATAGTCCTGAACCATCAGAACCCATGCCAAAGTAAAGTATGGCAGCCTATGTGTTCGCCTCGACGGTACACGGCAATGGATGAGACCGTCAGGACGCATCGAGTTTCGAAACAGGAGGATTGAACGTCGTGGCAGTCTGGTTTCTCCAGCCATTGCAAGGCTGCAAAGCGCCTCGTTTCGGGCGTCAAAAATGTAATGGAGTTGTTCGTAGTATGGGCAGTCTTCATAGGTTTCATGGCTGCACAACTGAAGCGTGTGCCAGCTTATTTCCATCATTCTTTTTGAATCTGGGTCAGAGGATTCATAGCTGGCTTTTAGTTCCTGAGGCCACGTTGTGAACCGGTAAGCGGCGTCTTTGAGAATAAAGGTTTCATTTCCAGCGGAGACTTTTATGCGAATAAACCAGAAGGTGCGCCAATGGAAAGGCTCGTAATAGAAAAATCCGCTGGGAAGAATGACCGTGTCATAGTAGCCAACGATTGCGCCTCCCTCAAGTCCGTCCCGAATAGCCTTTTTCGTTGGGAAAGTGCGGTTGCCCCTTGTAACATATTCATTGACTTGTTCTCCGTAGACTATTTCGACAGTACGTCCTTTTCCCCCTTCAAATTGAAATTCAAGAAACCCCGTTGTCAATGCACCTGCGTCAAGAATTATTTCGCCAGTCTCACCTACCTCTAGTCTCCACCCTTTTGGCGTATCGCTGAACAGATGTTCTGTTTCTTTCATGCCACAAATGGTGCGAACGAATCTTCTTGGCTCTTCAATCAGCATTGGCACATCGCGAGGCGTTAAGTGCCAAACGGCGTGTAATTCGCCCCATGTGGGATCTACGTCCGCGGCGACAACGTATGAGGCGTTTTCCCAGTTGGAATCGTCAAAATCAGGTTTCCACCAGTTAACGGGGTATTTGCTTCCGTCAACCAGTTCCATGTGGTCCAGAAAGTTCATTGCATTAGAAAAGTGTGTAACGTTCGGTTTGATGGCGTGGTCAACTTGCACCTTCCAGTTCATCGGCGTATCGATGCCTGCGTTTCTTGGTCCTTGCAGAAAAAACCCGGCGTAGCCACCGTGGATTTCGCTGTTTGGGCTGTTGAGACCGAACCACACAACTTCGGCAGCGATGACGTTACGACCTTTTTTCAACAGTTTATTAATGTCGTAGGTTTCATAGTAGTAACAGGTCAGTTCGCCCTTTAGTGGTCCTCGACCCACTCTATGCCCATTCACGAATAAACGGTAACGGCTATCCGCCGAGACATTAATTATGAATCTGTCAGGCCTTCCGTCAAGATGAAAGATACATCTGAAATGGCGAATGCAGAGTCCAGGACCACCGCGTTCCGAGCTCCAAGCAAACGCAGCTTGCCATCGTCCCTTAATCTCGTAACCTTCAATGAGGCTCAACAGTCGTCTTCCTCCTTCAAAACCCGATATGTCAAAGTTGTTATTTCAGTTTTCCTATATACCCCCTTCCTAATTAATTAGGAAAAAAGAATAATAACTGAAGTTCGCATCTATTTTAACACTAGGCAACAAGCCTCTGCCCAACAGCAAGTAGAATTGTTAAAGCCGGGTTACCCTAGCCTGGTATGGGGCAGGCCTGCTAAGTCTGTGACCGTTTGGTCGCGTGGGTTCGAATCCCACACCCGGCGCCATTTCGCAAAAGTATATTTTTTTGTTGGATTGTTGCTAGGTTGGTACAGTTTGTTGTTGGGCTAAATGAACGATTTTTTCTATGAATGCTGTTTTTGCGTCCGTGTAGCCGACGCGGTTTATGTCGAACTTTTTTGAGAGCCTCTTTTTTAGTTTGTAGTATTTTTCAGCCACGTCCGAATGGTTTCTTAGGTAGTCTCGAAAAACCAGATGTCTGTTCCAGTGACTACTTTGGAATTTCATGAGGTGTAGGTGGTATCCTATGCTGTGGGGCGCTTTTCCTAGGCAGTAAAACCATTCTGAGTTGTCGGGTTCAGGCGTAACATCAGTATAGCCGATTTTCTGTAATGGAAAAAGGCAATCGTTGGCGTTGGTCTTATTATGGACTCCAACCATTATGTCTATGATCGGCTTCGCCCCCAAACCGGGCACTGCGGTACTGCCTACGTGTTCGATGGCCAAGATTCTGTCTCCAACTGCCTCTAGAATCTGTTGTTTCTCTTTTTCGTACAGAATTGGCCAATCGGGATCGTAGTCTACGATTATTACAGGACCCGGCATGGTAAGCCCAATTTATTCGGTCTCGTTTTCGGTATATAAACATGCATATTCGAAACAGGCAATGCATGTTAGAATTAAATGCGTCTAAGGTTCTTCTATTATGCGTGGTGTTAGCTATGTCAGCCGAAAAAGAGTCTTCCAGCTCATGGATTGAGGAAAACAGGACAAGAATAATCAAAATCAGCGACGAAATTTGGGAGCTTGCTGAGCTCGGGCTGATCGAGTTTAAGTCTTCGAAGATTCTTGCAGACGAGCTTGAAAGAAACGGCTTCAAGGTTGAACGTGGAGTCGCGGGGATGCCTACGGCTTTCGTTGCATCGTGGGGCAGTTCCAAACCCGTCATAAGCATATTGGGCGAATTTGACGCTTTACCTGGACTTTCACAAAAGAAGGCTCCCTCAAAAGAACCATTACATCTTGGAAAACCTGGACACGGTTGCGGACACAACATTCATGGCACAAGCGGTATGGCTGCGGCTGTAGCCATCAAAAACGCAATGCAGAAACACCGAATTGGGGGCACGGTAAAGTTTTTTGGTTGCCCAGCTGAGGAAAACTTCAACGGCAAAGTCTTCATGGTCAGAGACGGATGCTTTAGCGGCGTTGACGCCGTGTTAAGTCATCATCCAGGCGACATGAACTGTGCCACCTTGAAGAGCTGCTTGTCCCTCGACAACGTTAAGTTCAGTTTTTTTGGCAAGTCCGCTCACGCTGGAGGCTCGCCTCATCAGGGCAGAAGCGCTTTAGACGCTGTTGAGCTGATGAACGTTGGGGTCAACTATCTGAGGGAACATGTGATTCAGGATGCTAGAATTCACTATGTTGTTGAGAAGGGCGGCGAACAGCCTAACATTGTTCCAGACTATGCGCGAAGCTGGTATTACGTGAGGGCGCCTGAAAGAGACCAGGTTGAATACCTGTATAACTGGGTTCTTGATATTGCTGAAGGTGCTACCAAAATGACCAGAACGGAAATGAAATATGAGTCCATGGGCGGACTTTACAACTTGATTCCTAACAAGACTATATGTAAAAAGATCACAAGCAATATGCGGGAAATCGGAGTCCCCAAATATGATGAAGAAGATTTAGAGTTCGCACAGAAAATTTCGGAATCGATCCCGCCTGAAATGAAGTATGAAGAAATGAAAGAGTCTAAACGACCAAATTGGGAAAGTCTTCTTGACAAGTTGTTGGACGACGAGGTTCCTGACCCTTGGGGAGAAGGCTTGGTCAGTCACGGAAGCACAGACGTTGCGGACGTAAGTTGGCAGATACCTGCCGTGGAGTTCAGCACAGCAACATGGGTTCTCGGCACACCAGGACACTCGTGGCAGAACGTTGCTCAAAGCGGCGTCGGAATTGGACACAAATCCCTAATCTTCGCAGCGAAGGTTATGGCTGCAACAAGCATCGACCTTTTGACTGACACAGAGCTTCTGAAAAGAGCGAATAAAGAACACAAACAAAGACTTGCAGGTAAAGAGTATAAGAGCCCTTTACCCCTTGGGATTCAACCGCCCTTGGACATATGGAACAAATCAGTATAGCGGTATCAAAGAAAAAAAATATATTATATGAGGAAAAGTTTTTACAGCTTGTCTTGTGATCCAGCTTACGTGCTAAGGATTATGACCTTGTCTTTCTTATTTGATACAAAAAAGACCAGAGCAACGTCGAGTATAACCAGAACCATGATTATGAGGAGTACCTCGAAAAAAATAGGTTGTGAAGAAGGTAAACAGCTAGTCCACTAACCTGCTTAAGGAATTCTACATGTTAAAACGGTGCTGTCAAATTCATAAATCCCTTATGAACAGCCTATATATAGCCTTAACAAATATTAGAAACGAATGCAGCTGTCTCAATCTATCTAAATACAGCCTTTTTGTCTATTTGTGCAGCGAAACAAAGCGTCTAATAGACCTGTCATAGGATTTTTCCACTTGAGACGGGAAAAAGCAAGCTGGCAGTTCGCCATGTGATCTGTGGGTTCTTATGCATTCGCAGCACTTGCCTTTTACGTCACAGGAATATGTACAGTTGCAGTCTTCAAGGTTAACCTCAACATTTGGACAATCTTTTCTCAAAACCTAGCTCACCTTTTCACATGCACCATTATAAATAAAGATAAAATCTTTCCCTATAAAAATGAAACCATCGAGCGAGAAAGTTTAGGTGCTTCTTGCGATAATGCCCGTCTTTTTGTACATCAGATATTTTTCAAATTCCGTTCTTATTGGGCTACCTCGAGTTTCAGGCTTCGTTGCCTTCAATGCGCCAGCCAAGTTCGCTCGTTCCAAACAATCCTCGTCGTCTAAGCTCTGCGATTTCGAAGCCACGAACATTCCCAGAAAAGCGTCTCCGCAACCAACGGTATTCACAACTTTCAAGCCGAGCTCTTCTAAGTTGACACCTGGCACCGTGACCATCTGCTCTGAAGTCATTAGCGAACAGCCCTTTTCCCCGAGCTTCACAATAAGTCTCAGCCGATTGTTGAATGTTGACAGCTTCTTCCACGCTTTTGTGGGTTCTTTTTCTCCAGTCAGGTTTTTCACCTCAACTTGGTTGACCACAAGGTAGTCAAGGTTCTCGAGAACTTTACCAAGCTTTTCCAGGCCGAGTACGCTTCTGACACCTGCGTCCCAAACTAAAAATTTCCCGTTTTTCTTCGCTAAAGTGGCTACCGCTTCAATGGTTTCAAGAGGTGGATCAACCAAAGCTACGATGGATGATTCCTTGATTAAACCATAAATCTCGTTAACTTGCAAATCCTTCGGAGTAAGCCTGAGGTTCGCTCCGAAAAGGGTGTTAATGACGTTTTTTCCGTTTTTATCAATTAGTATGTAGGCTTGCCCTGATTCTGCATCCCCAATGATCTTTATTCCAAAGACTACAACACCTTCATCCTTCAGAATCTTAATTTGTTGGTCTGCAACGGAGTCTTTTCCCAAGCAACCGATAAGAGCGACCTGTTCCGGACCCAAGATTCTGGCTGAGGCGACTGCAGCGTTTGCAGCTTTTCCCCCGGGCACACGAGTAATCTTTTTTACTGGAACTTCTTCACCGATTTCTGGGAACCGTTCAACGAACAAGTTTATGTCCCAGTTGATGGCGCCGACGACGCAAATTTTCACCATTGTTTCTTCACTTTAGGTTTCAAGGTTTAGAAGCCTATCTACGTTTTTAGCCATTACATCGAACTTGTCGTTTTCTGGCAATCCATCCAGCAACGCTTTGTATTTAGCAACCTCGACGTGCATCAGCTCAAACGGTGTATCGCTTCCGAAACATACTCTGGACGAGCCAAGTGTCTTGATTGCCTTTAGAACCTGGATTGTTCGTACGCCGCTGCCGATTAATGTGAGGTTTGAGTGTTCCTTTGCAACTTCTATGGCGGCGTTAGTTAAATCGTCGAATGCGACGCCTCCCATGTGAACCATCAGAATCTGTAATTTGGGAAACTGCTTGGCTATCTTGGCGACTCTAAACGGATTAGTACGATCGTAGGCGTCTGCTCCAACATGGAGTGCTAGGAGCTTGCCGGTTTCCACGATTTCTTCGATGACAGGAACCGAGAGCTTAGGATCATCAATATAGAAGTCATTTTGGGCGCCATTCAGTTTGACGCCATAGAAGCCATACTCATTGATGTATTTCTTCACGTCTTTTTTTGCTTTCTCAACGCCTAAGTTTGGGTTAACCCATCCAAACCCGAGGATCTTGTCAGGATGTTTTTTCATAGCCTTGTGGACATACTCGTTGGCTTTGTCAAGCTGCCTCATGTACGGAGGCTGCAACCAAGTGACAGCTTTGTCAACGCTGGCATGTTCCATTCTTCTCAACAGTTCCTCGATTTGTATACTATTTTCACCTTCAGGCGTCGGTGAGATGTGAACATCAGCATCAATAATCATACAAAATCCTTCATTGAATCTTATAGCCAAGGGTCAATTATTACTTTAATGGCATCTGTGTCTCGGTTTTCCAAGGTGTTTATAGCTTCTTCGATCTTTTCTAACGGAAACTTGTGGGTTATGAACCTTTTCGCGTCAACCTTACGAGATGTTACGAGGTTTAAGGCTTCTAGATATTGGCTTCTGTTAGAGGCGTTTGCCCCGTGCACATGTAGCTCGTTGTAATGAATCAGGTTTCCGTCAATGTTGGCGTAAGAGTCTTCTTTCGGGATTCCGGCGAAGAAGCTCACGTCTGCGTCAACCGCAGCCATTTCGAGAGCTTCTCTTTGAATTTCCTTTGAAGAAGCCGCGCAAATTACGACATCTGCGCCTAAACCATCCGTTAATTCCTTGACTTTGTCAACAGGACTACATTTACTGGAGTCAACATAGGTGTCCACAGGTAAACCTATTTTTTGTGCAAGAACAATCCGCGGAGAAGAACGGTTAATCAAAATCACCTTGGCGCCTTTATGTTTAGCGTATTCTGTGTGAAGCATGCCAATTATGCCAGCGCCTATTACGGCAGCTGTGAAACCTTGAGGACGAAGTTTGAAGGGGTGCCACCCATTTATCACGCACGAAAGGGGTTCGACGATGCTGGCTTCCTCAAAAGACAACGATTTAGGTATTTTGATGACGTTTCCCTGCTTTACAGCGGGTTTCGGCATGAGTAGAAACTGTGCGTACCCTCCGTTGAACTGGTAGCCTACGGCTTTGTACTTTCTTTGGCAACGGTTTTCTTCGCCTTTTTTGCACGCGTCACACACGCCACATCCGACTACTGTTTCTGGGATAACTTTGTCGCCGACAGAGTAACCTTCAACGCCTTCGCCTATTTCTTCAATTATGCCTGAAATTTCGTGCCCCGTGATTTGAACGTCGATTTTCTTTTGTCCACGGAAAATCCGTAAGTCAGTGCCACAGACAGCGCAGGTTTTCACTTTGATTAGGATTTCGCCTTGTCCACATTTGGGTTTGTCAACTTCCTGCACTTCGAATTGTCCGGGTTTAGTCAGAATTGCCGCTTTCATCTTCATTTGTTAGTCACAATGATTCTTTAGGCTTAAGCAGAGAAAAAGGTTTTCGAGTGTTGGTATTTCTTAGTTTCAATAGAATCGAAAAGTTCGTTTGTTCAGACACTTTTTTGTGCCCAAAAGATAATATATCTAGGAAATAATGAACATTTTGAGAGTGGTGCTAGCATGGTTACTGAGGTCATAATGCCGAAGATGGGGCAGACGATGGAAAAGGGGAAGATCATCAGGTGGCTTAAAAAAGAAGGCGAAGAGGTCCAAAAAGAAGAGCCGCTGCTTGAGATTGAAACTGACAAGACGACCATTGAAGTTGAGTCCCGAGGCACAGGCATCCTAAAAAAGATTCTCGTCCAAGAAGGAGAAGAAGCCCCCATATCTGCCGTAATCGGCTATATTGCCAAAGAAGACGAAATTCTCCCCGTAGAAATAAGCCAGAAAACAGAATTGTTAGCTAAAAAATCCTCAGCTGAAAACGCTGTGAATCCGTTAAAAACTGTTTCAAATGTCGAAAACATTGAAAGAATTAAAGCTTCGCCGTTAGCTAAAAAGCTCGCAGACGAATTAGGCGTCGACATAAGCCAAGTTAAAGGCACAGGACCAGGAGGAAGAATCACTAGGGAAGACATCCTCGCATTTGCATCTAAGAAGCCATCACCAGTTGTTGAAGAAACAGTTCCAGC
>Ga0315296_10004307_pt1 | contig 11638 bp, 13 predicted proteins | sample YL17G14_18_MG_FD_203921 | JGI IMG/M metagenome (GOLD analysis project Ga0315296, IMG submission 203921) | Sediment microbial communities from Yellowstone Lake, YNP, Wyoming, USA - YL17G14_18 | ecosystem: Environmental > Aquatic > Freshwater > Lake > Sediment | place: USA: Wyoming | collected...
CACCACCCGACGTTCTCTCCGGGCTTTTCACCCTAGCCAGCTTTGATGAAGCTGAGCCGAATGGCGTATTTGCCCCGTTTGGCTCTGGCTGCTCGACAATTGTGCAGTATCGGCATTTAGTTTAGACAAGAATCGGCCAAGCTTTACCTTGTAAAAATTAAGGGTGCCCGGCGATACCTCCATCGCCTGTCTTGATTGTAAGAACAGGTGCCGGTACTCTTCTGCTGTCTTATAGTTGTCTATTAAGTTTTTGGATACCATTGTCGCAGTCCGTCAATTAGTTGTTCTAAAGGCGACTTTCTTTCTTTGGCCTCAAAATAGCGGCGCTTGAACGTATCGCGGCTAATCCACTGTTTGGTTCTATCGCGGTACACCGCTGCCCCCCTCGACCACCCCAGATTTTCTACATCTCGCAACCGCAAAATCAGCGCAAAATCCGCCTCTATCCTCGGTCTACCCGGACGCTTTGGCAGGTATTGCTCCCCCATTTTTGCGCCTCCTTGTCTTATCTTTGCATATTTACATCTTAACTATAACATGTTATAATCTGCTAAGATAACCAAAAAAGATGTCGCATAAAACTGCAATCAACGGTGTTAGAAAGCGCCTGGGTATTCCAGAAGAGGGGCTGTCCAGCGAGAAGGAAGCTCTAGCATGGTACAGGGAGCATTTTAGGCAAGCTAAAGGTGTGGAATTTGAGGGATCCTTCGGTTTTCACTATCAACCTTTTCAAAGCCTGTTCGATTTTGATTATCAGAGCAGTCCTGACGAATTTTCAATATCTATTCCTTATCCTCTGGACAATGAGGTTCCGCTGGACCGCGAAGTAATAACTCTGGCCAGAGAATTAAATATACCGGATTGGGCAGCTCCCGCTTTACGCCTGGCGCTGCTGGTCGGGAAACTACCTGAGGAGCCAGAGTTCCTGATTCCAGACCAACTGATTGCTCCCCTTGGAGGTTTCCGGCTGCTGGTTCATGAGGTAGGTAGCGTTGGTCTGAGGCGCTGGCGAAAAACCGGTGAAATGATGGGCCTGTTGCCGGGCAAAATAGATATGTGGAAAGTTCCCGGCACAATGACTTCATATAGTCCTAAACGTAAGAACAAGAAGGAGTGGCTGTACTGGCAGACGCTCCTTGCCTACATGAATGCAATCGGGGAGCGCAGAAAGAGAGGGCAGAAAGGGAAGAGAGGATTACTGGTAGAGACAGCTAAAATTCTTGAAAAGGAATACGGATGGGAATATGCGCCTGATTCCTATACAGTAAGGCGTTATCTTGACCGGGCGGAGAAAATATGGCACTTTCCACAACCTATTCAACTTTAAGAGGAAGGGAGCTATAACGAAAAATAAAAAAGGAGGAACCTATAGCAAAAACGTCGCAAAACCCACGTATAAAAGTTAAGCAAATTGTTAAGCAAAATTTGCTGGGGGACCCAGAAAATACGCAAAACACGCTCAAAAATAACTAGCAGCGGTCAGATTTGAACTGACGACCAAGGGCTTATGAGTCCCCTGCTCTACCACTGAGCTACGCTGCCACAGGCAGAATATAGCATGATGAGACTAGGCTGTCAATTTTTCCTGACTACATGGACACCGGTAGCCTTAAAGGTAGCATAAACCTGTTTTCCCTTTTCTAAAGCCAGTTCCTCGGCTGACCTTCTGGTAACCAGAGCCACCAGCCGAAAGCCACAATCTATCTCAATGCGGCTGAGTGGACCCACTGATACTACCTGAGTTATTTGCCCGAGGAACGAGTTCCTGGCACTACTGGTGGTTTTGGATAAGGTCAGGGTAATATTCTCCGGTCTAACACAGGCACATACCTCCTCGCCAACAGGGTAACTAGAAATCGCCTCTATTATTTTGTTGTCACCAATATCTACGGCAACCATCCCCTCCTCGCTTGAGACTATTACCCCATCAATAATATTGTCAACGCTGACAAACTCGGCGACCTCCCTACTCCAGGGCGAAGTAAATACCTCTATTGGGTCTCCAGTTTGCAGGATTTCACCATTCATGAGCACACCTATCCGGTTAGCCAGACGTTGACCTTGAGACATATCGTGTGTGGCCATTATTATCGTGGTACCATACTGATGAATAATACTGGTAATTAATTCCTCTGTTTTTGCTGCTGAAAGCGGGTCAAGGTTGGCTGTCGGTTCATCCAGCAGCAGCACCTCCGGTTCAATGACTATCGCCCTGGCTATCGCCACCCTTTGTGCTTCTCCACCAGACAATGTCCGGGCGTTTCTATTCTGGTAGGCGGAGAGGTCAATCATCTCAAGGATACGGCTGACCTTCTGGCGGAGGCTACTTTTTTCTGCCCCTCTCCATCTCAGACCGCAGGCGATATTATCATAGATACTGGCGTTAAATACTATCGGCTTCTGGATGACGAAAGCCATCCTTCTCCGCATCTCAAATCTAGCCTTTTTAGACCGGGTGGCATCCCGGCCAGCAAAATATATTTCGCCCGATGTGGGCATTTCCAGAAGGTCTATCAAGCGCAAAAGAGTTGTCTTCCCGGCACCAGTAGGGCCGATAAGAGCCAAAACTTCGCCCTTATCAACCTTCAGGTTGATATTTTTTAGAATATCCCGCCCATCATATTTCTGGCACAAGTCTACGGTTTCTATTAAAGGCATTGTTACCTCTGCTGTATTCTATTTAAGACAATATTGATGATAAGGGCAATAAGGATAAGGATTATGCCCAGGGCGATAGCCAGCTCGATATCACCTTTAGATGTCTCCAGTGAGATGGCGGTCGTAAAGACCCTGGTGAACCCCCGGATATTGCCGCCGACCATAAGGGCTAAACCTACCTCAGAGATAGCCCGACCAAAAGCCAGTAAAACTGCGGCTATAACGGCAAATCTGGCTTCTCTGAGAACAACCACCCCTGTCTGGAAGTCACTGGCGCCGAGGGAACGCGCGGTGTCGGGTATCGCCTTATCCACTCCGCTGAAAGCCGAAATGGTCAGACCAAGCAGCACCGGGGCAATCAATATCATCTGCCCGATAATCATCGCCGTCGGGGTGAAAAGCAAATTCAGCCCACCCAGTGGTCCGGCCCGCGATAAGAGCAGAAAAACAAAAAGACCAACGACGACAGTGGGTATGCTATAGAAGGTCTGGATAAGATTTATTAAAGTCCTCTTCCCAATGAAGCGGTTGAAGTGGATGAGACTCCCAAGGGGGAGGCAGATGACAGCGGCAAGGAGAGTGGCGGTCACCGAGATTGTCAGCGACCGCCCGGCAATCTCCATAACCTCAGGGTCAAGGGTGACGATGAGTTCTATCGCCTTAATCAGGCCCTGCCATATCTCAGTCAATTAACTTCAACTCCGTCTATCAGAGTATTTACTAACCTCACTCTTTGTTTTTAGAACCCTATCCCCTGTATCCCCTTCCCCTTGACAAGGGGAAGGAGAAGATTTTTTCTGAAGAGGGACTTCGTCCCTCTTAAACTCCCTATTATGTATTTGAGGTTTCACCCCTCTTTGACTCTCTTATTCCCACTTCTTTTGATGGGTTTAATCCTTCAATTCACCCCCTTTAACTAGGAAGAGTCTTTAGAGAGGGGGCTTCGCTCCCTCTCTTACTCTACTCCCCCTTCCCTTTTTAAGGGAAGGGGGTCAGGGGGATGGGTTCTTAAAAAAATCTACTGTGTCGGTTCAGCACCGGCGCAGGGGGTGAATAGCCGCAAGCCGTACTCCTTGACGCCATAATTACCGATGAGTTTCTGTATCTCGGCTGAGGTGAGGAAGCTTATCAGGTTGTTCGCCATCTCAAGGTTCTTCACCGTCGTTACCTTATCCGGGTTGACGGCGATGACGGAGTAAACATTAAGCAGTATACTGCCCTTGTCCACGATTGGCACCAGCTCCAGCTTGCTCTTGTAAGACAGATAAGTGCCCATATCGGTCAGGGTGTAAGCCTGTTTCTCGCTGGCCATCTGCAGGGTCGGGCCCATACCCTTTCCCCCTTCTACATACCAGGCGCCGGCTTTCTCAACAGTTGCATAATCAAAGCCAGCATTTTTCCAGATTGTTTTCTCTTTGGAGTGAGTCCCGGAACCGTCGCCTCGCGAGACAAAGGCGCCCTTCCCCGTCTCCATCAATTTCTTGAAGGCATCCTCAGGGCTTAAGCCCTTAATGCCCGCCGGGTCAGCCGCTGGGCCAACGATGAGGAAGTAGTTATAGGCGAAGGGAACCCGCTGGACGCCGTAGCCCTCAGCGATGAACGTCTCCTCGTTAGGCTTATCATGAATGGTAAGAACATCAACGTCCCCCCTTTTAGCATATTCAAAAGCTGCGCCGCTACCAAGAGACAGAATGTCTAGCTCAACGTTATATTCTTTCTCAAACATTGGTTCCAGGTAGCTCCACAACCCGGTATCATAAAGGCTGGTGGTGGTTGCCACCCGCAGTCTTGGCTTGGGTGGCAGCGGTTCTGACCCCTGGGCGGCACAGCCGGCAACGCTGGCTAGCAAGCTAATAAGTACCAGCCCGACCAATAACAAAAATATCTTATTTCTCTTCATTTATCCATTTACTCCTATATTCCTGGTTTTTGCTAAGCATAGTCTACACAACTAAAAAGCACCTCTAAAGGAGGTGCTCACAAAATGAATTTATTACCCACTTTAACCCTCCTTTCCAAACACGGGAGGCACCGCCGTTTCCAACGATACCCTATCGGCCAGTCTCCATACTTACCTTCAGGAGAACAGGCTCGGAGAGAATATTCAGTTTTTAATCCGCCTTATATTATCATACCTGCCGTATAATTGGCAACCCTACCCTGCCTTGACGCTTACTTAGGCTCTCTGTTAAAATTTACCACAGTTATGCCTCTTGTTAAGCCGACTATTAACCCTCAAAATTAACTTAGGAGGTCTATTATGGCTATTGACTATGAGAAGGAAGGAAGAGTTGCCATCTTTACCATTAATCGCCCCCAGGCAATGAATGCCATGAATATGGAGGCAGCCCGAGAGCTTTACCAGGCAATGGTGGACTTCAGGGATGACCCGGAACTATGGGTTGGCATCATAACTGGTGCTGGTGACCGGGCTTTTTGCAGTGGCGCCGATATAAAGGATACCCTGCCGTTTATGAAGGAGCATCGTGATACCCCCTGGGTGTTCCCACCGGAGATATGGCGGGGATTCGAGCTATGGAAACCGCTTATTGCCGCCATCAATGGCTTGGCGTTAGGCGGTGGGCTGGAAATAGCCCTGGCTTGCGATATAAGAATAGCCTCCGAGAATGCCCGCCTCGGTACAACTGAGGTAAATCTAGGGCTGATACCGGGGTGGGGAGGGACACAGAGACTGCCCCGAATGGTTCCCTGGTGTAAAGCCGCTGAAATACTGCTTATGGGAAAGCCCATAGACGCTCAAGAAGCATACCGCATCGGCTTGGTAAATAAGGTTGTGCCCCAAGCAGAGGTTATGCCTACGGCTAAAGAATGGGCTGGGGTTATCTGTCAGGCAGGACCCCTGGCCGTTAGGGCAGCGAAAGAGGCGATGATTAGAGGTTACAGCCTGAGCCTAGAAGATGGCTTAAGGCTGGAGAACTCCCTAGTCGCTTACCTCATGGGCACTGAAGACTTTAATGAAGGAACTACAGCTTTTGGGGAAAAGAGAAAGCCTATCTACAAGGCAAAATAAAAAGAAAGGAGAACCGTGGAAATTAAAAAGGTTGGTGTAGTTGGCTGTGGAGCCATGGGTGCGGGCATCGCTCAGCTCTGCGCCCAATCAGGCTATCAGGTGGTAGTATCGGAAATAAACGACACACTCTTGAATAGAGGACTAGCCTCAATTGAAAAAGCCTTAGCCCGACTAGTGGAGAAGGCTAAGATTTCCCAGCCGGATAAGGATGCCACAATGGCTCGCATTAAGGGCACGACTAAAACTAAGGACTTCTCCGACTGCGACTTAATAGTTGAGGCGGCCATTGAGAATCTGGACTTGAAGAAGAAGATATTTGCTGAGCTGGATGGAATCTGCCCCAAGCATGCCATCCTGGGGACTAACACCTCTTGCCTTTCTATTATTGACATGGCGGTAGCGACCAAAAGACCGGAGAAGGTGCTGGGGCTGCACTTCTTTAATCCTGCCCCGGTTATGAAACTGCTGGAAATCGTAAGGACTATTGCCACCAGTAATGAGACCATTGAGGCAAGCAAGAAGTTTGGCCAATCTCTGGGCAAGACTACGGTTATTGCCCAGGACCAGCCGGGCTTTATCGTCAACCGGCTCTGGATACCCTACGTGCTTCAAGCTATTCGCCTCTATGAGGAAGGTGTTGCCAGCAGAGAAGATATTGATAATGCCTTAATGATGGGCTTGAATTACCCCATGGGACCGCTCGCCCTGGGCGACATGACGGGACTGGATGTCGTCAAGTTTGTCGCCGATGCGCTATATGAGCAGCTCAAAGACCCAAGATATGTTTCGCCTACCTTGCTGGATAAGATGGTTGCCGCCGGCTGGCTGGGGCGCAAGACAGGCAAGGGTTTCTACGATTATAAATAAATCTCGTCCAAATTAGCCTTATTCTAGAAAAGGAGGACTTTCTATGGCTGATGTGGCAATTGTCAGCGGGGTAAGGACGGCTATAGGTAATTATGGGGGAGCGTTACGGGATATACCAGTGGTAAAACTGGGCAGCATTGTTATTAAGGAGGCGCTAAAGAGGGCTGGGCTGCGACCGAAAAGAGACCCCGAGGTGCTGAGTTATGCCCCTGAGGTATTCAAAGGCGAAGGCTTGACCGAGTTGGAGAAGAAACACCAGGACTGGGACGGTTCGCTAAAAGAGGTGAGGATAGATGAGGTTATAATGGGCAATGTTCTCCAGGCCGGTCAGGGGCAAAATACCGCTCGCCAGGCAACCATCTACGCCGGTATTCCCAAAGAAACGAATGCCTATACCATAAACAAGATTTGTGCCTCGGGAATGAAGGCGGTAGCCCTGGCCGCCCAGGCAATAAAGGCCGGTGATGCTGAGACTATCGTTGCCGGCGGCATGGAAAATATGAGCCTCGCCCCTTACTATTTGCCGGCCGCCAGATGGGGAGCCAGAATGTTCAATACCGAGTTGGTTGATGGTATGGTCTACGATGGCTTGTGGGAGATATTCTACAATTATCATATGGGGCTAACATCAGAAAATATCGCCGAAAAGTTTGGCATAACCAGAGAGGAACAGGATAAGCTTGCCCTGATGAGCAACCAGAGAGCGCTGGCGGCGACAAAGGCTGGCATATTTAAGCAGGAGATAATCCCGGTTGAGGTTAGGGAGAAGAGGGAGGTCAAACTGTTTGATACCGATGAACACCCCAGAGAGACCTCTATGGAGGCTTTAGCCAAACTACCGCCGGTATTCAAGAAGGATGGAGCCGTAACCGCGGGCAACGCCTCAGGGATAACCGATGGCGCGGCTGCCCTAGTGATAATGTCAGCGGAAAAGGCAAAGAAGCTGAACCTGGAGCCGATGGCAACTATCAGGTCTTATGCCTCCGGTGGTGTTGACCCGGCGTATATGGGTCTGGGGGCGGTTCCCGCCACCAAGAAAGCACTAAAATTGGCCGGACTCGAGCTCAAGGATATAGACTATATTGAATTAAATGAAGCCTTCGCCTCTCAAGCCATAGGCGTAATGAGAGAGCTTGGTTGTGACCCCGAGAAGACGAATTCTCATGGTAGCGGAATCTCGCTGGGCCATCCGATAGGCTGCACCGGCGCTAGGATTATAGTTACCCTTATCTATGAAATGATGCGCCAGAATTACCGCCTAGGTCTGGCGACCTTGTGCATCGGTGGTGGACAGGGTATGGCTATCATTGTGGAGAGAAAGTAAGGCTATTTGCGAGACCGTTTAGCAACCTATCCCCCTCAGCACCCTGAAAAATCCTTGATTTTTCAGGGAACCCACTTTAGTTTTACATACGGTAATCCCATCCCCCTGACCCCCTTCCCTTACCAAGGGAAGGGGGAGTGTATGTAAGAGAGGGGTTTCACCCCTCTCTAGAATCTCTTCCCCCTCTCCTTTAAAGGAGAGGGGGATAAAGGGGGTGAGGTTAATAAACATTTTTTATCTCCCCCGTTTTTCATATTCCGGACACCAGGTGGCGTTGGGGCGAGCCGGGTCGTGGCAAGAGCCGCGCCAGTTCCATTTGCAGCTGTCACAGAGGATTATATTCATCCCCAACGCCTTCTTGATTCTGAGGGTAAATTTATCCCTCCAGCCGGGTTGTGTCTTGGCTTTCATTTGCTCATACAGAGTTATTTTAATATACCAGACCAGGTGCTATTTGGCAACGATTATGGTAAAATAAAGCTAAGTTTGGCAAAAGATTTCAGGAGATAATTCTATGGCTATTCCTGAGATAAAAAAACCAGAGGCTACTCCCGAGGTCGGGAAGGAAGGTCAGCAGACAAATATCCAGTCGGTTACCTGGGGTGACTTAACCTGGGTCAATATTGAACACCCCACAGCACGGGAAATGGAATACTTGGCGCAAAATTACTCCTTTCACCCCCTGGATTTAGATGACTGCCTCAGCCTCAAACAGCGACCCAAACTGGATGTATATAAAGACTATCTGTTTTTTATTTTCCACTTCTCAATATATAGCCGAGAGAAGCGGGTAAGCACCCACGGTCAGGTCTCAACCTTTATCGGTGGGAAATACCTGGTTACCGTTCACAATGGAGAGCTTAGACCATTAGTAAATTTGTTCCACGACTGCCAGATTAGTGAAGAGGCACGGGAGCAGCATCTTAGTCAGGGCTCCGCCTATCTACTGTACGTGATACTTGATAGAATGGCTGATGCCTACTTCCCTATCCTGGATAAAATCTTGAGCCTATTAGAGAATGTGGAAGATAGAGTATTTGATGAGAAGGTTGAGGCAGCTCAGGAGGTAGCCATTTTGCGGCGTGACATTATCACCCAACGGCGTATCATTTTCCCCACACGGACAGTTATTGCCGAGCTGGAAGGCAAACTGAAGCCGTATACCACAATAGATTTGAGCGCTCACTGGGGCGACCTTCTAGACCACATGAACAAGGCATGCGAGACTTTAGACGAGTGCAAAGAGGTCATTGAGGTATTCAAAGACGCCGATTTCGTTTTGAGCACGGAATACATCAACCGTATCGTGCGTGTCTTGACCATCATGTCAACCATTCTGTTGCCTTTCTTAGTGGTTTCCAGCATTTATGGGATGAACCTACACCTGCCCGGCGGGCTAACGACTGGCAGCCAGCTATCTTTCATTGTGCTGATGGTATTGATGGCTCTGATTGCTGCCGGCATGCTCTTCTTCTTCCGCCGCAAGCACTGGATTTAAAGATTTAAAAATGAAGGTCTCACACCGCTTTGTCATTATTACCGCCGTCTTCATCACCTGCCTCATTACGGCCAATATTATTTCCGTGAAAATGATAAGCCTCGGCCCTTTTATTGTATTCGCCGGCGTATTTAGTTTCCCCTTGAGCTATATCGTCGGAGATGTCCTTACCGAAGTCTATGGCTACCGCATCGCCAGGAGGGTCATCTGGCTTGGCTTCCTCTGCAACCTCATCTTTGTCATCTTTGCCTGGGTGGGACAGGTCCTGCCCTCGCCTCCCTCGTGGGAGCTGCAGGGGGCTTACGAGAGCATTCTGGGCTATGCACCAAGGCTACTTGTAGCTTCCTTCTGCGGCTACCTTGTCGGTGAGTTTGCCAATTCTCTTGTCCTAGCGAAGATGAAGATTTTGACCCGGGGACGCTGGCTGTGGACAAGAACTATTGGCTCAACATTAGTGGGAGAGGGGCTGGACACTGTCGTCTTTGCCACCATAGCCCTCATCGGCACCCCCTTCTTTATGCCGGTAGTAATGCTGAGCCAGTGGTTGATAAAGGTCCTTGTTGAGGCTGTGGCTACCCCGGCAACCTACGCCGTGGTGAACTACCTGAAGAAAAAAGAGACGATTGATACCTACGACTACAAGACAAACTTTAACCCCTTCCTCATTTTAGATAAGAAGGGCTGAGGCAATGAATATCCGCGTTTTGGGGGCACACAACTGTGAATCGGTAAACACCAGGCTCATCAGCCTATTGATTGACGATGTCCTGGCAATAGATGCCGGTGCCCTTACCTCCAGCCTGCCATTTGCGGCGCAACGAAAAATTAAGGCAATCCTGCTCACCCACCAGCACTATGACCATGTCAGGGACATCCCGACGATAGCGATGAACCTTTTCCTGCGCAATGCCACAATTAACATCTACTCTATCCCGGAGGTATGTGATGCCGTTATTAACCATCTGCTGGATGATGAGCTTTATCCTAATTTCCACCAAAGGCCGCCACATAATCCCACAGTCAGGTTCACTAAAATAGAGCCCGGCAAAGCCGAGCTGATTGCAGGCTATAGCGTTCTGGCAGTGCCGGTAAGTCACAGCGTCCCTACCGTTGGCTATCAAGTCGCCTCATCAGACGGTAAAGTAGTTTTTTATACTGGAGACACCGGTCCGGGCTTGGCTAACTGCTGGCGGCAGGTTTCGCCCCAGCTAATTATCATCGAGGTTACTGCCCCAGACAAATATAAAGAATGGGCAGCTGAGGCAGGGCACCTCACTCCCAGCCTATTAAAGGACGAGCTAACCAGCTTCCGCGAAATTAATGGCTACATCCCCAAGGTAGTGGTGGTTCATATGAACCCGGCTCTGGAGAAGGAGATAGCCGCGGAAATAGCCGCCGTGGCGGAAGCATTGAGTAGTTCAATCACCCTTGCTGATGAAGGGATGCAACTCAAGCTGTAACTATAACCAAGCCGCCTTCCCCTAGAGGCGAAGCCCCAAATACATTATGGGGAGTTTAAGAGGGACTTCGTCCCTCTTAAGAAAAAATCTTCCCCTTCCCCTTATCAAGGGGAAGGGGATAAAGGGGATAGGGTTAATTAACAATCTCAAATTCATAGTTGACTGCAATGTAGGAAAGCTGGTCAAGTGGTTGCGGCTCATGGGGTATGATACCCGCTTCTTTAACGGCAGCAATGACTCCCATCTGGTGGCGGCTGCTTTAGCTGAAGGCAGGGTGATACTGACCAGAGACACTCAGATTATGAAGCGGCGGGTAGTAACCAGCGGCCAAATTAGAGCCGTCCTTATCCTTAATGATGAACCAGAGCTACAGATACGTCAGGTAATAGACGCCTTAGACCTGGATTGCCAGTTCAAGCCGTTCACTATCTGTCTTGAGTGCAATCAAGTCTTGGTGGAGAGGAACAAAGACGAGGTGAAAGACCTGGTGCCGCCCTATGTCTTCCAAACTCAAAACCAATATATGGAGTGTCCTGCCTGCCACCGTATCTACTGGCGGGGGACCCACTGGCAGGCAATGACCAAGACGCTAAAGAAATTTGTCAAAGGTTGACCGTAGAGATTGTATATTAACCCTATCCCCCTTTATCCCCCTTCCCCTAAAGGGGAAGGGGGAGGATTTTTTAAAAGAGGGGTTGACACCCCTCTTAGACACCCGTTAAGTCAGGCTCATTACCAAGAGGGAGTGAAGAAAGAGAGGGGGGCGAAGCCCCCTCTCTAAATCCTCTTCCCCCTCTCCT
>Ga0315296_10004308_pt1 | contig 11634 bp, 17 predicted proteins | sample YL17G14_18_MG_FD_203921 | JGI IMG/M metagenome (GOLD analysis project Ga0315296, IMG submission 203921) | Sediment microbial communities from Yellowstone Lake, YNP, Wyoming, USA - YL17G14_18 | ecosystem: Environmental > Aquatic > Freshwater > Lake > Sediment | place: USA: Wyoming | collected...
TCACGAAAAAAGCTCAGAACGCCCAGCATTTCCAAAACGCATGAATGCCTGAAAACCTAACTCACAGACGGAGGAAGATAGGCTTCAAATACTGACCCTCCTGACGTAGGGCAAGATAAGCCTTTATAAATACGTCATTAGTAATCATGTAACGTTTCATCTTAAATATGAGGAGAGTTGTGCAAATTGCCCAAGGTCAAGGCGACTGTTAACATCGAAAACGTGGTTGCATCAGCCACATTGAAACAGAGAGTTGACCTGAACGCCATAGTCAAGGGTTATCCAGGCGTGGAATATCGTCCAGAGCAGTTTCCAGGTTTGGTCTTTAGACTTAAGCGTCCCAAAACAGCTACGTTGATTTTCAACTCAGGCAAGATGGTGTGCACAGGCGCCAAATCCGAGAAAGAGGCGCGGCGAGCTGTGATGCGCGTCATAAAAGAACTGAAGAAAAGCGGCATAATAATCATCAGCAAACCTGAACTCAAGATTCAGAACATTGTAGCCTCAGCCAGCCTAGGCGGAATGATCGACTTGGAGAAATGTGCGGGGGGTTCATTGGGACGCACCATGTACGAACCAGAGCAGTTCCCTGGGCTAATCTACCGAATGGACGAGCCCAAAGTGGTAATCCTGCTCTTCGCGAGCGGCAAACTCGTATGCACAGGCGCCAAACGGGAAGAAGACGTCTACCTAGCAGTAAACAAGCTGCATCAACGACTAGAAGACGAGAAACTGTTATACTACGAATAAACGGCATACAACCATACACGCTTCTTTTTTCCCACATATTGCAGCAGAACGTTAAAGCCACATCTTCTTTTGAAAATCCTTTAATAAACAACAGTCAACTACTCTAGGCTGGGTGAATAGGGCCGGTAGCTCAGCATGGTTAGAGCGTTCGGCTGATAACCGAAAGGTCGAGAGTCCAAATCTCTCCCGGCCCACTTTTCAGTTCTCTCGGCCCACTGGTCTAAAGTTACTTTTAATGGTCATTTGCTTGAGCGCGCCCTTGTCTTTCATTTGTCGTCGTCTGCGGTCGCGTGCCCGACGACAACCGCTATGGCTCCAGGTTCCCCTGTGTCTTCGACCAAGCTAGACTAAGGCCCATGTAGAAGCGTTTAGGTGTTGTTATTCGTTGAGTTTTTTTCTGGACGACGGCAACTCTCTTTCAAATGTTGTTGTAGCAGTAGGTTTGAGCTCCAACAACATTTAAACTGTAAGCCAAGCCTAAATGAAGCCTACCCCTACCCTTACGCTTTCTGAAAAAGCGATGTGTTTCATGTGTGAAAAAAAATATTTTTTTTCTCCGCAGCGGATGAAAGCGGTACATTGTTTGCCTAAGGTGTTTCATTGCGGAAATCCATAGAGGGGTATGCCTTGAGGAATTACGGAAGCCTAATCGTTCAATGATAGAAGAAGAAAACGCCTACGCAGCTTCTTTTACCGCCTTCAAGCATATCCCGCGTCGATATCCTAAGCTGAGCCTTACTGAACCACGCCGAATCGTTGAGCTTAGCACCAAAAAACGGGCGCGCTAACAAAACCAAGCGCGTGGCGCGGGACCGCAAAACCTCCTAGAAAAAGGAGGACGCCTCCTCAGATTGATCGTTTGCGGCTGAGGTCTTCTTGAAAAAGTGAAAGGTTTATTATCGAATTTCCCATATTATCGTAGTTACGTAAGGAGCCGAATTCTTGTCCCAACCAGAGTCGTGGGAGAACATTTGTTGCCGCTGCGGCAGTGACGTCAAGGAAACTGTCCATCCTGGACGAAGAGCATGTCATATTACGTGTGGCTCCTGCTTCTATCCAGACAACCCAAAATGCGCCTCATGCGAAATAGTCGGACACTGTCAGCTTGCTTTGGAGTATCTAAAGCGGCTTAGGCCCGAAGACAACAGCAAAGGATGCTATTTCAGTGAGCAAATAACCGGTGAGGAAACAATCTATCACTTGTTAGAGTTCGTTAACGCCCATCAACATCTTGCGGATGAGCTTGGCGAGCGACAGTACCTTGAGGAATTGAGAAGAGCTAACCACAACAGCCCATGTTTGAGAAAGTAGTCCCTCGTCCGTCCAAGCCAACTAGATAGGACATCAAAACTTTAAGCGGGCAGAGTAGATTTGCTGGACTGTTAGACTAGAAACTGCGGGCGGCCTGAAGCACAGGTGAAACATCTATCAGATCATGTGTTCCAAGAGCTCGTTGATGGCCTCGCCTCGATATCCTGCTGCTCCTCCTACTGTAAAGCTTTGTTTGACTTTGCCTCTGAAGCCTTTGCTTGGCGGATGCAGGCGGAAAACAGGTTTCATGTTGGGCAAGCTGTGGAAATCTATATCTCCTTTGACTATGGCTGCAGCAAGTTCGTCCAGTGATTTCTTTCCAGCTTTTTGAGCGTACTCATCATTTAGTTTCCTATTGCCGACAAGTCGTCCACGCTTTGTTAAGAGAAGTGCCAGAGTCTCTTTGGAGACCTCGCCCCATGTTAGATAGTTCTGTGCCTTTTGCAGCATGCCCAAGTATGCGGGTCTATCGTCAAGAAGCGTGGCATGGCAGTTTTTCTGAAGACGAAGCATATTCATCGTTTCCTTGATCTCTCTGTAGATGTCGCTGACGCCTCGAACTCGAACAACGGCTAAGCATCTCTTCTGCGCAGATTGTTCCATGAATTACCTCACCCATTCAGTGGGAGTTACTAGACTGTATGTTCGCCTCAATGCGTCAAAGGTGGCGTAGGCAAAAGAGGGCACTGTTCGAGTTGAACCAAAACTGTGGGTCCAGATGTCATTTACGCCAGCTAATCCAAGGATGACTTTTGCGACTTCGCTTGCAACTATGCCCAGTCCTCGTGGCCCTGGCACAAGCAAGATTTCAACGCCTCCACATTTGCCTTGAACCTGAAAGGGAAGCGAATGATGCTTGCCGCATTCACATTCCCAGCTGCCACAGCCTCTGCGAACAGGAGTTATGTTTAACCGAGCGTCCACGCCAGCTTTTCCAATGGCTGTGCGAACCTGCTTCGCCTTGCCTGAACCCAGTCCAAAGTAGCCATCTCGATTGCCCACAGCCACGATCGCCCTGAACCGGGATTTCTCGCCAGCATCGGTCTGTTTCTGCACCAAGTTGATGTTGATGACTTCCTCTTGAAGGTCGGGCAAAAGCACGTCCACAATCTCGGGTTCTCTTATCTTCTGCCCTTCAGTGAAGATTTCCTCTATTGAGGAGATTCGTCCTTCCTGAATCATCTTGCCAAGACTTGTGCGCGGAGTCCAGGTTTCAGCTCGCTCGCTGAATCGTTCGCGGCGCGGTCCTCCTCTTCCTCCTCTTCCACCTCGTCCTCTGCCTCTTCTTGACATCACTCTTCCTCCGGTTCTTCTTCCGCCCCTTCTTCCTTCTGAGGTTCAGGAGCAGTCGTCTCCGTAGGCGGAGCCACTTTTCTCAGAGACGACACGATTTTTTCCTTAACCTGCGCAAAATGAGCACCCATCTCTTCGGGCTTCAGTCCTGCTGACAACTGCGCAGAGAATCTTTTTTGATACACTTCCATGTTTGAAGACAACAGACGTGCATACTCAATTACGTGTTGACCCGTTATTCTCTTTTCGTCAGGCAGCTTTGCTTTGTCGAACGGAACCTTTAGCCCGGCATCAACTGCTCCCTTTAGGGCTGCAAAAACCCTCGAACCTTTAGATGGATGCTGCAAACCAATATCAAGAACGGCATCTCCAATCCCCTGTTCGACGGCTCTAAACCCACAAATCAAGCCTGTCAAGTACGCCGCTGAGATGTTGCCTGTACCCCCAAGCCACCCGAACTTCCTTGAAAGTTCCTTTGAATGAGCGTAAGCTACGACTTTGTCTCCCCCGGCTTCAGCCTTAACAACCTCAACAGTCACGTTTCCTAGGGAGCCTCTAACCACAAGACGGGGCAGACCTGAGAGAACTAAGCCTCGGCGCTGCTGATAGTCAGTTTTGCCCTCTCTTCTCCTGCGAAAAGCAACACGATAACTCGGTCCAGTGGCCATATTCTATCGTTTCCTCCACATGCCGTGAGTCTTGGCATAACGTTCCATATCCGCGATTGAGCTGAACGCTCCGCTGCTAGCCACCCCATACAGCTGACGATAGCTTTGTTGGGCTACGGTGCGACTAGCCTTCCACTCTTTCAGCTTTCGTCTCAAAGCACGAATCCTAAGCATCCACGCATCCTTCTTAGTGACCTTGGCTCGACTAGAACCTTCTCTAGTGCCTGGGCCGCGTCGCAATCCTTTCTTCTTCTTTTCATGCAGAATCCGTGCTCGAGCACGACTCACGCCTTTGGCTGGCGACTGCTGGACTATGCCTTCATGGATAAGTCTTCTTATCTCACTTCGCGTAATGGCTACTTCGACGTCCTCAGTGCGATTTGGGTCGATCCAGACTCTGTTTGTACCGACTTTCATAAGTTGAGCGGCTAGGCGTCGCTGGCTCTTGAGGCTCAATCTCTGCTCTCCTCTCCAGATTTCACTTCGCCAGATCTTTCCTCGACATGTTCGCTTTCCGCTTCAGTTTTGGCTTCTGCCTCTCCGGTTTTCTCCTTTTCACTTGGAGTTTCCACTGCAGCTGCCTCTTCTACTTCTTCAGCTCTTTCCTCTTCTTCTGCGGGTTTCTCCTTTGGCAACGGGTTAAGAATGCGAATATGCCTTTCTCCTGCGCGAACAGAGATATCAGCGCGCTTTTTCATCCCAACCGTATGAGCAATTCGAACAACCTGCGTCTTAGGATCAACTTTGGACAAGTCGTCCACATTTCTCACGACGACTTCCTCATAGCCTGACGGATGAAGATGGCGGGCCATTCTGGGCCCTCGATACCCAATCCTTGCTGAGGCTGGCCAACCCTTGATTTTTCGTCGCATCTTGCTGTCACACCCATCGGGCCGCCGCCAGACTTGAGACACTCTCATGTAACGCCAGCTTTCTTGGCGTCTAAACGTTGGTCTCTTGCTCTTTATGCGGATTCGTTGTTTCAATGCACGTTCTCTGGCTGACTCTTGACTCATGCTTCTATGCCCTCTTTCTTCTCATACACAAAGATGCCATCTAAGAAAACTCGAGGATCCTTGTTCTTCACTTTGGTCGCGCGCTCAATGTTGGCCGCGGTTTGGCTTACATCCTCTAGACTGATGCCTTGCACAATGACATCGTCTTCTTTGAACGAGACCGTGGCGTCGCCCATTATTCTTGTCAATCGTGGACTTCTCTCACCAGTGAAGTTCTCTATTGAAACTTTTTTTCCCTTGACTTTGACCGAAATCGGAAAATGCGAGAACACAATCTTCAGTTTGTACGTGAAGCCTCTTGTAATTCCGGTAATCATGTTCTGAATTATGGCGGCAACTGTGCCCACCAAGGCAGCTTCTCGTTTTCGCGGCCAACTGGCTTGAACTATTATTTTCTTATCTTCCAGTTGAAGGCCTATTGGCGCTTCTGAGAAATCACGAGTCAACGATCCCTTCTCTCCCTTCACAGAAATAACGCGACCATCAATCTTGACGTCGACCCCGTCCGGAACTGCAATATTCTTGACCGATTCAATAGCCCTCAACCGACGAACACTCCTCTAATGCCTAGTACACAAATGCCAGCAGCTTGCCTCCAACACTCTTCTGCTTTGCTTCTTTGTGCGATACTACACCAGACGGTGTTGAAACAACGAGGATGCCCATTTCACGGGCTGGAAGGTATGTTTTTTCCCAGTTCTCAAAGGCATCCGTCTTGACTGAATAACGGGGTTTTATGGCACCGCACTTGTTGATTCGTCCTAGTAACTGGACCTTGAACTTGCCAGATCTCCCATCCTCGATGAATTCGAACTCGCCGACATAGCCACCGAGTTGCAGGACCCGCAGAACACGCCCTAGAAGCTTAGAAGCAGGACTAATCACGCAAGAAGTCTTGTTTCGAAATTCGTTGTTCATCAACGTGGTCAACCCGTTGGATAAGGTGTCTTTTGCTGTCAAGTTGCTACATCACGCCTCACTGATATTTCTTAAAGCCTAGCTGCTTCGCCACTTCCCTGAAACAGTGGCGGCATAAGTTCAAACCGTACCGGCGAATGATCGGGCCGTAAGAGCCACATCTTCGACACGGACGACTGCCCTTGCCGTATTTGCGTTCTCTCTTAGGCTTCTGTTTAACCATGCTTATATCCTCAAGCGCTATGTGACTTGAATTCCAAACTCGTCTTGTACAAACTCTATGGCTTCTTCTGGAGTCAATCGGTGTTTGACGCCGACCCGTGATTTCGACTTGTGCCGATATTTGACTCGTTGCCCTTTTCTTGACAGGGTGACTGAAACGTCCATGCCGTGAATTCCAAGTTCAGGCACGTATTTAGTGCCAGGAATATCTATGTGCTCTTTGATGCCGAAGGAGAAATTGCCCAGTTGATCAAAAGATCCCTTTGATATCTTGTTCTCAACCGCCTGTATGGCTCTCTTGATGAACTCTTTTGCTTTCTCGTTCCTCAAGGTTACTATGCAGGCTATAGGTTCTCCTTTTCTTATGCCGAAGTCACGGATTGATTTCTTTGCTTTCCGCTTGCATGGTTTCTGTCCTGTCAATTGCTGAAGGATCGTGGCTGCTTTTTCCAGTGGTTCTCCAGATTTGCCCACAGACATATTGACTATGATCTTTTCAATTCGAGGCCTGAGCATGGGATTGGTGGGTAATCGTTTGACTGCTTCCTCGGCTGACACGTCAAGCTGCCTCCAGCAAAGAAACGTGTGTTTTAGCGTCGCCGACCACAAATACGTATTCAACTGTGGTCTGGAAACGATTTCCTTTGGCATCTTCGATTGTTACTAGTGCTTTTTTCCTCTTCTGGGCCTCTCTACGCTCAAGAGCCGCTATCTTTCCGTGTTTTCCAATGTTCTTGCCGCCTACGATCAGAGCTGACGCTCCTTCAGCAAGTTTGAAGTGCCCGGCGATCTCTTGTTGTGGGAGGCTAATCTTCACAGTGTCTGAGGTGCTAAAGACATCTTCTTCAGGCTTGTTTGCATCTTTGACTGCGATCCTGATGTTTCTGCCGTCATGTAGGTTGAGTTGCACGTTTCCGCTGTTCAGAACGGTTTTGTCTTCAACCCTGCAGAGTTTGAATCCAGCCTCATCCTTGTTGATGGGATTGAGGGTCAAACCCTTCTCTGATGGTAGCACCCGATACTGCTTGTTTACAGTCGGTATGGAAATGACGTCCATCAAGCCTGTGGGGAAGAGTTCCTCTCTTTCAATGTTACCGTCCACCATAACGCCTCCCTGAGAGAGTACTGCCCTCACCTCACTGCGCGTCTTTGCTACACCGAGCATATCCCGAAGAACAAGCACTAACGGAAGTGAACGCTCAATCTTATGTGGACCAGCGTTGGGCTTCACAGTCCAGACTGCCTCTTTCCTATGAATAGGCCAGAATGCAGGCGCCGGCTTGCGTTTTAGGTGTCGGCTTCCTCCTTTCTTACCCAGTCTCAGCCTCTCCTTCATTCTTCTTTTCCGACTTCATTCTTCTCTTTCGAGGTGCCTTTGCCTTCTCGGACGTAGCCTTGCGCGGCTTTCTCTTTTTCCGCTCTTTCACAGGCGCCTCAGGTGGTTTTTCAGCCTCTTTTGGCGCCTCCACCTTCAAGGATTCTCGACGCCATTTGTCATCGAGGTTCAAACCTGTAATCATGACTTTTGACGGGTGTATTGGAACCTGAACTGCTGTTCCGTCGACTTTTTCGCGGGTTATTCCTTCAACGAACAACCGATACTTGCTTCGATCTACTCTGGTTACCTTTCCTTCAGTTCCCTTCTTGTCGCCTCGCATAATCCGGACTGTGTCTCCTGTCCTGACGGGAACGGAGCTCACCTTATGAGCATCCTTCAAAGTAGATGAAAGAGGTGCTGAGAAAAGCTTGGAGCGGACATGTGATGGTGCTTCAAGCAGCATCTTGTGCTGCTTTCTGGGCTGTGTGGTTTTCAATGCGGCGCCTCCTACACTATTATGCTGGCTGCGCTCGCAATTCGTGTCCAGATTTCAGCCGCTTCTTTGGACACTGGGCCTCTGATTTCGGAGCCTCTCATGTCGCCTTCGGGCGTCATAACTACAGCCGCGTTGTCTTCGAACTGAACCCATGTCCCGTCGCTGCGGCGGTAAGGTTTCCTCTGACGAATCAGAACTGCCGGAAAGATCTTTCTTCTCATGTCGGGTGTGCCGCGTCTAACAGAGATGGTCATCATGTCGCCGACAGCAGCTGCTGGTACACGTCTAAGCCGTCCCTTGTATCCGATGACCTGAATTACGCGCAGTGCACGCGCTCCGCTGTTGTCGGCGCACTTGACTATGGCGCCGCAAAGGATTCCCCTTGAAACTCTTGCCCGCTGTGCAACTGCTCCTTTAGCGACAAGTGCGCGTCCTTTGGCCCTTGCAGCCATGTCACTTCTCCCCCACTCTGTCCACAACCACGAAGGAGACGGTTTTGCTGAGCGGACGGCACTCGGCGATTCTCACGCGTTCGCCTTCTTTCACGGAGAGGCATGGTGGACTGTGAGCGTTAATATGGCTGTGTCTTCGCTCATATCGCTTGAACTTGGGCACGTAAAACTGGTAATCGCGTCTTATGACCACGGTTTTGTCCATCTTGGCGCTTATTACAACACCATCGAGCACTCGACCTCTTATTGAGAGAGCTCCGTGGAACGGACAATCATGGTCGTCGCAGGATTTCTTGGGTTTCTTAAGTGCTATCGTGACCATTCTTACCATTGTCTCCTGGGCTTTTTCTTAACGCGGTCCTCTGGTCGTCCTACGATGGCGTTGCCGTCGACTTCAACTACGCTACCATTGGATAGAGTGAATTGGAAAATTGTTGTTTCCTTCGGGACTACCTTGTCGCTGTTGTTCTGCCTTATTACCAGTGTGTTGCGTGTCTCGTCGATGACTTTGCCTGAGATGCCCACGGAGTTTCGATTTGTGCTTTTGGCAACTTTGGCGTCGAGTCCGATTAGCTCGCTTTGTGTAACGGTGGCTGCGGCTTTCATTCTTCTTTGCCTTCTGTTGGTTTCTTTTTCTTTGCCGGCTTCTTTTGCCTTGCCTTGGGTTTTTCTTTCGTTTCTTTGGGCTTCTCTTCTTCTTTCTTCTTGATCGGGGCTGGTTCATTGTCTATTGTTAAGATGCGTGCTATTGTCTTGCGCAGTTCATGGACTCTGGCAGGGTTGTCGAGGGAGCCGCCTGCTTTGACCATGGTTTTGAGTCTCACAAGTTCGGTTCGCAATTCGCCCAGCCTCTTCAGCCTGTCATCATGCGACATGTCTCTGATTTCTTTGACTCTGAGGATCGGCATGCTTATTGTTTATTCTCCTTGGGTTGGGCTTCTGCCGCGGCTGGTTCTGTTTCTTTTGGTTTGGTCTCGGTTTTTGGTCCTGTTTTCTTGTTGTCTAGTGTTGCTTTGGCTTCGGGTTCGGTTTCTTGGATTTCTTCTGGTTTGGTTGGTGGTTCAGTTTCTTGGGCTGTCTCTGGTTTCTCTGCTTTTGCGGGTTCTTCTTGTGGCGTTTCAATGAGTTTTATTTGGTCTGGGAATGATGCTCCGGGGGGCATGATGCGGACTTTGATTCCGTACATGCCTGGTTTGAGTTGAACGTGCAACACGGCTTCCCGCAGGTTTCTGAGTGCAGGTTCGCCGCTTTTCGGTAGGTATCCTTCCTTGAATTTTTCGTATCGGGCGCGTTCGGTGCGGAGTTTTCCGCGTATTACGATTTCGGCGCCTAGGGCGCCTGCTTCCATGGTTTGTTGTAGTGCCCAGAATCCCGCGCGTCGGAAGTGTACGCCTCGTTTTAGGGCTGAGGTTACGCGTGAGGCAATTACGTATGCGTTGAGTTCTGGGATTTCGATTTCGGCTACGGATATTTGTGGGTTGGGTAAGCCGAATTTTTGTTCGAGGGTGATGGCGAGTCCTTTTATGGTTTCGCCGCCTCTCCCGATGACTATGCCCGGTCTCATGGCGTAGACGACTATGTGTGTGCCTAACGGTGTCTTGGCTATGTCTAGTCCGCCGTATCCTGCATTTTCGAATTCGTTTTGGAGGAATTCGTTGATTTCGGTTCTCTTGACCGATTCTGAGACAAAGTGTCTAACGACGGACATCTATGGTGTTTTCTCCTCGGTTTCTTCCAAGACCAGTTCGATGTGGGTTAGGGTCTGGTTTTTGGGTGATGAGCGTCCGAAGGCTCTGGGTGTGAATCGTTTTAGTTTCATGCCGGGGTGGGCGGATGCGTGGATTATGCGTAGTCTTTCTAGGTCGAGTCCTTTGAATTCGGCGTTTGCTTCTGCGCCTGCCAGAACTTGGAGTACTCTTTTGGCTGTTTTGATGGGGTATCTTGCTGCGCAGGCTCCTTGTCCCACGCCGTGTCTGTGACCCAGTTTTTTTCTGTATCGTCTGAATGGTACGGGTTGTTTTTTGGCTGCGACTTGGTTCAGATAAGTTCGAGCCTGTTCTAGTGTCATGCCTTTTATGGCTGTGCACACTTCGTGTGCGTGTTTATGGGATACTCTAAGCTCTCGTCCCGCGGATTTGACGGTTTTTGCGGGGTCTAGGTTGCTGATTGAGTATCCCCATTCGGGCATTGGTTTGGTTTTTCTCCTGACTGTGCAAACAAACTGCAGAGGCGTTCCATATATGTCTTACGTGTATGTTACGACAGAGGAGAAGAGGATAGTATGAGTGCAGAAAAATTTTTTCGGTCAAGAAGAAGCGGTTGTCTGTTTGTGGGTTGGTTTTTGTTTTGGTTTCTGTATGGTGTTTTGGGCTCTGTTTGCTGGTGTTTTGCGGTGCGTTTCGACGTAGCTATGCGTGACTTTTGGCATGGTTTAGTGTGGTTTTTGGGATGATGTAGCTAGGGAGTCGTGGCTCTGCGGGAAGAGTGATTTCGGAAGAAGAAGGGGGTAAGCCCCTTATGCCTTTTTCTACTTGGTGTTGCGTATCTTGGGGAGGCAAATCGACGCTTTAGCTTGAAATGCAGTCTGAACCATTGATACAGCAACGCGAACTCGTACCATGTGGTCAGCCATCCACTGTTTTCTGCTTCTCGTTTTAGTTGTTTTGGTGTTTTTGTCGGCTGCACGGCTGTTGTGGACTGCAGCTCTCTCATCTGTTTCGAAAGGTTTTTCTTTTGTGTTGTTGTGGCTTGGTAGCTATGTGGCTGCTGGGCTTCTTTCTGCACGAGATGGCGTTCGGGCTGCTCTCAATCTTTGTCCCTCTGTACGTGACCAGCAGCATTGTAGGCGGCTCATTGGTGGACGTGGGACTAATGGTTTCATTAGCGACGTTTGTGGCGATTCCTTTCTCCTACTTTTGGGGTTACATTTGCGATAAAACAGGGCGCTACAAACCTTTCATCCTGCTATCTTTTTCGACGCTGAGCATTCTGCTTTACTTGTTCTCATCAACAACCAACATTACAATGCTTATGTCGATCTATGCTCTGGTCGCGGTTTTCCATGTTGCACATGACGCTCCAAAGAACGTGTTGATCGCTGAATGGCACTCGCGTGAAGAGTGGGAGAGAAGCTTCGCTTCATACGAGTTGCTCACCGAGTTAGGCGCATTGGTCGGACTAGTTCTCGGAT
>Ga0315296_10004309_pt1 | contig 11634 bp, 9 predicted proteins | sample YL17G14_18_MG_FD_203921 | JGI IMG/M metagenome (GOLD analysis project Ga0315296, IMG submission 203921) | Sediment microbial communities from Yellowstone Lake, YNP, Wyoming, USA - YL17G14_18 | ecosystem: Environmental > Aquatic > Freshwater > Lake > Sediment | place: USA: Wyoming | collected...
GTCAGCGGAGACACCGCGGCGGTGGAGTGGGTCTGGAGTGGTAAGCAGACAGGCGAAATGGTGGTCTCTGGCGCGAAGATACCTGCGACCAACCGCTCCTTCTCGCTGTACGGCACGAGCATTCTGCACTTCGACTCCAAAGGTCTAATAGCGAAGGAGCGCAGGTACTACGACGTGCGCACCTGGTTGGAGCAACTCGGGCTCAAGTGAGGATTGCTCCAACACTTTCACACTTCTTTTTGTCTCCTGCATGGTGCCGGATGTGAAATGAGATATCCGACTGCTTTTCATTCAGAGGATTTCTGCACCAAGCAGACCCACTTACCTTTTCTTCTCGGGTCCCTTGAGCCATCCAGAGATCCCCAGCTCTCTCACTGTTATTTCGACGCCTTCGGTTTCGTACGACTTGTAGGTTCCCGATTCGTCAAGGTAGAGCACTCTGGGCCTCAGGGAGAACTTGCCCTGGACTGTCGGTTTCAGCACGAGCCTCGTCTCTTCCGTCTTCAGGGGATCAAGCCTCCTCCCCTTCATGTTCAGGTAGTGGTCCTCTATTCTGTAGTTCTCTGGCCTCTCGAGCACATCGAAGCCCTCAGGAATGATCTTCTCGATCTTGATCAGCTGAGCCGGGCCCTTCCCCGCGTTAACGAGTTCGATTTCCACATCGAGTCCGTCACCCACGTTCAACTCCTTCGGCTTCGCGATTAGGGCGAACTGGACGTTCGCGTACTCGAACCTCTCTAAGCCCACTGGGGTCTCGTGTGTAGGAGTGGGCGCAATGAACGCCTGCGTGGTGGAGACGATTTCGGGTGCCTTCATCACCTCTGTGAGCGACAGAGCGAGTTCTCTTTCTTCCTTGACCTTCTCGAGCAGTTTCAGCACTTGCTCCTTCTTCTTAGGTTGCTCGGCCTTGTCGAAAGATGCGGCAGATGCCTGGAGCACCTTCTCGGTCATCGCGTAGAGCTTGACCTTCTTCTCCTGGTCCTCCTCCCTGCTCGCCTTGTTCATATGGACATAGCCGTCGAACAGATGCTTGCAGGCCTTTGCATACTCCGAGGCGCTACCGAGGTCCGCCTTGAGATAGCAGACAGCCGCGCTCTCAAGCTGTTGTGTGGCGCTCGCATGCAGACCTACGTCCATGGTCTCCGCGAACCTTGTGCCAATCTCCAACGCCTTCGCAAACCTGCTGTGGCCGAGGGCGAGCGACCTCGCCTTCTCGCCGGGGCTCAGGTCCTTTGCGTGCTCGAAGAGCGTCGAGGCCTCGGCGTATGCTTCAGCTGACCCGTCCGCCTCCGCTTTTGCCATCGCCTGCCAGGCCTTCGAGAGCTCGATAATCAGCTGCAATTCCCTACGGTCCTGCTCGGAGTCCAGCTGGTCGTGAATCTTCTGGAACATCTCTGCCGCTTGGCCATACTTGTCGGAACTGGCCTGATCATCCCCCTGCCTCCCGAGGACCTTGGCAGTCTCGAGGGCCACCCTTGCCTTGCAGTAGTGCTTCCGGCTCTCCGCTGCTCTGATCAACCTGTTGACCATATCCTTCTCGTCGGGATCGACGACTCTGGGACATTCCGTCTCAAGAGATTTCGTCGCCTCTTCGAACAGCCTCGTGGCGTTCTCAAACACCTTGACCGCCTCCGTAGGCCGTTCCTTCCTGCTCAGGCCCTCCCCGTTCTCAATCTCGGCCCATGCGGCGTAGTTGCTCGATAGATAGGCCCATTTGTCCGTTGACTTGTGCAACGAGGCTGCTTTCTCGTAGTGCTTCCTTGCAGACTCAGAGTCGAGCCTCGCGTGGCTGTACTTGGCACGCTCGATCTCCGCCCACGCACTCATGTAGAGTATGAAGTCATTGTAGAAAGCCTTCAGACTGGGAATCTTCTCTGTCGCCTTCCGGTAGTTCTCCGAAGCGCTCTCGAACCGCTCTGCCGCCTTCAGGTGCTCCTGCAGCAGATCATACGTCTTCGCAGCTTCCCAGTTGTCCTCTGCGGCTCGTGCCAGTAAGTCCGCCTTGAGAGCTAACTCGACCGAGTTCTCGAACGCCTCCGCGGCTTCCTTCAGATTGTTGGGGTCATTCGTCAGTTGGCCTAGATGGCGAAGTCTGCGTCCGTAATCGAGATGAATGTCGGAAACCACCGTTATGACCCCCAGGTCAGTCGATCCAAAAAGCGACATGCCCTTCGTGGAAATCCCGACGGCTTTCCTGTCGTGCTGAATCGCCTCTCTCAGTAGCTTTATCTTAGCCTCTCGATCCTCCGTGATATTGGCGGTCTCACTGAGCAACTCGGCCAAGAGCCAGTTGGGCACGCTGAGGTTCATGAAATGGTACAAATCGTACTTCTCCTCGATAGCAAGCTGCCTCTTCCCGTAGTCAAGCGCCTTCTCGAGAAGCTTCCTCTTGACTTCGCGTTTGTGCTCTAGCTTCGCCAACTCATTCAACGCTGAGCCCAAGCCGAGCAAGGTCGATTGCTCTACTGCTGGGTATTCGGTCGCTCTTACCAGCCGTAATAACTCCGGCTCCTCAGCCAGTACTCTTTCCAACAACTCTCGCTTCTTCCCGACATCAATTTCCCTCCCCGCCAGGTTAAGAAGATGACCAATTTCCGGGAACCCAGCCCAATAGGTTGTCCAGTTCGGGCTCTGAAATGAGATTACGGCAAACTCGTCCCTTGCTCCAAGTGCGTGCTTCAGGGCCTCGAGGGAGATTGCCTCCCTCTTCTCAGGGTCCTCTGTTCCATACACGGGCCAGCCAATGACGTACGCGAGCATCTCCAGCGCGCCCCCGATCAGGAGCCTGTCCTCCGTCCGTCTTGAGTACTCCAAGGCCTCCTGGTAAACCGGCAATTCCTTTGATGGTATGCCGCTGATATCTACTGTTATTCCCGCCAGGGAGTTGCTCAACCCCAGTTCGGCAAAGGCGGTGTCCTGGCTTACCTCCTTGGCCCTGCACCAATGGTCAAAGGATTTCTGACAATGCTTCTGCACCTCCTCCTGCTCCACGAGCCAGCCACCGATTGCCCTCTCGACCATCGCCACCCTCACGAGAGCCTTGGTCAGTTCTTCCGGCTCTTCGAGGCCGTCAAGGAACTTGATCGCCTGCTCTCCGTAGTCAAGCGCTTCCATGATCGGCCTCTTCCTGCCCTCGAAATCATGCGCGTAGTCGAACAATATAGCGGTGCTGAACCAGAGATGGTTGAAGGTCCTCCCGTAATCCAGGGCGGAATTCGAGAACTTGAACCCATTCAACGCTTCGATCGCCTGCTCCCAAGCCGCGCCAATCAGTTTCTTCTTCTCGCTCGCTTTGTCTTTCTGCCAGTACTCGAGAAAGGAAATCATCGCGTCGCAGCGAGAGATCCTCGCTTTCAACTCTGGGCCGTCGTTCTTCTCATATGAGCTCTTAGCTTTCTTGTAGAACTCGAGGGCGTTCCTGATACCCTCTCTGAACTCCCCGTTGGTTTTAGCTTGGAACGCGGCCTTGTACAATGCATAGGCCTTTCGTTCGAGAATATCTGCAATCCTGAACGAGTCTTGTTCCGAAGGCAATCGAAGGGCATCCTCGTAGGTCTTTGCGGCGACCGACCAGTCGTATTGCCTCTCCTGATCCCTTGCGCGGCTCAGAAGTAACTCCAAATTGACTTCCTTTTCAGCCATGTCCCCAGATAAGGGGCGAATCGCCGTTCCTTCCCTAAGGTCTTTTCCCACGGTGCATGCTATCGAGTTTGTACCGCCAGCTCGTGCCGCGTTCAAATCAGGGCCCTCGCACCATTCTTGCCGGCGAGAAATGGTCCAGGAATTGCGGGGTGATGTCTGTTCGGACGCGATCGACATATACTACCACATCGACGAGGAGCCGCTCAGGAGAGCCTATGTCGCCAGCATTCCCAAGCTTAGAATCGAGTAGCCTAGATACCTTCGAGCATTCATGTTTTTGCGGTTTCTTCTCGCACCGAGCACCTAGTCAACTGGGTCAGAAACGGCAATGTAGAGCTCATCGATGCCTTCTGCTGACGCTGTATGAGATGACTTCAACATTCACTTCTTTAACATTGTCAGTCGCAAAACGGCGGGAAGCTAGATTTGAGCTAATGATACTGGTCGAATTTCGATTTCACTATTCTAGAACCGAGCGAAACCTCTTCTTTCTCCCCAGCTTCTTGACAGAGTGAATCGCCCCGATAGCACTGAGAGTCTCTGTTTGGCCACTTGGGTTCGGATAATATCAAAGTCGTTCCTGCAATAGTATTCACCATTGGCATATGATCTCCCGCAACAAGCTTAATAGATACAATGCCCTTAGGAACGTCCGGTGCTGCCAGGGAACGTGCTTTATGCTAGGACTTGAGAAGTTCAGTGGCAGGGCGCACTTCTTCGACTATCTCTCTAACACATATCTCCGAGCCGAAGTTCCATCGCTTCATTGTTTTGCCTTCATTCTCCCGGCGGATATGACTCCCTTAGAGACTGTCGAGTATGCCAAGAAGAGAGGGCTGAAGGTCACTCTTACCCCAAGTGGTGACGACCTGTTTCATCTCAATATAGGCATTCGCACGAGTTGTTGCGTGGGGTACCTTGTTTTCGTCGATGGGAACTGGATATTCTTTACTGACGGGGAAACATCAAGAGTCACGTCAACAGTCAACTCCTTCGCAGGACGAATGGCATCTGTGTTGCGATTGGCGTATGTTCCCTCCCCTATGCTTCTGGAGACCATAGGTCGAATATCTCGGGAATATACGAAAGTGCTCCTGACTGAAGGCACAATATGTACCACGGGCGAGACGTTTAGAAACTGGAAGAAAGACCCTGTACCTTTCTCTGTCAAGGAGGCCCATCGTCAAGCAGCCAAAGAGGACGGCAAGTGGTCGAGTGTATCCGTCAAGTGCTTCCAGGGGGACCGAGAAGTCCTTGATTGTCGATTCTATGAGCGCGGTCACCTGACTCTATATTCCGGGGACTACTCCCAATTCTACTCGAATCTGCTCCTGCCGTATGTCTCGAGCGCCTTGAAGGTCAGCGATCGGATGAAAGGTCGAGAGAGGAAAGACGTTGACGGGAGGATTCTCCTACATCCCCTGTCCTTTGACTTTGGACAGCGGAAGGTTACCCCCAGGGACATGAACCTGCTGAGCGAAAGGATTGTTGCCAGGTACTCTGCAGCAGTAATGCATCCTGGAAACCCGATGTTGCAGATTCAGCTTAATGACCGAGACGATGGGTCGGCCTTCGATCTCTATGTGTTCAGCACAAAGCTTGAGATCGTGCCCCTCCAGAAGTCTACACCAGCAGCCCTCGGAGAACTTGTTGCCCTAGTTTCGGACATTCTACCAACAGGGCTTCCTGAGATGGTGTAGAGTTTGAATGATGAGGAAGTGGAGAGACTAAAGCAAGAATGTCATGTCTACCAGGACACTGTCACATTCATCTCGGTGATGTATGAGTTCGGTGTAAACAATTCCATTCTTCTCGAAATCGAGAAGGACTATCTAGGCCTCGACGGCAACCCCAAGACGCCTGATATATCGCTCGTTGAAGTGGGTTCCGTGATAGATGTCATTGAACACAAAGGCGCGATGTCGGAGAATCCACAGGCGGCATATGATGAGGTGATGGGAGTCGCGAGCAAGTACTCGCAACTGGAATGTGAAGGCAGAGTGTCGTCGCCTAGAGTTGCTTTGCTCTATCCTTCCTGTTCAGATAGCGTTGTCAGAGAGATACGTCCTGGGCTACCTGAGAACTTGACTTTGTGCTGCTTCGACCAATCAAGTTCTGACAATGAGATAAGTTTCTCGATTGTAGGGAAATCCAAATCAAAACTGGTCGATGAAATCGTGACAAGGGCCCCCATCAAGTACAATCCTTCAACAATAAGGTCTACGTACAAATTCATAAAAGCATCTCCACCACTAATATACACAGCCTATCAAATAAGGTCGCAATTCTACATATATCGCGACATCAAGAGCACCGGCGAAGATGAATACCAAGTCAGTCGCAGCAAACTACTGAGGGACGCTCAGACTTTCTATCCGCCATGGATTCGGAACAATCTTCAGCTCAATTCGTCACGAGTTGACGCTGCTCTGGAATTCCTCGACGAGATTGACTTCGTCAGCTGGTCAGGCGAAGATGACATATGTGTGTATCCAAGCAAAGGGAGCAGATCAGGAGACCAGATTGACTACTTCGCCAAGAGGCTTGCGGCAATTCGGATGAAAGAACGAAAGAAAAGGGAGAAACGCGAGATGAAGATTTCGAAGAGTCAGCAGCGAGGGCAACAGTCGACTCTAACTCGGTTTCAATAGCACTGGTTCGTCCATTGTCTGGTTTGAAGGCGGGCTAGCTCTCTATGAAGAGGCTCTCAAATCCTATCGAATCTGAACCCGATGCTCTGGCCCGGTGCTAGTATGCTATCTCTGGATGCTGGGTGTGGCCCACCTGCCCACTTTCGGACCGAAGCCATTTTGCCAGTAGATGTCGATACCATGCTCGGGAGAAATCCTTGCCACCTGCTGCTGTGAAGAATGTTCGCGACCTTCTCTATTGGCAGTATGCGAAGCTTATCGCACGTTCTGCGGGATACAACAAGAACTACGGATTCATAATGGAGCGATTCAAGAAACTCCAGTCTGGCGAGGTGAATTGGTCGGGGTCTATTCGGGAGTACATCAAGGAAAGAGATGTGACAGGCGAGTGTATCTATTGCGGCAGTAAGACTGGTCTTTCTGTAGATCATCTGATTCCGCGGTCTAGAGGAGGCCCCGAATCCTCGGACAATGCAGTGATGGCATGCAAGGCCTGCAATTCGTCAAGAGGCGACAAGGGCATCTACGAGTGGTACGAGCTCGAGGGAAGGAACGAGGTTCCAAGGATTGTGGAAGGTAAGTACCTGAAAGAGCTCTATGCGCTTCACGAGGGAAAGGGCACGCTCGGTGTAGATCGAAAGGGGCTTGAGAGGCTCTGCAAGGACTGCAGGCCAGGGCATCTGTGCAAGGAGACTGCTCTCACGGTGTACTGTCTGGAGAGCGTTTTCTGAGTGCGGGGAGTCGGATTTGAACTTTGGAAGCTGGCTTAATCTTTGATTTCGCGGTATTCACACCGAGCTAGACTCCATCACTCTGTTTTGAGATGGTGTTGAACGACTTCTTGTGGAGCACAGACCTCGAGAGACCCCCTGACAAACGTCAAGCACACGACGCTTGAATCGGGTTGTAGCAGATACGACATGAAGAGAAAAATCCCCGGACACTTTGTATGCTTTCACAGTCTAGACAGGAGCTTCCCTATGCTCGATCTTGCTGAGGCGACAGTTGAAGTATCGCATGATATGCATCTTGCCACCTTGAACGGCGTGTTCTTGCCCCACCGCTTCATCAAGAACAACTCGAGGTATCGGCCGTAGTATCTCCTCGAGTCTTTGTTGGGCACTACCAAAAGCATGCTCAGCTTGCCAATCTCGTCTCCTCGCAAGAAGAGTCTTCCCTCCTTGCGTATTGTCTGGCCCGGTTTTCTTGCATCATAGGTATCTTTTATGTGCCGGTCTTGATAGAGCCTGCTTCCAACACCAACTTCTTGATACGGATACATCTCAGCTGCTTTGTCCTTAACAAGTGCTGCTAGACTGATGTCACCGGGCACAATCTTCGCCGGAGGGTTGGACTCGGCCTCGATAACGACTGCGTGAATCCCTGATCCTCGCTTTCGCAATAGGATGGCGTCTGGCTGATATCTGGCTACTCTGTCCTTGTCTACTCGGAAGTAGACCACACATGGTTCCAACAACTTGAAACCGTGTATCTCATGCATCTCACGAACTGCTCTAACTACCCGGGCATGCCAACCCAACCTCCCCAAACAACCCACCGTCCTCGATATTGGCGTGAGTAGTATTTATCGGTGGCAGAAGAGATGATCTCTGCACCTTCAGGAATCGTGTGCGTTCTTGGACATCTGGCTCTTGCCAATAAGAGGATTATTTGCACCGAGCTAAACTCCCTCCATCTTTGATTTAGTCGACGAGTCTCAGAAGTCCAGAGTAGTGCATTCACCATCTCATTTGCTTTCGTGGCCAAACCAGAATTCGCGTGCTGCGACAACCTTTGGATAGACGTCAACAAGCATTAGTTTCATCTCAAACATATTGAAAAGATTGACCATGTCGCCATCCGTCACCAACGATCGATAAGTCTCCTCGCCCGAGGAGTTCTTGTCCCAGATCAAAACCTCATGGTTTTCATGAAGCTCAAAATGACCATGTGCAAATGCATGCCTCACGTGGGTTGTGTCTGCTTTCCTGTCTGTTCCCTGCGACGCTAGAGTGAGGAAATCCTCGGCGAGTTGCTGACGATCTTTCGAACTCGGGATTGCTGGACTCGCCCAGGAGTGAATTCGTTCTATCGCACGTCGGCCCTTGGTCTCATAACGAATTATGTGGCCCAATGCCGCCAGAAGAACCATTGTTTGCCACGTGCTTACGAAGGAAAGCATGTCTGTGATGGTTCCAAGCGATCTATCGATTGTAGCCATTTCGCTCTGGGAGAACTCCAGCCCAAAGAGATCTATCTCCTTACCCTTTGATCTCATGGCTTCGAAGTTTTTTTCGAACACGTAGTCGAGCAGCATGAAACCTTGTCTGAATGTAGGATGGGGACGCGCGAACTCGTTCTTGAAAGTAGACAGGAATTCATCAAACAATATTCTGTCCCGCTTCCTAGTGTCTCGTCCGGATTCGATAAAAAAGAGGAGCGATTTCTTGGACTCACGAAGTTCAAATGCATCCAAGAAAGGGATGATCGAACTCAGCATACGCTCCGCTTTTCGATTGATTTCGTCAGTGTCCAACACTCGAAACACCCCTTAGCTTCTGGAGTAAACTGCATCGTGCTAGACTCATAATAGCGTTTACGATTGCCAACCCATTTCACATCCGTTAGGATCGTTGAAAACGGGCTAGATTGGATTCCTCAACACCCGGTAGGAACGAACTATGGAAGACAAGACTTGCCAACGTGGTATCTGTCAATGAGCTAGTCTGCTGTATTTGTCACCCAGCCTGCTTCAATCGGCATCGAGCAACTCATAGCCACCGGGAGAAACGAACCTCATTATTCCCTTGTCTCTGAGAATCTGGAGTTGTTGGCGTATCTTCGGTCTGATATTCCTATTGTCTGGATGAAGTCTCGAAAGCTCTGCTTCGAACTGATAGACTTCGTCGAGAGTGAATGCGGACTTGCCGATTGACTGTACGCACGCCAAAACATCGACCAGCCATCCACGCCTTCCGACATCGAATTTCCTTGCAAAAGCAAAGCGTCTCCATTCGGATCTGACTTCAGAAGGGTCGATTGGACTTGCGTTCCTTACAGCGAAGATTCTGCCTGAGGCTGGGACTCTATCGAGAACGATGTTACACCCGACCCAACCAGCTCTTCGTGCGGTCGGTTTCAGCGGAGCCCGCTTCTCGATCGCGGAAATAGATTGTGGGGCCCGAAAACACCACCCAAAAGTCCGTCCAGAGGAAGTGCTACCCTCGAAGGCTCGCCTGTCCCCCAAACCTTTTTCAAACCGCTGCGCGCGACAACGCGTTCCTGTTCGATTCTAGCGGGGGTCAGCAGCCGAGGCATCACACTTAGCCTGGTCGTGGTGAAATGCGCGTGCTGCCCGCAATCGCGTGGTGACAGGGCTCGGACATCATCCCTGGCATAGCGCTTGCGCACCTCCAGCTACTCCCGGAGCACGCGGTCTAGAGGTGGCCCCGAATCCTCAGACAATGCAGTGATGGCATGCAAGACCTGCAATTCGTCGACAGGCGACAAAGGCATCTACGAGTGGTACGAACTCGAAGGAAGGAACGAGGTTGCCCAGGATCGTGGAAGGTAAGTACCTGAAAGAGCTCTATGCGCTCCACGAGAGAAAGGGCGTGCTCGAGGTCGATCGAAAGGGGTTTGAGAGGCTCTGCGAGGACTGTAGGCCAGGGTATCTATGCAAGGAGACGGCGCTGACGGTGTATTGTCTCGAGAGCGTTTTCTGATCAGGTCTGCATTGAGCCGAATGCAAACCTGTGAATCTGGCTCGAAATGAATCCTTTGATGCGGCCGTGGTCGAATCTCCGTAGACATCCGGCGAACAATTAGCAACGATACTTCATCACAAACATGAGTCGTGGGGACTCTGCTCCGCGGTCTCAACCTTCTTGAGAAAGGTGATGTGGACCGGGCGAGCATTGAACTCGTCAAGCCAAACATTCATCATTTCAGTTCAATTAAAAGGAAATTGCACCGATGCGTCCTAAACCTCTTCTTTTCTTCATTTGTCTCTGTCACGAATTCGTGAAGATCTATCGGGTTGCGACTCGCCATGGGTAATGCTTATCATACTCGAGACCTCGCCTCTCCAAGAAGCTTTCAGCCCAGAGGCAAGCCTCCTTCAAGACTTCCCCCAAGTTCTCACTGCTGTATTCAAGAAGCCGGATATAATTAACATCAGCTAGATGGGCATCGGCGGTCATCCATGTTGAGCCCTGGTTCTTTTCCCTTAGGACAACAAGAATGTGACGTCCTTCTCTGCAGTACTCGTATTCTGCAATCTGCCCTCCAGGTTCGGTGTCTTCCATCACAGCGAATCTGGACAAGTGGAGCAGACCTTTGACTTTCTCTTCTAGACTCATGAAGGGGACTTCATCTTCTTCTCGCGCAAGGAAAGGCTGGTAGCCAAGGACCTTCAATTCTGCTTTTATTCTCAGGAGTCTGTCTCTGCCAATTCCTTCTTCAGTTCCCAGAACTATGACTCCTCGCTCCTTTGCCTTTATGAGTGCCTCTCCAGAACGGATGAAGCTCTTGGTTCTTGTATGTAGTCCGAGTTTGTTTATGAGGTTGATTTCTTCATTCAAATCGTGCAGAGCATTGGCCTTTCCGACATCAGATTTCAATGCCCAAGAACGTTTTGGCACAGCTTCGAAATATGAGATGAAACGAACCGAGCTTCTTCCAGACAGGAATTTTCTCCTCAGAAAGAGGTTCTCTAGGGCGTATCGGCCTTGAGTTTTCCCAATTTCGAAGTCCAGCAGTTGTGCGTTATCCAACAGATCCAAGAGGCTCACCTCTTGAGGGTCACCAGCAATGCAAAGTCTTGGCAACCACAACTGGTCCTGGCTAGCTTTGAATAATGGCTTGAGCCTCAGACTTGTCTTGCTGCGGTCCACAGGAAGATCAGTTTGCGGCAGTATTATCTCAGCTAATGATGAATGGGACTTCCTGAACTCAATAGTGGTAGTCGGAGAGATGCCGCGAAACTCGATACCAACGAATTGTCCACGCGCGCGGTAGACCAACACTTCTTGATGAGCTACGAATCGGTCATGAAGAGATCTTCTCATTTCTGGGTTGAGTCGACTGACGGCTTCATCCGCACCACGAAGGTATGCATGGATATAGGCCTCAATAACCTCCATCGAAGGTTCAAGCATCCGAAGATGAATAGGATTGGAGCAGATTAATCATTGGAGTCCAAACACGATTGAAACCCCACTTTCGACTTTCTGGCTTTTTTCTAATCAGCAAGGATTGGAATTTGAGGAGAATGCACCAAACCTCTAGATTGAAGAGGCGCACGCGCCTCTCCTCTTTTTCCTATGACCTTCCCCGATTG
>Ga0315296_10004310_pt1 | contig 11632 bp, 11 predicted proteins | sample YL17G14_18_MG_FD_203921 | JGI IMG/M metagenome (GOLD analysis project Ga0315296, IMG submission 203921) | Sediment microbial communities from Yellowstone Lake, YNP, Wyoming, USA - YL17G14_18 | ecosystem: Environmental > Aquatic > Freshwater > Lake > Sediment | place: USA: Wyoming | collected...
CGCCCCACACGATCCACACACCGGCCGCTATGAGCAAGAAGGCCCACAGCAGCCCACAGATGGAGACCCGGATCAAGCCCAGGGCATCGAGCACGCCGATAGCGCCCAGGGCTACGAGGATCCCCCCTCCTGTCAGCGCGATTCTCCTCATCTCTTCTCTCCCCTCACAACGGAGTGATGGTACGCCGTCAGGCCGCGACGACGAGCCCGCCCCTGCCGTCGCCCAAGCCGAGCGGGCCATGCTAGCGCCGGACGCGCAGCAATCCCTGAACGACCATCAGCAAGCCCAACCCGACTACGAGCAGCGGCCAGTAGGGTCCCAGCCAGCCCAGCCCCCCCAGGAAGGAGCCGAATATTACGAACATCACCAGGCCGATGAGGATCGGCCAACCACCTTCGCGCACGCCCTTGGCCGTTTGACCCTCGAGGATGCCCGACAGAAGAATCCCCACCCCGACGAAGCTGGGGATCAGCGCCCAGGCGTAGGCCCAGGTCTCCCACCTGCCGGTGGTGGCCTGGAAGTACAGTATTCCGCCTATGCCAGCCACGATGCACGCGGGCACGGCCAAACCGGGAACTGCCGTCAGCAGGGCAACCACTAACAGGATGCCCCCGATAGCGATAATGAACAAGGGCCAGGTGACCTCGAACTGTAGCCACACTCTCAGTCCCGGCACGAGTTGCACGGCTGCAAACCAAGCCCCTATCAGGATCAGCAGCACTCCTCCCACTAGACTAGATCTCCGTCTACGCTCCATCATAACCTCCTTGATCTGAAGTTGGAACACGACGTTATGAAGCTGAGGGCGCCCTAAGCGCCGCAGCAGGCCTGCTCTCTGCATTCGAGAGCCAGGGCCCGCCGCCGCATTCTGCTCCGGATTGTATGATACAGAACAGCAAACATCAAGCCCTTACTATCGTGGGAGAGCACGTAATACCGGCCGATAAGATCGACCAGCCCGCACGGTAGACACAGAAAGCTGCACAGCACGCTCAAGCTGTCGCGGCACTCTACCCCGTCTGGCTCACCCCCCGGATCCCAGACGGTTGACATTGCAGTTGGAATGTGGAGCGCTTGGTGGTCAGGGAGCGAAAGAAGACCAACTTCGGGCGCGTCCGCCTGGCACATCACCTCCAGTGGCAACACGGGCTTGCCCTCTCCTCTCACACCGTGCGCAATATCCTCCGCCGTCACGACCTCTCCCAACCCCAGAAGAAGAGAGGTAAGTTCCGCGCCATCCGTACCCATGACTGGCAAAGCCTCTACCCCCTCCAGCACTTCCAAATCGACCTCAAGCATATCCTGGACCTCAAAAGCCTCCCTATCGAGGTCTACAAGCACGTCAGAGGCCACAGGCTCCCTCCCTACCAGTGGACCGCCATCGATCCCGTCACCAGAACCAAGTTCCTCGCCTATTCCTACGAGAAGTCCTTCACCAATGGCTTGGCCTTCCTCTTGCTCATCCACCTGTGGCTGAGGGCCTTCGGTTTCCTCCACACTCTGTACTTCCAGACCGATTGGGGAGAGGAGTTCGGCGGCAGCAGCCTGCGCAAGCTACAGCGCGTCCAGAAACGTGTCTTCGACCCGGCCAACGTACAACTCAAACGCATCCGCAAAGGCTGCTGGATCGACAACTCCTACGTGGAGCGCACCCACCGCACCGACGATGAGGAGTTCCACGCCCCCACCTCCACCCAAATCCTTGACCTGGAGGACCACTTCCGCTTCGCCCTCCAATGGACCTACACCTTCAACTGCCTACGACCTCACTTCGGAAGAGGCATGAATGGTCAAACACCTCTCCAACGCACCAAGAACTCCTTCCCCTGGATCACCGAGAGGCTCTACCTCTTCCCCCCTCTCATCCTCGACCACGTCTCGGCCAAGCAACCCCTAAAAGGTGGTCAGAATGTGTTGGCCACATACTGTTGACACCTCCCAATCCTTAAAGTAGAATTGGCGTGCTCAACACGGGCCGCAAGCGTGGCCCCGTAAAGGGAGGCGGTATGACACTGTCGCTGATGGTCCATGGAGGTGCCTGGGATATCCCTGACGACTTGCTCGAGGCCCACAAGCTGGGCTGTAGGGCAGCCCTGATGAAGGGCTGGTAGATCTTGAAGGGCGGCGGCCATGCCTTGGATGCGGTGGAAGCGGCCATCAGGAGCATGGAGGACGACCCGGCCCTCAATGCCGGCACCGGTGCTGTACTCAACGCCGAAGGCGAAGTGCAGCTCGATGCCAGCCTCATGGAAGGGGCAGCCCTGATGGCAGGCGCGGTAGCCGCGGTGCAGGGTATCAAGAATCCGATTTCCTTGGCCAGGCTGGTTCTGGAGAGCGAGAACGTATTCCTGGTAGCGGAGGGGGCCGTGAAGTTCGCCCGAGCGGCGGGCATGGAGGAGTGCGATCCCCGACAGCTGATGGTCGAGCGTGAGTTGAAGCTCTGGGAGGCCCGGCGGAGAGAGTGCGAGTCGCACCGGAGGGAAGGTTCGGGGAGTCGGTCAAGTGACACCGTGGGTGCTGTGGCCCTGGACCGGCACGGGAACATCGCTGCAGGGGACTCCACCGGTGGAAGCCCGTTCAAGCATCCGGGGCGAGTGGGCGATTCTCCCCTTGTCGGATGCGGGATCTACGCCGACAATCGTGTGGGAGGAGCGGCCTGCACCGGATGGGGCGAGGGCATCACCAGGGTGGTAATGGCCAAGTCCGCAGTTGACCTGCTCAAGGAGGGCGAGTCCCCGCGGGAGGCGGCGGCACATGCCGTAGCCATGCTGAAAGAGAGAGTAGATGGCAAGGGTGGGGTGATCATCGTAGGTCGGACGGGCAACGTGGGCTACGCCTTCAACACCACTAACATGGCTCACGCCTACCTCACCGAGGGTATGGGGGAACCGGTCGTCGGTGTCTGAACTGGCACTTACACCTGGTGCCGTTGAACCCAAGCAGCGAATCTGGCATGGGGCCCATGGCGCCACTGAGCATCATTCGCCACAGCCCCATGGGCGCGATGTCTCCAGTTGCGACGCGGCTGGCTGTGGGTGCCCGTGTGGCCAGAATCAGAGCTTGAGTTGAGGCAGGCGGAGAAGTACTCGTCAGGTCACGCCCTCAGTGCGCTTGGCGGCCTGGCTGGTTCTGAAGCCTGTGGACTCCTTGGCCACTTCCCATGTATCCCTCAGGATGCGGGTCGTCCCATCGCACGTCTCGACACGGAAACCAAACATCTCCACGAACTCGCGGATGCCTTCCCGCATCTCCTCGTCTGACACGACCGGATTGGAGATCAACAGGGTGCGCTCGTAGTGCTCGAACATGCGTTTCGCGATCTTGACACTGACGCCGCCAGTGGTCAGATCGAACATACGCCGCCAGTGCGAGGCCCAGCCAGGCGTGATGAAGAACGTCCCGGCGATCTTGCATTGCTCAGCGTAGTATCGCTGTCGCCCCCCGATCAGCAACCCCACGCAGTCGTCCACGGGGTGATCCTCGTCCATGGGGACGAAGACGGGCACGCCAAGATGAGACAGCAGTTCTCTGGGTGCCTCCAGGGCGTTGCCACATAGACCATACCCCAGGACCAGCGCATCTACGCCAGGGGCCATCTCCTCGGCTGCCTCAACCAAGGCCCCGCGCAGCTTCTTGGGCCAGATATGCAGCCCAAGCTCCAGGACCCGAACCAGCACCTCTGGCCGTCCTCCCCCGTCGGGCACGAATTGGGCCAAACTGGAGATGCGGTTTACGTCTCTGCCCCCCCGTTCCTTAAGCTTGGAGAGCAGCCGCCCCGATCGCACGTCCTCCAGCACCGTCACCCGGCCGACTTCGCCGTCGCTGCCCAGCAGATATGCGAACTCCAGTTCCAGGCTCTCGCAACAGATCACGCCTAGCACTGCCATAAACACACCCTCACCAGACACATGAGAAATGAACCTCTTCTCGGTGCGTGACGAGACCAGGAACCGCTGGCAGCCCGCAAGGCAACAACCGGCGGCCCGCCCCGGCCCCATGCAGGGTCCATGCCGCGGGGGTCGACTCGCAACCGGCAGGGGCACAAGGAGACAACTCGTGGTAGGAACAGGCGGTGTCGGGCCTGCCTAGCCAAGAATCACGATTTGTTTGGCGTCCAACTGTACCGGGTAGGACTCCTTCAGGGGGCCCGTAAACCAGACCTGCACCGTCTGTCCCACAGCAAGGGCATCAAAACCTACCCCTTGCGGTTCGCCGTTCTTCTGCTGAAGAAGGGCGGTTTGCCCGGTCACGGTCAGCGCGTACTTGTCGAGGAAGACGCCTTCCTCGGTCTCCACCTCTGCCTCGACCAGAACGGTTCCCACCACGTTCCCGGCGGCCACCAACTGCACATCGGTGACCCGGCCCGTGAAGTCGGGCTCCTGAGTTATCCCACCTCCGAGATGCAGGCAACCTGCCAACAAAACCGCGACGCACGCCAGAAGTCCAACCACCGCTTTCATGCTGACGTTCTTCATGCGACCTAGGCTCCTGGCAAGAATGACTAGTCGGCGAGATTCAACTCGACGCCGCCGACACCTACCTCTACTCGGATGTCTACGGTCACATCTGTTCGCCCGTACGCATCGTTGGTGTAGACGTCGCCCTCCTTGTGGAAGTCCCGGGCATCGACACCGCCAAGGCCACTCTTCGCCTCCACGCGGACGCCGACATCACGGGGCAGGGATATCTTCAAACCTCCCACCCCGCCGCTGATGTTGGCGTCCAGGTCCGCTTGCCAGTCGCCGTCCAGAGATATGTTAGCCCCGCCAACGCCTACGCTGAGGTCCAGCTTTCGAAGGTTGAGATCGCCCAGCTCCAGTTCGCCCCCGCCGACGCCCATTTCGATCCCCATCTCCATGGGAACCTCGCTGTTGAAGCGGAGGTCCCACTCGTACCGAAGGCTCGGGCCCGGAACAACACTCGTTACCGAGGGCTGCTCGATGCTCAGCACACCTTCACTCCCGCTGACGGCGTAGTTTACCTCAGGCCTCCAGCTCTCCTGGCTGTAGGTGAACTCTGCCTCCAGCAGGTCCTCCGCGCCGCTGTCGATTTGGAGCACCCCCGCACCCATGTTGATCTCCACCCGCGCGGACTCGGCGCCTCCCAGTTCCACGATCTCGGAGTCAGTGTGTACCTCCTCGCTCACCTCGCCACAGCCAGCCGCTAACAAGCCCATCACCACAGCCAGGACAGCAGCCGCCTTCAACACCCGTTTCCTCACCATGTCCTCCTTCTCGCCCTAGATACGTGTCGTGCCCAGGGACCTCCCGTGTACTGCGACACGCCAGGCATGGTATCACACCCCGAGATCGAAGTCCAGCGTTCCTCGACGAACCAACTCACAGCGGCCAATCGTGGGGCGGGTTTGAAGCCCGCACGCTTCGATACCGCCTTCGGCCTACTCAGCATGCTCTACTAGAGCCCTTCAATGAACATCCCCAGCAGTTGCTGAGCGCGACGAGACAACGTCTCGGAGAAGCCCACGGCCCGGTCCCAGCCCGGCTGAGGGCTGAAGCCCTCGCCACCAGCCCTTTCCCCGAGTCTCGACAACCAAGCATCCTGAGCCGCGCCCTGAGCTTGCCGAAGGGTAGCGGCGAAGCGCAGCGCAGCAGCGTGTCGAAGGGTGCAATGCCCCACAGCGACCATAGTACTTGGGAGCTGAGAGGCTTAGGGGTTATTGCCGCCTTCCGGGGCTACGCTAAGGTAAGGGCACGCATGCCTCATCGCAGGGTTCTAACGACAGTGGCAGGCAACCCGGATCTGGTCGCGCCAGGACTTCTTCACCTTCTCACTGCACTTTCGGAAGTCGTCCAAACGCTTCGCCTGAAGCACGAGAAAGAACACCACATGGGATGTCCGAAAGGAGATGACCTCTTGGGCGCCTGTCCTGTGAACCAGTTCGCGAGCCTTGGCCTCGATAAAGAGATCCCTCGGGACGCGAGGGAAGTGTTGGTAGATGAGGAGAGACTGCCCAGCCTTCCAGAAGTCCTCTATCTCGTGCCAGTAGAGGTACTTGGAGGAGTCCCTCCTCCCGACCGGCTTCGACTTGACCTCCATGCCGTTATCCGGGTCGAAGAAGACCAGTCCGCAGCCCCTAGCCAGGTCCATGAAAGCGTCCATGTACCGGGCTCGCCCATCGGCATCGTCCGGCACGAACCCCGGTGCAAAGCGACACGAGGGGAGCACGGCGGACGTCTCAGCGCCACGGACATCGCGCAGGTTCTGCGTTTGAACTAGCTCTCGGAGGTGGTCGAACAGAGCAGCATCATACTCGCGCCACCTGTGCGGCTCTTCGAGGTAGTCGATGAACCCGCCATCGCCACGGCGATCGTCGGGGGTGAGCATCCAGCAAACGGCAGTCTTGATCTGTCCGCCGTTGGTCAGCAGGCGGAGCAGGCCATACTTGCGATAGTCGTTGATGTCACCGAAGTACTGGTTCTTCATGCTTCGGCACCCGACCTCCCACCCGCAGGGATGCTGGCTGGAGGGAACGGGTGGGCGCGCAAACAGGAGAACCCCAAGCTGGTCAAGCTTGCCGATGGCCTAGTCGATTGGTGCCCAGGGCCCTTTTCGCTCGCGTTTCTGCTGAGCGAGCTCGTCCTGTTCAAGTGCGTTTCGCACAGCCCGTGTGCTACCATCCATCCTAACGAAGGCCACACCGTTGGTGTTCCTATACAGCGACCCGCTGTAGTCGCCCGGAGGAACATCCACGAAGACTATCCTCCTGCCGTCGCTCACATCCTCAAAGGTCACGGTTATGGTCGGCAAAGGAAGGCCCTCCTGGATCTTGTTTCGGATGTGGTCGAGGATCGAGTCCTTGAGTTCCGCCTCCGTGTGTCCAAACCGTTCCAGGGCTTCGTGTACACCTGTGACGCTCAGGGTGACATCCTGGACTCCGATAATGACATGGCCGCCCGTGGCGGAGTTCAGAAAAGAGATGGCGGCTTCGTGCAAGCCTTCGATAATCTGGCGATCTTTCCGCCCAGGAGCATACAGGAATTCCTTGAATTCCACCTCAAGGTCCTCCGCCAGCCGCCCCTGTCGCAGCAGAGACAACATCCGTTTCCTTCGTTCATCTTGCGGTCCTCTGACCTCCACCGCGATCAGATCATCGTAGAGTTCGACCTCACTGACCGTCTCCCGCTCTATGAGCTGACAGACAGCTGATCGGACAGCGGCGTGCAGCCGAGAGACAACATCTGTCAGCGTCACTCCGCTACCCTCGATCAGCCTGGTGGCGTAGACAAGGTTCCAGGCTGATCGAGCCGAATCCTGCACGCGCTCTGTCTGAATCCTCTCGTGGATTCTGTGTACCCGGTGCCACTGGTCAGGCGACAGACGGTCAGCAGCCATCAAGCATACCGCTTCAAACACAGCCCTGTAGTTCAGTGGGTTGATCCTATCCAGAAGTTCCACCATCCCCGCCTCCCACAGCTCGGCGATAGCTCTTCGACAGATCAACGATGCCTTGTGGAAATCCTCAGGATCCTTGCCCAGCTTGGAGAGCATGAGCGACTGATAGGCCATGAGCTTGTGGAACGCGGCCCTGCGTGCGGCCACTTGTGAATTGACCCTTCCGTACGCTCTGGATGCACGGAAGTGCATACCGGCGGACCATCTTGGACGAGATTGATGCCGGGCGAGTTCACCGTACTTCACACCGACCAGGAAATCTACGTTCTCCCGGTGATGTTCGGTTGCTTCAGGCCGGTCTGTGAGACTTCGAGCCAAGGCGATCGCGTCATCTATGTGGGCCTCGAACCCCGCGAGATCCCCGTTAAGGCGCCCCCCAAGCGCACTCAGTTTGTGGTAGTCTACCAATTCCTCAAGAGACGCCGTGCTCTCTTTGCCCTCGGTCTCGGCGAGAAGATCGGCCGCCATTTTGCGGAAGCGAGCTGCCTCGCCGAAGACCGTCGCCGAACGATCATGCCCCCTGCCAAGCTCCCTGGATTTCTCGCGGTAGTACCGTAACGTGAGCCACTGCGGGTACTCGACTTCGTCAGGCGCCTCTTCATGGAAGTGCACAAACTCCACCAACTGATCTGCATTCAACAGGTGAACGGCCATCTCCACGTAGTAGCTGTCACGCACGTACTGCGCGATCAAATGCGTCGGCAGCTGCTTCTTCAGGCCGCCTTCGAGCACCCGTCCCTTGACGGCGTCAACGCATATACCGGCGGGCAACAAGTATTCGTGCGAGTCCAAGACACTGCACGTAGCCGCCTGGATGGCCAACTTCAGACTTCTCAACCTCTGATCGTGCTTCCAACCGCTTTCCGTAATCATTGGATCAAGCTGATACAGATGAGCCGCCTGCAAGAAGCTCCCAAATGCAGCTTCCCAGTCCTTGTCGCTTAGTTGCTGATATCCGAGGGAGGTGCAGTAGTTCGCCAGTGTGATTACGAACTTGTAGTCCCCCTCCTGTATTTGCAGTTTTGCCGCCTGAAGGTAATATTCAGGGTTTCTCCGCTCCTGTGCACGGGCTATGAGCTGACGGACAACCTCCTTCCGCGCGGCAAAACCCGCGACCTGGCACTGATCCAGCCTCTCCCGGAGCCAGGGACTCAGAGACTCGTACTCCCGGCTGATCTCGGGACTAACTGGGGGCTCCATCTCTTCCAGTTCTGATAGGACGGCCTGTATCGAGCTGACGATTCCCTGCACTCCCTGGGAATCCTCTGAGTCCATGTGTGTCTCAAGGGCCACTCGCAGGATCTCGGCTGTGTCCGAGTCATCAAACTGCCATATGGTGCGCCCTCTCTTGGTCCGCAAGTATGGAAGTCTCACATACCGATCAAACCTTACGACGTCGCCCTCCTCGCCGCTCATCACATCGTATGCACCGATGTCAGAGCGAACGAAACCGCCTGCGATGTCATCCCGGACTGCTTTTCCTTTGTGCTCGGGGTAGTAAAAGTACCCGACCACTTGTGTTTCCTTCTTGGTGACCTCTATTTCGCGCTGCGTAGCAAAGAAGACAATCCTTATCCGGTCCTTGACATCCCTGATTTCGTCGAAGGTTTCGCTTGGAGAATACCAAATTTTCGTCCCGAGCGTGGAAGACGCAATCCGGTACGGCAGTCCAACACTAACATTGATTCCTTTCCTGACAGCCATCGTTCCCCCCTATGAAGATAGTGCCCTGCCTGCACTTGCGAACAAGCAGGATACGGCTGTGCAACTCGGACACCGACGGCGTCTCTCATCTCCGTCGCATCACCAAGCCGGCCCTCACTCGGGGTATCGATGCGCACCTACTCTGTTCTGGCTGCCGGGCAGGCGTCGACGCCTTCGCGATGAGAGGCACAGGGTTCGCTGGCGGTGCCACCCTACAGGACTGCAAAAAGAGGCTCTGCCGGTGGACCAGCGCCACAGCGTTGAAGAAGACGGCTTCAGTCGCCCACCATATCTGGCGATCCTAATGGTATCGATCATACTCCCATTGACTATCGGAAGTCAAGAACAATAGCCGCGAGTTGTCGCAGGTGATGCAAACTGTGACGACACGGAACTCTAATCTGGGGCTGGGCGAGGTCCACTACTACGCTCCCGACATGAACTTCGGCTCCTGCGGAGGCATGTGTGCAGCGCAAACGGGTGCCACGCTCGCATGCAGACAGAACGTCGTGGATGTGTTCCGCGAGAGAAGGGTAGAGTGAGTACGGCGGCTAGGCGACGGTGGGCAGAGAACGCCAGCACGAGCTTCGCTCGATGTCAACAGCATCCGGAAGGGGGTGATGGCAGCGGACTACATCACACCATCGCATGTTCGGCCCGCTGCCACTTACCTGCTCAAGCCCCTCACTGGCGGATACACCCTCGTCCCCAACCAGCACAGCACCGGCGAGTACGCGTAATCGTACGACGGCGAGAACCGAACCACCCTCCCACCGAAGCCCAGCTTGCCGGACTGTGGGTGGCTTCATGCTCAGCCCAGCATCTGGCCTCAAGGATTCCGACGCATCACGAGTCGATTATGTAAGCCAGAGGCCGAGAACTTACATTGCGGAACGGTAATCTAACTGGGCTTTCATTCCAGGCTATTCACGACCACTGTCGCCGAGTAGAGCTTGTTCCGCCCCGTGCCTGTGATCTCTTGCAGAATGCCCATGTCCTCCAGACGGCGTAGCCCTTCCATGGCAGTAGGGTCAGAGACCCCAAACCGCTTCCGGACCATCTGGGCGGAAACCAGAGGCGTCTCGAACAGCAAGTCCGCGAGCCCCAGTATCCACTCCGGTGCCCCGCCGTCCTGCAGTTGACCACGCCAGTCCAATTGCAGGTCCTGCAGTTGCTTTGCCCTCGCCATGGCATCACCAGACTGCTCGGCAACTCCCCGCAAGAAGAATGACAGCCATGCCTTCCAGGCGCCCCTCTCGCTGACGCCGATCAGAAGCTCGTAGTAGTCATCGCGGTGGCGCTCGAAGAAGGCGCTCAAGTGGAGAAGTGCCAGCGGTAGCAGCCCCCAGTGGACCGGCAGCAGCGAGACCAGAAGTCGCCCAATGCGCCCGTTCCCATCCACAAAGGGATGGATTGCCTCGAACTGGTAGTGGACCAGGGCCAGTCGCACCAGCGGAGGATATTGGTCATCGCCGCGCAGGTACTTCTCGAAGCCATCCAGGGCGGTGCGCATCTCGGTTGGTGGTGGAGGCACGAAGTCGGCTTCATGCAGCATGGAACCCGGCCTGCCGATCCAGTTCTGGCTGCGACGGAAGTCCCCCGGAGTAGCTCGTTCCCCGAGGACGCCCCCCATCAAACGCAGGTGGAGCTGGCGGATCAGCCGCAGGCTCACGGGGGACGTGCCCATGCGCTCGAGACCGTACTCCAGCGCGCGGACGTAATTGAGGACCTCCCACACATCGGACTCAGAGACGCCGGGCCTCCCCAGGCCAGGGAGAGGGAGTTGACCTGCCTCGTGAGCGTAGAGGTCAGCGATGCCCGTCTCGATGCCCTCGATGCGCGAGGAGAACACGGCCTCCCTGCGTATGAACGGACCGACAGGCAGGTGCGGGTTTGGCATCGTCTGCCCCAGACCCTTCAACTCGCCTAGTGAGCGCTCTGCCTCCGCAAGGACGAGCACGAACTCCTCGTCCCAGTCGAGGTCGGGCGGCAGTTCGTTTGGAACGAAGGCCCAGTAGGCCTCCTGCCCTCTCCCGACCCAAATCAGACGTCCGGCTGTGCTATCCCTGAATCGCCCTGGGTCCACCTCGCGGGTTACTCCCCACACACCAGGCGGCGTACACCAGTCCAGCTTCAACGATACACGTCACGACGGTGCCCAACCTTGAGCACCACCAGCCTGTTTGCCGATCGATCAAGGAGGTAGATGATGCGATAATCACCGAGCCGATACCTGAAACACCCCGCCCATTCTTCTCCTCTGAGAGCCAGGTGCCTCATCAACTCCGCGCTCTCGCCCATCCACTCAAGCCTATCGAGAACGCGTGTCTGTAGCGACGGGTCAAGACGCCCGATGTCCGCCTGCGCTTCGGGCGTGAGGATGACCTGGAAGCCACTCATCGGCCCAATTCGCTGCGAAACGTGTTGAGAGGTGTGCCTACTCCTGACCTCGCTTGCTCAAGTGACCGCCTTAGGGAGGCCGCAAACTCCGGGCGGAACTCGTCACCGTTCTCG
>Ga0315296_10004311_pt1 | contig 11631 bp, 10 predicted proteins | sample YL17G14_18_MG_FD_203921 | JGI IMG/M metagenome (GOLD analysis project Ga0315296, IMG submission 203921) | Sediment microbial communities from Yellowstone Lake, YNP, Wyoming, USA - YL17G14_18 | ecosystem: Environmental > Aquatic > Freshwater > Lake > Sediment | place: USA: Wyoming | collected...
TCCGCTCGATGTTGCGAAGCAGCTTGGCGAAATTCGCCTTACTCATCCGGTTGGGATTGCCCGGATGCGGCACAAATTTATCAATGGCGATGGATTGAATCTCGTTTGTCATTTATTTCTCGTCAAGAGATACAAACCCGTGGTAAAACCACGGGCTAAATATTTAGCCCCCAGTTTGGGACCCCGCCTTGCGGGAACCCTCACTGGGGGTTCTTTCCGGGTTGAACCAGATGTAATACACCGGCCTATCGGTAAGTTTACTGAGTACGTATCTTGTCCTTTCCAGGCCGGGTGCCATGTCACGACGTCCGCCGTAGCTTTGCAGAAATCGCCGGATTCGGCCTTCAATAAAATCGGCTTTCGGCCAGGTAAGCTCACAAACTCGCTCGTGCACGTAAGCAGGGTCGATTAGTTGATGCTGCTCAATGCCGACCAGACTGAACGCCTCGATAAGCTCGGCGCAGCGCGCAGGCAGCGGCGCGGTATACGGCTTCATACCGGCTTTTTCAAAAAACGGATTAATCAGACCCATTACCGCCAGTGCCTCGATGATGGGCGCATCGACCCTCGGCATCGTTTCGCGCACGAGGCGCTTCGCCAGGCCCAGAGAGCGAAATCTCGGATCGACAATCACCCTGCTGATGCAGCGAATGTTTTTGTTTACAAGGGCCAGTTGCGTTGCCCTGTCAAAGCCTGTAAATAGGCCGCCCGTAGCGATATTTCGCAGCTCGAGCGCGGGAATGGGCATTCTATAAACTATGACACCGACTGTTTTTATGCCCGATGCTGCGAGCAGCCCGCCGGTGGGCCTTAGGGCGAAAATCGCCGTGAACGGCCCCCCGCTCGCCTGGCGGTAATGGTAGTCGCCGAGGGCCTTGTAGTCCTCGATGTCACCGGGGACAACCTGCAACTTTTTACAGACCGAGCAGTTTTCCATACATATTCAGTTTTGAACCCCCCAATAAATTGGGGGGCTAAATATATTTTTGTATTTAGCCCCACGTTTCACGCGGGGTTTCTGCCCTTATAAATGACCTGTGTTGGGCCGCACAATTCCTTAACGATCAAGACGTCGGGCGCCAAGTCCAGCAGGATGTCCTTGTGACTGGAGGCCAGGATGAATGTCACGCCGTTGCGCTTGGCAAACTTGTGCACGTTGTACGAAATCACCGCCGCTGTAATACGGTCGAGATTCGAGCAGAATTCGTCGGCGAAGACAAACTTTTTGCCCGTCGCTAAAGCCATTGCCAGGCGGAAGCGGTACTTTTGGCCGTCGCTCAGATTTGCCGGCCGGCTGAGAATGCAGAAGACATCGCCGAGTCCGGCTGTGCTGAGAATCCGCAGACTGGTCACGAAGTCACCGTTAACATAGTCGATCAGAGTTTTTTCAGTCGGTCCAGCCTTCGCAGCTTGTGGCTTAGCCACGAGCTCCGCTGGCCGCGGGGCAGCCGCTTCGGCGGAGTCCGCCAGTTCTATTTGATCGAGGCTGACCATATCCTGCGCGGGCACGGATTTGGCCAGCTCGTTCAAAACGATGCTCTTACCGGCTCCTGAGGGCCCTGTGATGTACACGATGTCACCATCGTTGATTTCCACCTGGCAGTTGTGGCGGACGCTTCTTTCTGCGAGCCTATCCGCTGTCAAGCCGAACATCCTGCATACCTGGGCGGCCTTCTCGCTGATTTGGCCCTGCCAGTGCAGCGTCCTGGAAAGTGTGTATGTGGGCATAAATGTTCTCCTTTAGAAACCCCCGGTAAAACCTGGGGCTAAATATATCCGGTTTGTACGGTATTAAGCCCCGCGTTCCGCGCAGCATCCTGCCTAATAGTCCCGACAATCTGCTGGATGTGTTTGAGAGTCTTGTGAACACAATAGTCGGTTGACTGATACTTCTGGGCGATTTTTCTTACCGATAGGCCCATCAGGAAACGGTCTTTGGCCAGCGCCAGCTCTTGGTCGGTAAATCTGCTGCGGTTTCTCAGGCAGGCTACGTATCGGCCGTCTGTGAGCCACCCGATCAGATTGTAGATTCTTCGAGCGATAATAGTGTCGCTGACGCCGGTCAAGCGGGCCAGTTGGCGAAAGCTGCTGCCCTTTTCCAGGTACATCGTCAGCAGCAGCTTGTCTTTTCCGCCGAGCAGGTTCAGCCTGCTGCGCAGCAAATCCATTTGGCCTCTACAGAGATTCTTGGCCCGGCGTGTTTCTCTTGAGATGTTCGAGTGTACTTTTCTCATTTCTGGTCCCCCCATATTTGGTAATCTGGCGTTTTCAGGGCTGACCCATCGGCGGAACAGCCCAATTCGCATCTTTGCGGGCTTACAGCAAGCCGCCAAGTATTTTGCTTGTTGCCGCCGTGTTTGTAAAAAGCTCTTCTGCCAGGGTTTGGGGGGAACTCTCGCCGATGAAAACAGCTGCTCAGACGTTTTCTTTTCGCAACAAACATTCCATAGGCTCATTTTTCTGCCTTGTGTTTGTTTATTTTGCACTTAATATTGCCGCATTTTAACCGATTTGAAAATAATGTCAAGATGTTTGTTAGATTTTTTACAAATATTTCTATAGATGGGGGTAATAGATGCGGGTCTGATGGCCCCTAAATTGCTGGACACAGAACAAATTAGGTTTGAATTTGGTGGCGGCGCAAATATACTGATATTTAGGCCCGCACCGATTGCCGGCTCTGCCGGCAGGGGCCGCTGTTTAGTGGCGGGTAATTGTTGGGGGTTCGTCGCCGTACCGGCGACGGCTAAACTCCTGCCTTGCCAACCCGTGCGAAAGCAGGGGCCTGGCGATGGACGACAATTGGTGCGGGGTTTCATCAGGGGCTGACGAACCACAATTACGGCGGCCTTTCGACGGGCGATGAAGGATAGAAATGGCAGGAAAAACGCCCAGGGTGGTTGTCATCGGCGGCACCTACATAGATATGGCGATAAGGTGCAGCCAAATTCCGCAGCCTGGACAGAGTCTGGGCGGCTCTGCTCTTTCATATACGGTAGCCGGCCCAGGCCCCAGCCAGGCTGTCGAGGCTGCCTTGTGCGGCTGCGAGGTGTACCTTATCAGCAAAGTCGGCGGCGACCCGTTCGGCCAGATGGCAAGAGCAGGCCTGGCGGAATTCGGCGTGAATACCGACCTTGTTTACACTGCCAAGGCGAAAAACACCGGCGTGATTGTAACGCTGGTCAACGCCGCGGGCGAAAACGGCAGTTGTGCGTACACCGGCGCCAATAGCGCCTTGACCCCACAGGAGATCGAGGCTGCCGAGCAAACTGTTTCGCAGGCTAGCGTTTGTCTGATTCACGGTCGACTGCCGCACGATGCGATTGTCACGGCCCTGCGATGTGCTCAGCTGCACGGCACAAAGGTCATTCTTAACCCGGCAAAGCCGATACAACAGCCGCCAGGGCGGCCCGGCGAATTGCCTATCGAGTATTTCTCGGCTGACATCCTGATTCCGAATCTTTACGAGGCCGCTGAGATTGCAGAACAGGCGACAGCTAACGTTCACACCGCCAAGCTGATAGGCTCGGACCTGGTGGCTCGCGGCGTCCGCTGTGCGGTGATAACGATGGGCAGGCGCGGCTGTATGGTGGTCGACAGGACCGGCGCCGATCATATACCGGCTTTTGAGGTGGAGATGGTTGATCAGACCTGCAGAGGCGACGCCTTTGCGGGTGCTTTGGCTGCCTGTTACGCGGTCAGCGGCGATATAAGGGAGGCGGCAAAGTTCGCCTCTGCTGCCGGAGCTTTAGCCTGTACGAAATTCGGCTCAATTGAGTCGCTTCCGACAAAGGCCGAGATCATCGAGCTGCTACAAACCGGCGAAACGTAATAAGCTCAAGCGTCGCCGTGCCGGCGACGGCTAAACTCATCTCTCGTCCCCCGTCCCTCGTCGCTCGTCACTCGTCTCTTGTCGCCGTGCCGGCGACGCAGGAAAACCCCCAAATGAATTTGGGGGCTAAACACGTTTAGCCCGGCGATTTATCCGCTAGACGGACGGCGGATTTATGGCGGGGCTTTCACGTCCACCAGCAGATACTGCGGGCTTGGCGAGACGGCAAGCTTCAATTCATTGCTCGTCCAGTCGATGGCGGTTTTCTCGCCGACTATACTGATAAGCGTGCCTTTATAGGACTCTGCCTTTATCGTTAGTTGATGCTCTTGCCCGGCCGTCCAAACAGCTATCGCCTCGGCGTTATCCCTGGCAAGTCTAAATGCGAAGTCATCGCCGCTGCCGAGGTCAATTCTATCTTTAATGGTGTAGCCGGCCAGGGTGGATGCCAGGGTTTGTGCGGCAAGATACGCTGCTTTGGGCGTCAAATCGTGGCCGACTGTTCCGAAATTGTGCTCTCTTTCGTTGGGGCCGGTCCCGTCATTTTTCCAGTCGTACCAAATACTTACAGCAATTCCCTGATATAGGTTGGTAAGAAACATCCTGGCCAGATACTGGGCCTGCAGGTTGTTGGAAAGGGGGTTCTTGTCCCAGTTGATGTTGGAGTAGCCCCATTCGCCGGAGATGACCGGGATTTGCTTTCCAGCGGGGGCGTAACGTCCTATAAGTTCACGCAAAGCAGTATAGTCAGCGATGACCGTCTCCGGCGGCTTGGAGCGGTAGGGATGAACGCTCAGAACGTCGATATGGCTGAGCAAGCCCTGTTTGAAGCACTGTTCAAGCCAGCCAAGCGGTATGCCGGAGGTGGCGGGGGCGACAATTAGGCCGGTCGGATCGGCTCTTTTCACAAGCGGCGCGGTCTCGGCGACAAGTTTGCAGTAATCGTCGGCACTTGGCTGCGGATTCCAGAACTGACGCAGGTTCGGCTCATTCCAGATTTCCCAGAGGATGCCTTTGCCGGCGTATCTTTTTGCAGCGGCTTCGGCGAAGGCGGCAAAGGCCTTTCGCCCCTGCTCTGTCTGGACGGAACTGTCGGACTCGTAAAGGTTGTTGCTGTAGTCCAGGATGTACAGGATTCGGATGCCTCGCTTGGTGCAGCCCTCGGTCAAGGCGTCGTAGCCGGTCCGCTCGAAATTGTAAACGCCCTTTTGTCGCTCGATTCCCGACCAGGATAGGTCCATTCGGATGAATTTAAAGCCCGCTTCGGCGATCAAATCCAGGTCGCGAGGGTCGCCTGTGAAATGGATGTTGACGCCGAACCCATCCGGCACGCGCAGTTCCGGCAGGGCCGCTTGGGCGGGTGTAGCCGCAAGCCATAAGAGCACAACACCGGAAGTCACGATATGTTGGATGGAGGTCTTTATCCTAGGGAAATCTCTCTCAACCATTTTGAGCTGCCTTTCCAACAGTGGTTTATGCCGGTTGGTTTACTGCTTAATCTTCCGGCAGGGGGCGGCCTTTGGTCTCAGGAGCCCACAGCAAAGTTATGATTCCGACAAAGTAGATACCTGTTATCAAGATCGAGCCCACGCGGAAAGGCTCGGCGACGCCGTGGCTCTTGAGCAGATCGACCAGATAGGCGCTGCCGAAAAGTGCAGCGGCGGTAATGACACGCCCGACGTTATAGCAAAAGCCCACGCCCGAGCTTCGCAGGCGAGTCGGATAAAGCTCCGGGAAATAAATTGCGTAGCCGCCGAACACCGAAAGCGTCCAGAATCCCAGGATGGGCGGCATCCAGAAGACGTGACCCGGCTGGCGCAGGAATTGAAAGATGCAGACGGTGGCGACAAATGCCGAGATAAAGCACAGGCCGAAGGCCGGCTTTCTGCCCGTCCGAGCGGCAAGCACGGTAAAGAAATACACGCCGAAGAAGGCCCCGACATCCTGCAGCATAAGGCCGATGCCGACATATTTATCCTGCGCTGCCCTGGGCAGAGCTTTTAGGCCGTCGCGCACAAGCTCGGGCGAGAAAAATGCCACACCCCACAGGCCGATTACGCCGGCTACCGCCAGAAACAAACCAACAATGGTGTTTCGGCGAAGACCGGGCGAGAAAAGGTCACGCCAGGCGCCGAGCTGTTTCTGGATGTCCTCGGAGGCCCTGGTTTTTGCACGCTGCCAGCTCTCCGGTTCTTTTAGGGTCCGCTGGATGGCCACGACCAAAAGTGCGGGAAGAATCCCGACAAGAAAAATCCAGCGCCAGTTCTCGATGCCGAATAGCCGGCTCTGAGGCTTCAGGTAAATGGTGATTGCTGAGCCGATGACGTTCCCGAGAGCCGATAGCGCCTGCAGAAGTCCCAGTGCGTGAGGCCGGGCGGCGGGGGGCGTGACTTCAGCCACAAGCGACACGGCGGCGGCGAAAAGTCCGCCAATGCCCAGGCCCATCAAGAATCGGTAGGTGATGAAATCCCACCACGCCAGCGATAGCGCCGATAGTCCTGTAAAGCCCGCGTAGATGGAGATGGTGACCATCATTGTTTTTACGCGGCCGATGCGGTCGCCGAGCAAGCCGAAGAAGAAGCCTCCGACCGCCCAGCCCAGCAGCACCATGCCGGTCGCGATTCGGCCATAGAACTGCACGGTGGTTTTTTGCTCGGCTGTCAAAGGCGGGGCATCGGGGGCGTTCACCTGCTTGTCGTAAAGCAGACTGCGTAAGGCCGGCTCGCGGACAATATTGAAGATTCGCTGGTCCATGCAGTCGAATAGCCAGCTCATTGACGCGATAATCAACACCAGCCAGTGATAGCGGTTAAGCAGCCTCCACCAGGGCACTTGTCCTGCGGTCTTGTCTGCGAGAGTCATAACAAGCCTTTTCAAGTTCGTAACAGTCTTTTTGTTATTGGCGCCTGGTTTGTCAAAGGAACAAGTTGTGGTTTTGCGCTTATGTCCATTTTTAGGTGTCGCCGTGCCTAAATATATTTAGCCCCGCAATCCTTCGACGCAGTTCAGAACTTGCCCTGCCCCGCGGCCAGCGCAGCGAGCTGAACGTGCCGAAGGGACAGGTTTATTGCGGGGTCCGTCGCCGTACCGGCGACGGCTAAACGCCGCTGGCAATTTTTCCAATGTCTCTTCAACCGCACCGGACAAGGGGGGATTATGCGGCAAACCCACAGGTTTGTCAAATACGCAGAGGGCAAAATTTCACTCAAAAGTGCTGATAGCGCCAAAGCAAAATCGAAAAAATGAAATTTTTTTTTATTCCTTTTGCGGCAAGAACTTGGCTCAAAACCACTTCCGCAAAAAACCATTTTTTTCGCTCAAAACGCGCAGATCCGTCCAATTATGGCAGCGCTGATTATGGTTGCCGGTGATTAAGGATTTGAACCCCCCAATAAATTGGGGGCCTAAATAAGGAGAGCCGGATATATGAGCTTTGACCTTCGTATCTTTGGCGACCAGAACCTTGACGCCAGCTACATACAGTGGCTCGTTGACGATTGCTCCGTAGATATTCAGACGCACTTTGCCAAGCTATGGGATTACTACACCAATCCGATGTATGAATTGGCGGCAGGGCCTGCCTTGGACAGGAAGCTGAACGAATCGGGCAGGTGCTACGTTCAGGCGCAAGAATATGGGCTGCCCGCGAGAATAACCGGCCTGGTGCACTGTAGCGGCGCGGGCATCTTCGGCGCCACAGCGGTCAAAAATGTGCAGCGAAAAGAAATAGTTATTGAAAACGACATCGCCTGGCGAATAAACGCGGGCGTGGACTTTTTGTTCGGTAAGCCGATTAGCTTTGTCTCCAAATCGCCGGACAGCCAAAAACGTGCAGAGATCGAAACCTTAATAAAGGCACTGTTTGCGGCCAACGGCGGTATTGGTTTCTTTCAGGATATGGCGGTGCTCGGAAGTGTCTACGGGTTCGTCGATTGTCTCGTCAGGCCTGGCGACCAGCTTTTCAGCCGCGCTTCTTCCTCCTCCCTTACCTCCTCCCAGCTCCTCCCACTTGAAGAAGCGCTCAAGTTAGCGCAAACAATCGAGCTTGAACTGATTGAAGCACCAAGAGCACTGCCTGTCCTGGATGAGAATGACTACAGAAAGATTAGATACTATGTGCAGCACTTTTGCCAAAAAAGAAACGTTCTGACCGGCAAAAACTCCTTTTTGGCGGGGTTGTTGTCGCCGGGGCGGGCGGGTGGTGACAGCCGGCTGGTCGTTTCGGTGACGGAGATTACCTCGCCTGTCGGCTGGCAGAGATATGAGGACCAGCAGCTCGTTGCCCAGGGCGAATTGCCGTGGGGATTTTTGCCGGTCGTGCACATCCAGAATATTGCCCAGCCGTATTACTATGAGGGGCTTAGCGACGTTGAGCCGTTGATACCGCTTCAGGATGAGCTCAATACCAGACTCAGCGACAGGGCGAGCCGAATCACGTTCCAGTCTTTCAAGATGTATCTGGGAAAGGGCATCGAGGGCTTTGAGGATAGACCCATCTCGCCGGGCAGGATGTGGTATACCGACAATCCCGAAGCGAGCATCGAGGAGTTCGGCGGAGATACGCCCACGCCCAGCGAGGGCGTGCACATCGCCGAGATCAGAGAGGCGATTGATAAGGTCAGCGGCGTTACGCCGGTCGTAGCGGGGGTTCTGCGAGATAAGCTCGGCAACCTCACAAGCGCGGTCGCCCTTAAACTTACGCTTATGGGCACGCTCTCAAAAAATGAACGCAAGAGGTTCACCTACGGGCAGGGCCTAAAAAATATCTGCGCGATGGTCCTTGCGATGCTGGATAAGGCCGGCATCTATCAGACCGCGCAGGCGGATAGAGAAATAGAGATCATTTTTCCAAGTCCGCTGCCTGAAAACGTGATGGAAAAGCTAAAAGAGGCCCAGATCAAAAAGCAGTTGGGCGTTCCAACTGAGCAGGTGCTGCGAGAATTGGGATACGAGAACTTGCAAAACGCGGTTCAAGTTTAGCCCCCAGGTTTATCCTGGGGGTCCGTCGCCGTACCGGCGACGGCTAAACGATTCATCGCGGGGTTTACGAACCAGGAGAGAATATGAGTCAGATCGACACAGAAAACATTTTGTCAGAAGACATAGCGGACCACAGTGACGTCGACAACGCCAAACTTGTTCCGGTGACTGAATCGATCCGCTACCGTAAGAGGGCACAGAGTGCCGAGAAGAAGGCCGAATCGTTGGCCGAGGAGTTGGCTGCGGCAAAGGCACAGGCAACGAGCCTGTCGCAGCAGTTGAACGACCTGCAGGTCGAGCAGCAGTTGATCCGTAAACTTGCTGCCGCCGGGGCGGTTGATTTGGAAACGGCTGTTCTGATTGCCAAAGCCAGAATACAGGGTCAGGACAAGGCGGATGTGAACGGCGTAGTCGAGCAGCTACGGAAGGAGAAGGAGTATCTCTTTGGCGGTGCAGCTGCTGCCGTCGGCGCGAGAAAGACTGCTTCGGCGAAGGAGCGGATGCAGAACAGCCAGACGATTCTGGAAAGGGCAGCCAAAAGGGCGGCCACCTCAGGCAGTCGAAGGGACTTGCAGGAGTATCTGAAATTGCGAAGGAATTTTTTGTGACCGTGTTTAGCCCCCAGGCCTGTCCCTTCGACAAACTCAGGGCGGCGCCTGGGGGTTCAAAAAACCAAAAGGAGATAAACAATGGCATTTACCGGAAAAGCAACTTATTCAGCGGGCACGACTCTGCCGGAATTGGCAGAGGACGTGTCGGATTTGATCGGGCTAATTTCACCTTACGAAACGCCCCTGTTGGATGCCCTGGGCGATCCGATGAGAGAGGCGGCCAGCACGCATCACGAGTGGCTGGAGGACGAGCTTCTGCCCAACAAGGACGCGATCAACGACAGCACGTACACCGACCCGGCGGCAGACACCCAGTTTGTCGTTGACAACGGCAGCAGGTTCCGTGCCGGCGATCAGATTCAGGTCGAAGGCAGCGAGGAATTGATGCTGGTAACCGCCATCAGCACTAATACTCTGACGGTCGTTCGCGGTTACGCCGGCACTACGCCGGAGGCTTTGGCGGACAATAAGGTAATCAACATCCTGGGCAACGCTGCTCTTGAAGGGGCGGATAAACCGGACGTGCGGTTTACCAATCGCGTGCGGTGCGGCAACTACACGCAGATATTTACCGCCGCGGTGGAAGTAAGCGGCACGGATATGGCTGCCAGCCACCTGGGCCTGGCGGACGAGATGGATTACCAAAAACAGGAACGGCTGCGTGAGCTGCTTCGTGACCTGGAGAACAGTGTGATTAACGGCGGTCAGCCGGCCGGCAACCCGGAAGGCAGCGGCTCGGTCAGGCGGTCGATAAAGGGCATTATTAAGCATCTGTCGACCAATGTTTTCCACACCGGCGACAGCGGCTTTCCCAGCGGCACCGACCTTGACGAGGCCAAGATTAATTATGTGCTGCGAAAGGTCTGGGAGAATAGCGGCGGCAACGTTGACCTGATTGTAGTGGGCGGCTTTCAGAAGCGAAGGATAAACGCCTTCTGCGCCGACAGCCGGACCTACGCAGCCGGCGACACGACCTTCACCAATATGATAAGCGTCTACGAGAGCGACTTCGGCGTGTGCAGGATTGTCACCACCCGCTGGGTGCCGCAGGATGCAGCGATGCTGCTGGATTCCTCGCGGATAGGCGTGCTGCCTCTGGCCGGGCGGAGCTTTCACTTTAAGCCGCTGGCAAGCAGCGGCGACTACGAGTGCGGCGAGCTGATCGGCGAATACACGCTGGAGCTGCGCAACCAGGCGGCTCACGGCCTTATTCGCGACCTCAGTGCATCCTAAATGGGGGCAGGGGATAATATTTAGCCCCCCGATTTATCGGGGGGTTTTATCCCCATCGGGCAAAGGGACCAAAAAATGGTTATGTTTTCCACAGATTCGGACATCCTCAAGTATGAGCCCGCGCTATTCGGCGAGCTGCACCTGCCCTGGCAGGTGCTCGCGGCGGGCACGGGCGGCCAACTGAGCGGCACTACATTTACCGCCGGCGGCGCTGACTTTGAATCAGCGCAGGTTGCAGCCGGGGGCGTGATATACCTACGCTCCGCGGACGGATTGCTTGACGGCGGCTACGAGATAGTTTCAGTCGATTCAGCGACACAACTTACCGTCTCGGTAGTCAGGCCGGACTCAGAAGCGCAGCCGGTCGCGCCGCCGGAGGCGACCGATATAAGCTACCGCATCAGCACTTTCGCCCCGCAGGCCTGCGAGGTTGCCTTTGCGTTGACCGAGTATTTCGGCATTAAGCCCGGCAATCCGGCAAGTGATATAGATGTGCAAGATGTTTTGGACCCGGCTGTGTTGAAGGGAGCATCGGTCTTTGCCGTCATCTCGGTCGTCTATGCGATGTTAGCCAGTAAGGCCGGCGATGAGAATTTCTGGAAGAAGAGCCTGCACTATCGGAGGCTTTTTGAAAAGGCGCGGCAGCGATGCTGCGTTGGCATTGACCTGAACTGCGACGGCTTGGTGGATATCACCATAACCAGAGCATCCGTAAGGTTGACGCGCGATTAACAAAAATATTTAGCCCCCCAATTTATTGGGGGGTTCGTCGCCGTGCCGGCGACGGCTAAACCATTACTGCGGGGTTCGTCGCCGTCCGGCTACGGCTCGGCGCTCCGCCGAGACGAGTGCCGGCGACGGCTAAACACTTGGTGCGGGGTTATCCTCCCGCCACGGGACAAATCGATGAACGTGACTCTGGACGGGCAAAACTTGTTTGACCGGCAGCAATTGCAGATCGAGCCGGATAGTATT
>Ga0315296_10004313_pt1 | contig 11631 bp, 9 predicted proteins | sample YL17G14_18_MG_FD_203921 | JGI IMG/M metagenome (GOLD analysis project Ga0315296, IMG submission 203921) | Sediment microbial communities from Yellowstone Lake, YNP, Wyoming, USA - YL17G14_18 | ecosystem: Environmental > Aquatic > Freshwater > Lake > Sediment | place: USA: Wyoming | collected...
CCCATAACCCCCGGAAAAACGGACATTGTCTGCGGTCATGAGGTTGTGGGGATTGCGGCACACGAATCTTGCGGGCATCCAATGGAGGCTGACAGGATTCTCGGACGAGAGATGAGCCAAGCTGGCCGTTCTTTCATCTATCAGGGAGGACCGTACTGGATTGGGACAAGGATCGGAAGCCTAAAGGTGACGATTGTAGATGACCCTCGGATCAGGAACAGCTATGGATATTATGAGTATGACGATGAGGGTGTGAAGGCGAGAAGCCGCTGCTTATACAAAGAAGGTATCATAAACGAGTTCCTCCATAATAGGGAGACTGCTGCGAAGCTTGCAACTAGGAGCAACGGCTCATCTCGATCAGTAAGCTATGACCGAGAAGCAATCGTCAGGATGGCGAATACTTATGTTCAGCCCGGAGACCAGTCCGAAGAGGAGATCCTCGAAGATGTGAAGCACGGAGTTTACATGAAGTCTTTTACAGAGTGGAACATTGACGACCGTCGCTTCAATCAGCGTTACGTGGGAAGAGAAGCCTATCTCATTGAGGACGGCGAGCTGAGAGGTCCGGTTGTCCGGCCAATTATCGAGACTTCCACACTCAACTTCTGGTCCTCTGTAGACGCAGTATCCAAGAAGGCCTACTACGATGCCGCCACATGTGGCAAGGGAGACCCAGGACAGGGCATAGCCGTGTACGCAGGTGGACCTATGATCAGGCTGAAGGAGGTGTATCTAAGGTGAGCCAAGTGCTTGAGAAAACTGAAGACCTCGTGAGAAAAGCCAAGGCCTTAGGAGCAGATGAAGTCATAGCCAAAACGACATTCGGTCGATATAGACAGACAAGGTTTAGCAACAACCAAGTGGACATAACGGTTGGATGGGATACCTACACAACGGATGTTGCTTTGAGCTGGAAAAAGCGGGTCGTGGGAACTCAGATCGCTGATTTCACGGATTCAGAGAAAAGCATCGAACAGCTGATCAACCTCGCTAAGGTCTCGAAGGAGAACCCTCTTTTCGGCGGCGTTGCTCATGGAGAGTTCACCTATGGCAAGATCGACGCTGATAAAGAGGTTATAAGCATTGAAAAGCCGACAGAGTATATTCAAACAGCTATTTCAGCAGCAGAGGATGCGGCTGGAGACAAAGTCGATTCAGGTGGCATACTCTTCGCCAAGTATGAAGATGTCTACCTTGTCTCATCCGAGGGTCCGGTGGGGCGGGACGCACGCTCAGCGATCCAGTTTTCCATCAGGGCGTTTCTAGAGAGAGAAGCATCAGGTCACGGGGTGAGTTGTAGCTCAACGCTCAGGGATTTCAAACCTTCCGAGGCAGGAAGAAAGGCTGGTGAGATCGCAAGGCTGGCTAGGAACCCGAAAGTCGGGGAGGAAGGAGTCTACGACATTGTCTTTGATCCTTTGATCTTTGGTTCCATGCTCAACACATGGGCTGATATGACCTCTGCTTTCAATGTGATGATTCATAGGTCTATCTTTGCAAACGAACTGGGAAAGAATGTTGCATCAGAGATCGTGACTCTAAGAGACGTGCCAGCAAAGTACTCTATCTCCAACAGGCTCTTCGATGATGAAGGTGTCCCCACGCGGGAAAATGTTATGATCGACCATGGCATCCTGAAAACATACCTACATAACACCTCCACAGCTAAGCTCTTTAAGACTGAAACAACGGGCAACGCGGGCCTTATCGTACCAACATGGTGGAACGTCGAGATGGACCCAGGCAAAATGACAAGAGGCGATTTACTTGGAGCACTGAAACGGGGAATTTACCTGACTAATACTTGGTACACGAGGTTCCAAAATTATGTTACCGGAGACTTCTCAACGATACCTAGAGATGGCGCCTTTCTAGTGGAGAATGGGGAAATCAAGCAGTCTCTGAAAGAGATACGGCTCAGCGACAATGCTTCGAGGATTCTTCAGAACGTTGCGGGCATATCCAGAGAGCGTCAACATGTGCAGTGGTGGGGAGAATCAGGTCCGTGCCTATCGCCCTATGTGCTTGTAAAGGATGTCCATATCACAAGGCCAAGATGAGCCTCTATTGGCTCCGCCACGTTTTCTGCTTATTTTTTCCTTTCTTCGAAACGAACAGTCTATCTTGTTCGGGTAAGTACGTGCTGAAGCTCCTCAAGAGAGTCTATAACCTTGTCTGGCCCCATAGCAGCAATCAGGTCTTTGTCATAGCCTCTGGTGTTAATGAGAATGAACATGGAACTGACGCCGAGCAGTCTGGAGGCAGATCTCGCTGCTTCTAAATCATGGTCTGCGTCTCCAATGTAGCAGAAGTCCTTTGCACCGGATTCTTCGAGCATCTTCAGCACTGGTTGCGGATGGGGCTTGAGATATTCTACATCGTCCCTTGTCACATAGAAATCGATGTATCTTTTGAAGCCAAACCGTTCGAGTATCTTCAACAGCTGGCTTTCACAAGTGTTCGTGACGATTCCGATTCTGTATGCAGATCGCTTGAGAGCTTCCAAAGTCTCTGATGCGCCGGGCAAAGGGATGGAGCCGTCGTGTTCTTGCCCCTCTGCTTCAGCGACAATCTTGTTCAATGACTCGATTATTGTGGAGACCTTTTCCTTTGAAAAGCCATTCCTGATTGCGAATTCACGGGTTTTGTTGAAAATAAGAGCCATTCGACTGTCCTGTCCTTCATATTCAGCTGCTGGTATGCCGAATCCGCCTGCTTTTTCGATCATCTGCTTTCTGAAACTGGACCAGTGTTGAATGAGGGCCTTCTGTGTTCCTTCTTCTGCTTTGATGAGGGTACCATCGAGATCGAAGACTATGATGCTTATTCTTCAGTCAACTCCTGATGCTAACCACGTCAAGCTCTTGCCTGCAACAAAAGGAACCAAAGACTGATAAACCCACTCATTGCTTTTTCTACCAAGATCTTTCAGACTCGCATGAGATGGTAGATTTGAGCCAAGTTGGCATTGCTTTGTCTACAGCTGATCCCGCGGGTGTGACGGTTCTGATGGCTTTTCGAGATCTGGGTTTCAAAGAGGCTCAGGAAGAGGCAATTCTGAGAAAGGATGGAATCTTCCTTTTTGTTCTGAAGAATCTCATTGTTCCTGCGGAAAGATATGTTGTTCCTAATGCTCCAAGCCCTTATCCTACGGATTTTGATGCCCTAGCTCAGAGGTTTTCTCTCAGATACTTCATCATGGCTTCCAGACATTGGTCCGAAAGTGGGAACCCTTGTCTGACCGTACATGCTACGGGCAATTTTGATAAGGCAATGTATGGTGGAAGACCGCGAGAGCTTCAATATACTCTGGCGAATCCCATGAGAGGTGTCTTCATGGAACTTGAGAGAGAGCCGCCCAAGGGGTATATTGTCTCTCTAGAAGCTACGCATCACTCACCCACTTCTTTTAGGGTTCCCATGTTCTTCGCGGAACTTGGAAGCTCTGAGCGCGAATGGAATGACGAGAAGGCTGGAGCCTACTTGGCAGAATCAATTCTGCGTGGAATCCAAAGCAATACCAAGGTACCTGCGGCGATCGGATTCGGCGGAGGTCACTATTGTCCTACTTTCACATACATGGAGCATGATCTAGCCTTTGGACATGTCTGCCCGAAGTATTCGTTAGAGAATCTGAATGATGACCTGACAAAGCAGATGATAGAGCGAACTCTCGATGGAGTCGAAAAAGCAGTTTTGGACAAAGGCATGAAGGGCTACGAGAGGAAGATGGTCACAGTTGCTCTGAAGAAACTCAGAATAGAGGACATTGTGGAGAAGAAATAGCTTGGACTTGATGAATCGCACTGAAACTGGATGGGGAACAACAAGCGATAACGCCAGGGGCTCACAGCCCTGCGCGCAACTCCTTTCGGAGCCGAGACGGCTAGCACCCGGAGCCTAGCTACACCGTGTCCGGGACACGGTCGCCCGGTTTCAGGCTGTTAGTGTTCAGAGTTTGTTCAGGCGTCCCTGATGACGGCCTCCCCGTTCTCCATGGCAATGCGCTAATACCTCGGAGTGTACGGGAATTCCTGGCTCTGAACTCCGCCCCCGCGTTACCAAAACACACTGGACCCTAGGAGGCATAATTCTCTTTGGTTGCACGATCAAATACATTCCCTAGCGTGCTCATCAAGCACTTCGATTCTTTTGTCACATTGCTAGCAATAGCGTCTCACTTTATTGCGACTGTGTTGTGTTTACAGTTTGCTGCTCTTTATGAAGCCATCGCATCCAAGAATTACCGGAAACATGCCAGAGATTTTCTCACGCTGTGAGAATGATGCAACTTGGACGTTAGGTTTTTCAGCATCCTTCTTTATGAAATGCTTCGGTGCTTCCCTTTGAGTGGTCTATCCTCATCACGAGCCCGTTTCGGATATCATGTTGTCTATGATCGAGATATCCACGATGCTTTGGATTTCGCATCGCAGCGTGGCTTCGGATATGTTGTACCAGATCTGATGATTCCCAGATTCCTTCCTGAGAGAATGGACAGAGAGGAAAGGCGGAGGGTACGTGAACACTGTGAGTCAGTAAACGTATCTATCTCTTTCCACGGTCCATCTGACAACCTTAATCTAGTCACGCCTTATCCTGAGGTCCGGAGAGCCATTGTTAAGAGAATGGCTTCATCACTTCAGCTTGCAATTGAGCTCAAAGCCCAGCGGTTCACCATTCATTCCAGTGCTCCCCCTAACTTTGCCTCGGATGGGAAGAGGGGGACCTATCTCACGGACCATTGGTCAGTCTATAAGGAAGCTTTATCTGAGAGTCTCCGGGGCATACTGGAAGCTTCGCGCGGGAGAGTTCAAGTCTGTGTAGAGAACTCGCCGCTTGATGATTTGACGGAGCAAGTTCTAGAGACGCTTCTTCCCAAGGAAGAGAGCCTGTATTTGACATGGGATGTTCTCAAGAGCCTTGATCCTGCTCATGGCTCGCCGACTGGACGTGTTGAAGCTTTCTTCCTTCGGCATCTAGACCGGGTTAGAGAATGCCATCTTCACGATATGCGTCCGGGGGGATACGGCCATGACTTGCTAGGAGTTAGCGTCATCGACTTCTCTCGTTACGTGAAACTTCTGATGCCTTATGATGTTCACTTCACTTTTGAAATCAGGCCAAGGGAAAATGCTTACCGGAGCCTCTGCAACATCATTCGCATGCTTGAGAACTGAGATCCAGTGTACTGCTAAGTGAAAAGCTGAAAGAGAGCATATCACGAAGGCTTTCTGAAAAAATTGGTTATAAGCGAGAACTCGTGCTGATGGCAAACGAATACGGAGAGTTCTCTTTAGGCTTTGGCAACTTTTTCCGCGACTGCTTTGCCCAACTCTCTACACTTTGTGAGAGCTTCTTCGTCTATTCGGACACCCATCATTCCGGCTCTGTCTACTGCTGCAACCATCGGTGGGATCACTTTCACGTTCCAAGACTTCAATACATCCGAGAGTTTATCGACAACATCTCCTCCATCCCATCCATAGGACCCGAAGACCCCTCCGACCTTGCCTTTAAGCTTAAGCTTCTCGGACTGCGTGTGTTCTCCTGCCGACCTGATGAATGCCTCCATCTCCATTGTTGGCAGTCCGTACCTAGAAGGTGAGCCAAGGATTATTCCATCTGCCTCGTTAAGTATGCGTACAGAGAAGCGTGTCCCGATCTTGAGGAGTTCGGCCGTAATGCCCTTGACTGTGCTAGCTCCTTCCGCAACAGCCTTAGCCATTTTCTCAGTATTCCCAGATACGCTGTCGTATACAATGACTATTTTTGGCATGTTCTTCAACTCTCAGGGAGGGCGTTCAGGTCTTTAAAAAGGTTCTGAATGCTTACTTGCTGCCACCAAGGGGGAGATTGTTCATGGCGTTTGGTTAGGGAACCATTTTGGCGCGTCATGCTTTGCTTCTTCTACTTTGTCCCGGTCATAGTGGCCGAATGTGTCTTCGGCAAGCTGCAGATACGAAACGTTTTCGGGTTTGGTGCCTATCAGGACGCATAGAGTGGCGTCAAGAGCGCTTAGACATGGACCTAGGGCCACAATGCCCAGGTTTCTAGCGACGCTGTAGCTTCCCCAAGGAGCTTTCACTTCTCCTTTCGGGTTGCTTATGGTGGCGTATCGTATGGCTTCGCATATGCCGAATATGTTGAAGATGGAGTAGTAGATCTTGTTGATATCAACGATGCTTCTGCCGAGATTCACATTGTCTTGTCCGTGCCACCATGCTCTAAGCGGGTCAGGTATTAGGCCGAAGAGGTTTTTCATCGTCAGACTTGGGAAGCTGCCGTGTATGCCCTTCACTTTTCCATAGCTGATGAGCGGAGCACCTTCCAAGCGATATAGGCGCTCTGGAACAAAAGTGTATAGTCTATCTGTGAATGCTGGTTTGAACTTTGATTCTGTCTTCTGCTTCACTAGGTCTGCATCAGTGGTTCTCTTGCTCCAGACCTCCTCGGTCACGTTAACGTATTCGACCCCACGCTCTTTGAAGAGATCGGTGAAGCCGAACGTATCGAGAAACCAGCGATCCTGCTTTCGGAACTCTTCCCAACGCTGATCTTCTTTTACCCAGTTCCAGTCGGGGTGTTTCAATATCCAGTTCCAGTCTACCGTCTTTCCTTGTACTGTGAACTTCATGCTTCCATCTTGACGATCTAGAGTATAGGATTCCACAATAACTGCTCTCCCTTCCAATGCTTCCAGAAGGACTCTCAGAGTCTCAGCATCAGTGAAGTTGCCAAAATGTGTGCTATACCAACTGGGCTTGACAATGACTGCTTCCGATCTACGCAAATAGTCAGGCAGAAGCTTCTTCAACTCTGACGATTTGCAGGCTTTGCTGATGGTGACAGATCCGTATTGCTTCATCATATGTTCAATCCAAGCTAGGGTTTCTATGTGCACCTTTTAAGCCTTAGAAGAGGTGACAGGTTTTTGAAGTCAACACGAAGATATGTTAACTGAGGGCGTCACTATGACCCGAGTTCTAGATGTTGCAGATTATAGCAAGTTCGTATCAGTTTCAGACCCCAGGCTTTCTCCTCAGGAGGATAAGATCGCTTTCGTTGTGACCCGTGTTGACGAGACTGCTGATGAGTACACGTCAAGCATATGGGTTGTTGATCTCGAAGGTAATGCACTTCTTTTCACTCAAGGGAAGTATGACACTTCTCCTCGTTGGTCTCCGGATGGAAAGAGCCTTCTCTTTTTGTCTCGAAGGTACTACCAGCCTCAGGAAAGAGGAAGCGAACTCTGGATTATGCCTGTCTCTGGAGGTGAGCCTAGGCTGCTTTCGAAGAGAAGAGAGGGCATCTCCGCTCCACAGTGGTCTCCACAGGGAGATAGAATTCTGTTCATTTCTCCTGTTGTTGAGAAGACTGAGGAAGAGGTTAAGGTCGTCGACAGAGTACCTCTATGGTTCGATGCCACAGGCTACGTCTACAACTCTAGGATGCACTTGTTCGTGGCTGATGCAGTTTCTGGGAACTGTAGACAGCTTACTTCAGATGGCAGCGATGTCCTCTACGCTTCTTATTCCAGCAAGGGAGAGCAGATCGCCTACGTGGCCAGAACGAAGGAGCTTGACCCGAGAATTGCGGAGATATACGTACTACGAGAAAGTGCTGAGCCAGTGAAGCTCACTGAAGGCGACATGTCTGTTGGACCACTCTGCTGGAGTCCCGATGACAGGCAGATTCTCTTCAGAGGAAGCAATCTAAGCCGTGGAGGAGCAACACATGCCTCGGTCTGGTGCATGACTCTGAGCGATAGAAGCCTTAGAAACTTGACTGGTATGCTGGATAGGCAGACCAATCGCTCCATCTATTATGACATTCAAGGACCTGGATCTGTTGACCCTCAGCCCTTGTGGGAAGAGGACCACATCTACTTCCCCCTGCAAGAGAACGGCAGGTTCAACCTCTACAAGACCGACCTTGACTCTGAAGGTCCGGCTCCTGTCATAAAAGGCGATTTCATCTTCACGGGTTTCAGTGTCAAAGGAGAAACCATCGCCTATACAAAGGTAGAAGACACCAATCCCGCCGAGCTTTATGTTATCAGCAGAGGAATAGAGAAGCGCTTGACTCATTTCAATGATGGGCTTCTCTCGGAGATAGGCCCTGTTAGACCTGAAAGCTTCACCTTCAAAGCCAGTGATGGTGTATCGATTGATGCTTGGCTCCTTAGGCCCAGAGGGGCATCGGAAAAGAAGCGCTGTCCTCTTGTCTTGAACATACATGGCGGACCTAAAAGCGCCTGGGGATACAGCTTCATGTTTGAGAACCAGCTTTTTGCAGCGAGGGGCTATGCTGTGCTCTGTGTCAATTCCAGGGGGAGTGGGGGATACAGCGAAGAGTTTGCGGATATAAGGAAGCACTATGGGGAGAGAGATTTCCGTGACTTGATGGAAGCGGTGGACTACGCGATTAAGAACAGGAAGTTCGTCGACCCTGAGCGTCTTGGTGTCACTGGTATCTCTTATGGGGGCTTCATGACAAATTGGGTTGTGGGTCACACAGATAGGTTTAAGGCAGCGGTCTCGGTTGAAGGCATCTCCAGCTGGTTTGCGATGTATGGGACAACGGACATAGGATTCTACTTCGTCCCGGATCAGATAGGTGGAGAGCCTTGGAACAACGTTGAGGGCTATGTTGAGAAGTCTCCGCTAGTCTACGCTGATGAGGTGAAGACGCCGATAATGTTCATACATAGCATAGAGGATTACCGTTGCTGGGTTGACCAGGCGCTAAGCTTCTACACTGCTCTGAAAGCACAGGGAAAGGAGACTCAGCTAGTTCTCTTCTTGAAGGGCTCTCACACATTCGGCTGGAGCGGCAAGCCGAGTCATAGGATAAAGAAGCTTGAACACACATTGAACTGGTTCAAGAAATACCTCAAGTAACCTTTTTCTGCTCTTTTCCCATTTTATGCGTTGAAGAAGCATGTGTGCATATCTATCTCACATAGTGGAGTATGAAGGACACAGGCCCAAACTGGATCCAACAGTCTTCCTCGCACCAGATGTCTGGGTTATCGGAAGAGTTGAACTGGGAGAACAAGTCAACATCTGGACGAGCACGATTATCAGAGGGGACGACGAAGCCATAGCCATTGGAAAAAGAACAACGATTCTGGAGCAATGTCTAGTCGAAGCCCCTACTGGCCTTCCTGTTCACATAGGCGAGAACGTCATACTTTCTCACAAAGCAGTGGTTCATGGAGCTTTGATTGGAGATCGAGTTTTGGTCGGCATCGGAGCCATGGTCCTAGACGGAGCCAAAGTAGGAGAAGGCTCGATGGTAGGCTCAGGCGCCATTGTGACTCCTAGAACTGAGATTCCCTCGGGCAAGCTGGTTATTGGCATCCCCGGGAAAGCCGTTAGAGACATCACACAGGCAGATATGGACGTTCATGGAACGTGAACATGAACGCGCCATTGCCAAGGCTGAAAAATACAGATCCATCTATCGGCCTCTGCGTCCAGCGCTATAGATCGAGCAGCCTATGCGGTGCCGTCCGAAGATGTGGCGCATTTGAAAGGCTGCAGTCACTGTTCTGTTAGCTCGGCACTAGTAAGCTTCTGTGATAACGTGTGTAAAGGCTTATGACAGGATTATGTCCTGTGAATCGATCCTTGACAATCAGCGTCGTGACTGGGGCTTGAGAGAATCTTGTGAAAAGCATGTCATGCCCCACACACAGCCCTATTATAACATTGAAGCTGGTTTTGGCTGCATTGAGAAGGTCTGCCTGAGTCACCGGGTTGCATCCCACCTCTGGCTTCTCAGGGCTTCCTATCTTGTACTCCTTTGGTGCGCCTAAGACGACTTTGTCTATGGCACCGCACTTACAGACAACGGAGCATACTTCAAGTCCGTTGCCCTCCAGAATCTCCGCTGCTCTGGAAGCCTCATCAGCGAGACCTATGCAGAAGGCTACGCCTATTCTCTTTGCTCCAAGAGCCTTGCAGAACTCGGCCACTTCTCTGATTCTTGTACGGACTGGTTTCAGCTGAGCCTTTCCTTCGCGGGCTTCCTGCCAGCTGTATGCATCTCTCTCAGTCATGCAGGAAACAGGGTAAAGCTTCCTAGCTTCTTCGTATTCATATTTCTTCACAGCTTCTTCGATGATGTCTGCATGGTTTCGCATTGGACAAAATGCCGGGACGACCTGTAAGTCCTTTATTCCACGCGAGCAGTACTTTCCAGGGCATATAGCGCACTGAGGTATAATCATTTTCAGCTCAATAGGCTAGTTGCCGCTTAACGTTATTAAGGATAGGCTCAACCTGACTTGGCTTACCATGGAAGGTTTTAAGTCTTCAACTGTCATCTAAGCCGATGGAGGATGTTTCTTATGGAAGAAGAACTGGCTGATTATGGCTTAGAGATTGCCTCTAAGCTCGGTGCAACTTATGCGGACATACGATTCGTAGAGAACGAGAGAAGGACTGTAAGCGTGAGTAACGGAAGGCCTGAGAGGCTTTCACATTCTCTAGGCTCCGGCTTCGGAGTGCGCACCATAGCTAATGGAGGATGGGGCTTCGCCGGTTCAAGGGAAATCTCCAAGAACTCGGTTAAGAAGACCGTGGAGCTTGCTATCAAGGTCGCTAAAGCCACTGCCTTAAAGGCGAGGGAAGAGGTCAAGCTCACCAAGACCCCAGTCGTCAAAGGAACCTACGAGAGCGATGTAAAGAAGGACCCATTGAAGGTCCCATTGGAAAACGTTCTAGATCTGCTCATCGCTGCGGATAGGGCTTTCAGAGAGAAGAGTAGCCATGTGCGATTCACCAGCAACGACATCGAGGCAAGAAGAGATGAGAAGTACATAGCAACCTCTGAGGGCTCCAAGGTCAAGCAGAAAATCGTTTTCTGCGGAGGAAGTGGGCAAGGTGTCGTTCTCAAGGACGGTATGGTGCAAAGACGTTCCTATGAGGCGAACTTTATGACAAGAGGCTATGAGAATATCGAAGAGGTTGACTTTGTCGGAATGGCTGGTCAGGCTGGTGAAGAGGCTGAAAAGATCCTTGATGCGGAGAAGTGCCCCACAGAAATCAAAGCAGACCTGATTCTTGATGATTCGCATCTTGGTCTACAGATTCATGAGACGATCGGGCACGCGTCAGAGCTCGACAGAGTGCTTGGCAGAGAGGTGGACATGGCAGGTATGAGCTTCCTGACGCTCGAAAAGAAGGGGAAGCTGAGGTATGGCTCACCTATGGTTAACTTCGTTGCGGATGCTACTGCACCGAAGGGATTAGGAAGCTTTGGCTACGATGACGAGTGTGTTCCGGCGAAGAAGGTCTATCTCGTCAAGGAAGGGGTCATGACTGGATACCAGTCCTCAAGAGAGACCGCCGCGGAGATAGGGGATAAGGAGAGCAGCGGTGCCATGAGAGCAGATTCTCCGCTTCACACACCTATGGTTAGGATGACGAACATTAACCTTCTTCCCGGAGACTGGAAGAGCGAGGAGATCATAGAGGACACCAAGAATGGCATTATCTGCAGAGGAACCAAGATGTGGTCTATCGATCAGATGCGTCTCAACTTCCAGTTTGGAACCGAGATCGCTTACTGGGTGAAGGATGGAGAGATAGGCAAGGTTGTCAGAGACCCAACGTATAC
>Ga0315296_10004315_pt1 | contig 11628 bp, 5 predicted proteins | sample YL17G14_18_MG_FD_203921 | JGI IMG/M metagenome (GOLD analysis project Ga0315296, IMG submission 203921) | Sediment microbial communities from Yellowstone Lake, YNP, Wyoming, USA - YL17G14_18 | ecosystem: Environmental > Aquatic > Freshwater > Lake > Sediment | place: USA: Wyoming | collected...
CTGCTGCTGTTGCTTATGATGCTATTAGTCATGCTAGGGCGCATGGGATCAATGTGGTTTTGATTGACACTGCGGGGCGGATTCAGACTGATCGTAATTTGATGGCGGAGTTGGGTAAGGTTAAACGTGTGATTAAGCCGGATTTGACTGTTTTGACTGTGGATTCTTTGACGGGTAATGATGCGGTTATGCAGGCTGAGGAGTTTCATAAAAGCGTTGGTATTGATGCTACTATTTTGACTAAGACGGATGCGGATATTAAGGGTGGTTCGGCGCTTAGTGTTACGTATGTGACTAGGAAGCCGATTTTGTTTATTGGCACGGGTCAACGGTATGAGGATTTAGAGGAGTTCCAGCCTGAACGATTCACAGACATGATCTTGAAGTAAGAGTCTACTAGTACGTTGAGTGCAGAAAAATTTTTTTGAGGTTCGGCTGAGGATTTTCTGGATGGTGTTTCTAGGGCTGTTCTTGTTTCTGATTGGTGTTTCTCGCTCTGTTGTGCGTGCGCGTGAATGTTGGTTAGCGTGACGTTTAATGTTGGCATGCGTGACGTTTGGTATGTTGACTAGCTCTGCGGGAAAACGAATTTCACGAGAAGAAGGCGCTGTTTCCCTTATACCTTCTCCTACTTTGGTGTGGGGGTGGCTTTCTGTTCAAGATGTTATTGACTTGCGCTTAGAAACCGTAGTTATACCGAGGTTTCAGAAGCGGGTTGCACCATAATTTTTATGCTGAGAAAGCGCATTTAGCATCGAACTGCGGTAAGTAAGGATCAGGAAGTCAAGTGAGAATGGTAAAGGAAGAGGCGTCAAACTCGAATTATGATAGGTTGTTGGCAAGAGTTAAGGATTTGATGATTCTGCAGTCTGCGAGGGGAGTCATTGGATGGGATACGAGGACTAAGATGCCGCCTAGGGGCATCGGGCTTCGGAGTCAGCAACTCGCGCTGCTCAGTCGATTCATTCACAGGATGAGCACCGACTCAGAAATCGGCATGCTCCTAGAGAAAATCGAGAAGCATCCTGACTATGCAAGTCTGGGCGAGCTTCAGCGGCGAAACGTCTACTTGATCAGAAAGACCTATGATGAGGAGACGAAGCTGCCGGAAAAGCTCGTTGTCGAAACAGCAAGACAAGCGACCATCGCGCGCGACGTTTGGGTGAAAGCCAAGGCTGCCAGGAATTACTCCCTGTTCAAACCTGAACTTGCCAAGGTCATTGACCTCAGAAAACAAGCAGCAGACATTCTGATGGACGTGAAGAAAACCAAGACGCCCTACGACGCATTAATCGACATCTTTGAGCCAAAGATGACAGCCAGCCAGATCACGCCAATCTTCAACGAACTCAAAACACACCTGATCAAAATCATAGACAAATGCGTAAATTCGCCGAATCAGCCCAATCCTTCTCTCCTCAGACGAAAGGTTCCCCCCAGCGTGCAACAGGAAATCTCCAAATCCTTAGCCAAATTCATCGAATACGATGTTGAATCCAAGAATGCTGGCGGCAGAATCGACGAGACTGAGCATCCGTTTACAATAGGCTACTTCGATGATGTGAGAATCACAACGCATTACTACGAGGACAACGTGGCATCGTCAGTGTTCTCGGTGCTTCATGAAGGCGGTCATGCGCTTTATGGACAGGGAATCAACCATGATTTGATGTACCAGCCTGTAGGACAAGGTTGCTCATCCGGGTTTCATGAGTCTCAATCTCGCTTCGTGGAGAACATGGTAGGTCGCTCACGGGAATTTTGGACCAGCTATTACCCGCAGTTCAAGGCGTTAACAGGCAACGCGTTCTCAGACGTCCCCTTGGACGCCTTTGTTCACGCAGTCAATTACGTTCAACCTTCTAAAATCCGCATCGAATCCGACGAAGTCACCTATTGTTTGCACATTATAATCCGTTTTGAGATTGAGCAGGCTCTTTTCCAAGACAAAGTGACAGTGGAGGAGTTGCCAACTGTCTGGAACCAGAAATACAAAGATTATCTTGGGCAGAAGATTGAGAATGATTCTGAAGGTGTTATGCAGGACACGCACTGGTCCGGAGGAGCCTTCGGATACTTCCCATCCTACGCTCTAGGGAACATATACGGCGGACAAATACTCGCAGCAATGGCGAAAGACATGCCAAACTGGGCTGGTCAAATGGAAAAAGGCGACTTCCACAGCATCAAACAATGGCTGACCACAAACGTGCACACATACGGAAACCTATACGATCCAATTCCGCTACTGAAGAAAATCTCGGGTCAAGAAATCAACGTTAAACCTTTCGTAGACTACCTGAACGCGAAATTCTCGAAAATCTACCAATACTGAAAGCAAAGAGTCGAACAGGACCTCTCAAAGCTTCGAGCAGTAGATAGGAAGAGGAAGGAGAGAATTTCCGCTGAACTAGCGACTAGAGGATTAATGAACGATTCTCCACAAGCATTAAAAGCTGTTTGTATGATTCTGCTGTAATGGGGAGAGGAGAGGATTACGGGTAGGATTAGATCTGGTTTGGTTTCAAGTATTTGGGTCTTATTACTGTTTGCAGCTGTATATGGCTTGGTGCTGAATGCCCCATGGGCAAGGGGCGATCCCGGAACCATTTACATACAGGCAGATGGAACCGTCAATCCGTCAACAGCGCCAATACAGCGAAACGGAGATCTCTACACATTCACGGACAACATTTATGATCCAATTGTAGTAGAGAGGAGTCACATTGTAATAGACGGAATGGGTTACGCTGTCGAAGGCACAGGAGCCGATCTATCCAGAGGGATAGACCTGATGTTTAGAAAGAACGTGACAATCAGGAATATGAGCATTAGGGCATTCTATTGTTGCATTGTACTCGATTCTTCTTCTGGCAACCACATTAGCGGAAACGATTTGACACCATCACAGCATTTTGAGAACTTTGGCATCCATCTTGGATATTCTTCTGGCAATAGCGTTAGCGAAAACAACATAACAGCAAACAATGGTCGAGGCATCTATCTTTGGACCTCTTCTGGTAATAACATCACCGGAAACAACGTGGCAAACAGCGTCTTGGGCATCTACCTTGGAAGTTCATCTAATAACAACCGCGTTACCGGAAATAGTATGACATCAAACCGCGAGTCTGGCCTTGTTCTCAGTTATTCCTCGGGCAACAACATCAGCGATAACAAGGTAACAGCAAACGACAATGGCATCTGGCTAAGTCATTCTTCTGGTAACAATATCAGCGAAAACAGCATAACAACAAACATCGAGTATGGCGTCTATCTCGCTGATTCCTCTTCTGGCAACAGGCTATACCATAACAACTTCATCACCTATACTGACCAAGTTTGTTATCAAGACTCAGGTGGCGACGTTTGGGATGATGGCTACCCTTCTGGTGGAAACTATTGGAGCGACTATACTGGCGTAGACGAAAAGAGCGGCCTTAATCAAGACCAGCTTGGAAGCGACGGCATCGGAGACACACCCTATATTATCGATGCGAGCAACAGAGATCGTTATCCGCTTATGAACGCCTGGCCACCGCCTGAACGTGAGCTAAGTACATCAATTATGGTGCCAGCATGGACAAAACTTGGAAGCTCATCATTTCTTAACGCTACTGTCAGCAACTTAGGTCTAAATGACGAGACTTATGTGGAACTGGTAATCTTGATCAACGGCGATCTAGAAGACTCAACAACGGTTTCACTCTTGCGGGTCGCAGATTCGTACACACTTGTCTATCAATGGACTCCCACAGCGTCGGGAACGTACAATGTAACCGCGTACGTCCCACCACTACCAGATGAAGAAAACACACAGAACAATAAAGCAACAAAATTTACGCCCGTCTATACTTCGCTTCCGCCTGTGACTTCGTTCACGTATTCGCCCGCAGCTCCAATCGTAGAAGAAATATTGACCTTTGATGCGTCAAATTCTTACGATCCAGACGGGTTCATTATTAGCTACGGTTGGGAATTCGGAGATGGCGCAACCGGATCTGGAGAAACCGTGACTCACACTTACGCCACCGTTGGATCATACACTGTGAGTCTTAGAATCACGGATAACTCCACAGATACGACAACTTCTGCTTTGACCATCTCAATTAAACCTAAAGTCGGCGTCAAGGCCGGCGATTGGATAATAATCAACTATACAATTTCCGGCGCATCCTCTAACTCTCCAATGCCTCAATGGTTGAAGATGGAGTTCCTAGGTGCCGAAAGAACATCAGCCACAACGCATGTGACTCTACACATGTCCGATGGGACGGAGCAGAGTGAAACACTAACTGTCGATGTCGTGACCGGGGGTCAAGCTCTTGGACTCTCAGGTTTTCTAATTCCGGCCAACTGCGCAACGGGCGACTGCATCTACTTGACCGGTTATGGCAACGTAACACTTGAGGGCGAAACCACAAGAACTTACGCAGGAGCGGCCAGAACAGTAGTCTACGCAAGTTTCTCACAGCTTGGGACCCAATTTACCTATCATTGGGATAAACAGACTGGAGTAATGGTAGAAGTATACACGACTTCCCAGAATATGACCGGGACTGGAAAAGCAACAGAGACAAACATGTGGATGACCATACCTGAAAGCGTTGAGGATGGGATTCCCTTCTGGATGCAGTGGTGGTTCTATGCACTGGTGGCTGCAACAATTATAGTCTTGGCTGTGGGAATCTACTTCGTGAGGAAGAGGAAGACGCCAACATCAACTGCTCTCTCAGTTGCCGCTGAAGGCACTTAACAGAACTTCATCGCATTTGCAATTGGCATGCGACTTCTGTTTGGCTATCTCGCTAAGTCTTTTTTTCCCTTCTCCAGAGAATCAATACTGCGACGGCTATGCCCACTGCGACGATGCCAACGGCCGCCGCAATCCACCATGGAAAACCCCCTGGCGTATTCACCGTAACAACCATTGTGTCTGTGGCCAGATTTCCAGCAGCATCCTCAACAGTCAATGTTACAATGTATGTGCCTGCGTTCGCATACACGTGTGTGGCTGTTTTGCCTGTTCCAAATGTTTCGTCTCCAAAGTTCCATTTGTAACTGACTATGCCAACATTGTCGGTTGAAGAGCCTGCATCAAAAGACACCGTTGCATTCACATTGACTGTTTGGTCTTGCCCAGCTCTGGCTTCTGGTTCGGTGACATCGCCGGCAACTTTTACCAGCCAGAAATCAGCGCCACCAGCGCCAAAAGAATCAGTGCGGCCTGCAAGAGCATATCCTCGGTCGCTCGTCTCCACCACAGAACTGGCAGCTTCGTTGCTTGTTCCTCCGCATGTTATGTTCCACTGTGCATTTCCAGCGGCATCTGTTTTAACCAGCCAGAAATCGCTATACCAGTAACCGTCAAGGTAAACGGATGTGCTACCCGCTATCGCGTATCCTCCGTCACTAGTCTGAACCATAGAAGAGCCATAATCACCGCTTGCTCCCCCATAGGTTCTGTTCCACTGCATGTTTCCTGACGAGTCTGTCCTAACCAGCCAAAGATCCCAGTTGTTGTCAAGGGAAAAAGTGTTACCTGCAAGGACATATCCTCCATCAGCAGTCTGAACCACACAACGGGCATAGTCATTTCTTATCCCTCCGTATGTCTTGTTCCAAACAACGTTTCCCGCAGCGTCTATTTTCACCAGCCAGAAATTTTGAATATCCGAAGTAACAATACGAAAGGATTGGGTGCCGCCTGCAAGGGCATATCCTCCATCAGCAGTCTGAACCACAGAGTTGGCATGGTCATTGTCGGTTCCTCCGTATGTTCTGTTCCACTGCATGTTTCCAGCCGAATCCGTTTTAACCAGCCATAAATCAGAAATCTCAGAACCAAAGGGCGTAGTTTCACCTGCAAGGACATATCCTCCGTCACTTGTCTGAACCATAGAAGATGCCTCGTCATCGCTCATTCCTCCGTACGTTTTGTTCCACTGCATGTTTCCTGACGAGTCTGTCTTCACCAGTCGAAAATCCTTGTAGTTAGCACCAAAAGACATTGTGGTGCCTGCAAGGGCGTATCCTCCATCATCAGTCTGAACCAGGGAACATGGCCAGTCAGAGCCTGTTCCTCCGTATGTTTGGAACCACTGTGCGTTTCCAGCAGCATCTGTTTTCACCAGCCAGAAATCACCGCCAACGCCAAAAGAGTAGGTTTCGCCTACTATTGCGTATCCTCCATCGCTCGTCTGAACCATAGAATAGGCATAGTCATTGTCTGTTCCTCCGTAGGTCTTGTTCCATTCAGTCTCTGGCCCAGCAGAAAGCGCCGAAAGACTTGGTGCAAACCTCTCAACCTGAGCGGTGACTTGCGCCTCAGCACCCGTATTGAAGACTGCAAGAAATGAAAAAGAAATAGTTGAAACTAGAAAAAAGACCGAAAATCTCTTCAATGCCACCAACTCTACTATAAAGGGATCATATCAAAGCTGAAGCATTTATAACGCTATCGAAGAGTTCCATATTGTCGTTAAGTTCGACCGCTACCACGTTCAAGTCTACGCACTCCAAGACCCAGACGGACCCGGCGTCACAAACCTCCAAGAATACGAAACTGGCACAGACCCGAACGTCTCGGATGCCCAACCTTTCCCAACGTGGGCAATAGCCGCCGCAATCATCGCAATCATAGGCATAGCAGCAGTGGCAATTCTGCTCCTGAGAAGACGGAAATAGCCTCAATGGAACTCCCAAGAACTCCGTCTTTCCCATAGCGCTCATTATGTTATCGGTTTCAACTGTCAAAACTGGCTTTGACTAGGGGTTAAGCTATGCTTCGACAGAAGTCATTCGGATAGAGGATTTCTCCATAAGCCATTTAAGTTTCCTTGAATCATAATAGCGATTTCGCGAGGAGAGAGCAAATTGAAAAAGAAAATCTTACTGATAACTCTAATCATTTCAATGATCTGCGTCAACTCAGCTCTAACAAACGTACCCATTACATTCGGAAATCCAACCACAGTGCTTGCTGTTGACCCGCCCATTGTGGACGGTACTTCAGAAGGTCTGACAATCGGCTCACCGTTTAGCATCAATATCACTATTCATGAGGTTACAGACATGATCGGCTACGAAATCTGGCTAAGCTACAACCCCGGCGTTTTGACAGCCACGAGTGCTGAGTTCTACCCTCCTTTCATTGAGCTATGGGAATCATGGGTAGACGATTGGATCGGCCTTGTTCGTATTGTCTCAGTCGATCCGTCATGGGAAGGATTTGACAATCTGCCAGATGATCCACCGTTTCCTGTGGCCAGAATCGATTTTGTTGTCGATGACTATGGCTTTTCGCCCCTGCACCTTCAAGACACCATAATCTATGACATAAACTGGTTGCCAATCGACCACATCACGACGGATGGGAACTTCAGCCTGGTTAGCTCAGCTCCCCCGATTGCGCAGTTTACATACAGCCCAAGCAACCCATCAGTAAGTGAGTTGGTGACTTTTAACGCTTCAACCAGCAACGATCCAGATGGAAACATCGTTAGCTATGATTGGAGCTTCGGTGATGGAGCAATTGGAGCGGGCATGATCACAAATCACGCATACGACACAGCTGGAACCTACTTGGTGTACCTAAACGTCACAGACAATCAAGGCTACTGGAACACTACAACTAAATCGATCACCATCTACGGTCAACACACTGATGTAAGCGGTCGCATCTCGACAAACACAACATGGAGCCTAGCTAACAGTCCATACAATGTAGTAGGCGATGTAATTGTGGAAACAAACATCTTCCTCACAATTGAGCCAGGAGTCATCGTCAAATTCAACAACGGAACAAACCTAATCATCGACGGAGCATTGATAGCTCAGGGAGACAATGCGCATCAAATATCCTTTACGGGCAACTCCGCAGTCCCTCAACGCGGTGATTGGGGAACCATAAGGTTCAGAGCAACAAGCATAGATGAGGCGTGCATTATCGCTTGGGCAATGATCGAATATGGGAACTCTGGCATCACGCTATATGACAGCGGACCAAGAATCGAAAACTCTACTATACGATTCAATATCAGAGGGATTTACTCGGAATCCAACGGCATCGCAAGAATCTTTGATAGTGAATTTCTTAACAACACCTACGGCATTACGGGAAACTTCAACTACGAATATGGATCCAGCCTTCGTTCAACGGTCTCTAGTTCTCGAATCTTTGGCAATACGTATGGTGTAGATGTTAGCGGTGGCAATCTAATTGTGCAGCAATCATCGATCTCACACAACACCTATGGAATTGCATCGAACACCTATTACACTATGGAAATATGGGAAACCACTGTCTCAGGGAACACATACGGCATTTGGACTTGGTCTTCATATTCTGGGTCCTTCAGGATCATTGGCTCCAACATTTCAGACAACTTTTACGGAATCACTGCAAACTCAGCCACGATATCCAAAAGCATAATCTCCAACAACAACGGCACAGGAATTTCGCCCTACTTCAACAAATATGGTAATGCAACCTACTACTCCGAGGGAGCATTCACAATAACGTATTCAACCATAGCAGGAAACAAGGAAAACGGAGTAATTTCAAAGAGCTATAGCACCAACACCATACGCTTCTCGAATATCTACGGTAACACTCCATATGATCTTGTTAATCTAGCTCAGTACGAAAGAAATGCGGACGTTAACGCAACGGACAACTGGTGGGGGACAACCAATTCAACTGGAATTGACCAACACATCTATGACTACTACGACGACTTCAATTTACGAAAAGTCGGTTACAAGCCCTTCTTGAATTCGTCTGTCATCATACCGCCCATTGCGCATGACGTAGCCATCGTTAGCATCACGGCGTCTCCAACCACTGTGGAAAAATGGCAATCTGTATACATCAACGTTTACGTTATCAACCATGGAGACTTCAGCGAAAACGTGACCGTGATTGCTCGTTATGACTCTGTTGAAATCGGAACATGGAGGTACTACTCTGGACTCATGCTCCCTGGTGTAAGTTCAACAGCGTCATTCTATTGGTATGTAGGGAGTATGCCAGGCGGAAACTACACAATAAGCGCAGAGGTCATCGTTGTTCCAGGCGAGATAGATACGGCAGACAACTTTTTCGTTGACGGAGTGGTGACTGTGATTGGTCCGCCTCCGTCTCATGACGTCGCTATCACAAGCATCATGGTTTATAATGCAACAACAGTCTCACCAGGCGAAATCGTGACAATAACGGTTACCGTTCAAAACCAAGGCAACTTCAACGAATCCTTCAATGTAACCGCCTACTATGACGATACAATCATCGAAAGTAAAACTGTCAACGCCTTGTCTTCAGTCTCTTACTTGACATTGACGTTCTTATGGAACACTACAGGCGTAGCCGGGGGTCAGTATCAAATAAAGGCTGAAGCCAGCATTGTCCCAGGCGAAGTCGACACCTCAGACAACTTCTATGCTGATGGCTGGATAACTGTGGCTGGTCCTCGACCACCTTATGCCTATTTCTACTATTACCCATCTCGTCCGTCAGTGGGCTACACAGTTGAGTTCTACGCGTCCTCTAGCTACGACCCAGATGGCTACATCGTGTCTTACGCGTGGGACTTCGGTGACGGAGCTACCGCAAACACAACCAGCTCTTACATGACTCACGTGTATTCAAACGCTGGCAACTACACAGTGCAATTAACTGTAACGGACAACTCAGGCCAAACGGACAGTGCAGTGAGAGCATTAAGAGTAAACGCACCTCCAGTTGCCTCTTTCACATGGACTCCAGAAGAAATACGAGCGAACGAAACAGTCACCTTCAAATCATTGTCCTATGATCCAGACGGTTGGATTACATACTACAGCTGGTATTTCGGCGACGGAGCATCTGGGTACGGCATCGAAGTGTCCCATGTTTACACGCAAATAGGCACATTCTGGGTAACTTTGGCTGTCACAGACAACGATGGTGCAAGTGCAACTTCTCAAGTTTCAATAACAGTTCTGCCCAAGCTAACGATAACCACAACCCCGAACGAAGGCATAGTAGGAACGCTGATTACATTAGCTGGCGCAAACGCAACTCCATACAGCGAAGTGAGCATCCACTGGGGAACTTACATTCTAGAGAACTACTCATGGCGTCTCGTCTACACCATGATTGGACAAGCAACAGCTAATTCAAATGGTGAATTCTCCTTCTCCTTCACAGTTCCATCGTCAATAGTAGGCTTACACTTCATACGAGCCATAGACGTAGCGACTAGAAACTGCGCTGAGAAAACCTTCAACGTGCTGCCATACATGACTGCAGATCTGACTTCTGGACCGGTTGGAAGCAAGGTCACATTGAAAGGAACAGGCTTCCCCTACGAAATGGGGCCTGGGTTCTCATACTTAATGTTTGACGACCAGCTCCTAGGCTTCGCAACCGCAGACGAGAACGGCGAAATGCAAGCGTCAATAAACATACCATTCGCATCGCTCGGACCTCATGTTATAAAGGTTCTCATAACAACTTCTTACCCGTATCCTGGATCGCCACAGCGTTACACTGTTGAAGCAGCCTTCACAATCATAGACACTACTGATCTTGACGTTACTGCAGACGTTGGCGCCATCTACTTCAAAGGCGAAACAGCTGAATTCTACGCAAAAACCGCCCTCAAAGGAGAAAGAATAAACGCCACATCGATAAGCGTTAAGCTTCGCCTATACGATGGAACAACCCAAAGCCTGTCGCCTCAGCTAATAGAAACAGGCGTCTACAGGATGAGTTTCACGATAAACGGGAAAGGATCCATGACAGGAACCTACAATATTATCATTGACGCTAGCTATAAAACAGAAACAGTAGTATCCCATGGAACGGCCGTAAATGCATTCGTAGTCAAACCCACATGGGAAAAACAAGCTCCAAGAATCGCTGCCCTTTCATTAGCGTCAATAGGACTGATCTCCGCTATGATACTAGTATGGCGCAAAGAAAAAAAGCGATACCTCTAACTCCCAACTTTTTTCCTCTCATTTCTCTGACTGGGGAATCAGCGATGCGCTCAAGGTAAGCGCGCGCTAAGAACCATGCAAACAAAGAAAGAGGGGGCTATTCAGTGGTTTTTCCGTCGAATTCCTCTGGTTTCGCCAAGGCGTCTGCTTTCGTCTTGCGTACCGTACCGTCTTGGTGTTCCGGTGGCGAGTATATCGTGTACAGCTTAAGCTCTTTGGTTTTTGACATATTCATCACATTGTGTCTCGCACCAGCGGGCACAATAACGGCGTCTCCATCAGCTACCTTATGTTTGATGCCGTCTATGGAGACAATTCCCTTTAGCCTTCTTCTACCAAGATCCGGGTGCACTTGCTAAGGGTATTCTGAGGGCTCAGTCATTTAATAACGAGTTAAGGGTGCGTGACGATGGTTTCAAATTGCCCTATAGAGTCATCACCACTGTTTAAGATTGAGTATAGCTACGCTAAAGACTTTAGGAAGACTTGTCTTACGCGCGTTACCCACTTTTCAGCAAAAATCACATGTGCTTCAGTTCTGAGACAGCAATGAGTTTGTTACATCCGTTATTATTCTTGCAGATCTCTGGAAATCTGAAACTTCTTGTTGATCTAATGGAAGCTTAATGATTTCTCGCACTCCAT
>Ga0315296_10004316_pt1 | contig 11628 bp, 12 predicted proteins | sample YL17G14_18_MG_FD_203921 | JGI IMG/M metagenome (GOLD analysis project Ga0315296, IMG submission 203921) | Sediment microbial communities from Yellowstone Lake, YNP, Wyoming, USA - YL17G14_18 | ecosystem: Environmental > Aquatic > Freshwater > Lake > Sediment | place: USA: Wyoming | collected...
GACGCATTCAAATGCAATCTTGCGTTCGAGAAGCGCACATGCTCGCAAAGAGTGGAACCGTCTCGGCCATGCATGATGTAACTGAGGGAGGCCTCGTAGCCTCTCTAGGCGAGGTGGCGAACGCCTCGAATGTTGGATTTGTCTTGGACTACCCGCGCCTCTATCTGATGCCTGAACTGAGGATACTGGCGAAGCATTTCGGCCTCTCGACAAATCAGCTCCTATCCATATCGTCGACTGGCACATTGTTAGCCGCAATCTCCCCCAGAAACGAGGCGAGGGTTCTGAAGTTGCTCGCTGGAAGTGGAGTTATGCCACAGATCATAGGGTCGTTCACCAAAGGCAAGAAGCGGGTCATCAGATACAACGGTCGAGAGGCCGGTTTTCCCGAGGATTTCAATGACCCTTATGCTGAGGTAATCGGCGCCAGCTCGTAGAGGATCGGTTCTATGCACTTGGCTCGCACGAAATTACGGTCAGTCTCTAACCGCCAATGCGCACTGAGGCAAGGGCAAGCTTATCAGCGGTGCAAGAAATAGGACGACTACCATTTGTGGTGGGGCAGGCGAGATTGGATTTCAATTTCACTGAAGAGCAAGAGCTCTTCAAACGTACCGTCCGGGAATTCGCACAGAAAGAGATCGCTCCGAAGATCCGCGAGTATGAACGAAAAGGGCAGTTTCCTTGGGAGGTTTATCGTGAGATGGGCAAGGCTGGCCTGCTTGGGCTGAGACTGCCCAAGGAATACGGAGGTCAAGAGGCCGATGCGACAACAATGGCGATCGCGGTTGAAGAGCTCGCCCGAGCGGGTTGGCAGATACCGCTTGGTGACATCATGGCTGAGATTCTGTACCTCCACGGATCACAACAACTGAAGGACAAGTGGCTGCGTTCACTTGTGACCGGCGAGAAAATGCTCGGCGTGGCATCAACTGAGCCGGGAGTCGGGTCAGACGCAGGGTCGATCTCAACCCGAGCTGTGAGGAAGGGCGATGAATACGTGATCAACGGCGAAAAGCAATGCATCACGGGCATCAACGAATGTGCCGCTTACTGTCTGATGGCTAGGACAGGGCAGAGGAGTGATGCGAAAGGAGTGAGCATGTTTCTCGTCGAAACTGATCGTCCGGGACTCGAGAAGTATCTATTTGACGCGCTTGGCTGGAGACTGTTCTCGTTCGGAGGTTTCGTCCTCAAGGATGTAGTGATACCCGCGAGCAACTTGATCGGAGAGGAGAACAAGGGATTCTACTACGTCATGGAAACCTTCGACCTCATGCGCGCATACATCGCCCTTTGGACGGTCGGAATGGCCGAGGCCGCACTCGACGAATCCATAGATTACGTAAAGCAGAGGAAAGCGTTTGGTAGCCCGATTGGAAAGTTCGAGTCGGTTCAATTTAGAATCGTTGAGGACTACACGACGCTGCAGGCAGCTAGGCTGCTCTGCTACAGAACATTCTGGTTGAAGGACAGGAAGCAACCATTCACGAGAGAGTCAGCCATGATCAAGTTCTGGGTTCCCCAGGTAGCGTTCAATGTCGTAAACGACTGCGTACAGAACCGCGGAGCAGTTGGCTATACGACGGAGACCCTAGACGAGTACCGTCTGAGAGAGATCAGGGGAGCCATGATCGGCGACGGCACAACCGATATCATGAAGATAGTCGTCGCAAGAGAACTCCTAGGCAGAGAATTCGTCCCCTACCGATAGAAGACGTATGGCAAAGTCCCCTATCCAACGGTGAGCATGTCGCCAATAGATACTGTCTAGACGTGAGGCCCTGCGCTGGTATGATTTTGAAATCTCCTATCAGCGAAAAACGTTCCAGCTTCGGGCCGGTCACGACGCAAAGATACCTGAGGGCAGGCTACAGGCTAGTAGGCAACCACTCGGGCATTCAGATCTGCAGATGGACCCGCGCTGCGCTTACCGGACGGAGACTTTGCTACAAGCGATGGTATGGTATACGAAGTCACAGATGTCTGCAGCTTACGCCTTCCCTGCAGTTCTGCAACTTACGCTGCGTTTTCTGCTGGCGCTTTCACACAGCTGAGCGATTCAAGTCTGAACATGCCTGGGATCCTCCCGATTCGATTCTTGACGAGGCTATCGTCGCGCAACGGAGACTCTTGACCGGCTTCAAGGCGAATCCACATGTCACAGAAAAGCTGTACGTGGAATCGATGAATCCGATCCACGTCGCGATCTCTCTTGACGGGGAACCGACGCTCTACCCACTCATTGGGTCGCTGATCCAAGAGATCACTCGGAGAGGAATGACCTCCTTCCTCGTGACCAACGGTACCTTGCCTAACAGGCTCAAGGAGATTGTGGAGCACGAAACTGAACCCACGAACTTGTACTTGAGCTTGTACGGACCCGACAGCAAGACCTACGAGAACGTGACACACCCAATGGTTCCCGGTGTGTGGGAGAGGGTTCTGGCGAGTCTCCGATTGATGAGTCGCTTCAGGCAAGCACGAACTATCGTGAGGCTCACGCTTGTCAAAGGACAGAACATGCATAGCCCGGAGCGCTACTCGGAACTGGCAATGGAGGGAGAGCCCGACATCATCGAACTCAAAGGATATAGTTGGCTAGGCGAGTCGAAGCAGCGTCTTCCGATCAATGCGATGCCATATCAATCCGAGATCAATGAATTCGCGAACGAGATGGCAGAAGCCACTGGGTTTGAGTTCGTAGCTGAGGATGCAGTGAGTAGGGTCGCTCTTCTTGCACGCGACGCATCTGCAGCCGATCTCTCGCTTGACACGCAGTGAGCCCCAAATCTCAGAGTTGGTGCGGAGCGCTCGACATTGAGGCTGCTCCTGAAATCCGCCATTGGACACCTGAACGCTGCACAGCTCGCTCGTCTCACAAAAGGCGTTGACGTTGTCGGCGACATAGCGATCCTTAGACTTCCAGACGAATTCCAAGATGAGAAACATCGGATCGCGAAGAGCTTGCTCGATCTCGCGCCTTACCTTAGAGTCGTCTTAGGGCGAACGGGTCCAGTTGAGTTACAGTATAGAACTCGAAAGCTCGAATGGTTGGCAGGAGAACACCGGACCGAGACTGTGCACCGCGAGTTTGGATGCCAATACAGAGTCAACGTAGAGACGACATACTTCTCACCCAGACTCAGCCATGAGCGAAAGCGAATAGCTGATCTCGTCACCGTGGGGGAATGTGTCGTAAACTTCTTCGCGGGAGTGGGGTCCTTCTCAATTATGATCGCGAAGCAGTCGCACCCTTCAAGGATCTACTCTATTGACATCAATCCATCCGCTGCTCGTTATCATGCAATTAACAACGTAATCAACGGAGTGCGAGACACGATAGATCTGATTTGCGGCGATGCGAATCAAATAGTCTCGACTTCGCTTGAGGGACGTGCCGACCGGGTCTTGTTACCGCTACCTGAACTGGCGTTGGAGTCTCTCCCTACTGCCAAGCGCGCGCTGAAGAATGAACGCGGCAAGGTGCACTGCTATGTCTTCGTTGACGCCGGTCGTAGATCTGAAGCCAGCAAGCAGGCTCTGTCGAAATTCAAGCCAGTCCTTGAGCGCGTAGGGGCAATGCAGAAGAATGCTGAGGGGCACGTGGTCAGAAGTGTAGGTCCTTGTCGCTACCAAGTTTGTCTAGACATACAGCTATGAGCTAAACGTACTAGGGTCCTGTTCTAGCGTCGAAGACCACTTCTATTCTGGTGCCGATGCGTCTGCCAAAGTACCAGACCTCAGCCACGCCCGCGTATGCTTGCGCCCAAAGCTTGAGGGTCTCCCTGTCTCCAGGCTTGAGTCTGCCTCGTCCGCTCTTCACTTGGATCAGGCGAACTGTTCCGTCTTTCCCTGCGAAAACATCGACAGGGCCGTGGGATGCTGCGCTTCTGCTGCAGTACCATCCTTCGCGCCTCAGCTTGTTGAGCACTTGATATTCTCTGCTTCTTCCTCTCGCGTATGCAGTGGAGACCATGTCTCAGTTGGTGCAGGTGACTGGTTATGACGGTTACGCCTGGACATGCTGCAACACGCTAGGATAGGTGCCTTGTTCTTCGAATCATGCGGGGAGGGGTCCATAGTCAATGGCAGGGCTGTTTCCACACAGAGTAGTCAATGTGACAACGGAAGTTAATGGGTTGCCTGTCGATTTGACACCGGTATGACAAGTTCGAGGGTGTAATGCATTTTAGAAGTCAGACCACGTTACACCACAGGTCTAGGGCGGGTTCTCATGCCGTCGAGAGCTAGAATTGTGCTTCTGGCAGCCGCCATACTAGTCAGCTTGATCGCCCTTACGCCGACGACTGTACGAGCTCAAACCTACTCAGTCTCGTTCAACGTGGTAGGGCTTCCTGCCGGACTGAAATCCCAGTATTACGTGGACAGCGTGTTGAACGGGACGATAGCAACAGACGAAACGAAGATTCTGGACTTCGTTCCGGGTAGTGCACACACACTGAGTGTCGATCTGAACGTGAGTGGCAGCAATGGAACGCGATATCAATGCAGAGACAACCTGTGGTCATTCGCCGATGGCGGAGTCCACACATTCACTTACAAGACGCAGTATTACCTCGAAGTCATCTCTCTCTATGGTTCCCCGTCTGGAACTGACTGGTACGACGAAGGTGCGACAGCTCAAGCGCGGCTTGCGACGAACATGACCGCTGGACCCGAAGGGACAAGGTACGTCTTCTTCAGATGGGAGCAGGACGCCTCGGGGCAGGGAACGGTTTCTGATCCGATAGTCATGAATCGTCCCAAGAAAGCGGTTGCGGCTTGGAAGACACAATACAACCTTCGGATCTCATATGACCCAGTCGGGATCTTCTCGCCCTCAAGTCTCTGGTTTGAGGCGGGCTTTGTGGCAGAGTTTGCGGCGCCTGAAGGGACGAACGGAACTGATGCTCGACAAGTCTTCCTTCAATGGATCGGAGACTACTCAGGCACTAGTGCTCGCGGATCCCTGAAGATGGACGCGCCAAAATCTGTCACCGCTAAGTACAAGGCCCAGTACAAGTTGGTCCTAAATTTTGATCCGCCTGAGATTGCGCAAAGATTGACGATGCCCAACAGCACTTGGTATGATGCGGGCCAGACTGCTACTCTAGGTCCGGTTCCTCAGGTCATTACGGTCCCGGAGAGCCCTGCCCAACGATTCGCTTGGTTCTCATGGAATGTTGATGGCATGATTCAGCAAGGGACATCGGTGCAGGTCGTCATGGATAGGCCACATAATGTGCGACTGGTCTACCAAACGCAGTACTATCTTCTCGTGACGTCTACGCTTGGCGACACGACAGGCACTGGATGGTATGTGAGTGGGCAGAAAGCGAGGTATGGTGTTACCTACAGCGTTGCGGAGCTATTCGTAAAACACACCCTCGCGAGTTGGCGCCTCAATTCCTCAAATGTAGTCAGAATCCTTCCTCCGACTGAAACTGAGATTACCGTGGACCGCCCGTACGTAATAGAAGCACAATGGAAAACAGACTACACTCCTTTGTGGATTTTCATCTTCGCGCTGGCCACTGTGGTAATCGTAGCTGTAGCAGTCATAATCATCGTCTCCAAAGGACCTGGATCTTTTGGAAGGCTAGGTTTGTCGCTCAAGTCCCGTTTGGGACGGCGCAAGATGCAAGTCCCGGAAGCCGCTAGAGGCCCATTGATCCCGTGCCAGAGATGCGGTGCCGGAATTCCAAGCTCCGCTGAGCACTGTCAGTCCTGTGGGGCTGTTCAGGTACGAGCGCAGACTCCAGGGGCCCCTGACTTTGAGAGGCTAGACAATAGAGTCTACGACTACATTGCGAAACGACATGGTGAGATTTCGCTCAGTCAAGCTTCGAAGGATCTGCGGCTATCTGTGGACGAAATCAAGCTTTCCACAGAGCGACTGAAGAGGAAGGGGCGACTCGCGTAGGAAAGGGATACTCAACGTCCCTGTTGCGTCGCGCCGGCGCGAGGTGCGAGAGCCCAGTGACACTGCGAACATATCGCTAGCTGACCGTAAGGCTTCGTACAAGAGACGCATATAGATCTCCCACATCGAATGCAGAGGTACGAGGCCGGAAGTTCAGGATGATAAAAGCAGGATCCGACTGTCATCTGGGTCCGAGTCGTTGCAGCAGGGTACTGTAGAGGTGTCTGGGCTAATGGGGTGATCGTCCTCACGACCGGGACAGGCTTTGCGGCACCGCCCATAGGCTGTATGGGTCGCTGGAATTTGTCCTCAGCAAAGGCGGTCCCACACGTGCTGCAGAAGGCTGCGTCATCGGCGTTCCCACTTCCACAGGCTGAACACTGTCGCATGGTCGAAACCGAGCTTGTTAGCGTCTCAGAGGTGTAATAACCGTTGCTACGTATACTCGCGGTCATTCGAGAGTCTACGTTCATCGCTACCATGCATGGTGCGTGGTAAGCCTATGATTCTGAGAATTTGACTATGGCTTCGGTGTAGTCAGGTCCATCCTGTGCAACCACAGTCATGACGTTCCCTGCTCCTATTCGCAACCTTCGAAGAGAGTGCCGCTTCTCGATCCTTGTTGCCCTGTTGCGTCCCTGCGAGAACAACATGACTCGTTCCTCTTTCACTTTCATCTTCCGAGCGACTGCCCGATACAGCTTAGAAGTCGAGTCGTGGAGGTCCGTCATTGAGATCGTCAGGATCGGCACAGGCTTCTGCGCCAATCCGTTGTCTCCGCATACGACGCAGTTCTTGTTCCGCTTGACCTCCATGATGCTGTAACGATTGTACTGCAAGTCGACCATGAGTATCCCTCTGAGCGGTTCCCCAGTCTCCTTCGGCCAAGTGCCGTTCTTCAAGAAGCCTTGGTATCCGACGATCACTTTGGTCGCCTCCTGGGATTGGATCGAGGAGACCAATGAGATCGTCGTCGGCAAAGACGGGACCTTGGTTTCTTCCGCAGGTCCATCACAGGGGTTTCTTAGCCCCGCGATACGGCCGTACTCAGCAGAGGGGTACGTGCAAAGTGGACATGGCATGTCCGGTGGCACATAGACTTGGACACGCCCTCGATACCCGACGATGCCGCCGTCTATCATAGGTATGGAGTATTTCCTAGAGATCTGTGAGAGGTATATTCTTGAGAGGACATTATCCAGGCCGCAGACGATCACGTCGGCGTTGAGAAAATGCTCGAGTGAGAGGTCTTCCAGAGCTCCCGTCCAAGCTACGGCTTCGACATATGGAAACTTGGCTGCGATCCCTCGTGCCAGCACTTCGGCCTTGTTAGCGCCTTGGCTCTTGAGGTCGAAAAAGATCATTCGACTCGTGTTCGAAAGCTCGACAAGATCATTATCAATTATCATCAGGCGCTTGATGCCAAGCATCGCGAGGTTCTTCGCAACCTCATTGCCGATCGCTCCGGCACCAGCCAAAAGCACAGTTGCTTCTCTCAGTCGTTTCTGTCCCTCAGGGCCCCAAAGCATCAGATGGCGAGCCCAAAGGTAGTCAACTGTCAAAGGCTTCTGCTTGAGGTCGAGACTACCGACCATCCGGTTGCCATCGATCCGTGTCCTGTCGTGAAGGATGCTGGTCAGGTCAGGCTCGATTCCCAGCTTCTCGCATGCCTTCTTCTTGACGAAGTCGATGGTTGCCGTCGAGGGAACGTTGAGTTCTATGTCTCGAACAGACGGGATCGAGAGCTTTACTTTCAACTAGTGTTCCTTTCGCTCCCTCTCAAGGATTCGGAATCGTATCACGTCTCCCGGAGGAGTTGTCTCTCTTCTTGGTTCCCGGGGAATAGGTACGATGTTGAATCGAAGAAGATCACCCTGCTGCGTCGTGGTTTTTCGTTTCACCATTTTCGGGAATCCGTAGGATCTGCAGACGCTCGCGGCCTTCAGGCAGTTGGGGTGGTCGAATACGTTGTCCGGGTTTGGATCAGACAGGAGGTAGTATAGCGCGTTCACCACTGAGACAAGTTTCAGATCGGGGCGCCAGTTTTCACCAAGAATCGAGACGCAAACAGCGTTCATGACTTTCGGAACAATGTTTGGGTGAGATATGTCGGAAAGCCACATCGCCCTAGGAGGCTTAAGGGGATACTCGTCAGGAAGCTCCAACCTGAATCTGTTCCAGTCCACGTACTCGGTGAAGGGCCAGATTTCCTCTCCGGCGAGAGTCTTCACTTCCCCCTTCTCGCATCTGAGCATGCCTTCATATGCCGTGGGGGGATCGTTCAGCGCCATCACTGTTGGAAACTGGTGGTTTGTGAAATTCTTCTCCTTGTAGAGAAGCGGGAGGTTCACCTGCCGCTGCCACCGATTATGTTGTAGGGCATGAGTGCCAGTTGACCGTTCTCGGGGATCCCGGCCTTGCTGACCGTACTGGACTCGTCAAGTATGATACCGCCGTACATCAACGCGACCGTCGCAGGGTCAACTCCAAAAGAGGTGCACACCTGCTGCTTGATCTCTCCGACAGTGTGATCCGGAATGACATCTATCTCCGCCAGGCCTGTCTGAGGCCCAATCGGTGCTTGAACGAAGAGCTTCAAGTTCTTCTCTCACCTCCAAGAACTGATTCCAAGGGTTCTGTCTTCTACTATACGACCTTAAGTTGAATATTGCTCTTGTCGTGGGTGATGGTGCCGCCACTTGTCGTGGGTGATGGTTCCACCACTGCACTGATCTTGACTGAGAACAGATACAGGCCGGTCTTAGTACCCGACTCGACTTTCACTACCAGATTGTAGACTATCTCCACCAACCCGACCTCGCTGATCCTGTGACTAACCAGTACAAGCTTCCAGCTCGTATGCTCCGGAAGTCCGTCCACCGAGATTTGGAAGCCCTTTGGGACTGTGAAACCATCATAGACTTTCATCGTCATGGTGTAGGTGGCCTCTTTGTCGGTGCCTCGCTGGCTCTCCAGATAGTTGGGTGTGACATCCAGGTCGAAGTCTGTCACCGTGAGCACGAGCGTAGTCTTACGAATGATCTGCACTGCTGAGGCACCTGGCGGTGAATAGACTGCGTCGATTTCCAAGCTGTACTTGGAAACGCGCTCCGAATCACCGGTGCTTCTGATATCCAAGATGGCAGGGTTTGGAGGAACGACTGACGCGCTGAGAGGCCTGATGCTTACCCCAGCTGGAGGGGAGCCGACCACTTTGATCGCGACAGGCTTGTTAAACCCGTTGATTGGCTCCAGATCTAGTCTAACCTGAGTCGCAATCGTTCTAACGGCGACCACTTCATCGGTCTTATCGACAACCCAGTCGAAGTCGCCTACCTCGAGGTTGTACACGTCTGTGCGAGCGACATTGCCGGAGCTGTCAAAACCAGAAATATAGTAGTTAATGTAGACCCCAGAGATCTCTGATGAGGGTACGGTGTAGGAATAGGTATCCTTACCCGCGGCCTTCAAGAGCATGGGTACCTTGACCAAGTCCCCAACGATGAAACCGGTGCCGCTCGGAGCCTGCTCGATGATCCTGTACGCGAGCGTGACGTTACTCAGATTGGTGCCAGTGACATTTGCATCAAACGTTATCGGGTTCGCGATGGCAAACGGCCCTTTTGGAGGATTGTGAGTTATCGCAAGGTTCCCCCCGTATGATGCCGGACCACGGTAGTATGCCAGCGCGACAATACCGCCTGTCACCGCCAATGTGATGAGAATCACCACTAGCAGTATTGTGCGAATTGAAAACGGCGCGGGGGTGGGGTAAGTTGGAGCTTGCGGGTACGTCGCGCGCTCACCCGTATAAGGTGTAGAAATAGGAGGTGCTACTTCTGTGTTCATGTCCCGGGATGGCACGCGTACGGATTCCTTTGTCTTGGGGTCAGCTCTGAAGAAGCCTGATTGTCCGGTTTGTGAATCAATCACCATTGCTGTCACCAGGGGAGAAAACTGCTGAAGTTTGATTTGAGTCTCCAAGTCTGTCTCGGACATGAATACGCCGCCACGAACATGAGAATGATACCAACCTACAATACTGCCTCTTATTCTCTTATTGATTATGTCATCCGCGATTTTCGCAATCGTATCTCCGGTCAGAGTCGCTCTTGTATCGTTTGACTCGGCAGGTCCCGTAGCGGCGTCTTCAACAACAATGGTGCCACCGGACTGCCCACCGAGCAATACGCCGACGACCTGGTCGTTCGGATGCTCTCTCGCCTCCCTGACCACCTTCTCGATCACTTGGCCGGAGATCGCTACATATGACACGGAACACACGACCAAACAGATAGCAAGTTAAAGAAAAAAATGGGGTGATTTAAGGACTATCGCCCTATCATGCCCATGATGCCGCCGATTATTCCTAGTACGAAGCCTGCGATGAAGCCGCCGCCTATTATGAGGCTGAAGACGGCTAGTGGGAAAACGACGACGCTGCCGATTGTGCCGTATCCTAGGATCATCATGATCGATCCGACGATTATGATGAGTCCGATGACTGCTCCGAGCACAAATGTGATGTTACCCGTCGCGGTAGATCCAGTTGGTAGTGGGCAGGCGTATCCGTCGATCTTGCAGATCCAGAAGAAGATGTTCGCCCACAGGAATGACCCTCCGTAGAACTGCCACGCTAGCAGCAACCCGGCATTGAGCAGCACGAGGATCCCCGAAACTAATGTAATGATGAATGCCCAGATCGACCTTGCAGGTCCCATCATAGGACCGCCCATCATAGGACCGCCCATCATAGGACCGGAGGGTCCAAATGGACCAGGGCCGTACATCGGTCCTGGAATCGGCCCATAGGCTGGTGGTGCAGGTGCATATGCTGGTCCAGCTGGTGCTTGGGGAGCCATGGCCATCGGTGGCACAATTCCTTGGTAGCATTGTGGGCAGAGGATTAGGTCCATGTAGGACTTGGAGTCGTCACGGCAGATTGCTCGACCACAGCGGTTGCATATGTAGACAGCTGGAAGACTCGGGTGATAGAAGCACATTCCTGGCGGTGGGACTCTGATTGGCGCGCCCTGGGTGACCGGGGTTACGACACGAACTGATGGTACTGGTTTCATCATTGGTGCTCCAGCAGCAGCGACTGAACCGCCGCAGCTCGAGCAGAAGATGGCGTCATCTCTGTTGTTGTATCCGCATGTTGGACATCGCTTAACCAATATTCATTCTTCCTCCTTATGATTCGTTGAGCACATGTCCATGGCGCAGCGGTCTTAAACATTTGGTAAAAACGGTTGACAAACGGCGAATACACAAAGCGGTGCTTGACTAATAGGTTCACGAACGAGGTCGATGCCCTCATGTTCTTGTCATTTCAGAGCCCTGAAATGGCAGCAAAATGTCTGTGAAATTGAGCTGTCCTCCTCGGTCGAAACTTTATTAGAAGACTATTCTGACGTGAACCGCAGCCCCGGTGGCTCAGCCTGGTAGATGCTTCGCAACCAAGAGCATTGCCTTGGTAACAACGCCTGAAGAGGCAAGGGTCCCGAGTTCAAACCTCGGCCGGGGCTCCATAATCTATCTCCAAGGAAATTGCCTGGTCGGCATACGCGTCCGTGTTGTCGACGGAGTAGGCCAGTATGCAGAAAAGTATCAACTCTTAACGGAACTTGGGGTTCGCGATATCCATTTCTCAAGCTCGTCTCTCGTGGGGGCGCCTCTAGTCTCGGGCTTGGTGGCTTTCA
>Ga0315296_10004317_pt1 | contig 11625 bp, 10 predicted proteins | sample YL17G14_18_MG_FD_203921 | JGI IMG/M metagenome (GOLD analysis project Ga0315296, IMG submission 203921) | Sediment microbial communities from Yellowstone Lake, YNP, Wyoming, USA - YL17G14_18 | ecosystem: Environmental > Aquatic > Freshwater > Lake > Sediment | place: USA: Wyoming | collected...
TTCAGGCGCATCTATGGCTCGGCCTACAACGTGAAAAGCTCAAGAGTAGAGGGAAAAGCTCACGCCTTTCGTTAGCTCGTTCAGTCTTTGGTAGGCGTCGTCGTCGAGGTTGATTTCGACTATTCGAGAGTTTTCCTCGACCTGTTCCACGCTTGAAGCTCCAACGATAGGCGCCGTTATGGCAGGGTTTTTCAAGATCCATGCGATGGCCAATTTGGACACAGGAATGCCGACGTCATCAGCTATATTCTCAATCTGTTCAAGTAATGCGAAATTGGATTCTTGGCTCGCATGTTTCCAGAGTCTCGGATTGTACTCGAACCTACTACCCGCGGGTGGGGGAGAAGCTTTCGAATATTTGCCTGTTAGGAATCCGCCCATTAGGGGCGTGTACGTTAGTATCCCTAGTCCTTCTTGTTGACAGTAGGGAATGATGTCTTCTTCTATATCTCTTTGCAGAAGATTGTAAGGCGGCTGAACTGCAATGAGCTTTTCCCAATCATGGTTCTCACATATCCCATTGGCCTTGGCTATCTGCCAAGCCGCGAAATTGGAACATGCTATGTACCTGACTTTTCCTTGGCGAACAAGGTAATCGAACGTCCGAAGCGTCTCTTCAAGAGGAGTCTCGGGATCGAAACGGTGCATGTAGTAAATGTCGATGAAGTCTGTCTGCAAGCTCTTCAAGCTGCGCTCGACCTGATTAAGAATGTGTTTGCGTGAGAGTCCGCTCTGGTTGGGTCCATCAAGTTTACCGAATCCCACTTTTGTCGCTATTATGGCTTCGTCTCTGCGACCTTTCACGGCCTTTCCGATTATTTCTTCAGACTTGCCGCCCGTGTATATGTTGGCTGTATCCATCGCGTTTATTCCGCAGTCGAGAGCCTTATTCACTATTTTCAAGGAAGCTTCTTCACTGATCTGTCCACCGAAGTTGTTGGTTCCCAGACAGAGTTGCGAAACTTTGAGGCCCGACTTGCCCAGATTCCTGTAATTCATAGATACTAGCATCACGCCGCGTGTATTTCAACGTATCCCGAACCCGCGATTCGCGCGAAAATTGAGGGAAGGGAGAAAAATCACGGAAAATGCTGGTTGAAGTGGCTTGCCAGTATTATTGCATCGTACAGGTTGACGATGTTGTCACCGTTGATGTCGGCGTTGACGTTCCAATCTGGACTGGTTGGTTGAGAGTTGAAGACAGCTGCCAGCGTTATCGCGTCGAATATGTCAATCGTGCGGTCACCGTTGACGTCTCCTGGAATCGTGACGAGGAGCCAGGAATTGAGGGTGTTGTCAGAAGTTTCTGTCTCGCCTGTAACAGTGTCGAAGCGGGCTGATACTGTGTTGTTGCCTTTCTCCATGGTGGTCGTGTTTAGACTGATGCTGATTATCGTGGAATTTCTGCTTGCCAACGTCATTCGAATTTCTGTGACAATGGTTGAGTTCACGTATATGCTGGCGTTGAATGTTTCTGCTTGAATTCCGTAGTTCATTGCTTTGATGGTTATGCTTGTGTTGAAGCCTTGGCCGACGATGGTTTTGATTGCCCCGTTGTTGATTAGTCCGATATCGTGGGCTCCGCCGTAAGGTTTTGTCAACGGAAAGTTGTCTTGATTGTTAACGTCTATGTCGTAGCCTGTGTCCCGTATTCCGTCACTGCCGTTTTGATTTTGGCTTGGACCGCGGTATTCGTCTGGTCTTGTGTTGTTGCTCCAATAGTTGCCGCCAGAAGGATAGCCGTCGTCCCAGGAGTTGATTGAAGGTGAAGTGAGCCCTGAGTCTGGGCAGTCCCATGCCGCATCGTAGACATCGAGGAAATTGTCTGCAAAGGTGTTGTGGTAGATGGAGTTGTTTGAGGAAGAGAAGAGATAGAGGCCGCCTGTAATAGTGCCAGTGTTTTGAGTTATGTTGTTTCCGAGGATGCTGTTGTTGTTTGAGAAAAACATGAGGCTGATGCCGTCATAGTTCGTCGTCACATCATTTTCCTCGATATTGTTGTTTGAAGATGAGAGTAGGAAAATGCCATGCGTGTTGCTCTTCAAGGAACAACTTAAAACGATGCTGCGCGCTGACTGCTCCAAGTACATTCCGTACAGGTAGTTTTCCACCGTCATATTCTCGATTGTGACGTTGTTTCTTGCGAGGAGACGTATTCCTGCACCATATCCATTGTTGCCTTGCAAAGTGTGTCCTGCACCGTTTAGCGTCATGTTGTCTTTTTCGACTATTATTCCATCACCAGAGCTGGCAATGTTGGCTGTCAGCGTGTAGACGTCTCCGTTTCGTTGAACTGGGGCATTCGACGGGTCGATGCTTCCGTCAGCCTTGATGTAAATAGGCATCGCAGATTGGTCAATCATTACTATTTGTCTGTCTTCTCCCACTGAGCCGTTGGAATCAAACACGGTGAGTTTCAGAGTGTAGGTTCCGGCAGGAACTTGGGTCGTGTTCCACGTTCCCAATGTTGCCGTGGTTATTTCGTTTTGACCATTGCTGGAAAGGTTCAGGCCGGTTGTCAACCAGATCGTAGGGTTTGTGCCTTGGCCGAACGCCATTGTGAAGTTGCTGAAGGTTGCGTTGGGTGCGTTCCCTCTTTCTGCGGTTCCTTTGACGTTGAAAAGTCCGCCGATGCGCCGTGGCGTCAACAGACTCGTCTGTGTTTCAAGGTGAGCCGTAGGTGCTTTGATTTGCGTGACTATCGGGGTTTCTGGGTCTCCCAACAGGTTGAGGGTGAAGTAGGTCCATCTGTCAAGTATTGGCTCCTGCTCTTTCGAAAGCTGCAGAGCCTTGCCCAGATTCTGTGTTCCACTGTTGAGCACGGAGAAAAAGGATCTGTCATATCTCTCTCCAGGTCCATCTGTTGAGCCTTGAACGTACCAGCCGTAACGCGTGTTGCCGATGTAAGCAAAAGCGCCGTGAGCGTTGTAGATGAAATGTTCGGCGATGGCTTCACTGCTTCCGCTTGTTGCCTCGTCAAACGCGGCTGAGTAGCATCCTAGACTGTAGACCATGAAATATTCTGTGTTGAGCAAATTGTCTACCGCTGAGGTTGAGAGGCCCATGACTCCTCTGGAGTTGGAGTGACCGTCGTGATTGATTATGTGGGTTCCAGTGTTCATGTTGTTGATTACAGCGGTTGGGTTGAAGGTTCCGTCTCGTGTGTAGAGTCTTGTCGTTGAATACTGCGGTGTGATTTCTGTGACGAGGTCCATGCTGTTGGCTCCTTCAGTCAGAACATCAAGTTTCTCACCGATCGTCAACGCTTTCTTGAGATAGTCGGCTTGAGGGTTCTGCTCGTAGGCAATCGTCTTGGCTACGAAATTCGTTGCCTCTTGGAGGGTGTCGACGGGTGCTCTGCCTATGTAGACTTCAGCAAAGAAATCCGCTTCTTCTCCAGCGGTTCCGTTTTCCGGTCCTGGAAATGGATAGACTGCTTCTCCGAATATCGTGTCGTTGTCTTTGTCCCAACTGCCGTCCAGACAGCCAAAATACATGTCGCTTGGAATATTATAATCTGTGTAGCTGTTGTGATAGCCTGCGCTACAGTAGACGCCTCTTGATGGGATGATTTCATCATCGCCGCCGAGGAGAACATACTTGGTGCCCCAGTTGAGGTAGGCGTCTCGAATGAAGTTTCTGATGCGAGCCTGTGTGTCGTTAAACTTTGGGCTACCGTTCCCGTCGCCAAACGGGCCGTCACAATTATATCTTGGGTTTTTCAGGATATCTTCGGTCAAGACTAGAGTTGCAGTGAGTCCTTTGCTGTTCTTCCAGTTGACCAATGTTTGAAATGAGGATTTCAAGGCGTTGTTTGTTATGATCACGTATTCATAGAGGGAGGATGGTCCCAGATCTGTTCGCTGCGTCTGCGAAGTAGTCAACGTGTATGTTCCTGCAGAGTCCGGATTGGCCACGAGGTTCATTGTCTGTGAACGATCTTCCAGTATTCCTCTGAAGAAACGAGGGGTTTCAGCCGTTGTTTCCAAGAATATAGTCACTGTAATGTTCTCGAAATAGAAGATCTCGGCAGTCCTTGGGATATACTGAATTGGGCAAAGTCGCAGGGGCAGAATCTCGAAGCCATTCATGTACTGTTCTGGCATCTGAGACAGCAACGAACTCGGAAAAGGATTCGAAGAATCGTATATTCTCTCGTCGGGTTTGTCGTCTACAGTGATGTTGGAAGATATGGGAAGTGGAGTCTTGCCGAATACGAGACTGTACTTTCCTTCTAACATTTTTCTGCTGCTCGTTGACACCTCGACACGTTGCGTCTTCTTTCCTTGCGGAATCAAGACATTGACTATTTTGAATGGTAATACCGGTTCTCCTGGGGCGCCATACTGAGGCAATTCTGAAATCTCAACGGACTTGAAACCTAAGTCTTCTTTCAAGGTTGGACGAGGAAAATCGAATTGCAGCACCAGCATGTTTCCGGGATTTGTGATGCGCGGGTTGATTATGTTGCTGAGCAACTGGCCCAAAGCAAGAGGTGACGTCGTTGTCAACAACATCGTGAGCAGAATGAATGCAACAAACGCCTTCATCACTCTCTCCTTCTATGAAATTACATGAACATTGATTGAGTTAAAGGTTGGCGCGCGCCGTATGCGTGCGCGAATCAATTAGGACCGACTAAACAAAGGAGATTACCGTCTTTTCTTGGTTCTTTTGTGCTTGTCGAGTTTTCTTTCGTGTTTCTTCTTGTTGAAGAACCATGGGTAGCGTTGGATGTCTTCGTAGATGGGTCTGGGCATTCGTCCAGAGTATATGTCAGGATGCCCCTCCGGGTTGACGACGGGATACTGTAGTTTGATGTTTCTGATTGTGACTCGATAAATCAAGTAGACTGAGAAGGCGAAGGCGCCTACGAAAAACGTCAAGTACCAGTATAATCCTGCATACGCGCAGCCGACAATCGGGAGTGAATATGCCAGTACAGCCAGCAGAAAGCCTATCCAGAACCGAGTCTTCCTGTCCAACTCGTTCACTATAATAATATTGAAAGCAACTTCCTTTTACAGTTTACGTGCAACCGTATATGCTAGACAAACTGGGGCGCCCGCGTAAGTCGACTATGTGTTTTGTAGTTCTTCTAGTGCTTTGAGGACTTCTTCAGAGTGTTGCTTCACATCCACTTTGGGAAAAATACGTGCTATCTTTCCGTTTTTGTCGATGATGAAAGTCACTCTTCTTGCGGCTAGACCTCCAATTCCAAGTACACCGTAGGCTTTGGCAACTTCTTTGTTCTTGTCGCTCAGTATGTCAAATGGCAAGTTGTATTTCTCAGAGAATTTCGAATGCGATTCCACGGTGTCAAGACTAATTCCGATTACCACTGCACCTTTCTCTTCGTAGGCTTTGTAGTTGTCTCGGAAGCTGCAGGCTTCCGTGGTGCAGCCTGACGTGAAGTCTTTCGGATAGAAATATAGAACGACGATTTTCTTTCCCAAGTAGTCTTTCAAACTGACTGGCAGACCTTTCTCGTCCATGAGGGAGAAATCAGGAGCTGCGTCTCCAATTGCCAAATCTTTCAAGAATCAATCGACCTTGGAATAGAGATTGTTATGTGAGGATTTACATGTTTCGCGATTTCGCGGCAGAACCTGATTGGTACTGGGGGGAGCTGCTGCCCGGGTGAGCATTTGTAGTAGCGGAGGAAAACTATTATCAAGAAGTGATTAAATGACAAATTGCAGGATAGAACACGAAATGTTTGAGGGACAGCGCGATGGTTTTCAATTTCAAACGTAGGATCGTTGGGCTCCAAGAGAAGATGGACGAACTCGGTTTGGATCTGGTCGTCTACGGTTCCTGTCAGAATTTTCAGTATTTGACGGGACTCCTGATTGATTGGCGGCGCTCAGTTGATCTTGGTAATCAAGCAAACCTTGTTTTTGTGCCTAGAAGAGGAGCACCCGTTCTGACGGTGGGTGAGGAGTGGGGAAAAACCGCTAGCAAAAGCTGGATTAAGGATGCCCGAACATTCGGTGAAAAAGAGAGTCTTGCAGGGTTGATTCAAAGTGTTGCGTCCGATATCGATTTCCATGGAAAGAAGGTCGGAGTCGGAGATCACCTTTGGGGTTCTACACTACTAGAACTAAGAAAGGTCCTAAAGAATCCTGTTTTTGTCGGTGCCGAGGGCCTCATGGATCAAGTCAGAACAATCAAGGATTCTGGCGAGATTGAGAAGCTCAGGAAAGTTGCTGAGCTCACAGACAAGGCCGTCGACGCGGTCTTGCCAAAGATCAAGAAAAACGTGACTCAACGGGAGCTCAGGATTGAGCTTGAGTATGAGGGCAGGCGATTGGGAGCGTCAGACATCTCTTTTCCTCCTTGGATTGGTTTCGTGAAATCAGGGTCAGGGGCTTCTTCAAACCTAGTGACCGTTCCTGTGGATGAAGGTTTGAAAACTGGAACTTCGATTGCGTTTGACAACGGGTTCGTGTTTGACGGTTACTGTTCAGATTTCGGGAGGAGCTTCTACTATGGTTCTCCACAGAGGGAATTCAAGATGGGTTACGAAGCGTTGCAGCGCGCAGTTGTTGAGACGATCGATAAGATGAAAGAGGGCAGTATGCAAGTCTGCGATGTTTTTCCGTTGATAGAAAAGAGTCTAGACACTTCAGGATACGGGGATTATCTGCGGGCAAGGTTGCCGACGAAATCCGTTGGGCATAACATCGGCGTCGAAGTTCATGAACCTCCATGGTTGGAGCCGAAATACAAGGATTTGCTTCAGTCAAACATGGTTATGGCGGTTGAGCCGAAACTCTGGAAATCGGGCCAATACTATTTCCGAGTAGAAGATATAGTGCTGGTAGGGAAGAAGAAAACAGAATTCTTAACCAAGTTCGACAGGGACATCTTCCAACTGTAGTGTAATGCGATGCTCTACTCTGAATGAGCGAGAAAAATGCTTAAGAAAAAAAGGTGTTTTAGCTGCTGGGCACTATATTGAACGGAAGCACTGCGTATGCATGCACATTTGTCGAGTTGATTGCCTCGTAGCCTAGCATCACGTTGATGCTGAAGCTTGTATTGCTGAACACATTGCTCTCCAATACTTTGATCGTTATGCTTTGGCCAGTGCTTGCGAATGTCCCGTTGAACAGAGTGGCTCTACTTACTACTTCATTGCTCAAGGTCCACGCCTTGGGAACCAGCACTCGGATTTGGCCTGAACCTGTGTCTAGGATGAGCATACCTTTGGATTGTGAGACAACAGTTCCCTGAACCGTGTTCAACGTCGCGTTTTCAAAGAAATTCAGACCCAACTGTAATCTGTTTTCTTCGAACTGTCGCATGCCTCGTCTGTTACATGGTGGCAGCGTGTTGTTGGAAGAGAAATAGTTCTGCATGGTCGTCTGCAATTCGTTGTCAGTGGTATTGAGGTTGTTCTGTGAATTTGCGTATACGAAGACGATGGCACCTAAAGCCAAGAATAATACTGCAGCTACTGTGGCTATTTTCAAGGTCTTCCTCATGTATTCATATCACCACATTTTCGTAAACGATCGTTTGCTGTTATTAAACTGTTTTTCAGAATTCGACCCAATTCTATTCCCTAATCTGGCTGTAGCCTAGACGCATCCTTCAGGCAGCAAGTTGAAGACATTGCATGCATATTCCAGATCATATGCTGGGACATCAAATCGGGAAGCTCATGTGTCTTCGACTACTGCCAAATCTATATTAGATTTGTCGATTCTGACAAACGTGTTTTGGAGAGGATCCATTTTTTGGCAGAATCCTCTCTCGGAGAAAGGGTACGCTACTTCTTTTGTCGCCTGAATCTGAAGATCAGGATTGACAACATCAGTGCGATCGCGACAATTATGGCGCTTATCTCGGTGGTCGTGACGATGTTCTGGTTGGTGCTTTGCTTGACCGCGATGCCGACTAAAGCCCATATGATGACGAGGTCATATCCAATGTCTCTTCTCGTGAATGTGACAAGCAACGCAATGATCAGAGCTACTACAGTTACTAGAATGGCCCATGTTTCATAGCTTATACCGAAACCATCCCAACTCACAGAAACCAGTGCGGCTGCAACGTCGGCGATAGAGGCAATGGTGATCCAACCCAGGTAGACGCTGAATGGCAGGTGAACAGCCAGCTTTTCTCTCATCGGAACGTTCGCTTTGCCGACGTTCACACGCAGATAAATAGCGATCAGACTTGCCAGAAGCGCAAACATTAACGGAACAGACAGTGTGATGTATTCATATTGCCAGAGAAAGATCCATACGATGTTGAAGATGCAGCTCAACAAGAATAGGGCGCCCACTTGTTTTTGGAACGGCTTGTCTTTTTGACTTGAAAGTGCCTGAAAAGCGACGAACACGAAAAGTAGAATGTAGATGACACTCCAGATAGAGAAGACATAGCCAGCAGGTGTGATCAACGTGACGTACTTGTCAGAGATTGAGCCAGTTGATTTGCCGTTGAGCAGTCCAGTGCTCGCTAGAGCGTTCACCAATATTGTGACAATAAAGGCTGCAACGTTAGCCCATCTCAACCACAGGGAAGATTTTGGTTCAGTCAAAATACCAACCAGATGGCAACTTTATTGGTGAAGATATATAAAACTTCAAACGTCGTTTCGACATGAATCGCTTTGTTTCCGCATCCGGGAATTAGGAAGAGCCAGGAGGCTAGAGGATTGTGTGTGCGCGGTTGAAAAGAGATTAGTCGTCGTGTGCACTAGGTGCACGTCAATTTTTCTTTTCGTTTTTTCTTATATAGAGATTTATAATAAGAATTTTTCAAAAGAAAGTGGACTTGTGGAAATTCAACCGAGGAACAAAATTTTACCCCATCTATCTCTCTCATATCAACGACGCGCGCGCAGAAGGTTTATCAAGTTTACAATGTTAACTACCAGAGATCTTAATGCAGATACAAGAGATGCAAATTGAAGTCAATCAGTTTTTAGAGTCTTTGAATGTTGACATGCGGGTTGTCATTGTTACCAATTGTCGGGACGACATAGCAAAGGCTATCGGACTATATATTAACGGCACGATTCCTGTCGTAAATCTGAAAGTCAACGTAGCTTTCGGAAACGTGTCCGTAAACAAGGATTATTTGAACAGAACTCTAACATACGATGAACAAAGGTTCATGTTGGCACATGAAACTTCCCACATCTATCTTAATCATGTTGTACCTCGTGCTATTGATGGATTCATCGATGAACTCATAAGAAACTGCAAGAGCGATGTTCACGCCTTTATAGATGGGGCAAAAGCGTTTCTGTACCTACTCAATATCCCTCCCCCTTTGTCTGTCATCGCTAAAGAGCAAGAAATAGCTGCCGATGTCAGAGCGATATCTCTAACAGGAAATGAGAGTGCTGCTATCAGTTGTTTAACCAAACTTGTTAATGGAAAACTAGATGCCTACTCCCATACTTGGGAAGCACTCGGTGTCACAATGCCCGTTATGACTATGAAAGAACGTATCCAAGAGATACAGCGAAGATTATGCCGTCTAAATCAATGTGTAGCGGCTGCGCTACAACAAAAATAACTGCGCCAATCATACGAATTATAAAAAAAGTCCATAGACTCAGAGCCGCAAACAATCCCACTAATCTTCAAGCCGCATTTTCCTACTTTTAGCTCGCGCGCTTGTTATGGGATTATTTGGGCGTCCGCGCAACCGCTGATTAGATTTGTTATTCTTATTTTTAGGTGTTCGTTGGGTTTTGCGTTGCTGATGAAGATTGGAAAGCCTTTGATTCTGGCGATGCCTTCCCCGTTTGGACTCATATCTACTATGTCTACTTCGTATTCTTCCCCAATTTTAATAGGGTAATTTATGCCTTTGCCGCGTTTGTTTTTTGCGTTTCTTGGAGCTCGCTTTTTGGGACTAAAAAGACATTCCTCGCTGTTAAGAAATACATTCCAACTGCATAAGCGTTTTGTCTCAACCCTGCTAAGAAAAAAGTTAAAAAAACAGACTATTAGGCTCAGGTGCTATAGACAGCGCGCGCGTTATCTGAACTTGAACCAGCGGAGATCGAGTATGAAACCTGAACATTATAAACCGATAAGGAAAGGAAAGCCCAAACGAAAAGGCAAGATTAGTCCGCTCAAAAGTCGAATGCTTGCAGTGGCTCAAAAATGGAAACCCATTACTTCTCCAAAATCGCGTGAAGCTTACTCCACTAAAATAGAATGGGCAACGAAGCTAATTCCCAAATTGAAAAAATAAGCAGAAGCGCCGGAAGCGCGCGCGTCTCACTGAGCTATTCCTATCAATCCAACTATAACCTTTCCCCGATGTTGCTGGTTGGTTGGGGTAAAGTTTTATCCCAAACCCAAACCCCGTGCAATCTAGATGGCGGAATAAAACCTTACCCCAAAAGAATCAATCACCAAACATATAACATAGAACTTCCCCTCGCATCCGCCCGGATTTTCTAATTTCTATTTTCTAAACTAGAGAACATTTTAGAATTTCTATTTCTTCGCGTGCGCGTCCTCTTCTAATGTGGCTCTTGTGAAGTGAGGTTAGTCTTCACTAAGACGGGGATCAGCAAGCCGTATAGTGAAATGAAGATAAGTGGCGTGTGAAGAACCAGATTCCACAATGTGTAGCCTGGCATTGTGAAGTAAGACAAGACATTGAACAGACCTATTATCAGGCCTACGAAACTGGTGGTTCTGAGAACATGCCCATTAACCCTCGGATAGATCAAGGTCAAAAGGGCTATTACCACCGGTGTCGTGGGACAGTACATGACGCCAAAGGAAGAGTTGAGCAGCAACAACGGATTGAAATTTGGATTCAACTGATTGTCTATCGGAGACCAAAAGGCCAAGAATGCAAAGGGCAAGACCCAGTATCTCCACCCCGGAAGCCTCTTGAAAACATAATCGTTCTTGGGTTTATAGACTTCCCAAACCCAGAACAATCCAACAATCAAGACCGGAACCAGATTCCCTGTTACTACTGCAAGTCCGTAAGTGTCTGTCACAGCGATATGATTGCTGAAGGCAATGAACAAAAATAGAATCGCGAAAAAGGCATCGACAACTCTGCCTGCCTTCGATCCATAAAGAACCAGAGCAATAAGCAAAGCCATAGTAACGATGTGAACGACCGGGCTGAGCCACAAGTATTCGACTGAAGTCTTCATTAGGACTTCTTTAATCACAAGGGAACTGTCTTGTTGAGGAAAAGGCGATGCTGTAAAGACAGGTAGAAACGAGCATATGAGAAGCACAACCAGAATAAGCAGTGTCTTAGTCTTTTCTTTCATAAGAGTCTGTAGTGGGTAATGTCTACTTTAGACTTCCCGTTTTCTAGAAGCATCCGACAATTAATAGCGTAGCATGCGTTTGATTCTTCACTTCTTTCTTATTCTAATCAGATAGGTGAGATTCATCACCAAAGACAGCCCAACAAGAACTCCTTCTATAAAATCTGTGACAGAGATACCCAAATATTCAAAGTGCAAAAAGCGACCTATGAGGATCCCTAAAGCAATAGATATCATGCCTATCGCCAATATGCTTTCATCTTTGAGCTGCATTCCAATTCACCTTCTTCACAAGAATGTTAGGGCTACCAAGATTAAGCTCTGCCGCAAACTAGCACCAGACTTAT
>Ga0315296_10004319_pt1 | contig 11622 bp, 4 predicted proteins | sample YL17G14_18_MG_FD_203921 | JGI IMG/M metagenome (GOLD analysis project Ga0315296, IMG submission 203921) | Sediment microbial communities from Yellowstone Lake, YNP, Wyoming, USA - YL17G14_18 | ecosystem: Environmental > Aquatic > Freshwater > Lake > Sediment | place: USA: Wyoming | collected...
GCGCTGGGAAGGGCAGCCCGAGGTGAAGGCCAGCTTCCAGGTGGTGCGCAACGCACCGGGGCTGTTCTCCAACCTGGTCGAGGGCCAGCCCTTCGCCCTGGGCACGCGCCCGGACGGCAGCCTGCTGTCGGCGGACAACCCGGCCCGGCGGGGCGAAACCGTCACCCTGCTGGGGACGGGGTTCGGTCCCTACCAGGGCCCGGTCCTGGACGGCTTCGCGGTCCCGGAAACCGTCAAGCTGCCCCTGGCCGACAAAGTCGAGGTGCTGGTAAGCGACCGCCTGATCGACCCCCTCTTCGCCGGCGCCGCCCCCGGCTACGTGGGCCTCACCGCCATCCGCTTCACCCTCCCCGCCGACCTCCCCACCGGCGCCCTGGAACTAAAAACCCGCATCAACGCCCGCCCCAGCAACACCGTGCTGCTGGCGGTGAAGTAAGCACCGACAGGCCATGGCGGGGGTAGTGAACCTGGCGCGCGACTACCAGAGCACGCGCAGGATCAACTGCGCCACGCGCGCGGGCATTCCAGAGCTCCGCGTGCTCAGCACGCCGGTGCTTCCGACTCCGCTGGGATTGCCCGGGTGGTTCAGCACGTTGAAGAAATCCGCGTTGAGCCGCATGCTGAACCGCTCCTTGATCGGAATCGTCTTGAACAGCGAGGCGTCCAGGCCCCACTGCCGGGTGCTGGGGAAGTACTGCTGGCGCCACGGATGCAGGCGGGGGTCGAAAGTGGTCCGCTGCTGCGTGCCGTTTTTTAGGGTGACCCAAGTGGTGTTGCCGCCGAAGTAAGAGTACATCGGGTCGCTTCTGTTGGCGTTGGCCGGCAACGGATTCACCGGCTGGCCCGCAGGCTTGTAGTCGGCAGGCACTCCCATGATGCCGGTCGGCAACGCGAAGTACGTGCTCGACAAAGAACCCAAACCCGCGACCTGCCAGCCCCCGACGATGCGGTTGAGCACTGGGCCGGCGCCGCCCAAGACCGGCTTGCCTTTACCGAACGGCAGATCCACGATCCAGTTCCACCGTACCCGGTGCTTCCGAATGCTGGTGTCGCGCTGGTAGTTCAGGAGCCTGTTCCGCTGGTCCAGGTCGGTGGGCACCTGGCCAGGGAAGAACTGGTTGATTTCCGGAAGCACCGAGGTGCCGGACCAGCTCTGCCCGCCCGCCGCCAGGTCGTTCCCCACCACATAGAACATCGCGAAGCCGTAGCCCTTACTGTAACGGCGTCCCTGACTATCCACCAGTTCCCGAAAATCTCCGTTCCAAATGGCTTCCGTCGGCACCCGCCAGTTCTGATTGGAAGGCGAGATCAGCCGCAGGCCCTCGTAGGCGAAGAACCAGAACGTCTTGTCCTTGCCGTTGTAAACCTTGGGAAGGTACAGCGGCCCCCCGCCGCTGGCGCCGAACTCGTTACAGTTCAGAAACGCGCCTTGGTGTGACTTTCAGTCCGGGTCCTTGTCTTGCCTACGCCATCAGTTAAAAGTCAGCCGGCTACCAGACCAGGCGGGCGGTCAACTGCACCTGGCGCGCGCCCGAGCCGGAAGAACGCACACTGAGGACCCCGTTGCTGCTGACGCCGCTCGGATTACCCGGGTGGTTCAGCACGTTAAAGAAGTCGCCGTTGATGCGCAGACTGAAACGCTCCGTGATGGCAACCCTCTTGAACAACGAAGCGTCCAGGCCCCACTGCCGCACGCTGGGCAGGTATTGCTGGCGCCACGGATGCAGGTTGTCGTTGTAGGCGATGCGCTGCACCGTGCCGTTCTTGAGCGTAATCCAGACCGTGTTGGTGCCGTACCAACTGTACATCGGATCGCTCTTGTTGGGGTTCTTGGGCCACGGGATGAAGGGCTCCGCGGCCGGCTTGTAGCTGGCAGGGACCCCCATGATTCCGTTCGGCTTCCCGCTGACCGGGTCCACGCTGTTGATCTTGTCGGCCGCGATATAGCCATTCCACCACAGGTAGCCCGGATAGCACTTGCCGCTGGTGCAATCCTGAACGGGGTACTTGTAGCCGTAGGTCTCGATGGGATTTCCATTCGGATAGATGCCGGTCGGCAGCGAGAAGTAGGTGCTGGCTAGCGAGCCCATACCCGCCAACTGCCAACCCCCGACGATCCGGTCGAGGATTCCGCCGGCATTGCGGAACAGCGGTTTTCCTTTCCCCAATGGCAGATCGACAATCCAGTTCCAGCGCACACGGTGCTTGGGGATGCTGGTGTCGCGCTGGTAGTTCAGAAACCGGTCCCGCTGCTCCAGGTCGGTCGGCACTTTCCCGGGGAGGAACTGGTTGGTCTCCGCGATGCTGTTGGCCTGGTCCGCCATGGTCGTCAGAGTCATCGCGTTGCTGATGACGTAATACAACTGGAAGCCGTAACCCTTCGTGGAGCGGCGTTCCAATTCCATCTGCACACCTTCGAAGTTCGAGTAGCCCGATTTGGTGTACTTCTGGATACCGCCGTAAACCGTCTGGTCCCAGTTGCGCCGCGCCACGCTCGAGTATTCTCCCGTCGGCAGGGGGAGGCCCGTGGTGACGTACCAGATGTAATCGGGAACGGATGAATTGAACGCCTGCCACTGCTCCAGGTGGGCGCCGTGATTCCCCACATAGGCAATGCGGGCTACCGTGTTCTGCATCAGCTCCCGTTCGATGGTGAAGTTCCAGTCATAGGTCCGGGAGGTCGGCTGGCTGGGGTCGAAGAAGCTGGAGCCCGCCGAACCCCGATTCAGGCCGCTGGCGGTCTCCAGGCTCACGGCATTCCGGCTGTTCTGACCGGCGATGATGGTCGGAACCGAGCGCATCAGGTAATTGGCAATGCCGTCCGGCGATAGGGACGAGTCGTTCGGGTTATTCCGGAAACGTGCCGTGCCCGGCGCGTTCGAACGCATGATCGACGCCCAGCCGCGGAGTGGCAACGGGAAATACGAAAGCCGGAATCCGCCGCGCAACACGAAGGTACGGTAACCGCTTCCCAGCCGGTAAGCAAAGCCAAGCCGCGGCCCGAAATTCTTGTGATTGTCGTACATCAGGTTCTGCGGCAGGCCGGCGTCCTTGTAAGTGATGAACTTGGCGCCGAGCTGCTGGTAGCGCTGAATGATGCTTGGCAAGGTGGCCTGCAGCCGGTAAAGCGTTTCCAGGTCGTTCCCCAGCACAATGGCGCGCTGCTCGAAGCTGAAACTGGTCAAGAAACCGTTCTTCTCGCGGTAGGCCGGCCAGTATTCCCAGCGCAGGCCCAGGTTCAGGGTCAGACGAGGAGTGACCTTATAGTTGTCTTGGAAATACGTGGCATACTCTTTACCGCGCGCATAAAAATAGCCGCGCACGAACTGGTTCGAGTAGTTCATCACCCCCAGGAACATATTGGCGACGTTGTAGCCGGTATACGGCGTCGAGCCGGGGTTGGTGCGCGAGGTGGCCGGGTCATACAGCGCCGTTGCCAGGCTGGCAAAGCTATGGTTCCCCTGCGGCTGCTGCTGGTCCGGAAGGATGTTCAACTGGTCGTAACGGTGGTGGAAGCCGAACTGGAACTCGTGCTTGCCATGGATCTTGGTGGCGTTGTCGTCCAGGATCCCGTAGGTGAACGGCGCGCCCTGCGTGTTATCCGTCTCCCAGTACAGCCCGCTGAACTCGCAGTCGTAGAGTCCTGGCCAGCCCTCCACGTTGAAGGGGTTGGGAAGGCCCAGCTTATCGGCGTATTTCACGCCTGGCTCCCCGGTGCCCTTCCAGCGCTGATCGTGATTCACACTCAGAAGCAGCTCGTTGAACAAGGTCGGCGAGAACGTGCGCACGTAAGAGGTCGCGACGTTCCACATGGGCCCCCACCTTCGGACGCTGCCCGCCACCTGGTCCAGGTATGGGATGTTCCAGTCCTGCGAGAGCGCCACGTCGTTGCCGGTGGTAAAGCGCACGAACAAGCGGTCGTTATCGCTGATGCGGTGGTCGATGCGGTTGGTCACGGTCCACTGCCGCCGCCAGCTCGGACCCACGCCCCACCAGTTGCTGTCCAGCATGGGGCTCACGTCCGGCATGGTGGGCAGCGGCGTGATGCTGATGAGGTACTTGCCCAGCGGGCTCAGGCGCGAAGCCGGGATGGTGTTGTTGGGAAACGGCTGGCGCGCCCAGGTGGTGGTGTCGGTGCTCCAGGGATCGTAGACCTTGTACAGGTCCCCCCGGCTGGTCAGCAGGCCGCGAAAATCGCCGTTGCGCATCTCCGGGGTGGGGACCTGACCGTTCCACTTGGCGCGACTGTAGTTCCGGTAGCCCTCATAGGATGCATACCAGAAGGTCCGGTTCTTGCCGTTGTACAGCTTGGGAATGTATACCGGCCCGCCGCCGGAGGCGCCGAACTCGTTGCGCACCAGGAAGGGCGGCTGCGTCCAGGTGTCGGTACGCGAGCGCGCCGTGCCGATGGCGGCATTGCGGGCGGTTTCAAAAGCCGTCCCGTGGAGCTGGTTGGTCCCGCTCCTGGTGGTCAAGACCACGGTGGTGGGACGGGTAAACTTGGCGGACGAGTTGCTGGTCTCGACCTTGAATTCTTCGATAGTGTCCAGCCCCGGCGGGCGGCGAATGGCCGTGTAGCCCCACAGCCGATCGCCGATGGCCGCCCCGTCCAGCACCATGTCCCCGCTGCCGGACTTCTGCCCATACGCGCGGATGGTCGCCTGCCCGGTTTCGACGCCGGGAACGGTTTGCAGCAGTGTGCCGACATCGCGCCCGTTGATGGGCAACTGCTCGATGCGTGACCTCTCCAGCACGTGTCCCAGGGTCGGGTTGTCCGTCGACACCATCGGCGTGACATCTTGGACGGTCACCTCCGTAGTCGTCTGGCTGACCTTCAAGACGATGTCAACTACCGCGCTTTGTTGGACTTGCACCGTGAGGCTGCCTTCGAATTTTTGCATCCCCGCAGCTTCCACCGCCAGTTCATACTGCCCCGGCGTGACGGCTGCGAACATGTAGAATCCAACTTCATTTGCTGTGGTTCTCAGGGTCACGTTGGTGGCCGCGTTTCTCAGCGAAACACTGGCCGCGGGCACCATGGCGCCAGATTGATCCCGGACCGTTCCACTGACGGTCCCGGTACCTACCTGCGGCCAGGCAGATGGCGCGATCAAGACTATTGCCAGGATGCAGAACAGAAACCTCTGCACGCATGAAAACCTACGCATACAAACGTCTCCTTCCGTTGACTACATGTCAACGTAGCTTGATTGATTCAAGGGACCGCCGTCGCCGGCGGGCCTGTTCGAGGCGCGAGACCAAGTTACCAGGTCAAGCGCACAGTCAACTGTAACACACGCGCGCCGCTGCCGGAGTTCCGCGTGGACAGCATGCCGGTGCCTCCGACGCTGTTGGGATTCCCCGGGTGGTTCAGCACGTTGAAGAAGTCCACGTTGAGGCGCGCATTGAAGCGCTCGGTGATCGGGACCATTTTGAACATCGACGCATCCAGGCCCCACTGCCGGACGCTCGGAAGGTACTGCTGGCGCAGCGGAGCCAGGCCGGTCCAGGAGGTACGCTGTACGCTGCCGTCGGTGAGGGGCACCCAGAGCGTGTTGCCGCCGTAATAGCCGTACATCGGATCGGTGGCGGCGCTCCGGCTCAGGTAATCGGCCGGGTAGGGCCACAGCGGCTGCACGGCAGGCTTGTAATCCGCGGGAATGCCCATGTAGCCGTTCGGCTTGCCGGTCTTCGCATCGGTGCTGTTGATCCGGTAAGCCGGAATGTAACCGTTGTACCACAGGTAGCCCGGGTAGCAGGTGCCGCTGGTGCAGTCCTGGATGGGGTACTTGTAGCCGTAGACTTCAACCTTGGTGCCGGTCGAGAAATAGCTGGAGGACAGACTGGTATACGTGCTCGCCAGCGAGCCCATGCCCGCCACCTGCCAGCCGCCCACCAGCCGGTTGAGCCAGGCTCCGGCGTTACCCAGGAGCGGCTTGCCCTTGCCGAACGGCAGATCCACCAGGAAGTTCCACCGTACCCGGTGATGCGGAATGCCGGTGTCGCGCTGGTAGTTCAGCAACTTGTTGCGCGCGTTGAGGTCGGTGGGCACTTCGCCGGGCATGAACTGGTTCACTTCCGGAATCGGCGAGGTGCCGGAATAGCCGCCGCCGCCGGCCATGAGGGCGTTGTCCATCACGTAGAACAACTGGTAGGCCAAGCCCTTCGAGTAGCGCCGCTCCAGTTCGAGCTGGATGCCGTTGGAGTTGCCCCAGCCGGTGTTCTGCCAGCGCTCGATGGTTCCGTAGGTGGTCTGGTCGAAGAAGTTCCTAGCCACCTGGGAATACTCACCCGTGGGCAGCGGCTTGCCCGTGGTCTTGTACCAGATGTAGTCCGGCGTGGCGTTGTTGTACTGGTAGAGCTGTTCGAGGCGGGTCGAGTGGTTGCCGAAGTAGCCGGCGCGCGCCACCGTGCTCGACATGATCTCCTTTTCGAAAGTGAGATTCCAGTCCTGGACGCGCGGGTCGGGCATTTCCTTATTGAAGTAGGACACCCCGCAGCAACCGCGGGCCAGGCTTTTCGCGTTGGTGGGCTGCACCAGGTCTTTGGTGTTCTGGCCCGAGATGTAGACGGGCACCGTGCGGAGCAGATAATTGCCGATGCCGTCCGGCGAATAGGCCGCCTGCTCCGGGTCGCCGTCGCCATAGAAGCGCGCGGTCATGGGGGCGTTCATGCGCATGCGCGCCGCCCAGCCGCCCATCACGAAGTGGAAGTACGAGATGCGGTATCCGCCTCGCATCACAAACGACTTGGCCCCGTCTCCCACGCGGTACGCAAAACCCAGCCGCGGTCCCCAGCCGTCCTTCGAGGTGTTGATCATGTGCTTGGGCAGGCCCGCCTGATCGTAGGTCTTGAACTTCATCCCCATTTCGGTCAAGCGGTTCACGATGGAGGGGAACGTGTAACCCAGCCTGACCATTTCGTTGACGGGCACGCCCAGAACTACCGATTTATCCGAGGGATCGAAACTGGACACGGCGTTGTTCTTCTCGTAGTACGGCGGGAACAGGTCGTAGCGCAGGCCCAGGTTCAGGGTCAAGCGCGGCGATACGCGCCAGTTGTCCTGGAAGTAGGCCGAGTACTCCCTCGACCGGGCGTAGAACATACCCCGGTTCAACTGGTTGTTGTACCTCCCGATCCCCAGATAGAAATTGGCGAACTGGTCGCCGGTGAAGGGAGTCGTGCCCGGATTGGTGCGTGAGGTGCTGGGGTCGTAGAGCATCGTGCCGGTCGAGGCCCAACTGAAGCTGCCGCCGGTCTGCTGCTGCTGCGGCAGCAGGTTCATTCGGTCGGCACGGAAATGGAAGCCGAACTGGAGTTCGTGCTTCCCTGCGATCTTCGTCGCGTTGTCGTCCAGAATGCCATAGAAGGCGTAGAAGCCGTTGGCGTTCACTGATTCAAACAAGTAGCTGCCGCTGAATCCGAGCTGGTACAGGCCCGGCCACTGGTTCACGTTGAACGGGTTGGGAAGGCCGAGCACGCAGTCGTAGCACTTCGTGGGGTCGCCCGTGGCATAGTCATAGCGCGTGCGCGTGCCGGCCACCAGCAACTCGTTGAAGAAGGTCGGCGAGAAGGTGTGCACGTGAGAGAGCGCGAAACTCTTGTTCGGGCTGAGGGAGGCTACGGTGTTGCCGGGCACCTTGTCCCAGTCCGTGGACGGCACCCCTCCCGTCTGCGACCTTCTCCTCCAATTGCCCTGTGAGTAACGGCCGTAGAACGAATCTTTCTCGCTAAACCGGTGGTCGATGCGGTTGGCGGTGGTCCATTCGAAGGCTGACGGGGACCAGGTGCCGATGTAGTTCGGGGCGGCCATGGGGTTCACGTTCGGCAGGGTGGGCAACGGCGTGACCGCGATCAGGTACTTGTAGAACGGGCTCTGCTTGCTCTGCGGCAACTGGTTGTTCGGGAAAGGCTGTCGCGCCCAGGTGTTGGCATCCGTGGTCCAGGGGTCGTAAATGGTAATGGGATTCCCGGCGGCGTTCTTGAAACCGGCCATGTTGCCGTTCCGCATCTCCTGTGTCGGCAACTGGTTTTGGAGGGTGACAGCGGAGATTTGGCGGAGCCACTCCCAGGAGGTAAACCAGAAGGTTTTGTTCTTTCCGTTGTAGAGCTTGGGGATGTACACCGGCCCGCCCACGCTGGCCCCGAACTCGTTGCGGTTCAGGAACGGAGCCTTGGTGAACGTGTCCTGCCGCGCGCGCGCCACCCCGATGCCGCTGTTCCGGTTGGTTTCGAAAACGGTGCCATGAATTGTGTTCGTGCCGCCCTTGGTGGTCACAATGATGGAGGTGGGCCGGGCGAACTTGGCCGATGAGCTGTTGTTTTCGACTTTGAACTCCTGGACCGAATCCAGCCCGGGCTGCCGGTTGGTAACCAGGTTCCAGGAGTAGCGGTCCGCCAGGGCCGCGCCGTCCAGCACCATCTCGAACGAGAAATCGCGCAACCCGTACGCCCGCGTGCCCTCCTGGCCCGGCACGGTCTGCAACAGCGCCGTCAGGGCCCGACCGTTGATAGGCAATTGCTCGATGCGCGTCCGCTCCAGCACGTGACCCAGGGTCGGGTTGTCCGTGGTCACCATCGGAGTGACATCCCTAACGGAGACCTCTAGCGCCACCTGCCCCACTTTCATGGTCACGTCCACCACCGCGCTCTGCTGCACCTGCACGGTCAGTGTGCCTTCGAACTTCTGCATCCCGGACGCTTCCACAATCAGTTGGTACGGCCCGGGAACAGTGCCACGAAACAGATAGAACCCAACCTCGTTGGTGGTGCTCTTCGAGGCCATATTGGTGTCCGTGTTGGTCAGCGTCACCGAGGCGCTGGGAATCACCGCGCCGGTCTGGTCCCGCACCGTTCCGCTGACGGTGGCCCTGCTAGCCTGGGGCCAGGCAGATGGCGCGATCAAGACTATTACCAAGATGCAGAACAGAAACCTCTGCACGCATGGAAACGTGTGCATACAATCCTCCTGTCGGAAGCTACGACTAATCCTCGTTTCCGATTCTCTGCTGCTTTCTGAGGGCTGTCAAGCGAGGCCACATTAAGGAAGCTTAATCCGGCCTATTGCAGGGCCGCAAGTTCTTCCCTCACCTTGGGAATAATCTCGCCGTATTCCGCGGGCGAGGCCTTGGCCAGGAAGGCCTTAAAGCACGCCCGGGCCCGCGCCTTGGCGCCCATGATCTTGTAGATCCGCCCCAGGTTCAGTTGCGCCTCCAGGAGGTCCGGGTCGAGCTGGACGGCCTTCTCAAAGTGACCGCGCGCCGCTGGCAGGTCCTGCTTCCGGATGGCGACCAGTCCCAGCCCGTTATGGGCGGGGGCATATTCCTCGTCCGTTGCCAGACTCCACTTGTAGACTCGCTCCGCGTCCACGACCTTTCCTGTTTCCAGGTAGGCCGTCGCCAGGTCGCTCAGACTCTCGCAATCGGACGGGTTCAACTGCGCCGCTCTCTCATAAGAGGCGATGGCCTCGTCCTTGTTCTCTTGCTGGAGATACAGCCAGCCGAGCCGCGAGAAGATCCAGCCGGTTCGAATCCCCCGGCTGATCCCGTCCCGATACAGCTTGAAGGCTTCGTTGTGGCGTCCGGCCTTTCCATACTCATCGCCGAGATGATAGTAGACCGTTGGGTTAGTGGGATCTGCTGTAAGTGCCTGGCGCAGCATGGCCGTGCGGCGGGAGGAAGGAGCCCCGGCATCCGGAGAGACCGCGAAATACAGCAATCTCAGGACCTCGATGCGGTCCTTCGGGTCAATGCCTTTGCCCGTCAGCGTGTACTGCCGCTGTGAAAACCCGCCCAGGTAGCCGAGCGATTTCAGTTGCTCGACAGTGCGCCGGTCCACCACCGCGGTCTCCACCTTTTCCACGTTGCCGGTGACTGCTTTCAACTTGGCTTCCAGTTCCTGCGCTTCCGCGGGGCGCCCCGCAATGACGTTGGTCGTTTCGGCGGGGTCCTGGACCAGGTCGTAAAGCTCCGGTTTGGGTGCGCGGATGTACTTCCAGCGGTTGGTCCGTATCCCCCGCAGCTCTGCCCAGCCCATGTTGATCTTGGTAAACAGAGTCTCCGCGTAAGAATAGGCAGTCGGGACCTCTTTGCCGGCGAAGGCTGGCCTGAGGCTAGCGCCCTGCGCTCCTTGCGGCGCCTTAATCCCCATCAGCTCCAGCAGCGTGGGGAGCAGGTCGATGGTCCTCGCCTGCTGCTTCACCCGGAGGCCCTTGGGGACACCCGGTCCCCCCAGCAGAAACGCGATCCGCAGCGTCGCGTCGTAAAGAAAGACTCCGTGCGTGTACTCCCCGTGTTCCGACAGGCTCTCTCCGTGGTCCGACAGCACCGCGATCAGCGTGTTCTCCGGCGGCGATTTCTTCCCGACGGTCTCCAGCAGCCGCCCAAGCTGCTGGTCGGTGTAGGCCACCTCGCCGTCGTAAAGCCTGCCCGCGTATTTTTCCCGGAAGGGAGCGGGCGGATCGTAAGGAGAGTGTGGATCGAACACGTGCACCCATAGGAAGAAAGGCTTGCCCGATTGTGAGCCGAGCCAGGCGATCGCCCGGTCTACGACCTCTCCGGCCCGGCGCTCGGGGTATTCACTGGCCATTTTGCTCGCGCCGGGCTTGGGCATCTGGTCGTCGTAGACCGCGAATCCCTGGTTGAATCCGAAACTCTTCTTCAGGACCGAGGCCCCGACGAACGCCGCCGTGTCCCATCCCTGCTGGTGCAGGATCGCTGCCACCGTCGTGTTCGACGGCTGGAGAACGAAGCCGCCGGTGTCCCGGACCTTGTGCACGGTTGGATACATGCCGGTGAGCATGCTGGCGTGAGACGGGGCGGTCAGCGGCGCCTGGGCCACTGCGTTCTCCAACACGACTCCTCGTTGCGCGAACTGGTCCAGGTTCGGAGTTTCGATTTTGGAATAGCCGTAGCAACCCAGCCGGTCGGCGCGCAGGGTGTCGATGGTCACCAGAACCAGGTTCAGGGGGCCCGGAGCTCGAGCCCCTGCGCTTGCCGGGACGCTCTTCTGGCTGGAGGACTGACAGGCGCCCAGCACCAGCAGCGCCGCCACGCACAGCCAGCGGATCAGTGTGGCCATTGTGCGACCCCGAACATAGAACCTATACACCTTTTCGCCTGCTGATTCAAGGCCCGGCGGGCATCCGGTTTGCGAAATCCCTGGCGTCCACTTACCGGTATTGCACCATTCTTGCGTCGCTGATATAATCTGAAACGCTTCGGGAAGGAGGTTTTGAACTTGGCACCTAAACAGCCTTTCATGAATACTGTATGGCAAGGGACTGTCCTTGCCTTGCTCCTGCTGGCCCTGCTGGCTGCGCCGGCCTGGCCGCAATTCGTTCACGGCAGCGTTCGCGGAACCGTTCAGGACCCGACGGCCGCCGTGATCCCCAATGTCTCGGTAGTGCTGACGAACACGGCGACCGGGGTTGAACTCAAGACCGTGAGCACCGGAGTGGGGATTTATGTTTTCCCCTCGGTTCTTCCCGGCCCTTACAAACTAGAGGCCCAATCCGCCGGGATGAAGAAGTTCGAAGCCACGCTCGTGGTGCAGACGCAGCAATCGGCGACCATTGACATCACGCTTCACCCGGCCGGGACGGAAACGGTGATCACCGTCGAG
>Ga0315296_10004320_pt1 | contig 11621 bp, 11 predicted proteins | sample YL17G14_18_MG_FD_203921 | JGI IMG/M metagenome (GOLD analysis project Ga0315296, IMG submission 203921) | Sediment microbial communities from Yellowstone Lake, YNP, Wyoming, USA - YL17G14_18 | ecosystem: Environmental > Aquatic > Freshwater > Lake > Sediment | place: USA: Wyoming | collected...
CTTGGTTGGTTGGATAGAAATTCTATGCGCACAAAGAGAGACAAGTTTGAGCCTCGATGATGAGAGGCATGCCGACGGAAAAGAGCCGGGAACTCGTTATTCTTAACTGTTCTAACAGGAAATTAATAACATCTGAAGCAGAAACCAGCTTCACAACACCCATCCGTTGACGAAGCCACGCCTAAACCTGACGCAGAACAGGGCATGAACAGAGCCAAGCGCACCATAGAAGAACCCAAACAGACCCCAAGTAACAACGCTTAAACTCGTTGATGTCACCGGGAACATTCTGACGATGATATCCATACAGCTTCAGCCAGATCCATACCCAAAAAACCTGCACATCAGCAACATCCGCTAACTTCACGCTTACCATGTTGCAACTCCACGCTAACCAACATAGAAACACACGCTAAACACAGCAAGAAACACCATACAGAAACAAAAACCCAACCCAAAACACCAACCAGAACACCCTCAACCCACCCCCAAAAAAATTTTCCAGAACCCATACTACCTGGACCCTAACCCCTAAACCCCACGATTCAGCCTACGCCTCTCGTTTGAGCATGTTTTCCAGAATAGCAGCGAATTCGTTGAGTCGATCTACACTGATGCTTTCACCGATCACATGACCCGTGTGCCCAGGACCCATTATCACAGTCTTGATCCCAGCCATGTGATACAGGTACATTGAATCGGTTCTTCCCAAGCCTATACGCAGTTGAGGACTATACCCGACCGTGCGTCTAGCTGAGTCTACAGCCAGCTTCACAGCTTCATGGCCTTTGCCCACGATATAAGGCGGTTGAACATTCGGATTGAACTCGCACTTCGCTTTGACGCCTTTGAGGCTATCGAGCGCGGTCTGGATATTCCTGATTATTCGTTCAGGCTTCTCGTTCGGAAAGACTCTCCTCTCGCAAGTTATTTTGCATTCTCCGGGCACAATGTTTACGGCTCTGCCGCCTTCAATCAACGCGACATTTATGGGCATCTCGCCTTCGAACCCTTCCATCTTGAATTTGCCCGGTGGAATCCGTCTAAGTGCATTGATGACTCTAGCCATGTCGTAGATGGCATTCTTTCCTTGACGTGGATTTGAGGAGTGGGCTTCTTTTCCAATGGTTGTTACGGCGAAGGAGATTCTTCCTGTGCATCCAAGGCTCACGGTCCATTCATCGTTGCGCACTGTTGGCTCTATATTCACGCCGTAATCAGCCTTGAAGGCGGGATTATTCGAAAGAAAATAGGGCATGCCGAGCTGTCGCTTTCCCCCTAGCTGGATTCCGTTGTCCTCGTAATTCATGAACTGCACGATCAACTTGGCGAACCTGGAATCATCCACGCGCGAAAGCGCTGAAAGGGTTGCAGCTATTCCTCCTTTCGCATCCGAAGCTCCTAACCCAATCAGCTCTTTGCCCTTCAACTTAGGCGTTAAGGCATCAGCCCATTGACTCGAAGGCGGCACAGTGTCAAAATGAGTGTTCATGAGGAAAACTCGCTTTCCTTCAAATACTCTCTCAGCTGTGACATTGAAAAGATCGTCAACCTTGACTCTGAAACCAAGCGCTTCAAGCTGGTCTGATAAGTAATGGGCGCAGTCTTTCATGCCCTCCTCAACCTTATCGAGCGTAGTCTGATAAGTTGGAAATTGAACGAGTTTTCTCAGGATTTCTACAGGTCTCATGTTTCATTCAGCCTCCCACTATTGTCGCGTGTCTCTGGAATATTCTGTAGAAAGCAGATAAAGTGTTGCCGCAGGTTTCCCGACCCATTCCGGAATGATTTTAATAGTGGTTCAGTTATATCATCAGCTTCAACATTAATGGAAGCTGACAAGGTTATGGTTGGCAAACCATTAGTCTCCATTGTATCAGCAGGCATGTCTAAGTTCGGCAAATTTGACGGCGTCTACGCTAGAGAACTGTTCGTCGAAGCAGTGAAAGACGCCTATGAAAGATGCCCAAACCTTGATCCAAAAAGAGACATCAAGGCGCTCATTGTAGGACAGATGAGCGAATCCTTTGAGCATCAGGGACACACTGGTCCCACCATGGCTGACTGGGCTGGGTTGACACCTATACCCACCATCAGAACTGAAGCTGCCTGCAGTTCGTCCGCAGTTGCCATAAGAGTTGGGATTTTCGCCGTCATGTCGGGACTCTATGATGTGGTTATGGTAGGCGGAGTCGAGAAAATGACCCATAGGAAAACCTCTGACGTAACGGAGTATCTTGCAATGGCTTGCGATTACCCGTTCGAACAGTGGCAAGGCGCAACTTTCCCAGGCTTGTTTGCCATGGTTGGAAGAGCGCACATGCACAAGTACGGCACAACTGAGAAGCAGATGGCTTTGGTTGCGGTTAAAAATCATCACCACGGCGCCATGAATCCGAAAGCACACATGCAGAAGGAAATCTGCTTAGAAGACGCATTGTCTTCGCGAGTTGTGGCTTATCCGCTGAAGTTGTACGATTGCTCATTGATCACCGATGGAGCCTGCTGCTTGATTTTCACCAAGCCTGAGATTGCCAAGAAATATACAGATACGCCTGTTCACATCATCGGCTCAGGTCAAGCCAGCGACACAATCGGCTTGTATGAACGTGAGAACCTGACGAATCTGGATGCGGGGCGACTGGCTGGAGAAGAAGCCTACAGAATGGCAGGCGTCGAACCCAAAGACGTAGACGTAGCAGAAGTTCATGACTGTTTCACAATAGCTGAAATCGTAGCCTACGAAGACCTAGGCTTCTGTGAACGCGGCAAAGGCGGATGCCTAGTCGAAGACGGACAAACTGGTATTGATGGCAAAGTTGCTGTCAACACAAGTGGTGGACTGAAGGCGAAAGGGCATCCAGTGGGTGCAACTGGTGCAGCGCAGGCTTACGAAGTCTACCTGCAACTGACCGAGCAGGCTGGAAAGCGACAGGTGAAAGGCGCTGAGATAGGTTTAACCCATAACATTGGAGGCTTAGGCGCAACAGGAGTAGTCAACATCTGCAAGAGGGGATGAACAGAATGGCAGAAACTCGACCTTTCACGATTGACAGTTTCTACAAGTTCGTGGGCGAAGGCAAACTGATGGCTGCCAAATGCAGCAAATGCGGCGCAGCGCTATTGCCGCCTCGACCAGCATGCTCAAAATGCATGTCAGAAGACTTGCAGTGGATTCCGGTGAATCCAAAGGGCAAGCTGCTCACATACACTGTGATTCATGTGTCGCCGAAGGAATTCGAATCCAAAGCGCCCTACGCTGTCGGCATCGTAAGGTTTGACAACGGCGGCCAGCTTCTGGGCATGGTTCGAGACGTCGAACCCTCCAAGCTTCAAGTAGGCATGACGGTGATAATCGACTTCGAAAGAACTTCGACTCCTGTAGCGGCACCTGCTCAAGCACCGGCACAATGGCCAGCTTGGCCCCGATACTTCTTCAGACCAGCGTAGACCCACTCGTGCTCGTCGAACACCACAAAGCATATTATCCCGTTGGCATTGTTCTGTGCGGCAGAAACCTGTCAACACTGAAAAGCAGTGAAACCCCATGACCACTAAAGCGGTAGTATTTGACCTCGACGGCACAATTGTGAAGTTCAACCTCGACTACAAAGCCGCGCGAGCAGAAGTAATAGAATTCCTAGTGAACCAAGGATTCCCTCGGTCTATCTTTTCGATAAGCGAAAGTGTCTTCGAAATGCTGAAGAAAACTGAGATTTACATGCAGAACCACAAGGTTGACAACAAAGACTTCCCCAAGCTCAAGAAGGACGTACTCAGCATCATGGAAAAGTATGAGATGGAAAGCGCCAAATCAACGCAACTCGTGCCAGGGATACTTGAAACTCTTCAAGCATTGAAGAAAATGAAACTGAAACTGGGGTTGTTCACGGTGAACAGCCGAAAAGCCACTGAACACATCTTGTCAACTTTCCGCCTCAAGCCATACTTCACAACAGTTGTGACCAGAGACTCGGTCAGCTTTGTGAAGCCCAACCCGATACACCTAGAAACCGTCCTGAAGTCCATGAAAGCTAAACCAGAAGAAACAATAGTTGTAGGCGACAGCATCATGGACATGAAATCAGCTCAAGAACTTGACGTCTTCGCTGTTGGCACCTCAACAGGTTTTGCTGCGCCAGAGCAGCTAACGCAGGCAGGAGCTAACTGCTTGATCTCATCGCCGCTGGACCTGATTGAGCTCGTAGAAAAACTCGATCAAAAAGAAAACAGCCCAAGCAGACATTGAACTTCGTGATCAACGTTGAAACTCCATCTGCTCTGCGACGGATTCCTCACACTGGACAAAAGCTTTCTTGTCTACATGAAGTATATGGGACAACCATATGAAGCAGCTCTGAAGACGCTGCTCATCCAAACCGGTAAGGAAAACATACTCGTTGACACTGGAGCCGGCGAGCTTCCAGAGAAATTCCGACAATTCTACAAGATAAACAGAAAACCCGAACAGAATTTGAAGACGCAGTTAACCCATCTTGGTCTTAAGCCACAAGACATCGACATAGTTGTAAACACTCATCTGCACTTTGATCACTGCGGCAACAATGCCCTATTCCCGGGCGCCAGATTTATTGCTCAAGCCGAAGAGTTCGATTATGCTCTGAAGCCCGAGAGGTTTCAAGAAGCAGCTTACATCAAGGAGCTTTTTGATTTCAAAGCTGACTATCAGCTTGTTCACGGAGAGTTCAGGTTAAGTGACGAAGTTTGGCTGGTGCCGACTCAGGGGCACTCGATTGGACACCAGTCGGTAGTTGTCAAGAGCTCAGACAAAAGCTACGTTTACTGCGGCGACGCTGCCCCCCTAAGAGAGAATTTGGAAAGACGCAACATACCAGGCGTACTCTACTGCTCACATCACGCTTTAGAGTCTATTGACCGTCTGAAGGCAATGGGCAACGCCGTCTATATTTACTCTCACGACAACGAGCAACTAGCGCTGTGAAAGTGGAGCCCCGGGCGGGACTCGAACCCGCGACCTACAGCTTTCTTAGCCTTAGGGGCTTACAAGGCTGTTGCTCTACCGACTGAGCTATCGGGGCACCATCATCAACAACAAACAAACCCTGTATTTTAAAATTTGTCTAGCGTCGTATTGGTGGTTTCGCTCTTGAGAAAGATGAGAGCGGGCGTTATTCGCCGGGGCGTGTCGGAGGCGACCGTTCTATTCCCTTTGGTTCTCTCAGTCCTACAAATACGCATGGTTCCTCTGGCGTAGGGCACTTCATGGCTGGATGGAACAAGCATTTTTCTCTTTTCATCGCATTTTCAACTGCTTTCTACTGTATCTTGTTGTAGTCGACGCTTCTGATACCCTTAAACTGACCTTCCATTTCGGGCAAGTAGGCTGCAACCTTTGTAAGCCCTTGAATGCTTCTGTTCTCCAGATCATCCAAGTATTCCACTGAAGTTTGGAATGGTGCCGGGGGCGGGATTCGAGCCCGCGACCTCTGGACTATGGGCGTTTGCCCCTTTGTTCTCCAGATTATGAGTCTGGCGCCCAAACCAAGCTAGGCTACCCCGGCGTTGCATTTCATGTTCTGATTTCGCGTTGGTTTGAGGCTTTCTAATGTAGTCGTTACTATATTTCGTTTTAGGCTGCGTGTAGTTTGCATTCATTCACACAGGCTTATTATCGAGAACTGATGAGAGCCGCATTAGAAAGGTGAGTTAGCAATGGAAGTAGAAGACATAATGGTAAACAAAGTGATAACAATAACTCCAGATGCGACTGTGAAAGATGCTGCCAAACTCATGAACAAACATGAAATTGGATGCCTAATAGCTGTGAAAAAGGGAAACGCGTTGGGCATAATCACTGAAAGAGATCTTTTGAAGAAAATAGTTGAGCATGTTAGAAATCCCCAGAAGACTAAGGTTCACGAAATAATGTCTAAGCGCCTCATCGTGGGCACACCGCAGATGGAGGTCGCAGACGCGGTTAGGTTGATGTTGCAGAAGAAAATCAAGAAGCTCCCTATTATCGAAGACGGCAAGATGGTCGGTCTAGTAACGCTAACAGACATTGCAAGAACCGCACGCATTGAGCCTCAGATGCTAGGCGTGATCAAGGAATTGCGCAAAACAGGGTGGCTACCGCCTAAGCACATGAAAAAAGTACTGGACTTTTACGTGGTCTGAGTTACCTTTTTTCCCAGCCGTTTCACCGTATCGCGTGTACCCACGTATACAATGTCAGCTAAGCCTATGAATAGACCCGTTTCAACCACACCCGGAATAGACCGTAACTTCGTGTCAAGTTCCTCTGGGTTATCTATCTTCCTCATCGACACATCCAAAATGAAGTTCCCATTGTCGGTCACAACGGGTCCAACTTTGCCGGTTCCCGTGCGAAGAACAGGCTTGCCCCCGATTTCACGAATCTTCGACATAACAACAACTGCAGCAGAAGGCAGCACCTCGACTGGTACTGGGTGATTGATCCCCAGCCTTTTGACAAGCTTCGTTTCATCAGCAATTATGATCTCTTGATTCGAAGCTGAAGCGACAATTTTCTCTCTGACTAAGGCGCCGCCCATACCTTTAATCATGTTCAAGTCAGGGTCAATCTGGTCTGCGCCATCGATTGTAATATCCACTTGTGGATGCTCATCTAATGTTGTCACGGGTATGCCCCAGTCAACAGCCAGCAGGAATGCCTGATGCGATGTGGGAACTCCTAGAATTTGCCACTTTTTCCTGTGAATCAACTTTCCTATTTCTTGTATTGCGTAGGCTGCGGTGCTTCCACTTCCAAGTCCAATGACCTGACCGTTTCTGACGTGTTTGACTGCTTCTAAGGCAGCGCGTTTTTTGGCGTCTTCGATCCAGCCGGCGCTGCTATGACTCGCCTTCAACTTCCATCTGCCCTAGCCTTTCAAGAACCTTCTCCACTTCAGCTCTAATCTCTTCAATCCGTTTTTCAGCGTTGGTCCTAGGCGCCGGCGTAGGAGCTGGCTTCTTCCGAGGCTTTTTCTTTTCCTTCTCTTTTTCCTTGCCGGGCTCTTCGGCTTCCTCCAGTTCAGGCATCGAGACGCTAATAGTCTGGGTCTTGGCCTCTTCTTCCTCGGCGGCCTTTATTTCCAGCCTCGTTCTGAGTTCCTCAACTTTCTGGCCCAGTTCGTCGAAGCGTTCACTGAATAGTTTAACTAGGTCGTCTTGCATGGATTCAAGTTCATGCAACGCCACAACAGATTCATTCTTGGTTATGCTGTCTCTGATGGTTAACATTCGATTCTTGTAGTGTTGAGAGATTTGCTCCCTCTCTTCCTCGTTTATCTTGCCCTCAGCCTGTGCTTCATACAGTCGCCTAATGGCGAAGCTTAGGATTTCTCGCTCGAGGTCAAGGGTCTTTAGTTTTTCTTTGGCTTCTTTTGCTTCGTCAGATGTGACTGTCTTCTGAGATGTTGCCGAGAATCGCTTCGTCCAAGCCTCGGCTGGAGAGACAGCAGGTTGCTCAGGCACTGTTTTCTTCTTTGGTTTCCGCATTCTGGTAACGTAGAGCACTATGAGAGCGGTTGCCATTGCTCCAGCCGCTACCAGAGCAAACAGTAACCACTCAGAATCCGCCACGAGGCTCCCTCAACTGAACATCATGGTTTTCATAATAGGTGGTATATAAAATTGACATCACAGTCTTAGCGTCGCAACAAACAATTCCGCACAGCGACCTGAACTTGAACAGCATATGCCGGGCAACTTGTCAACCGTCACTTTCGAGAATGCTTTTTCTGCAGCTCGCCTGATTTGCTCAGGGGCGAATCCTAGGTGAACATCTCCCATCTCGTCTTTGAACTCTGTGAATGAATGAGTGCAGAGGTCGACTATCACAGCTTTTCCGCTAGGCTCCAAGACCTGCTGAACGCTTCTGAAGACTTTGTCTATGTTTGGGCAGTGATGGAGCATGAGAGTTGAGAAAACGGCGTCAAACTGGTGGGGAATCTTGGCGTATTCTTGTGCTTTCCTTATGCTTCCTGCGATGTTTTCAGCTATTCCGAAGAATGGCGTGATCGCTTCTTTCTTTTTTGCTAACGCTAGGAGCATAGCTGGCGTGGCGTCCATGGCGTAGAATAAGGCATGAGGCGATATTTTCCTCAGTTTGGAGGCAATTCTTGTCGTGAAGAATCCTGAGCCTGCGCCCATGTCTAGAATGCGGGCAGTCTGTCTCAGTTTGGGCGACGAATTCAACCTAGTTGCTGTGGAATCCGCTATCTGTTGGACGCCTTTTTCACCAAAATAGCCTAGGGCTATTTTGTCCCTCTTTTCAGCCTCTTTCTCGGTGAAGTGATGAATCTCTTTGGCAAGCAGGTCTACGTTTTGTGCGCTCAGTTCACCTAGCAGTTCTGGCAGATTAGCAGCCTTCAGGTACCCCTCAAGAGTTAATCTGGGCAATCTCGAAGATCACCTTAGCTTCACTCTTCTCTGGTTTTCTTTCTACCCAATCGTATCTTTGCTGTCAAGATCTTCTCCGTAGCAAACAGCCTTGCAGCTATGTACAGTATCGCCAATGTGAACAAAGCAACATAGCCTATGCCTAACACTGCCAGTAGATAGTCGCCTGTTATCGTGGCTCGAGCAGCCAGCATCGGATGAGTGAAGGGCAAGGCCAGCAGGAGAATCTGAAAGCCGTAGGGCAGAGTGTTGAGGTCAGTGAACATTAGGGCAAACATTGGAATGAGAAGCGGCATGTAGACGAAGCCTAGCAAAGACTGTGCTCCGCGCACGTCTTCAGCGAAAACCGAAATGACGACAGCCAGTGCCAATGCCGAAAGCAATGCAACGAACACCGAAACGCCGAGAATAATATAGCTGAGAAGGCTGGGGGCTAGACCGATTGCGGCAAGGTCAACTGATGGTTGCGTTGGTATTCCGAATGCAAATGAACCCATGTAGTAGATCACGCCAAAAATGGTAGCGACAGCGCCTATAGCTGCGACCAGAGTTGAGCCAGCCAATTTGCCAATCAAAAGCGTGAATCGACTCAAAGGAAGGCTCATCAATGTTTCCAGCGTTTTTTCTTCCTTCTCGGTCGCCACAGACGTTGACGCTAATTGCATCGCCAGTATAATCAACATGAAGAGTGCCAGAGGTAGACCGAAAGATTGTGCTTGGGTGAACGAGAAAAGAGCAGAGGGATTCACGTTCACTGGTTTTCCCTTGATGATAGAGTCTTGGGAAATAGCAAGGGGGTCGAGAACATTCGGGTTGTCAGGAAACCTGGTTTGGACTGTCTCGTTTATCAGTTTCTGCTTGAACAATTCTACCAAGCTTTGTGCAGCTGAGAAAGTCAGAGACTCTCCGATGCCGCCTGATCTGAAAACGCCGTAAACTTTCAGCTCGGCTCTTTCGCCCTCAGTAATGTTGCTGCTAAAGCCCTTGGGTATTATCACGACTGAAGTCACGTTCGAAGCTTGAGCAGCAGCCGCGATTTCATCAATAGTTTGGGCTTCGATAACCTCAACCTTCACGTTCGGCATCGACTTCAGGAAGTCAGTCAGATTCTTAGCTGCGGCTCCATGGTCAAAGTCTGCGATTGCGATTGGCACAGTTCTCAGGCTTTCCTGCATCGCTTCAGTTGACGTTCGCAGTATGAAACCCATGAGTGGAAAGATTATGAGAGGAGCTAACACCATGCCTAAGAGGATTCGTGGGTCGCGCATCATTTCTTTTACTTCTTTTGTAACAATATTGAGGAGCGCTTTAGGCAAGACCCGCCACCTCCACGAACACTTCTTCCAGATTTGCTGCCTTGTGCTTTGACTTCAGTTCGCTTGGCGTGCCTTCAACAATGATTTTGCCCTTGTTCACCAGCGCCACTTGATCACAGAGTTGCTCCACTTCAAGCATGTTATGGCTGGAAAGCAGAATAGTGACTTTGTGTTCCTTGGCATATTGCTTGATTATTTCTCGGACATGGTATGCGTGCAACACGTCCAAGCCGCTCGTTGGTTCATCCAGTATGGCGAGCTTAGGCTTGTTCATCAATGCGCGTGCCACGAGTAGACGGCGCTTCATGCCCTTGCTGTAGCCTTTTACTCTGTCTTTCAGTCTGTCGCCAAGACCAGAGATCCTAGCCGCATTTTCTACCATCTGTTTCAAATCGGCGCTGTTTCGACTGTTGAATCCGCCCATGAACTGCAGATACTCATAGCCCGAGAGGTTCTTGTAAGCGCCCGCTTCTTCAGGCAGATAGGTGATCAGTTTTCTGACTTCAGCAGCCTCGTGAACAACGTCGCGACCAAAGACTCGAACTGAGCCTTGCGATGGCAGAATCAAAGTTGACACTATTCTAAGCGTGGTTGTCTTCCCAGCGCCGTTGGGTCCAATCAACCCATATATTTTGCCTTCTTCAACCTTGAAAGTCAAGCCGTCCAAAGCTGTGATTTCTTTGAAACGTTTTACAAGGTCAGTGGCTTCAACTGCGTAAGCCATACGCTTGTTCACCCTTTTCCTCGAAGGAAAACCCTTGCTCAGCTTTAAGGGTTTACCCAGCTAAGCTGAGGTACATGTTTATAATGGAAATAGGCTTGCAGCAATCCAAGCAAAGATGAGCGCGTTGAAGGCTGCTCCAGGCCCTATCCTCGACGTGCTGCGAAAGAACCACCACGAGCATGCGGTCGAGACGACGAATATTGGTGTAAGGAGCCACAAGAATTCTATGAGAAAGCCTGCGAAGCTGGGAAAGAGCTGAAACCCGAACAATACGAATGGAGCATACTGAAGAAGTAAAACAGCTAAGTACGGACTCACTTTTACGCCTACAGTTCTTGCCAAATCGAGAACAGATGAGAGAAGGACTGATTTGCGCCACGAAGGCTGACGGAGTTCATGCAAATAGAGGCCTTCGACTGTGAAGTAGACAAAAAAGAACGGGATGAACATGAAGAAGACTGGAATCCTTGATGTGGGCACCAGTGCTCTGAAGAAGGGCACTATAATCCCTAAGTCAATGACCATGAAAGTCGAAACAAGCGCAGCCAGCAAATACAGCGAGGCAAAAATGAGAACCGCTGCAGCCAAGCCCTGAATATCAAAGGCTTGCACCATTGCCGCTTTCACGCCTAGCGCGGAATTCGAAAACCTTGACCATAGCGCAACAGCAAAGAAGCCTACTATTGCGGTTGCAAGGGTCCACCAAGCGATCGAAGCGCCAAAAATCACTGGTGGGATGTTGATAGTTAAGCCCACTAATGTCATGGGGAAGAACAGGACAAGGCTCAGACTGCCCCAGATGATCAGAACCTTCCAGTCTCTAATCGACTGAGCTTTTGTGCGCATCTGTATGTTCCTTTTTGTTTTGGGATAATGCACGAAGCCGAAGACCATTGTCGAGATTGAAAACAACAGTCCAATCGAGGTTACTAAGCCAATGAAGACCGAAGCATCGCGGTAAAGGGACAATCCTGCGTTGGGGCGAGAGTTTCCGTCAGAATCCGCGGGCTGCAAGGCATTGACCAGCCACTTGATTGTTTCGGACGCTATAACGGGATCAACCGGCTCGAACAGGTGCGTTGTGAGGGGTGTGACTAGTTTTCGAGCATTGTGACTTGAGAAATCTCCGTAAAGAGTGTTTACAGCAACTTCAGTAGACGTTTCGAAAACAG
>Ga0315296_10004321_pt1 | contig 11616 bp, 9 predicted proteins | sample YL17G14_18_MG_FD_203921 | JGI IMG/M metagenome (GOLD analysis project Ga0315296, IMG submission 203921) | Sediment microbial communities from Yellowstone Lake, YNP, Wyoming, USA - YL17G14_18 | ecosystem: Environmental > Aquatic > Freshwater > Lake > Sediment | place: USA: Wyoming | collected...
AATCCGTACACGGGCGAGCCTGAGCTGCGCCATGTGCACATCGCGGGCGATTTCTCGATGGGCCGCGTGCACGGCGCGCACTGGGCGGCGGCATGGGCGCTTTTCGATACGTATGGCGAGGGAATCTGGGACCTTCCGGATGAGGTCTGGGAGGCCGCAACGCTTGAGGGCCTTGCACATCTTGCCGTGATCGAGGAGACCTTGCCGAGGGTGCCCGCGCAGTAAGGTCAAAACAAAAGACCGCCGGTCAGGCGATCCAACGTAACAAGACAAGGCGCACTATGATGAATACGCCAATATCACCGCCCCGGCATCGCGGCGGTTTTATTTCCGGCAGGCTTCAGTCAGGTTCGTACAGGCGGCCCGAAGAGCCCCTCGAGCCAGTCGTCCCAGTCGATCCCATCGAGCATGAGCCAGTCATCCCAGTCGATCCCGTCGAGCATGAGCCAGTCGTCCCAGTCAATGCCGTCAAGGAGCGGGGTGCCCTCGTCGGCGACTGTGGCGCTCGCGGAATCGAGTGAGCCGGTGGCGTTGAGGATCGGGGCCGCAAACGGGCCGGTGACCAGTACTGCCAGGCACAGTGCGACAAGCAGGATTCGCATCTCTCATTCTCCTCTCAGTCGAACCAGAACCATCTCTCGGGAAGCTCCCCGAGCATCGGGGCAGGGGGAAGCGACTCCATGAGATCGGTCTCCTGGCGGGGCAGATCCTCCGTTTTCATGGTAAACCCTCCTTTAACTCCCATTAAGGGAGTTAAGAACAGGTTAATTTGTATCAAATCGCATTAAAGATCGCAAGTCCGCCGGTTTGAGCCGGTTCCTCTCCGACGTGTCAAAAGAGACTCAATCAGATCGAATCGGTTTATATATCGGCAGGAGGCGGCGCGAGATTAGCGCCGGGCGTCCCTCGCGGGGGATTTGCCGCGGGACTGAGCGTTCTCGAGAGGGGAAAGGGCGACAAAAAAGCCCGCCGAGCGACGGGCCGAGAAACGGGTTCTTCCTGGTGCCGGAGGTGGGACTCGAACCCACATGTAGATTAACCTACGGCAGATTTTGAGTCTGCTGCGTCTACCATTCCGCCACTCCGGCGAGTTGTCTCATGCCTATTCTAGTCCGTATATCGCGTTTCCGCAATTCCGTCCCTGCGCCAGCGACCCATCTCCTGCTATACTCTCCATCCGACAACTCGGGAATGAGACCGGATTCCTCCGCTAAACCGCTGATTTTCTGGAGACCAGACATGCGAAGATCAATCGTGTTCAGCCCTGCTATCGCAATTCTCGTCGGCGCCTTTCCTTTCATCCTGTCCTGTCCGTCACGGGAGCTGCCGAGACAGGAGCCGGTGGAACCCCGGGAGGAGCCCGCGGCGACCACGCTCGAGCATCCGGAGGCCGCCGAAGCTCTCGCGAAAAGAGTGGTCCTCTACAAGCTCGCGTCCCAGGAGGGCGATCTCGCGCCCTTCACCGCCAGGCCTGAAGCCCTGACGGATCTTGCCGTCCCCGAGATCGGCAAACAGTTGAACGAGTTCTGGTGGACAATCGACTGGTCGGGCACAAGGCTGTCTCCGCTGCCCTCAACCACCATCACCACGCTGGAGACCGAGGTGTTTGGGCAGATCTCGCCGCGACTGGACGAATCGGACGATGAGAACGGCTGGATCCTCTTCACGCTGGGGTACGATCCGAGTGTCATCCAACTGCTTATAGCCAACGAGCATACCGATTGGCTGCCCGAGCAACGCGAGCTCTTCCTCGGCGGAGGAGTGCGGATGGGCTGCCTCCAGGTCTGGTGCGTGAGAATATCAGGCGAGTGGAAGCAACTGGCGAACATGACATGCTCGCCTTCCGTGACTCCGCCCACTCCGCCTCCGCCCCCGGAAAGCCTTGTCGAGCCGAAGACGGAAACCGGGCCGGAGGGCGGCGAGCAGCCGAGTGAGGAGAGTACATCGGAGGGGAACTAAATCGCCGATCAAAGCTGCTCGCGGTCCGCAACCCGCCTGAGAATCAGGAACTCGTTGCTCTCAAGAAGACCGACAGCCGGGCCGAGGGTGAGTTGATGGAAAAGGACGCCGTACGCCACCGCTACCGGCATCATCAACCAGGACAACATGTCGTGCCCGGCCGTGTGCGGCAATATCACCAGGGCCGCAGCGGGTGCGAATGAGATCGCCAGCGCCAGGGCGGCTCCCATGTTCACCAGCCCAAGAATCATCGTGGTTCTCAGCGTGAACGACGGCTTGTCGAGCGGCATCCAGTAGGGCCATGTCGCCGACACGAAATTCCCGATGCTCAGTATCAGTAGAAAAAGCGTGATGAGCAGACTCAGCCAGGCAAAGAAGGAGTGCAGGGTAGGGTAGTACAGCAGAATGAGGAAGCTGAGCACCAGGGAATCGATCAGGAACAGGCTTCCAAGGAACAGGTTCTTGCCGAGCAGGATAAGCCTGCGAGGTGGCGGGGCTGTGAAGAGGATGCGGGCGGTCTCGCTCTCAAAGCCGAACTGATTCCCGGCGAACAGGAGGCCCTGGTTCACCACGATCATTATGACCACCACGAAAGTCACGTTCTGGAGCATCGGGGCGAATCGCGGGAAGTAACTGGTCTGCATGGCGTGGTCGAGATTCCATCGCATCGCAAGGAGGATGATCATCGGCGCGATCGACCCCGGCAGCACCTTGTACATGAGGAAGTACGGGCTCCGGACGGCGAATTCCAGCATGTCCTTCTTGAACACAGCCAGGGTCTCACCGGCGAACACCGGGGCGAGAAGCCTCTCGATCCAGTCCAGTAGAGTCGCTGAGATCTCTCTCTCCGCGCGCACGCTCCTGCCCCTCGTTCCGGCCGTGTCGCTCTCCCAAAGATAGGCCACCAATATATAATTGAATGCTAATATCCCCGCGGCCCACATTGCGAACTGGATGAGCGATACCTTCAGCTCCTCCCATCGACCGTCCATCTGGCAGTCCAGCGCTATCCCTATCTGGCCGGGAGGGTAGGGGCGGAAGGCCTCGACACCCTCCGGCCTGAAGAAGATGAAGAAGTTGAAGGTCCGCGCAGGATGCTCAACCAGCCCGAGATTGAGAAGCACGGCCCACACAAGCACTCCGAGCAGGACAAACATGCCGACCGCTACAAGATTCAGCCTTGGCAGAAGCACGTACAGCGTTGTCACCAGCGTAAGCCCGGCCACAACCATGAAGAACAGGAGAGCCAGTATCAGGAGGATCCCGCCTGGAATCTGGGCGGGGGCGGGATGGGTCCCCAGAAACACGGCCAGCAGACCTGACAGCGGAAGAAGGACGCTGAGATCGGTGAAGGCACCGAGAATGTTGGACACGAAGACCTTGAAGGCGGGCAGGGGATAAGTCTTCAGCCTTCCCAGGTCATAGGCTTCGTTCGTGCGGTATCCAGCGATCGGGATTATGAACCAAAACAGGAAAATGAATGTGAAGAAATCGCAGAACACGAGCGGGCGAGGCACCCATTCCTGGGCAAGCGCGCGGTGGGCAATGTGGAACAGCACGATCGCCGCGAGAACCATCCAAAGCACGAAGGCCAGCAGAAAGAGCAGCGTCTCGATCGAGGCGAGGGTATGGCGCGTGTACATCCGCCACGTAAGGCGCATCTTCCAGCTCAGAAGGTGACCGATATCGCCCACCTCGTCAGCATGCCTCCTGGCTTCCCACAAGCTTCAGAAACGCGTCTTCGAGCGACGCGTCGGGGGGGCATTCCGCCTTCTCCCGGATCTCCGCAAGCGTCCCGCTCGCCAGCAGACGTCCCTTGTGTATCACCCCGACCTCCCTGCTTACCCTCTCCACCGTCTCAAGAACGTGCGACGAGAAGAACACAGTGTGCCCCTGGTCCACCATCTCGTTCAGCGCGGCCCTGATTCTCCTGGAGGTCGCCGCGTCGATCCCGCTGAACGGCTCGTCCAGCACGATCACCGGCGGCCGGTGGATCAAAGCCGCGGCCAGCGACGCCTTCTTCTTCATCCCCATCGAGAAAGCCCCCATGAACTTGTCGCCCTCGAGATCGAGCAGCCTGAGGAGCTCGCGCGTCCGATCCTTCACCGCCTCCGCCTCAAGCCCGTACAACCTCCCCACGAAGGCAAGATACTCGCTCGCCGTCAGACGCTCGTAGAGGACCGTCTCCTCGGGCATGAATCCGACCCGCTTTTTAACTTCCAGCGGACGCTTCGTGATGTCGAACCCGCCAACCCTTATGCTGCCCGACGTCGGGCGAATCAGGCCCACCATCGCGTTGATGGTGGTGGATTTCCCCGCGCCGTTCGGTCCGACAAATCCGAAGAATGTGCCACGCCTGACGGTCAGATCCAGACCATGGACGGCGTACACGCGATCGTAGCGCTTGTGGAAGCCTCGGATTTCGATCGCGTACGCGTCTGATCCGGCTGTCGGACTCGCGGAACCCATGGCCGACGCGATTCTTTCACAGATGACGCGCGATATCAACAGACAGGAATCCGGGAGACCCAGTGGTCAGGTGGCTGCATAACGTCGCATAATAAGTATTATGTAGCATGGCGCGCTCGGGCGGCTTTGCCTCTCCTCCCCCCTCGATTCTCGGGCATTCTCCCTCGGAGAAGGTGGCGCCTCCAAGCGGAGCTTGGAGGTGACGAGATGTGGCGGAGGTATCCGCTCGGGACAAATTGACTGCGCAATCAGCGACCGATATCATTCGGCCCATCATGCCACCATGGTTAGTCGATATGCCCGACTGGCTTCACTGGCTGCTTGTGATCTTCGTCGGTATCCTCTTCAGCGAGCATATCCTGACGAGATGCCGCAGGCGCTAGCGGCTGAAGCCTGAGGTCAATCCTCCTTGGCCTTGTCCTTCCCTTCCTGGTCCCCCCAGACGCGTTTCTTTGCCTTGAGGAGACGTCCCAGCGACGTGCCGTCGTCTGTTTCGGCTGGAGGCCGAGCCTTGGTCGGCTGTCCCGGCTCCGCGGAGGGGGGTGGCGCCTCCAAGCGGAGCTTGGAGGTGAATTTGAGGCGCTCGGACGGCTTGCGGTCGAGGAGCGCAGCTATTCGGGCATCTACATCTGTGCTTGTCTGCGCCATTTCTTCCTTCTTGGTGACGAGCCGGTACTGCTCTTTGATCGATTTGAGCTGCTCGATATGCGACGGCTTCTGCCGCTCGAGCCTCCTTCGCTCGATCGCCGCTGTGACAAGGGCCGAGACGCGCTCCCGTACATACTGCATGGATTCGCCCGTCACGCTGAGCCTGCGGACTGCTATATCGATCGGCAGCAGGCAGATCGCCAGCATGAGGAGGTAGTACCAGAGATCAATATAGCTGCTGATCGGCTGATTCGTGTGGCGGAAGACCTCTGATGGAGGCGGTGAGAGCTGCCCGCCGGTCGTATCCGCAAGCTGGGAGAGGAGAAAGACATCCGGGCCGCTCTTCTCGTACTCGGGCGGGAAGCTGACGGAGAAGCCGCTGGAGACCTGGTCGACGACGTGATCCTCGGCGTCCTTCTGGTATATGTTCACCAGGTAGCTTCCGATCCGGGTGGCGTCCAGAGAGGCCTCGTAGCGTCCTGGGGCAACCTGGAACAGGTCCAGCTCCCTGACATCAGCGTCCGGCAGCACCACCCTCGCTCCGATCACGGCATCGGTGATCATCTCCCCCGCCGGATCGATGGCGTCGACCGACACATAGGCCTTTCCAGACCGGAAATAGATGTTCGGGACCAGGTTGCCCGGCACCGCGCCGCCGACCAGCCAGCGCGCCGACTGGGTCCACATCTGCCTGAATCCCGGCCAGTTGAGCCATGCCGCCGCCCAGTGCGCCTTGGCGTCCGATGTGAACGCGAGCGACCGTCCCAGCCCGTACTGCCAGTGGGCCAGAAGGGGGTCGGCGCGATGCGTGGTCAGCGCCTCGGTCGCGAGAGGCTTGATGGTCGTGGATATGTATCCAAGAAGCTGCGGCGACGAGTCCCAGGCCACCCCCTCGGTCACAGGCGATATCTGGTTCCGCATCGCCTGGAAAGGCTCCTCCACAAGCGCCCTGTTCGACGAGAGGAAGGTCTCTTTCGTGAAGATCTGGGGCACCGAGCGGATGTCGTTAGTGTAGTAGTGATTCCCCCCGCCCAGCGCGGCGAGGTTTCTCATCAGGTCGACATTCGCATCGGACCCGATCGAAATGGTGGTGAGGGTGATATCCTCGCGATTCATGAGCCGCACAAGCCCCTCGAAATCCCCCGGCGCGGTGATCCCGTCGGAGAGCACGATCATGTGCCTGATCTTCGTGTCAATGCCGCTCAGGGCTCGGTATGCCGGCTCCATGCCGGCATAAACCGAGGTCCCGCCGCCGGCGCGCATCGTCCCGATCTGCCCGATCACATTCTCAAGGTCGCCCGCGTTGCGCAGCTCGGTCATGGGCACGACCCACTGCCCGGCGTAATCGAAGGCGATCACTCCGATCTGGTCGGTATAATCCAGAAGCTCGGCAACCAGCCTGCACGCCGCCTTCGCGATCTCGACCTTCTGCGATCCGCCACGCTCCACCATCCCCATGCTCCCCGACTTGTCGACGACCAGGCAGATTCCGATCGACGGCATGTTCTCTTTGCGGCTCAGATCCAGACTGACGGGGAGGACCTCCTCGATGGGAGTCCGGAAATACCCGCCGGGCCCGAAGGAATTGACACCCCCGACCATGGCGAAAGCCCCGCCGAAGTCGCGCACGTACGACTGATACGCCCTCATGGTCTCCGGCATCAGAAGCTCGGCGCCCACATCGCTGAACAGGATCACGTCGTACGGCGCCATGTCCACCAGGCTGGTGGGGAGCCCGCCTATGTCCCGATAGACTGCCTGGAGTCCCTCCTGCTGCAGGGCGTTCACCACGTACGGCTCCTCGTTCGGGTCGCCGGAGACATAACAGACCGTGGGACGGCCTTCGACTATCGTGTAGTCGGTGGCGGTGTTGTTCTCGGCCTCCATGTCCCCGGCGGCGAGCACCTGCACGCGATACGAGTAGAATCCGCCGTCCGCATGCTGCCTGGGGAACGTGAAGACGTTCTTGCCCGGCTCCAGATGAACGGACTGAGTGCCTATCAGCCTGTCGTTCTCGTAGACCTCAACCACCGCGTCCGTCGCGCTCTCGGCTTCCACCACCGCCCGCACATCGAATATCTCCCCTTCCTCAACTCTCCGGGGAAGGATGAGGCGTCCGGCCGTCACCTCCCCTGTCGTCGGCTGACCGAACGGAACCGCGTCGATCTCCACTCCCCTGTTCGCCGCTACCCTTGCCGATGTCAGCGAATCGCCCAGGTTCTCGTTCCCGTCCGACAGCACCACTATCCGCGCCCCCGCGTCGGCGGGTAGACTCGCCAGCGCCAGGTCTATCGCTCCGGACAGATCGGTGAAGTCGGGCCCGATATCGGACGAAAGCGGCCCAAGGTCCTTAAGCTCGCTCCCTAGACCGGCCTCCACAAGCGCGTCCCTGCCGAACACTATCATCCCGGCCTCGTCCCGATCGCGGTCCGCCACTGTCGCCGCGGTATCAACGTACTCCTGCATGCCCGCCGCGCTCCCCTCCCCGACCGACCGGCTGCCGTCCAACAGGAAAAACACCGCGAGCTTGTCCGAGCGGCGGACCAGGCGCATGTCCGCAAGCGCGAGCACCATCGCGGCGATCAGCGCCAGCCTGAGAAACAGGCTCAGGCCCCTTTGGAATCGCCCCATGTCGCTGAAGCTCCGGTAGTGCTGTAGCACGAAGAACGGGACGATAACCAGGAACCAGAGATATTGCGGTGACCCGAAGTCCATTTCCTCTCAGAACCGCGACCGCAAGGGAGCGGACATATTTCCTGTCAGAACCGCGACCGCAAGGGAGCGGACATATTCAGAATCCCTTGCGGTGGTAGAAATACCACTCGGCCGACAGTACCAGAAGGGCTATGACCGACAGCCATTTCCAGATCCGCTTCTCGGCCTCTATCTCGAGCCGCGTGATCTGCCCGCCGCCGAGCGCTTCGCCGATGGGAGTGACGCTGTGTATGTCGCTCTCAGCCTCGTCGAAAAAGTTCGCCACGAGAAGCCGCGGTTCCTCACCGGAGGCTCCCTCGACCTCCATCGTGTAGACCCCGGCGCGATTCACGTCCACAAACGCGTGCCCCGCGTCGATCGGAAACTCAAGATCGATCCCCTCGGGCCCCCTGAGCCGGACCTTCTCCCCGAGCGCCTCGACGCGGACCGCCTCGATTCCCTGCGTCCTCAGGCCCGCCGCTCCCGTCTCGATGTGCGACCGGAAGAAACTGACCACGTTGTAGATCAGGATCGGGAATGTCGGCCGCGTGATCAGGTCGGTACTGGACAGGTCGAACGGGAAAACGAGCGCCCTCAGGTAATTGCGCTCACCGTAAACCATCAGCGGCGTCGAGTCCGCATCGATCAGCACCATCGCGCCCGGCCTGGGCTCCGCCTGCCTGCCGACGAAGACATCAAAGCTCCCGGGATTCACAAACCTGAGCATCGGATGGCCGTCGTCCCAGTCCGTCACATTCGGCGCCTCCACCTGCGCCCCCATCGAGCACGGCAGATACTCCCTGTCGGGCGGGTTGAAGAAGACGTAGTTTCCGGGAGGAAGCTCTTCGGGGGCCCATGACGGGAAGAAGGTCAGATCGTAGTCGGCTCCCTGGACATATTCGTCCATCCCGATCTGGTACAGGCGGATGCCCGGTATCCCCGCGAGCGAGAGCAGAAGGAACGGGTCGTCGCCGGCGATCAGGACCTCCATGGACTCGCCCGCCGGCGGCAGCGCGTAGGCGACGTTATCCAGCGGAAGATCGTCCTCGATCTCCAGCTTCACCTTGATCACTCCGCCCGGATACGGAACGCTCTGGTACACCCTGGCGAGCCGCGAGCCTGAATCGACCGAGATCGAGCGGACATCCACCAGCTCATCGTCCGCGTAGAACTCCACATCGCATTCGACGGGCCGATCCATGTAGTTGCGCACCGTCAGGAAAGCCTGGAAGCTCGTGCCGCTTTCGCTCTCCGATACGCCGGTTATCGCAAAGTCGGTTATCGCGATGTTCCGTCCCGCTCCCCCCGCCTGGATGAAGCTCAGCGGGACCGGGGAGTCGCGGAACAGGCCGGGATCGACTCCGGAGAAGTCGCTGACGACGACTATCCTGGGGCTGTCGACCTCCAGCGCCCTGCTGAGGGCGAGAGCATGGGCGGTGGAGATATCGCTGCGCGTGTCCTGGGTTTTCAGGGAATCCAATGTGCGCTGGATAGCCGGCAGCCTGTCGGTGAAATCCAGCAGAAGCTGTGCGTGCTCGCCGGCCTCGATTATCATGACCTGCTCGCGATTCGAGAGGTTGCGACAGTAGTCCCGGACCTCACCTATCGACCTCTCGAACCTCGTCGAGCCGCCGTCGGCGGCGGACATGCTCGCCGACGTGTCGATGACGAAAATCGTCCTCTGACCCTCGTTCAGCGCGGCCCTTATCGAGGGGTCCACCATGGCGGTGATCACGGCCATCGCTATCAGAACCTGGAGGAGAAGCAGGATGTTCCATCTCAGCCTCTGGAACGGCACGTTCGCCTGCAAATCCTGCACCATCTCGGTCCAGAAGAACGTGGACGGGACGACGAGCCTCTTGCGCTTCAGCCTGAGGAGGTAGAGCGCGACAATAATTGGGATGGTCGCGGCGAATGCAAATGCTATCGGGTTGCCTATACTCATGTATTTGTGGACCGAGGTTACAGCGTTGACGATTCTTCATTTCTATGCCTAAATTGGCTCGGAGCAACGCATCCACTGCAGTCTGGCATAGCTCCGCGGATCAGGAATGACCTCCTGGAACATGCTTCAACTGATTCGCTCAGCCGCTGAGCTCGCCCGTCTCATCAACCGGCTGACCGAGAATTTCCCCCCTGAAGAGCAGTATGTCATGGTCCCGATGCTTCGGGACACCGCCCTCACGGTTCTCGAGTATGCCGCCCTGGGAATGGCCAGGTATGACATCCCGGACCGCTGTATGCTTCTGTCCCGTGCTCTCGTGAGCCTTAACGAGCTGAGCTCCCATTTCATCCTCTGCAAGACCATCGGCGTCATGTCCCCCTCGACCTACCAGGAGATCCTCGACTCCGCGGACCTGCTCCGCAGCCAGCTCATGGCGGCGCTCAAGTCCGTCGGCCACCCCGAGGCCGGCGATCTCCCGCTGCTCTGAATCCGGATGTAACCCGGGAACCCTTACGGCAACGATCACCGGCCTTGCAGGACGCCTGACGGGTTCCCGGGCTACTTCTCTCGATCATCGTACGAATCCTGTCAGCACAAGCTCCTTCAGAATGAAATCCTCCACCGGAACGTCCGTCGTCGCCAGCACGTACCCTACCCCGAGCTTGCGCGCAAAGCTCCTCAGATCCTCGAGATAAGCCAGCATCCGGCGCTTGTAGTCGCCCAGCAGTCTCGGACTGACCGATACTTCCACTACCTCCCCCGTCTCGCTGTCGGTCAGCGCCCAATCGCCCCTGACATCCGGATCCAGCTCGCCCCGCGTGAGTACCTGCACGAGCAGGATATCGTGCTTGCGGCTCGCCAGCCGCTTGATTCCGTCCTGTACATGAACCGGGTCCAGAAAGTCGCTTATCAGAAAAACAAGGCCCCGCGCCCTGTGCCGCAGCGTGAACTGGCGCATGGCAGCATCGAGATCGGTCGTGTCACCCTCGGTGGCTGTGTTGACGGCATCCAGGACCGTCGCAAGATGCCCCCGTCCCCTCAATGGCTGCGTACCCGATCCCATGTTGCTCGAGAACGTGTCCACGCTCAGGCGGTCCATGTTGCTGAGGGCGATATAGGAAAGCGCGACCGCGAGCTGCTTGGCATAGAGGAGCTTGGACTGCTCCCCCGTCGCCATGGACGCCGAGACATCAACCAGCACGTACACGCTCATGTCCTCTTCCTCGTGGAAAAGCTTGAGAAAGAACCTCTCCAGCCGCGCGTAGATGTTCCAGTCCAGGTACCTCAGATCGTCGCCGCGGTGATAGTCGCGATAGTCCGCGAACTCGACCGAGGTCCCGTACTTCCTGCTGCGCTTCTCGCCCTTCATCACCCCGCCAAGGATCATGCGCGTCTCCAGCTTCAATCGAGCGAGACGCCGGATGAATTCGGGATCGAGAGTGACCTTCTGGGCTTGATCCGCCGTCACTTTCGTTTCCTCACCGCCGACCCCGCGAGGCCGGGGTATTCTTCGTTCCTTCTTTATGCCGATGTACCAATTGCACAGGTCTGCTGCGCCTTATGTTTGGTGTAGTTGACACCTTCAGCTTACTTCAGATCATATATACAACACGCTGGTGGCGCCTCCAAGCGGAGCTTGGAGGTGTATCGTCTAATTCTGACGGTAGTGCTAAACATGCGTTTACCTGATATACTCTGTCTACTCCTCGATTGAGGCTTCGCTGTGTCCCCTCGGGGCGACACAGGAGTCAACATTAGGAGAGACACCTCCAATCCGCCTGAGGCGGATTGGAGGCGCCACGGCATGATCTCGGTAACTGCATAGGCTGCCCGTGACAACCAAGATATGAGAGAACCGCTCGGCTGGTGGCGCCTCCAAGCGGAGCTTGGAGGTGTATCGT
>Ga0315296_10004322_pt1 | contig 11613 bp, 12 predicted proteins | sample YL17G14_18_MG_FD_203921 | JGI IMG/M metagenome (GOLD analysis project Ga0315296, IMG submission 203921) | Sediment microbial communities from Yellowstone Lake, YNP, Wyoming, USA - YL17G14_18 | ecosystem: Environmental > Aquatic > Freshwater > Lake > Sediment | place: USA: Wyoming | collected...
CCGTCAATCTTTTCCTGATTATGTTAGGATTTCGTTCCGGTGGAACTGCACCAATCGTCGATGCGACCTATATCCAGTCAGGAACGCAGCGGGTCGTTGCCAAATTCATCGATACTGCAGTTGACCCAATACCGCAGGCCCTTGTTCTTACAGCAATTGTTATTGCATTGGGTTCTTTAGCGTTGATAATTTCGGTATGCATTAGACTGTATGAAAAGTACGGCACCTTTGACATTACTGAGATAAGGAGGTTGAGAGGATGATAAGGGTACTGCCTGCCTTTGTCGCGATTCCACTGGTCAGCGCATTTGTGTTGCCAATTTTTGGTAAAAGAGGCCAAAGAGCCGCGATGTTTTTGGCTAATCTCGTGACAATAGCACTGCTTGTTTTGGCTATTGCTTGTATCGGTAAATCGGGTGTTTATGAGGTAGGCAATTGGACAATTGCTGTTGGGATTGTGCTTGTTCTTGACGGTTTAAGCTCTCTGATGCTGTTGGTGATTAGTGTTGTTAGTGCCGCCGCAATGCTTTTTAGCACCAGATATATGGAGCAGTACACTGCCAAGGCAAAATACCTGAGCCTATTTATGCTTATGGTCGCGGGTATGAATGGTCTTGTCATCTCCGGAGATATATTCAATATGTTTGTGTTCCTGGAGATTGCTTCGCTGGCTTCTTATGCGCTTGTCGGTTTCGGCTGTGAACACGAAGAGCTGGAAGCATCCTTTAAGTATATGGTTCTGGGCAGTATCGGCTCCTCGCTTATCCTTTTTGCAATTGTCTTTGTTTATGGTAACACCGGCTTTCTTAATATGGCCATGGTCTCGCAAGCGATCCAGCGTAAAGGATTAAATCTCGGCCTTTCTTTTGCTTTGGCGTTGTTTGTTGCCGGTTTTGGGCTGAAAGCTGCCTTGGTGCCGTTCCACGCCTGGCTGCCGGATGCCCACCCCGCAGCCCCTGCTCCGATCTCAGCAATGCTGTCGGGGATTCTGATAAAAACTCTCGGAGTTTATGCCCTTACCCGAGTTGTTTTCAATGTCTTCGGCATCTCGCTTACAATGGGCTGGCTGCTAATTGTGCTGGGCATTTTGAGCATGGTCAGCGGTGCATTTCTGGCGATCGGCCAGTGGGACCTCAAGCGACTTTTGGCTTATTCCAGTATTAGCCAGGTTGGTTATGTGGTTTTGGGTATCGGCTTGGGTGGCCTTATTCTTGCCAGAGGCGGAAATCCGGCCTGGGCCTCTTTAGCCATTCTTGGCGGCTTATTCCACCTTGCTAACCACGCTGTCTATAAGGCCTTATTATTCTTGACCAGTGGCTCAGTAGAAATGTCAACTGGTACAAGGCAAATGAAGCAAATGGGCGGGCTGGCCGAAAAGATGCCCATAACACGCACCACCTGCACCATTGCATCGGCGGCCATAGCGGGCATTCCGCCTTTCAGCGGGTTCTGGAGTAAGCTAATCCTGGTATGGGCCGCCGTACAGGCGCACTTTTACTGGGTCGCAGCAATAATTGTCTTTGTAAGTTTGTGCACTTTAATTATGTATTTGAAGGTTCAACGGTATGTCTTCCTTGGTGAATTGCCGGAGAATCTAAAGCACATACAGGAAAACCGCGGCACTATGTTTATTGCAATGGTGATGCTCGCCTGCTTATGTGTGCTTATGGGATTGATGGTGATAGTGCCGTCACTGCGAGCGAACATACTCGACCCTGCTGTGAAGGTGCTGACCGATGGTCTGGCTTATTCAGCCAATATAATCCAAAAATGAAATTAAATATCAAAATGCAAAAATCAAAATTGTGGAGTTGGTGCTATGCGGCAACGACTTCCTTAATTTTGACATTTGATATTTGATTTTTGATTTTATTAGGATGTGAGAATATGAGACGGCTGATTTATTTTGTTGTCGCGTTTATTACCTGGGTGATGATAGCTTGGCCCTTTGTCGATGGTCGAATCGACCTTCAAATAGTAGTGGCAGGGGTGATAGCGTCTTTTCTGGTGGCGGTTTTGTTCCACGAGATATTGCCGAAGGAATATCGGCTATTCATTTCTCCTATTCGTCTTTTTTGGTTTCTGGTTTATCTGCCGGTGTTTTTATATTATATGGTCAAGGCTAACGTGGATGTTATGTATCGCGCCTTGCATCCAAAGATGCCTATCAGGCCTGGAATCGTGAAAATAAGAACAAATTTAAGGTCGGATGCTGCTCGTACCGCGCTTGCTAACTCCATCACCCTGACCCCAGGAACTATGACCGTGGATTTAACTGACGATGGCTTTTTGTACATACATTGGATTAATGTGAAATCTGATGATGTTGAGCAGGCAACCAAAGTTATTTCCCAGACATTTGAGTGGTTCATAAAGAGGATTTTCGAGTAGAAAGAGGTAAATAGATGACAGTATTTTACATCGGGTTATGTTTGTGCTGCTTTTTGTGCCTGTATCGGATAGGCCGGGGTCCTACCGCTCCGGACAGAACCGTAGCTATGGATATATTAGGCATTGTCCTTGTGGGTTTTTGCGGCCTTATTGGATTAGATACGGCAAAAGACTTTTACCTGAACATCGCCTTGGCCTGGGCACTATTGAGCTTCATCGGCACTATAGCGCTGGCAAAGTTTCTGGAGGGAAGGAGTTTCGATGACTGATATTATCGGCTACATACTAATAATCACTGGGATATTGTTTAACATATTTGGCTGCATCGGCTTGGTTCGTTTTCCTGATGTTTACAACCGCTTGCAAGCATCGACAAAATGCGTGACTCTCGGCACGATTTTGCTGCTATGTGGTGTCGCTGTGCTTGGCGGCTCGGGCGCAATGGCAGCTAAGGCAATAGTTTGTGCTGTGTTTATATTGATAACCTCGCCTACGGCTGCACATGCAATTGCCAAGGGTGCTTATGCTTCCGGTGTGAAACTGTGGAAAAATAGCGTCGTTGACAAATACGCGGAACATATCAATAAGTAACGCTGAAGGAGTTTGAAATTGCGTCTGCCAAAATTAAGAGAATTAAAAGAAGCTGTCACCGCGGTTTTTTCACCGCGATTTACCACGCGGTTTCCTGCTGAGCCGTGTGTAGTGCCGGAAAGATACAGAGGCAAACCCGAATTTGATATGGATAACTGCATCGGCTGCGGCGCATGTGTAAACGTCTGCCCGAGCCCAGGATGCTTAACACAGGTTGATGACCTTAAAGCTGCCCCGCCGGTCAGAAGAATAACCCATCGATACGATACCTGTATTTTCTGCGGCAATTGCGAGGCTAACTGTACAACGGAAAAGGGCATAAAGCTCTCCAATAAGTGGGACCTGGCTGGTCTGGATAGACAAGCTATGTCTGAAACTCACGAATTTGAGCTTCAGTTATGCGAAAAGTGCGGTGCATTAATAGGGGCCAAAAAACATCTGGTCTGGCTTTATGAAAAACTTGGCCCATTAGCCTACACCAATCCGGGACTTTTGCTTGCCAAAAGCGACGAGCTTTCTACCAAGCCGCAGGACATTCAGCCACAGCCGGGCAAAGATGTCCAAACAAGCGATTTTATGCGAGTCTTGTGCCCTAAATGCAAATGCGACCTGAACATTCGGCTGTAGGAACGCTATGGGCACCGATGAACATCTTCTCCAGCAGCTAAGCAAGCTACGAGGCTCCAAAACCGTTATTGTCGGAGTTGGCAATACACTAAAAGGTGATGATGGAGCAGGCCCACTTGTTTGCCAGCAGCTTAGCGGGAAGGTCTGTGCCGAGATAATAGATGCCGGTACTGTGCCTGAAAACTACATCCAGCCTATTATAAAAAAAGCTCCTGCGAATTTACTTGTTATTGATGCTATGGACTTTGGAGCCTCGCCGGGGACAATAAACATATTCAAACCGCAGCAGTTAAGCTCAGTTGTTACTTCTACGCATACTCTCTCACCGCGTTTGTTTGCCCAGATAGTTTGCCAAAGCCTTAACGTTAATGTGTACTTTATTGGGATTCAACCTGCACAAACACAATTAGGTGAATCGGTATCGCCGCAAGTGAGCAAAGCCATCCAGCGGTTATCGCATGTCATAACTTCGATTTTCCCGCTCGTGGAGTAATACAGAGCCCCGACCGTGAGGAAGGGGTACAAGCATTTCAGCAGATTGCCTTGAGACGGCGCATTGCTTTATTGGCATCGGCATTGCAGTCAAAGGCCAGGTGGAAGATGGCACGTTTACCGATGGCGGCAGCGGACAAACCCCGTAGGTTAATGCCAGCTTCGCCTAATTGCTTGGTCAGTTTCGCGCCCAGACCGGGCTTGTCGGCAGCGGCGATGCGCAGTCCATGCAGTGATGCGGCTTTCTCAAAGCCAGCTTGCTTGGCGGCCTTTATTTGCCTGGCACCCTTGATAGGCGTAACAAATACCACGCCTGTCCCTGGCTTTTCAGGTGCCCGGCGGGCGACAATAAATTCAAGATCGGCGCCTGCTTGGGCAAGAGCATCGAGTTTCTCGGCTAATCCGCCAGGACGGTCCTCGATACTGGCGGCCCACACATCAACGCGAGAGATATCCAATTTCATGATTTGTCCTCCAAAAGACGGAGACAATAACTTTCAAGAAAAACTGGCGTACAAAATCCGCATATAAATTTGCATGTTGTTTTGTTCTTTGTCAACACTTTAAATATTTAGCCCCGCAATCCTTCGACCCGGCTCAGGACGGGTTTATTGCGGGGTCATTTACTAAAATTCAATGGACAATCTCCATCTCAATAATCAGTATTGAAGCGCAGCAGAAATCCGCCACAGGCGCACAGACGAACCTGATTATCAAGAGAATCTACACAGTATACCTTACGGCAGTGGCAGGAAAATCTCGTCCAATTCAATACATAACATTCAAAATCAGCGGCGAGCGTTTCAGCGAGTTTCCTGGATTGATTTGTTAAGCATAATACTCAGTCTATTTTTTCAATTCTAAAATCATAGAAATCGTCCTTTTGCACTTTCTCAGCATCCAGAGTTGCATGTACTGTTATGCTTCTTTTTATTGTTTTAGTAATTTCTTGAGCCTCCAAATTAGTGCGCCTTTCCAAATTCACAGGTGAACTTTTGTCAACCATTTCAGGTTGAACGACGGCTCTAGTCTGCATTAAATGCCCGAAACCATATTCACTAACAATAATATCCAATTCAATTTCGACAAAGATTTGAACAGGATATCGATCTTGCGGTGTCTCTTCTCCATAAGTTGGAGCGCCTCCGACCACCTCGGTGATTTTTGTTGGTCTAACAGAAAGGATTTTTTCTATGGTACCATAAATACGATCTTCTTCCTTTGTAAAAGGACTATTAAGCATCCAATCGGTAATTTTTAAAGGCGTCTTTTTTATAAGGTCTAAGATCATAGATTCTTTGGTCAAAATGTACTCTTTCAGCCGAGATTTTTTTTGCTCGATATATGTTGCCACCTCATCTTTAAGTAAAGATTTGAGCTTTTCAACAATTTCTAATTCGCCCATAAATTCAACAGCTATACGATGTTTTTTGAACCTATCTTCGGAACGTTTTACTGCGGCGTCATTGCTAACTACTAAAACTCTTGGATCTGTGAAATTATCTTTAGCATGTTTAACATAGCTTTCTAATATAACGGCATCACAGAGTCCCTTACCTCCATTTTCAAATGGCGGTTTTTTTTCTACAGCTTCATTTAAAAGAAGTGACAGAGGAGCATCCCAGTTTTCAATAATAGTAAATCCAATATTGGTTAATTTCGTTTTTACCATCTCAAAGAGTTCGGACTGTTGGGGAAGCTTAACTTCTTGGCTTTCAATATTTGGAACTTGGATTTCATATTCTTTCAACAAACTAATCGATGACAGTAATTTCTGACGGTTATTTTTTAATATTTCAATAATGTGTTCACACCACTCCATAAGAACAAGTTTAGATATGCATAAACTTATACCGCATTCGTTTGCAATCGAGAGGAGTTCGCTGATCCATGCTTTATTCAGAGAGGGACCTGCCGAACGTAGCACATTCGTGTCCATATAAACTGCATAAGGGAGATGTTTCCAAACATAATCTGCCATAGTATTATCTTTATATACTTAACATAATAATATACAACACGATTTCCACCTGCGGTGAGCAAAGCCCGTCCTGAGGGGAATCGAAGGGTCGAACCACTGATTTTATTCTACCATTATGCCAATAATATTTCGCTTGAAGCCCAGCAATAAGCTGCTTAAGGAACCGCCATTCGTGGCTGTCCATAGTTTCAAGTGTCCAGCGACGCTTCCCACTCGGCACCCATCACCCAAGCAAGTGCTGATAACTTGCCGCTCAGTAGGCCCCAATCGAAGTCATCCCAGCCAAGATTTTTCTTGCCGTACTTCCGCTCAATCCGTCGGGCTGCTCTCTTGGCTTGCTCCAAGATGGGCTTCTGCTCCTCGGTCAAAGGCTCTTCACCGGTCTTGATCCTGTAGAGCCAGTTTTGGTGGCGGTTCCACCATACCTTGTCCCAGAATTCGTTTTGGGCTGCGAGGATGGCTTTGTCGTTGCGCCGAAGCAGCATTGGCCACACTTCGCCCGGATGATCGTCGTCGGGTATCCATTCCACCTTGTCTCCTTCCTTGGTGTAGCCGATTTTGAAGCCGTTCGGCCCTACCTCTCCTGGCTGCACCGGGTCTTTGGTGCCAACACTCGAACGCGGCCTCAGCCCGAGAACTTCGTCGCGGTATCTCTGGTATTCCTCTGGCGTGATCTTGTGCTGCCGCTGGATGCGAATCAGTTCGGTGATCTTGAATGCTTGGTCCAGTTTCCCACGGCGGCTCGGTGGCCTGCTCGCTTTAAGTTCCCGAACTTGCCGAATCAAATCGCGGAGAAGCGTCTGACGCAGTTCATCTACCCCGCTGAAGCCGCCTGTTAGCGCCTTCTTGTAAGTGGCGTTCTTGAAGGTTTTCAGCTTCTTGTGCTGCTTCAGGTCGATCTTGTTCGGGTCGATAGGGCGGCTGGAGAAGTACAGCAACGCTGGTTTCCCGGCAGACACGAACTGGTTGATCTCCTTCACGGTGCCCGACTCAGCGACCCCGGTGCTGGTGCCGATCTTGGTCCAAAACATACCCACCAAGATGTCGCACCCACGGACGAGTTGGTCGTTGATTGCTTTCTGCGGCCTCACGCCCGACTGCGGCGTAGCATGTGTTTCCCACTTGACTGGCAGCAAGACTACCGACTCGGCGACAGCGTACTGGGCGTTCCAATCGTTGACAGCTTCCGTTGCGGCTTGCCGCTCTTCCGCTAGGTCGGACGGTGAGGCGATCAGTACAAGGTACGCTTCTGACTTAAATGACATATTGCTCAGTTACTCGCTTACTTCGTTCCTATTGAGTTTGCTGCGCCCAACATAATAATATACAACACTTTTTGCCTATCAATTTAGTCTACCGGAAATAAAATGTCAACATTCTTATATGACTGCCCCGCGAGATGATTTACCTATCTAACCGGGGGTTGGCCCTGCGGTTTTGTCTTTGGCTCTTTCGCCTATTTACATGGCAAATCCGGGCCTAAATTTTCTAATCCGTCAAATCCAAATTGAAAACCTAACTCGGTTCTCTCGGTGTCCTCTGTGGCTGAAAGAGGCGTCCTTTTGTGCCTTTTTGTGGCTAAAACAAAATGCCGTGTTAATCAGTGTTAATCTGTGTCTGACCGACCCCAAAACCGCCATTTCCGTCAAATTAAATTCGTCGCTCGTAGTTCCTGGTTCGTGCTTCCTTTTTCACTTCACGTTTCACGAGATACGAAACCGAGTCACAAGTCACAAGCGACGAGCCACTCACCATAGAATTCCCCATCTCTACCAATTTAACAAAATGTTAATTTGAAAAAAGTGCTAAAATTTTATCAATTTTTGCTAAAAAAGCGCGCATTTTTGTAAATTTCTGCTAACTTTTTGCGAATTTCTGCTCATTTTTGCACACTTTTTAACCCATTTTTTCTTGCCTATTTTATCCAAGTCCTACAACCTAACACCCCAGCCCCCAATTTTAGTCCAAAAACAACGATTTGCTCTGAAATCGCCCTCAAATTATGTACAAAAACCCAATTTTTTAAAAAATCCACCTCAAAAAATGCTGCAAAAATGATTGATTTGCTCGCGGCCTTACCCTGCTATGCGGCACTCTGGCGGAGGATGTAGAGTTAGAGATTTTGTCATGGTATAATCGGCATTTGTGACGCGGCGGTAGCAAGTGATCTGGCTATGGCGGATATAAACCAAGCAGATGAATGAAACGAAGTTACTCCTGAATGCGTACTATGAAACCCTATATGAACTGCTGGAAGCTAAAAAGGGCTTTCTGGCAACAAGAATAGAACAGTTGCTTGCCGAGGAGATCGCAAACCGCGGGTTTGAAAATTTCAACCAGGACAAGTTCACTGCCTACCAGGATGCCTGTTTAGCTTTTGTAGATGAACGGCTCGAAACCTACAATCCGATTGGATTTCAATATACCTTTGACCGTATCAGGGCGCGTGAGGTGGCTGAATTGGAGCTGCAGCTTAACTGGTACGATAGTCGGGCTGAATTTGAGACTTTAGTAGAAGCGGCACGCAGCAAGGCAGAAACGGGCTTAACCGAGCAAAGCCTGCAGGTCCTGGCAGATGAACTGATTAAGCAGGTCGGTGCGTTCCCGGATACAAGCATTATATCTGCTTACCAGGCTGAGCCTGCTCTGGGCAAGCTGCCGGACTACATAGTAGCACGAGCGATCGAAGAAATCATCAGGTGAACCCCGCCCTTGTATCAAAAGCGGGGCGAACAAACTTTTTTTCAATTCGGCCTTGCTATTTTTTTCTTTTTGGTTATTCTGTAACACAACGATCTTTAGGTTTTCTGAACGCAATAAAACGCCCTTTTGGGCAGAGTAAGGAGGTTGTTTATGAAACGTATTACACGTCGAGATTTTATGAAGAGTTCGTTGGCTGCCGGTGTCGGTCTGACGTTAGCCAGCCCATGTTCCCGTGTACGGGGAGCGAACAATGACATTCGTTTAGCTGTAGTAGGGATCAACGGCCGAGGCGAGTCACACATCAAGACATTCCATGAAATGTCCGGGGTTCGGGTAGTTGCCTTATGCGATGTGGACAGAAACGTACTAAATAGCGGAGCCAAGTGGTTCCAGGACCGCAACGCGAAGGTGGATACCTATGTCGATATTCGCGAGCTGCTGGACGACAAGAACATCGACGCGATATCCATTGCCACAACCAATCACTGGCATTCACTGATGACTGTTTGGGCCTGCCAGGCGGGCAAGGACGTTTACGTTGAAAAGCCTTGTAGCCATAATGTCTTTGAAGGCCGTAAGTGTGTTGAGGCCGCCCACAAGTACAAGCGGATAGTCCAGCACGGTACGCAGAGCCGCTCAAGCTCTAACTGGGCCAAGCAGATTGCGGCTGTCAAAAGCGGCAAGTACGGTAAGCTGCTGGTTTCCAAAGGCTACGCCTCCAAGTCTGGACAGGGGCGATGGAGCATCGGCTTTAAACCCATTGAAGAGCCGCCGGAGCATCTTGACTTTAATATCTGGCTTGGCCCGGCGCCCAAGCAGCCGTACCACGGCAACATAGTTCACTACAACTGGCACTGGTTCTGGGACTTCGGCAACGGAGAGATCGGCAACCAAGGCGTGCACCAGATGGACATCGCCCGCTGGGTCATCGGAGCAACTCTACCTAAGAGCGTAATCAGCATGGGAGGCCGCTGGGTTAACTCCACGCCAGATTATCCGCCCTTCACCGACCAGGCTCAGACTCCCAACTGCCAGTTGACCGTCATGGACTTTGGCCAGACGCTGCTTGTATTCGAGGTCGTCGGTTTGGTCGACAGGGTGGGTGTCGATGGCAAGAAGTATCCGAAGAAAGTTGATAACGAGTTCTACCTTGAGCAAGGCACAATCAAAGACGGCAAATTCTATCCGAACGGCAAGGGTGAGGGTGAGCCGCTGGTCGATGTCGATTATCAGGTATATCCCGGCGACCACTTCGCGAATTTCATTAATTGCGTCCGCAGCCGAAAGCCCGAGGAGCTGAATGCCGACATTCTCCAAGCGCATCTATCCAGCACGTGCTGCCACCTGGGCAACATCTCTTACCGCCTTGGCGAGCAGGTCGCCGGCACGACCAGGCCCGACGTACTCGAACGGCACGAGGAAATTGCCAAATCTTGGGAGACGATCACGCAAACCGTGAAAGGCACATTAGGCCTGGATTTATCCAAGAGCACCTACCAGCTCGGGCCGACGCTGAAGTTCGACTCTGAGGCGGAAAAGTTCGTGGATAACCCAGTGGCGGATATGTTGCTGACGCGGCCATACCGCGAGCCGTTCATCGTGCCGGAGCAAGTCTAAGCTCACTCAAGGACGAAAGGTGTGCTGGATACTCGACAGGAATTCAGAATCCAGAATCGAGAACAAGGAGATAGTTATGGAAGGTAAATCAATTGTGATGAAGTTTGCTGTTTGCTTGCTCGCAGTAGCACTGGGTTTAACCATCACGAGCTCCGCTGAAAACAGTTACACCGTACACGACGTAAATCGTCCGAACCCTTTGGTCATTACTGCCCCCAAGGGGTTTGGCCAGCCGCCATCCGATGCGATTATCCTGTTCGATGGCAAAGATACCTCACAATGGCAAAACGAAAAAGGCAGTGGCCCAGTGAAGTGGAAGATAAAGAACGGATATATGGAAGTTGTCAAGAAAGCCGGCGACATTCGTACCGACATTCGTACAGTAAAGGAGTTTGGTAATTGCCAGTTACACATCGAGTGGTGGGTGCCGCCGGGTTTAGACCCAAAGATAACCGACCAAAAGCGAAGCAACAGCGGCGTGTTCTTTATGGGCAGGTATGAAGTACAGGTGCTCGACTCGTACACTGCCGACAATTACAAGGATAATAAGACTTATGCAGATGGTCAGGCCGCCGCGATCTACGGCCAGTATCCACCACTGGTCAACGCGTGCCGAAGGTCCGGCCAGTGGCAGAGCTATGACATCAGTTTCCTACGTCCGCTATTTGATGACAAAGGGATGTGCGTTCGTCCAGCCCGCATCACGGTATTGCATAACGGCGTTGTCGTGCACAATAATGTCGAAATCAAGGGCACCACAGAGCATAAGAAAAAGGCACAATATAGTCCTCATGACAAAGGACCGATCAGATTGCAGGACCATGGTAATCCCATCCGCTTTCGCAATATATGGATTCGCGAACTGCCGGAACAACCGTATCTGATTGCCGATTAAACATTTGTGTTAGTCAGTAGAGTGACGTAGGTGGACAATTTCTACGTCCGTGCTGTATTTGACTGTAGAAGCTTTTTCGTCAACACTGAGGGGAAAATTTATACCAATTGCATTAAATTACTGCGCCTCATTTGTTTGGCACAAATGGGTGGCAGCCTCATCCCGAAGTCGTTCATCAGGATGGGGATGACTTGCTGCGTTATGCAAAGCGCAACATTTAATTGCAATTGATATTATTCATTTTTTTCACACATCAACCATAACCAACTCGTTAATGGAAAAACCTACCTTGAAAAATGTCTTTGAACATCTTTTC
>Ga0315296_10004323_pt1 | contig 11612 bp, 11 predicted proteins | sample YL17G14_18_MG_FD_203921 | JGI IMG/M metagenome (GOLD analysis project Ga0315296, IMG submission 203921) | Sediment microbial communities from Yellowstone Lake, YNP, Wyoming, USA - YL17G14_18 | ecosystem: Environmental > Aquatic > Freshwater > Lake > Sediment | place: USA: Wyoming | collected...
CACACCCATCTCGACTAGGTGCGCTAGTAACCTATCCAGCAGCGCGGTTGCAACTCCTCTCTTTCGATGATTGCGTTGAACTGCGATTGAGATGAGATGAGCGGTTCTGTCATTGATTGAACATACGCAATAGCCTACCAAGCGGTTCGCCTCGTTCGTTGCCACAAGGAAAGTCTCCGGATGGTATTGCAGAAGGCGCTGTAGTAGAAATCGTGGGTATGGGGACGGAAAGGAATCATCTTCGATAACGCAGATGGCGGACAAGTCGGACATTGACGCGGGTCGAACAAGCAGATCGGTCAAGGAAACGCAACTTTTCTGTTGCTCTGAGCTACTGTTCGAAGAAGGTTAAATATAGCGAAGGGCGTGTTGCCCACCTTCAAAATGGATTGAGGACTCAAAGAATGTCCGAGAAGAAGATAGTTCAGCGCTGGGGCATCGCGAACATCTATTCGTCATTCAACAATACCCTAGTCCATATTACCGATCTTAGCGGCGCTGAAACCATATCCCGCAGTGCAGGAGGCCAACATGTTAAGGCCGACCGGCTGCAGGGTTCACCTTATGCAGCTATGCAGGCCGCTGGCGCAGCTGCTCGTGTTGCTAAAGACAGGGGAATAAGCGCACTCCACATCAGAGTTCGAGCTCCAGGTGGTCACAAAGCGAGAACGCCCGGTCCTGGCGCTCAAGCGGCTATTCGTATGCTCGCCCGAGCTGGATTTAGAATCGGCAGAATCGAAGATGTCACACCGATTCCACACGACGGAACCCGACGACCTGGCGGCAGACGAGGACGACGAGTGTAGACTCGACCACTCTCAATTTCCTTGATTCCTTTGGCGTGAAGGAACTTGCTCTCCATCTCACCTTGGTATGTCGAGCGCTTCAGGCGAACGCTACTTGCGGAGGGTTTCAGGAATGTTGGCCTCTTTCAGATCTGGAAGAAAGGCCAGGTGTTCGGTTATGCACGCCGGCTTGGCACAAATCTAGAATGGCATGTTAGAGCCTTCGTGGATGGAACGCTGGAATCGGAAGTCGAACTGCCTCGAACAACTATCCATCATCTGCTCCACCGCCCATACCTTCATGATGACTTGTTAACGCAACTTCTCAGCCACCATCGTATTCCCTTTTCGCCGCAGCTCAACCAATTTTCCGGCCAGCTGCAAGCCCCAGCGCACTGATCGTTGGAATGGGGCTCTTACGTGACCCGACGCACGCCTCCAAGAAAGGGCGTCGTCCCATCTCCGTTGAGGAAACTCCTACGTGCGCACATGGAGTGGCGATTGGAGAACTGTCTGAACCTTCTGGCATCTGAGAACTTCAGCAGCCCAACAGTCCGCGAAATGCTCAGCACCGACCTCTCCAACCGATACACAGCTCCCGAAAAGTTCTACATGGGAACCAAGTACATCGACCAGATTCAAACAGAAACTGAAGAACTTGCGAAACAAGTCTTCGGCGCGAAATACGCGGACGTTAGACCTCTGTCAGGGCACTCTACGGACATGATCCTTCTAACTGCACTGACGAAGCCGGGCGACAAGATCATGGTCGTCGGCAGATCTTTTGGAGGGTACCCTGGCATCTCACAGGAAGGCTATCCGAAACTCTACGGACTGCAAGTTTGCGAATTTCCCTTCGACAGGAAACGCTTCAACATAGACATCGCGCAAGCTCCTCAGGCCATAGAGCGCGAACGTCCAAGACTCGTCATATTCGGCGCTAGTCTGATACTCTTTCCTCACCCAGTCCAGGCTCTGGGGGAGACTTGTCGAAGCGTCAATGCGAAGGTCGCCTTTGATGGATCTCATGTTCTAGGTTTGGTTGCAGGCAAGCAGTTTCAGGATCCTCTTAGAGAAGGAGCGAGCGTACTCATCGGCTCAACTCACAAGAGCTTCTTCGGACCCCAAGGCGGAATCATTCTCGCCGATGAGTATGAGGATCAGCTGCGAAGTGCCGTCCATCCAACCATAGTCGATAACGCACATTGGAACAGAATCGCAGCGCTCTACGTGGCACTCTTCGAGATGAAGAAGTTTGGCAGAAAATATGCAAGCCAAGTCGTCAGAAACAGCAAGGCTCTCGCAAAAGCCCTGGACGAGCATGGAGTCAACCTCATTGCGAAAGAACATGGGTTCACTCAATCTCACCAAACCATTGTCAACATAGCCTCAGAAGAGGAGGGGGTCCGTCTGGCTCGCAAACTCGAGGAAGCAAACATCATTGTCGATATCGGAATCCGAATTGGGACAAGCGAGGAAACCAGACGTGGTATGTGTGAGGCAGAAATGGGCGAAATAGCGGAGCTAATTGCTCGCGTTTGGATTGGGAAAGAGGAGCCCAAGAAAGTCAGGAAAGACGTCCGGCGCCTTAGGCAGGAATTCTCTTCAATTCGATTTTGCTAGCCCGCTTTGTAGCGAAGAATCGCAGCGATTCCACCGAATGAGTCCTTAAGCATCACGCCCTCATCTGTTTCCGTTGAAATGACCGCCACATTGGCGTTCTGTTTCTCGGCGAAATCGATCAACTCGTCGACTAGATCTTTGCTCTCCTCCACGAATAGGGCCGTTGCGTTACATTTCTTACAGGCCGTGGAAAGGAGATCCTGTTCGAATTTCACGAAACTGGCTTGGGGTATAAGATAATCCTCGACCGCCCCGCAGTTCTTGCACTTCGTGTAGATATGGAGCATGTTCAGCTTCTCAGAAACAATTAACAGATCCACGACGCCAGCGGTCAAGTATTTCCGAACTTGCGTTTCACCATAGACGCCGAGCCCCGTCTCGTGGCCGATCTCGTACAGGAACTTCTGAACAGTCCGCTTTTCCTCAAGATACCTGACGCCGCGCAGAACGTCCTGGCTCTTGTTGATGATTTCCTCGACGCCCTGCTGGCCGGTATAGGAGGTGTCAACGGTTGCGAGAATTTTCTCTTTGAGCATATAGTTGAGGTAGTCGCCCTCAACGAAATCGTGCTTCGTTGGTCCTGGTCCTCCGATTATGAGACCCTTCAAGGCCTGTTCCTTGTTGAGGAGGTCGTAGGCGTGTTTTCCGATCCTGTGGAAGTAATCGTTCATCGCTTGTTCTCTAATGCGCTCGAATCTCCTGGCCGATTGGCCTCCTGCTCGATGTTTGCCTGGGATACCCGAGCTGAACTCCTGTAGGACATCCATTCTCTGGCCTTTGACCATGGCGACAGCTGCCTCGCTTGAGTCGATCACGATTACCCCGTACGCGTCTCGCTCCCTAACCATCGCGAGCAACGGTTCTAGGACAAAACGTGCGTCGCAGCGATAGAGGTACACGTTGATAGGTTCGGGAGGCTCAAGCACGTTTGTCTCCATCCTCTCAGTGCCCGGCCCATCCCTGGGAATGGCTCCGCAGAATATCACTAGGCCGTTTTTTGGGGGCTGTTTGAAGAGTTTGAGTCGTTGGAGGGTTCTTTCGATTGCTTCTTGTACGTTCTTTCGAGTTGTCCGGGACTTTATGTTGGTGGCGGTTCCGTATTCATCCCGGAGGTTTCCCATGACCTCGTGGATCTTCCGGTCAGGTGGGACGTAGAGGCTTATGAGTTCAGTTCCCCGTCCTTCCTTCGAGGCGAGCGTTTCCAATGTCCGCTTAAGCTTGAAACGTGAAACTGAGTCCGGACTCGATTCGGGCATTGGAATTTCCTTGCCGCATGGTAGCCTTCCGGATTTTAAATAGGTTGGTTAGTCGAGTTTCGAGTGGGCCTAAGAAATCAAATAACACCCTGTAAACAGTATCAGGTAAGGCGCAATTCTTGAAAGCCGTGATCAAACTTGGTGGCTTCGCCTTCTCATTTGAAGAAAAGCATTCCCTCGTTGAAGAGTACGTTAAGCTCTTCAAAGAATTGCTCGGTCAATACCACTTTGTCGTGGTGACTGGTGGCGGTCCCATCGCTCGTTATTACATTAAGGCCGCCCGAGAAATGGGCGTGCCGGAATCCCTGTGCGACCATCTTGGCATTCTGGCAAGCAGACTAAATGCGCGCTTGCTTGTTGACGGGTTAGGGGAGTATGCCTTCCCTGAAGTCCCCACAACAATCGATGAATTGAAACACTATTTTGCTTCCGGCAAGATCGTGGCGATGGGTGGATTGACTCCCGGTCATTCGACCAACGCGGTTGCGGCTATTGCCGCAGAAACTATCCAGGCGGATCAGTTCATCAATGCGACCGACGTCGACGGAGTCTACACCGCCGATCCAAGCAAAGATCCAAACGCCAAGAAGCTCGACGAGGTCACGATTGACCGCCTCACCCAGATCTTATCAAAAGGTGATATTACGGCCGGCGCGTACGACCTCATGGACCCACTCGCCCTTCGAATAATTGCACGATCAAAGATACCAACAATCATAGTGAACGGACGAGCGCCGGACAATGTTCTCAAAGCTCTTCGCAACGAGTCGACCGGAACACGCGTCTTGCACGGTTAGGGGATTTACTCTGACCAAGTTAACGGACGTTTTCCAATCCAAAGCCCAAGTCAAACTTCTCGAATACCTCCTAGAACACGCCGGATCCCAAAAGGTCTTCAATCAAGCCACACTCGCCAACTTCCTAGGCATGTCACCTTCAACTATAGCCCGAATCGTTGAACCCCTCGTGAAAGAGAAAATCATCTTGTATGAGAGGTTCGATCAGGGCATGAAAATATTCGCCCTGAACGAAGGAGAAGAGAAAACTAGAATCCTAATTGACTTCTATACGCGATTCAGGGAGCTATAGGAACAAGCACTCCGTCGGTCACGGCGTTGTTGACTGGATGTTCTGCTCTCTATTCGCGATTGTGCGAAACTTGTCGGCAAGAGACTCGCATATGAGTGAGCACACTCGCCATTGGCGAAGGTTGTAGTTGATTCGAAGTTCCTCGAGTGCTTCTACGACTTTATCTTCTTCTTCCGGTGTCAACGCGCTTTTCCCGACTGAGCGGCAGCGCATAACTTTTCAGCCTATTAAGCGTTCCCCGAACTTCACAAGCCAAATTCGAAAAAACTATCGCGAGAAATTTCCCATCAATATCGTTTCCTGGATCAATACCAGTCTACTTTCGGACGCTGTTGTCTATCCATTCGAGATATGGTTTGTATCCGTTTTCAATTTTCAGGGTTACTATCTCGGGCAGTTGATAGCTGTGAAGGGCCAATATTCTTCCCTTCATCCTCGCGAATACCTCAGATCTCGTTTTGATGATGATCAAGCATTCGCGGTGATGCACGGTCTTTCCTTTCCATCTGTAATGGGAGGATATTGGGACGATGTTCACACAAGCGGCGAGTTTTCGTTTAATGAGGTCTTTAGCGATCCTATTGGCTTCCTTTGCGTTTGCGGTTGTGGAGAAAACTATGATTCGGGGCACGGCAAATCCCAGAAAGGTTTTAGTTGGACACCCTAATTTCACTGCCGAAGACTTGTAATGGAGCCAGTTCTTTCGTTCGCGGTCGTCTATCTGGTGATCTGGATCATCATCACTGTGGCCTGGTGGGCGTTCAAAGCGGAGAGGTACGGGGTTTCTGGTCTTCCACTGTACCTGATCTATAGGACGACGCGATTAAACAACTGGATTGGAGAAATTTCCGCAGCCTGGCCGAGGGCCTGGCGAACAATCTGGAACCTTGGCATCCTGACGGGCGTGGGCTCAATGGCGTTCATATTCTACACCCTCGCGAAGAATCTGCTCAATCTGTTCTTCAGGGCTGAACAGGCAGTTTCAGTTCAACCCATCGTACCCCTGCCCGGTTTGTTCGTGTCCTTCGAGACTTTTCCATACCTCGTCCTTGCACTTTCCATAGTCGTAGCGTCGCATGAGCTTTCTCACGGAATCGCGAGTCTCGCTGATCGTGTTCCCCTGAAATCCACTGGCGCATTCTTCGCCCATGTTCTGATGGGTGGATTTGTTGAACCAGACGAGGAGAAGCTAAGCCGGGCGAAGAACACAACTAAGCTGAGGGTATTCGCCGCAGGCTCATTCACGAACGTGGTCCTTGGAATTCTCTGCGTGTTTCTCCTCGCCAACTTTCCAGCTACCATAGCGCCCTTCTACGACGTTGTTGGGTCCGGGGTCCAAATCGGAAGTATTCCTGACAATCTCCCCGCACATTCATCAGGCCTTAGAGCGGGCGACATAGTGACCAGTATCAATGGCACGAGAATTTCTGGGTTAGCAGATCTCAGGCACTACATGTCCGGGGTAAGTCCAGGACAGGAAGTTGTGATAGGAACTCAAAGGGGCAGTTTCCCTGTCAAGACCGGGACAGATCAGAACAATTCCACCCGCGCGATTATCGGCATCAGCGATCTCACTGAGGATATCCAGTACAATCCGAAGTTGCCGTTCCTGTCGAGCGACTTTCCGAACATCCTTCTTCACGCCGAATTCTGGCTTTCAATTGTGCTCGTCAGTGTGGCCCTGATCAACATGCTTCCCATGTATCCTTTTGACGGGGACAAGTTTCTAGAAACGGTTCTGAACGTTTTCGGCATCCGAAAGACAAAGCAGATTAGGACTGTGGCAAATGCAGCCGCCTACTCGCTTCTTATCTTGAATATTGGCTTGTCTTTGCTCAGGTTTGGCTTCCTGAGGTACTAGCAGGTTGGAGAAGGCACAGTGCCGCTATTGCTCGGCAGACGCGATTTACACTCGAGAGTATGAAGGCGTCTCATTCTGCTCGAAATGCTTTCGAAAGGCAGTAGAGGAACGAGTTCGCAGAACCGTCACAGAGAATGACATGCTGAAGTTCGACGATCACATTGCGGTAGCCGTGTCCGGAGGCAAGGACAGCTTAACCCTGCTCAACCTCCTGGTCAAGTTGGAGCAGCGCTTTCCGCGAAGCAAGCTAACGGCTGTGAGCGTCGATGAGGGGATCGAGGGCTACCGTGATGAAGCTCTTGATATCGCTCGGAAGGCTTGCGAAAAGCTGGGCATAGAGCAGTTTGTGGTATCATACCGTGATCTTTTCGGGATAACCACTGATGAGATTGCCGGGATGCATCTAGCTCAAACTCCCTGCTCACATTGTGGGGTCTTCCGTCGGAAGGCCATCAATAGAGCTGCGCAAATGGTGGGCGCAACTAAAATTGCTACGGCGCACAATCTGGACGATGAGGTTCAGACAGTTCTCTTGAACATGTTTCACGGCGACCCGTGGAGAATCGTGCGTTCAGGGCCGGTTCTTCATGACCCTCGCGGCAAGTTCCTGACGCGTATCAAACCTGTGTGCGACATACCCGAGAAAGAGGTCGTTCTCTACGCTTACTTGAATGGGTTCGATTTTCAGAGCATCGCATGCCCGCACGGTAACGAAGCCTTGAGGAATGATATTCGAAACTTCCTAAACCAATTGGATCAGAAGCATCCTGGCTCCAAGTTCACACTCCAAAGAACAGCTGAAAGACTTAGAGAACTCTTGAGCCGAACCGCGCCAGTTGCAGAACTAAATGAATGCGTCAAATGCGGAGACCCTACACCGCATCAACTTTGCGAAGCTTGCATGATGCTCGACGCAATTGCAGCTTGACCCTGCCAAGTCGCACTGCCGTGTTTATATGACAACTTAACGTGAGACTGAATTGGCGATGGCAGGAGGATCGGGGAGCCAGCCGTTCCCTGTGACCCGAAATCGGCTACACGCGGGGACCCGTTAACCCGAGGGAGAGGTAGCTCCGGACCACGGTAGGCCTTCAGGGTCAACGATGAGACTCTGCCCTATCGGGCCAGCGTAGGAGAGGGCCCTTCTGAAGGGAAGGATTCATCTCTTCATCGTCGAAACCGATGAGGCTCGGAAGAGAGCAGTCGTAAGGCGAGCGCCAAGGCGCTGATGGGATAACAGGGTTTAGAAGATTCTGGAGAAACCGCTGTGGCGAGGGATACCAATTCAACGGGGATGCTGCCATCGCCATTCTTGTTTTCGAAAGTCCAGGAACTCAGACTGTTCCTCTAAGTTACGTTTCTTGGACTCCTTTCAACTGGTCAGGTAGATGTTGCCGGACGCTTGATCGTGTCGAATTGGAATCCTCTGCAATGGCACCGGGGCGGGGCCAGCGATGACTTGCGCATTATTGTACGGGTCGAAGACTGCGCCGTGGCATGGGCATGCGATGTCCTGTGCGGCCGAGTTGAATTGAACAGTACAACCCGCATGTGTGCAAATCGCGCTGTAAGCAGCAAATTGACCGTTCTGTAAGTGAATTAGAAGAATAGGCCCGAGAGACGGGTCATTAAGAGCTAGGGACCGGCCGACTGGGATGCTCGACGCGTTTGCCAGGATTTGCCCCCCGGTCTGGGGGTTAGGATTTGTAACGTATGTTGGAACTTGGGCTTGAGGAGAGAAATACGCTACCTTCAACCAGAGCAGAAACGGGACAGATATGGCAACAAGACCGAGCATGTTACGGAGGAAGTCTCTGCGCTCTCTTTGGACTCTGATGCGTTCGTCGCTCCTCACCGCGTCTGCCCTAAATGATGCGCGCGAGAGCAGGACTCGAAGTTTCGGCTTTGAGGTGTAAATGGACGCAACCACATCTTGTGGCACCTTCATCCCGTACTTCTCGCTTAGCCTCTTTGCGAATTCCACTGAATCCTCTTGAGCCGCCAAATCCGTCAACTCCCGGATGGCTGGGCTTGTTCCCAAGTATCTCGGCTCACTAATCCTTGGAGACCTGCAAGGATTCTTCGTGTGTCGCTCCGGTCCACGCCCAGGCTGATCACGAAGGCTCGCACAAATTCGAGTATGGTTTGTGTTTCCTCATGTGAGACGAACTGTTGTTTTATTCGTTCGAAGGCCCTGTTTACCTCGCTTACTTGTCTCGGATACAGATTCGCCCTTTCGGGAAGCGAGACCTTCGTTTCAGACTCGGAGGCTTCGGGCTTCGGCGCTGGCTCCGCTACGGCTATTGGCTGTATAGGTGCGGGGAGCAACCAACTCATCCGTGAGAACCGTCTCGCGATCCTTGAATCTATAGTGAGGCGTGGCTCAGGGCCTGTTAACAAAAGTGTCAACCAACACATTACAAAGACGATGTCTGACCCAAAATAGAATGGAAACGCGTTCCACGTTGCGGAAAGAAAGAATGTGAAATTGAGCAACAGCCCCGCTAGCACCGCTACCCTGAATAGAAGGCCAAGGAGGACGGCGGCTCCGATGAGCGACTCTCCTACCGCAACCACATAACCGAATGCAACTGCGTTAGGTGCTACCACGCCCAACAGAAAATCGTGAATGGGCGACCCTACTGCGTACTGCGAGATCAGATGTCCGATGTAGCCCGGTTTCGATGGGTCGAAGTAGGACTGGTCCGTAAGGTGCTGGATTCCAGCATAGAGGAAGGTTGCGCCCATGAAGATGCGCAACGGCAATAGCAAATCAGCTGGCAACAGCTGCTGATCGTTACTTCTAGCCTGTGCTACTGATTTCGAACCCGCTCACCTGAACTTAGGCCCACTCGACCAACGCGCGGTAATAAATCCACTTTCGGGAGTCGAGCCATCCGCGACGTCAATTGAGTATGTCGAGTGACTTTCCGATTGAAGTTCCCCGCTGAGCGGAAGTTAACGCTTAATACGGTGAACTCTGGTAGGCTAGCGAAAATCCGCAAGAGAAAAGGTCTGCTATAATGAGTCGGAAACCTCCAGAGATCAAGGTCTTTCAGAAGTGGGAGACTGAGCAGATTGAGATCGCAGACCCTGGTCTCGAGAAATATCTCTCAGTGAAGCCGACTCTCTTTCCTCATAGCGGGGGTAGGCATGAGCATAAGAGATTCCGCAAATCCACTCTGAATATTGTTGAACGTCTTGTAAACAACATGATGCGACCTGGAAGGGTGGGCGGCAAGAAAGCGAAGGCCATCGGGATTGTTAGGAACGCGCTCGAAATCATCGAATTGAAAACCGGAAAGAACCCGGTTGAAGTTTTGGCGAAGGCTGTTGAGAATACTGCACCCGCCGAAGACGTCACACGCATTGCATACGGTGGAATCGTCTACCCGATCTCGATAGACATATCACCACTAAGACGAATCGATATTGCCCTTCGTTTCATGACTGATGGTGCGCGCAAGGGCGCCTACAGCAATCCGAAGACGATTGATGAGTGTCTCGCAGAGGAAATCACCTACGCTGCCCAGCGAGACAATCGAAGTTTCGCGGTTCGTAAACGCGACGAGATGGAACGCGTGGCGCTGGCTTCTCGATAAGCATCCTGTGAAAAGCTATCCGCGATTTTTCAAATCGAGGATTTGCAATCCGAGTTTTCGGACTTCGTTTCGAAAACTTGTTCTAACCCTTAAATACTGGGTACCTGTCTTGACTATCGAACTGTAAAACCATCATCGGAAAGATGATTCATGTCATCGGCTAGGAAACCACACCTGAACCTGATCATCATCGGCCACGTCGACCACGGTAAGAGCACTATGACAGGACACTTGCTCTTCGATACCGGTAACGTGGACGAGAAGACTATTGCAAAATATGCTGAGGAATCGAATAAGCTTGGGGCAGGCGAGACCTTCAAGTTCGCATGGGTCCTCGACACGTTGAAGGAAGAGCGAGAAAGAGGAGTCACCATCGACCTCAGGTTCGAAAAGTTTGAGACCGACAAGCTCTTCTTCACAATCATCGACGCCCCCGGACACCGTGACTTCATCAAGAACATGATCACGGGGACAAGTCAGGCTGATGCCGCAATCCTGGTTGTATCTGGTAAGAAAGGAGAATTCGAGGTCGGCGTAGGACCAGGCGGCCAAACCCGCGAACACGCATACCTAGCTAGGACTCTAGGTGTTGCCCAGCTTGCGGTTGCAATCAACAAGATGGATGATGCTACAGTCAACTACGCTGAGGAACGATACAAGGAATGCAGAAAGGAAATGGAGTCACTGCTGAAGGTCGTCGGTTACGACGTGAGCAAGCTCCAGTTCGTACCGGTCTCGGGCTGGATAGGAGACAATCTAATCAAACCCTCACCCAAGATGCCCTGGTACAAGGGTCCAACCCTACTTGACACATTGAACGGTTTCCAGGAACCACCCAAACCAACCGACAAACCCCTACGCATCCCAGTTCAGGACGTTTACTCGATCACCGGAATTGGCACAGTACCAGTTGGCAGAGTTGAAACTGGAACTTTGAAGGTTGGCGATAACATCGTCTTCATGCCAGCCAACGCCAGAGGCGAGTGTAAGGACATTGAGACGCACCATACAAAGATCCCGGAAGCTATTCCTGGAGACAACATTGGCTTCAATGTTCGAGGAATCGGCAAGACAGATATACACCGAGGCGACGTCGCAGGTCACGCTGACAAGCCACCGACGGTTGCGAACGAGTTCATCGGCCAGATCATCGTAGTCTTCCACCCAACTGCAATCGCTGCGGGCTACACGCCAGTAATGCATGCGCATACAGCTACCACCTCCGCAACAATCACAGAGCTGATGCAGAAGATTGATGCACGCTCTGGTCAGGTAACGCAAGAGAAGCCCGACTTCCTCAAGACAGGCGACGCAGCTCTGGTTAAGATAAGACCACTGCGCCCATTGGCCATTGAGGCCTACTCAGATATTCCACAGCTCGGACGCTTCGCGATTC
>Ga0315296_10004324_pt1 | contig 11612 bp, 8 predicted proteins | sample YL17G14_18_MG_FD_203921 | JGI IMG/M metagenome (GOLD analysis project Ga0315296, IMG submission 203921) | Sediment microbial communities from Yellowstone Lake, YNP, Wyoming, USA - YL17G14_18 | ecosystem: Environmental > Aquatic > Freshwater > Lake > Sediment | place: USA: Wyoming | collected...
ACTCGTGCTTCGCAGCGAAGCGCCGCTTCGCAGAGTAGCATCCGTGAGAATCTGCGGCAAGACCAGGAGCCCCGATGAAGTTCGCGGTCTGCAACGAGTTATTTGAGAACTGGTCGTGGGAGCGCATCTGCGAGTTCGTCGCAGCCGTGGGCTATGATGGCATCGAGGTCGCGCCCTTCACTCTCGCCGAATCGGTCACCGAGGTGCCGGCCGACCGGCGCGCGGAGCTGCGGCAGCCGGCGCAGCAGGCGGGCCTCGAGATCGTGGGCTTGCACTGGCTGCTGGTCTCGCCCAAAGGGCTCTACATCAACGGCCCCGACGCCGCGGTGCGCGCGCGCACCGCGCAGTACCTGGCGCACCTGGTTGATTTCTGCGCCGATCTTGGCGGCAGGATAATGGTGCTGGGCTCGCCGAAGCAGCGCAATGTGGCCGAAGGGGTGACCTATGAGCAGGCGTGGGAGCTGGCCAAGGAGGCCTTGCGGCCGGCGCTGGAGCGGGCGGCGGCCCGCGGCGTGACCATGTGCCCGGAAGCCCTGTCGCCGGCGGAGACGAACTTTCTGAACACCGCGGCGCAGGTGCGGCAGTTTGTCCAGGAGGTGGGGCATCCGAGCCTCAAGATGATGCTGGATGTGAAAGCGATGAGCTCGGAGGGACGGCCGATTCCCGACATCATCCGGGAAAACGGCGACCTGCTGGCGCACCTCCACGCCAACGACGCTAACATGCGCGGGCCGGGGTTCGGCGACACCGATTTCGGTTCCATTGCGCAAGCGCTGCGCGATGTCGGCTATGATGGATTCGTGTCGGTTGAGGTCTTCGACTTCAAGCCCGACCCGCAGACGATCGCGACGCAGAGCCTGGCGCACCTGAAGCGGACCTTTGGCGAGTAAACGCGCCCGCAGACCGATGGATTGCAGAGGCTGCGCTGCGGCGCGCGCCGCAAACGGAGGATAGAGCGGATGAAGGAAACGAAGATCAGGGTCAGCGCGGGACCGCATCACCGTCATCAGTGCCCGATGATCGCGCGCCTCCCGTGGACCGCCGAAAGCCCGCCGCCGGTGTTCGGCATCGTTGATCTGACGGCGAACCACGCCGCCCACGCCCAGCTTGTGCCCTGGCTCGCCGGTGAGGGCGAGATGTGCTTCGCGTGGATGCTCGAGGACCTGGCGCCCAGTCACGTGCGGGAATTCCTGCTCACGCCGCAGCCGCCCGGCCCACACGCAGGGGTGGAACTCATCGAGGCCGGCGCCGGCCGTATCGAGGTCAACGTTGACGGCGAGCTTTTCACCGCGTATAACTTCGGCGCGGACCTTGCCCGCCCCAATCTCCATCCGGTGCGCGGCCCGGGCGGCCGGCACATGACTCGCGATTATCCCATGGCCCAAGGGCCGGAGGGCGAATCGCGGGATCACGTCCACCACCGCTCGCTGTGGGTTGCCCACGGCGATGTCAACGGCGCCGATAACTGGAGCGAGGGGGAGGGCCACGCCCGCACCGTGCATCAAAGTTTCTCCCGCCGCGATGCGGGGCCGGTGATGGGGATGCTGGAGGCGCGTTCCGAGTGGGTCAGCGCCGCCGGCGAGCGGTTGCTTGATGAGCGCCGCGCGATGACTTTCTACCATCTGCCGCCCGCGTGGCGCTGCTTCGACTTCGAGGTCGAGCTGCGCCCGGCGCAGGGCGAGGTTCGCTTTGGCGATACCAAGGAGGGCGGCATCTGCGCGGTGCGGGTCGCCAGCTCCATGGACGCCTCCGGCGAGGGGCGCATCGAAAACTCCTACGGCGGGATTGACGAAGCCGAGACCTGGGGCAAGCGGGCGCAGTGGTGCGACTACTCGGGCCCGGTGCGGGGCGAGATCGTGGGCGTCGCGATCTTCGATCACCCCGACAGCTTCCGCCATCCGACCTACTGGCATGTCCGTGATTACGGGCTGATGACCGCCAACCCGTTTGGGCTCTCACACTTTTACGGTGATCCCTCGCGCGACGGCAGCCATGTGCTGAAGCCGGGTGAGAGGATGCTGTTCCGCTACCGCGTCTACCTGCATTTGGGCGATGCCCCGGCCGGCGCGGTCGCCGAGAAGTATCATGATTTCATCAATCCGCCGCGCGTGGAGCTGGCCTAGCGCGCCTGGAAGTGACGGTAAGCCTTGAGGCCCGAAGTCACAGGGGAAAACGCGCCGCCGGATGCTGCACCGAAGGAGCCGGCATTCAAGGTCGTGGGAAGCAGGCTCCCGCGCGCCCACATCTACGCCGGTCTGTTTCTGGTGACCCTCGCAACCCTGATGCTGGAGGTCCTACTCACTCGCATCTTCAGCGTCATCCTGTGGTATCATTTCGCGTTTGTCGCGGTGTCGGTGGCGCTGTTCGGGATGACGCTGGGGGCGGTGATCGTGCACCTCACGCCGCGCTACTTCTCGGGGCCCGCGCTCGCGGCGCGGCTGGCGGGAGCGTCGTTGCTGTTCGGTCTGACTACGGCCGCGGCGCTGGCGGCAGCTCTCACTCTTGAATTCAAAGCGCCCGCGCTGCGCAGCGAGCTTGCCCCCCTGGCGCCGCTCTACCTGCTCGTCGCCGTGCCCTTCACCTTCAGCGGAATCGTGGTCAGCGTCGCCCTCACCCGGTTTCCGCAGCGCGTCAACCGCCTCTACGCGGCCGATCTCATCGGCGCCGCCCTCGGCTGCACCGCAGTCATCGGGTTGTTGAATGTGCTCGATGCCCCCAGCGCCGTCATCGCGGTCGGGGCGGTCGCGGCGCTCGGCGCAGTGTTTTTCTCCTTGGGGGCGCGTGCGAGTTCGATGCGCGCCGCCGCGGCCCTCCTGACCGTGGCGCTGATTGCCTTTGCCCTCTTCAACGCAAGCAGCAAGGCCCTGCACGTGCGCTGGGTCAAGGGGGCGCCCGCCCCTAAGGTTCTTTACGAGCGATGGAACGCTTTTTCACGGATCGCGGTCTCGGACTACGCGGACACACCGGTCGGGTGGTACGGGGCGAACGTTGACCGCTCCTACGCGGTCAAGCAGCTCTGGCTGGACATAGATGCCAATGCGGCGAGCGTGCTGACCCGGTTCACGGGTGACCTGAAGCCGCTGGGCTATCTGCCCTACGAAATCGCGGCGGCGCCTTACTGGCTGCGCCCGAACGCCGACGTGCTCGTCATCGGCGCCGGCGGCGGACGCGACATCCTCACCGCGCTGACCATGCATCAGAAATCGGTGACCGGGGTCGAGATCAACGGCGACATCGTAAGAGCAGTCAACGATCGCTTTGGCGGCTTCACCGGGCATCTCGATCGCATCCCCAACGTGCGCATCATCACCGACGAGGCCCGCAGTTGGATTGATCGCAGCGACCAGAAATTTGACATCATCCAGTGCTCGCTGATTGATACCTGGGCGGCGACCGCCGCCGGCGCCTTCGTGCTGTCAGAGAACTCCCTCTACACGCAGCAGGCGTGGGTCTCGATCCTCAAGCACCTGACCCCGCGCGGCGTCTTCAGCGTCACCCGCTGGTACTTCTATCGCGCGCCCGGGGAGATCATGCGCTGCCTGAGCCTGGCGCGCGCCAGCCTGGAGCAGCTCGGGGTGCGCGACGCGCGCCGCCATCTCGCCGTCGTGCGCTGCATGCGCGACGCGGAGGGCAACTTCGTGCGCGACGGCGTGGGCACGGTGCTGGTGTCGCGCTCACCCCTGAGCGGCGACGACGTGCGGCGGCTGGACGCATATGCTCGGCGGGTCGGCTTCGATCTGGTGCTCTCGCCTGCGGTCTGCGGGTTTCCCCTCTTTGAACAGTTGCTGTCGGCGCCCGCCTTGAGCGACTTCACCGCCTCGTTCTACCTCGATATCTCGCCGCCCACTGATGACCGGCCCTTCTTCTTCCACATGCTGCGGCTGCGCGATTGGGCAGCGCCCCGGCCGCTGATGGAGCAGGGCAAGGTTGCCATGCACCTGCAAGCTATCTCGGTCCTCGGCCGCCTGCTGCTGACGACCGTCATCCTCGCCCTGCTGTTTCTCATCGTGCCCCTGGCGCTGAGCTACCGGCGCGAGCGCTATCCCCTGCGCTCGTTGGCGCCGGGGCTGCTTTTCTTCGCCGCCATCGGGCTCGGGTTCATGCTCGTCGAGATCTCGCAGATGCAGCGGCTCATCATCTTCCTCGGGCACCCTGTCTATGGTCTCTCGGTGGTGCTCTTCGGGCTGCTGGGCGCCAGCGGCGTGGGGAGCCTGGTCGCGGGAGGCATTGCGCTTGAGAATCCTCGCCCATGGCGGCGCATTGCTGTGGTGATGGCCGCGCTGCTGGCCGTGCTCGTATTGTTCGGCTTCGTCACGCCGACCCTGACCGCGGCGGCCCGCTCGTGGCCCACGGCGCAGCGGGTGCTGCTGGCGACGGGGCTGCTGGTGCCGATCGCCTTTCTCATGGGCGCGCCGTTCCCGCTGGGCATGAAGCTTGCCAGCCGCAGCGCGCGCGCGCCTACCGCATGGTACTGGGGCATCAATGGCGCGACCTCGGTGGTCGCCTCCGTGGCCGCCATGGCCCTGGCCTTGACCGTGGGCATATCGGCGACATTTTTCGTCGGCGTGGCGTGCTATGCCGCAGCCGCCGTGTTCCTGATCCTGCTGAGCCGCCAATCATAGATTGGCCGCACCATATGAGATTGGAGAGAACTAATGAACCTTAAGCGCCTGACCCAAGTGTGTGACAAGATTCGCGCGGATTTCGATGGCAAGGATGCGGCGCGGGAGAAGGCGCTGGCGCTCTCGCGCGAGGTCATCCGCAACAGCGCCAACGCCATCCGCAGCGTCCACCGCAGCGAGTTCGCGGAGGCGCGCAAGCTCATCGCCGCCACCGCGCGCATGCTCGCCCAGGTCAGCAAGGCGCTCAAGGGCCACCCCGATATCTACTACGCGGGCTTTGTGCAGGATGCCCAGAAGGAATACGCCGAGGCCTGCATCACCCTCGCCCTGGTGCACCGCGAGCAGATCCCCGACCCCGATGAGCTCAAGGTGGACTACCCCGCATACCTCAACGGCCTCGCCGAGGCGGTGGGTGAGCTGCGCCGCCACGTGCTCGACGAGATGCGCCGCGCCGAGCCGACGTGGGGGGAAGAGCTGCTGACGGCGATGGACGACATCTACTACCTGCTGGTCTCGTTCGATTACCCCGCCGCCATCTCCGGCAACCTCAAGCGGGTGACCGATGTCACCCGCTCCATCATCGAGAAGACGCGCGGCGACCTCACCAACGCCCTGCGCCAGGAGCGCCTGGAGGGCGCCATGCGCCGGCTGGAAAAGCGCGTCGGGCGCGAGGAAGAGCAGTAGCGGGTCGAGACGACCAGCGGCCACCATCCGTGCTGCCCGCGGGACTGAGCAAGAGGATTCTCGGGTGACCTCGGATAACGTTGTGCCAGGAGTGCGGAATGACCCCGGAGTCGGGAGGTGGGTTGCCCATGGCGGCTGCAAGTTCCCGAGAAGGCGTGGCTGACGAAGCTCAGATCCTCTGCTTCCTTTGCTATCGCGAGACTGCAAAACGGGACGGCTACCGCGGCGGTGCGCTGGTCACGGATGCCAGCGGCAAACCGCTCGAGTTCAGGGCGACATCGCCGGTCAGACCCAATCCTGTGCAGCGCACTCTTTACGGGAAGACCCTGGTTCCGCACATTGCCCAGGAACTCTTCGCCGTGGCCCTGATTGAGGCTCTGCGCACCAAGCCCAAGGTGATCCTCGTCCGCGACGAGACGCTGCTGAACGTGCGGCCACGAGTTCAGTACCCGATCCTGCACGTCCGTCGTCAGGGAGAAGCCTTGCAAGCGCCGACGCATGTAGAGCGGCAGTCCGAGGCCGCAGAAGTTGTGCAGAGTCCTTCAAGTCAGTTCCAACCCGTGGTCATCACTCCCCACTGGCAGTATTCGCAAGAGGCTGCGGAGGTCCGAGCTCTACTCCAGCCCGTTCTCGCTCAGATGGACCTCGTTGAGCCCTTTGAGCGAGTTGACCGGGCGATTGAGGAACTGGAAAGACAGGAGGGTGCATCGGATGGCGCAGCCGTCACTTGAGCCACAACCTGAGCGCGCCGTCTCTTGCAGGCGAAAGGGTGCAAGTAACCAGGCACGATAAGGAGTCTTTCCGCTTAAGGCTGGCCACTCGCCTGGCACCATTGGGAGCACCAAGCCCGGGAGAAGTCTCTCTGGGACTTCCCACTACGGTGACCGAAGACTTAGGCAGGCTCGACCGAACCTTTCTTCCGGTGTCCGTGTCCGCTGAATGGCAAGTGCCGCCTTTCCCCGACCCCGCCCTATCTGACGGAGGCTTCTATTTCCGGAGGCGGCCGCAGTTCACGGCCTATCTCGAGACGTTCTGCTTCGATGAATGCGACGTCTCGCCGGATTACTCGACTCTGGTATGCCGCCCCTCCGAGAACCTATTCCGGCCCCTGCTCCGGGAATGCGACGTCTCGCCGGATTACTCGACTCTGGTATGCCGCCCCTCCGAGAACCTATTCCGGCCCCTGCTGCGCCCTGGTGTGGACGGGAGGGTCTATCACACACAACCACAGGGCCCCTTGCCCGGCTTTGACGGGAAACCTTCCGTTCCGAGGACCCAGGGTTCGGGCGTCGCTTCGGCAGCGCGCCCGCGCCGGGCGCCCGCTGTACCCCGCCCTGACATCTGGGAACTTATCTTCCCGCTCTTGGAGCCGCCCCTCGATTTCCACTTTCCCCAGACGCTTGACCTACCGCACGAACTTTATCCATACCAGCCCGAAGGCGTGAACTTCCTCGCAACGCACGAGTCAGCTTTACTGGGCGACGAGATGGGCCTTGGAAAGACCGTCCAGACGGTCGTCGCGATGCGCCTTCTATTTCAGGCAGGGAGAATCCGCTCCGCGCTCATCGTCTGCCCGAAAAGCGTTGTTCCTGTGTGGGATGAGCACTTGCGCGATTGGGCTCCCTGCCTTTCCGTCTGCCTGGTACGAGGTGATAAGGACGCCCGCGAGGCCAGGTGGCTCAGGCTGAACCGCTATCATGTTCGGGTTGCCACCTATGATGTCATGCGCCAGGATATTGATTTCATAGAATCAAGCCCGGAGGCCATCCACTACGACGTCGTTGTTCTCGACGAGTGCCAGAAGATTAAGAACCCGGAGACGGGCTACTCCCGCGCCACGAAACGCCTGCGCTGCTCCTGGCGCTGGGGACTCTCCGGGACCCCCATCGAGAACGAGTTGGGCGACCTCATCTCTATATTCGAGTTCGTGAAGCCCCGGCTCTTTCCGCCGCTGCGCTCGCCTCAGGCCGGATACGTCACGCCGAGAATAGCAAGCCAGACCATTGAGCCCTATTTCCTGCGCCGCCGGAAGGACGATGTTCTTGGCGATCTTCCGCCCATGACCTTGCAGGAGATCTGGATACCGCTTGAGGGCAGCCAGCGCGCCGCCTACGAGCGCGCAGAGGAGGAGGGTGTAGTTCACATAAGGGAACTTGGCGAAGACGCGACGGTCACCCACGTTCTCGCTCTGCTCACACGGCTCAAGCAGATCTGCAATGTGGATCCAGAAAGCCAGGAGAGCGCCAAACTCGAGTGGCTTGAGGAGAACCTTGAGCAAATGATTCTGCACGGCGACAAGGCCGTCATTTTCTCGCAGTACCGCGAGGAATCCGGAGTCAAGTTTCTTTCGGGGAAACTCCAGGCCCACAGGCCGCTAGAATTCACAGGGGAGACGTCCGACAGCGAGCGACGAGAAAGGCTCCGTGCTTTTGCCGAAGATCCGGAGCGGCCCCTGCTACTCCTGACACTGCGGACGGGCGGCCTCGGGATCAATCTGACAGCCGCAAACTATGCCGTCCTCTTCGATCACTGGTGGAATCCTGCTACTGGACACCAGGCAGGGGCACGGATTCACCGTCCCGGGCAGACCAAGCCCGTTTGGGTCTATCAACTTTGGGTCGCCGAGACCGTTGAAGACAGAATCTACGACATCCTCGCGCGCAAGCAAAAAGTATTCGACGAGGTAATAGACAGTTTGAGCGCAGACGGAACAAAGTTTCTTTCCGAAGAAGAACTCTTCGGCCTATTCGGGCTCACTCCCCCGAGGAAGAAGCCCGCGGAGGCCGCGCCCCACGACTGGAGCGGGATGAGCCCAATCCAATTCGAGGAGAAAGTCGCCGAAGTCTGGCAGCGGATGGGTTACGGTGCGCGGCTAACCCCGCTCAGCCGAGACCAGGGGATCGACATCATCGCAACCCGCCAGACGCCTGGCGGTCTGGAGAAGATCGCCATTCAGTGCAAGCACCAAGCGCAGGTCGGGGTCGAAGTCGCACGAGCTCTGCTTGGAGCAGTCGAGGCAGACCGCTCGTTTACAAAAGGCGTCGTTGTCACGAGTGGCCGGTTCAGCGAGGACTGCCGGCGCTTTGCGGACCCGATCGGTCGCGTAGAACTGATTGACGGAGTCCGTCTGCGTCGCTTACTGCGCGAGTTGGAGACGCCGATATAGTTCGCGCACCGACGTGACCTCAGCTGTCGCACTCGTTGCGAAGCTCTGCGCCCGCGCGCGGCGCGCCGCTGAGCGGCTGGGCGCCGTGGGAGAATAGGCCATCCACGACCCTTACCATCACCATCACGCACAGGCGCCGCAGGGAACCGCCTACCGCTTCGGCCGGCGCGAGCGGCGGCGAACCAACCGGCGAGCGCCCTGCTGCACCGCGGGCCTGTGGGAGACCAGCGATCAATAGCGCCCATCCTCAACCGCCCGAGCCCTTGCCCGGCGCCTCAGTGCGCAGCCTGCGCGAGCGGCGGCGAACTAGCCTGCGCGCGCTCGCGGCGGCGGCCGCGATCTGGCTGCTGCTTTTCATTGCGGCGATCGCGTTCTACCGATTCAAGGAGCACTACCCCCTTGTTGATGCCATCTTCATGACCGTGATCACCGTCTCCACCGTTGGCTACGGCGAGCCCAAGCCGCTGAGCCCGGCGGGAGAAGTGTTTACAAGCCTTCTCATCATCGGCGGCATCGCTACCGCGACCCTTGCCGCGTGGCACGCCGCCGAGTTAGTGGTCGGGCAGGAGCTCTGGGATTTCTGGGGCAGGCGGAAAAGAATGAAAGCCATCGAACAGCTTCGCGATCATCACATCATCTGCGGCTATGGGCGCATGGGGCAGGAGATCGTCAAGCAGCTTATGGGCCACGGCGCGGAGCTGGTGGTGATCGAGCGGGATCCGCAGCTTGTGAGCGAGCTCAACGAGGCCGGGACCCTCTTCGTCGCCGGCAACGCCACTGATGACGACGTGCTTCTCGCCGCCGGCATCGAGCGGGCCAAGAGCTTGGTCGCCGTGACCTCGACCGATGAGGACAACCTGTTCCTCACGGTGAGCGCGCGGGTGCTCAACCCCGAGCTCTACATCGTGGCGCGCTGCGCGGATCCGGGGGCGCATGACAAGTTCGTGCGCGCGGGCGCGAGCCGGGTGGTCTCGCCTTATGTCACCGGGGGCCGGCAGATGGCGGCGGCGCTGGTGCGGCCGGTGCTGGTTGATTTTCTCGATCTACTGCTGCGGGTCGAGGAGCGGGACCTCGATATCGCCGAGCTGGCGGTTGCTCCACAGGCGCCGTTTGCTGGTCTTACCCTCGCGCAAGCGGCGATTCGGGAGCAGTGCGGCGCGGGGATCATCGCGGTGCGCGGGCCTGATGGGCGGTTTCACACCAATCCGCCGCCGGATTACGTGCTGCGGCCGGGCGATGTGCTGATCGCGCTAGGGCCGCCGGAGCAGCTTAGCTGCCTGGAGGGGCTGTGCGGGTGCAAGCAAGGGCAGCCGACGCCTGGCAAGCCAAACACGCGCAGCGGCGGAAAGTGAAGCATGTTGTGAGGGCGGCAGGAGGGTACGATGAGTGACCCGATTGACGTGCGCAAGTTGCCGGGGGCGCGAGAAGTCACGCTCATCCGCGACGCCGGGTATTTTCCGGTGCTGGCGCTGCTGAGCGAGCGCGAGGCCGTCGCGGTGGTGCGCGGGGGCGCCGGCCATGTCGGGATCAAGGGGCGGCTGGAGCTGGTGCGCTCGCGCGACCGCGGCGCGACCTGGCTGCCGCCATCGGTCATCGCTGACAGCGACCGCGATGACCGCAACCCCGCGGTCGGCGTAACCCGCGAGGGCACGCTCGTCGTCGCCTATCACGTCCAGGGCTGCTATGACGAACAGGGGCGCCATGATCGCCGACTGGGCAACATGGATACGTTCATCATCCGCTCGCACGACGGCGGACATAGCTGGGAGCGTCCCCGCAGGCTAGATTTCGAGGCGCTCAACGGTCGCTCTCCCTACGGCTCGATGGTGAGCTTCCCCGATGGCACGCTGGGCATGTGCATCTATGGCATGCCGATGGGTGATGACCGTCCGTGGGAGGTCCCCGAGTACTTCACCTACTTGCTGCGATCAACCGATGGCGGTCGCACCTGGGGCGATCCGTCGCTCGTCGCCCAGGGCTTCAACGAAACCGCCTTCCTGCGCTTTCGCGATGGCGAGTTGCTGGCCGCGGTCCGCTCCGCCGCCAGAGCCCCCAACATCTACATCGCCAGGTCCGCAGATGACGGGCGCACCTGGTCCGCTCCGCTGCTGGCGACCGAGCCGGGGGAGCACCCTGCGGACCTTGCGCTGCTGAGCAATGGCTGGGTGCTCATGACCTACGGCCACCGCCGCCAGCCGTTCGGGGTGCAAGGCATGATCAGTCGCGACCGCGGCAAGACGTGGGATCAGGAGCGCAAGCTCATCTACAATGACGACCGGCCCGGAGCCGATTGCGGCTATCCGAGCACCGTGCGCTTCCCCGACGGCACGTTGCTGACGGTTTACTATTCGGCTGGCGACCACATGGATGCCTATCGGCTGGAGGGCGCGCTTGCCGCCGGCGTGCTCTACTCCGAGGCGGAGCTGCTGGCCGCCCTCGAGTAGCGCGTCAGGCGTGTCTCGCGGTGGCGCGGCCGTCCCCGCCGGCGAATACCGAAGCGAACGTGGCTGGCAGGAGTGACGCCCGTCGGCGGCGAAGCGCGGGCCAGACGCGTGCATCGGAGCGAAGCACCACTGCTTCACAGAGAGACACCATTTTCCCCGAGGTGAGAGCATGTACGGAGTTGGGGTCATCGGCTGCGGCGGGATGGGCAGGTCCCACGCGGGATACTTCGCGGCGCTGCCCGACGTCGAGGTCGTCGCCTGCGCCGACCCGAACGCGGAGGCGGCGCAGCGGCTGGCCGCCCGCCATAACGCGCAGGCCTATGCCGATGCTCAGCAGTTGCTCGACGATGCGCGCGTGCAGATCGTCGCGATCTGCACGCCGACGCCGTTCCACGCCGACTTGATCGCGGCCTCGGCCCGGCGCGGCAAGCATATCTTCTGCGAGAAGCCCATTGCGCGCACCCTCGCCGACGCCCGGCGGGCGATCGCGGCCGCGGGCAGCGCGGGCGTGCGCCTGATGGTGGGCCATGTGCTGCGGTTCTTTCCGGAATATGCCGAGGCCAAGCGCTTGCTCGACGAGGGCATCGTAGGGCGGCCGGCGGTGGCGCGAACCACTCGCAACAGCGGCCATCCGCGCACTGCCGGCGACTGGTTCGCGGACCCTGACATGAGCGGGGGCGTGCTGGTGGATATGGT
>Ga0315296_10004325_pt1 | contig 11609 bp, 9 predicted proteins | sample YL17G14_18_MG_FD_203921 | JGI IMG/M metagenome (GOLD analysis project Ga0315296, IMG submission 203921) | Sediment microbial communities from Yellowstone Lake, YNP, Wyoming, USA - YL17G14_18 | ecosystem: Environmental > Aquatic > Freshwater > Lake > Sediment | place: USA: Wyoming | collected...
CTGCCAGGGACGCCAGTCCGGCGGAAATACCGACGCGGGTATCAGGGCTCCAAAACCCGGCGGAATGGTGGGTTCCTCCTCCTTTTCCTCTTCCGGGACCTCTTCCACAACCGGCTCCGCGAGAAGATCCCTGGCGCCTTCCTCGACCGGCTCCTCTTCTTCGGCCTCCGTGTCGGTGTACCACAGACTGAAGGTCTCGCACTCGGCATGCTTGTCGTCCTGACGGAAATAGACCACATTCCCCCCGCTTGCCCGAAGCTCCAGCCAGCCATCGTCGCCTTTCGCTTCGGCCTCATCGCAGGTGACGGTTGTCGGCACGCTCAGAAGCGCTCTGGTCAACCTGTCGCCCTTGGACGGCGGGTCCTCCTGGTCCTCGACAATCCGATGCTCGTACAGCCATCGACCGTCCTGCTGCCAGAACTCGCAGTTGCCGGTGAACAGCATGTATTCGGTCTCATTTTCGCCGTGGAACTCATCTCCCTGCCCGTACTTGTCGGACTGCTCGAAGCGCACGCCGCCGTGCGCGTCAAAGATATCGTTCTCGTAGTCGTACTCGCCGTTGGTGAACGTGATCGTCGTGTCCTGCTGCTTGAGCGCATACTCCACTCGCTCGCGACGCGTCGAGTCCTCTCCCGGCTCGACCGCATCCTCGTCGGCATAGACAACAAGGGTGCTCTGGCCGTAGATGTAGATCATCTTCTCGTCATCGGCATCGTGAATCTCCAGTTCGTCGCACTCGAGTGTGAAATCCGCATCATCGACAAACACACGTCCCTCGCCGAAGAACCTGTAGATTTCCTTCGACTCATCCAGCGTCGCCTCATCGGACGTGATGATCGTTGTGTCATAGATGACCATCACATGGCCGCGAAGCTCGGTCAGCCCGGCGCTTTTCTGGTGCCAGATCCAGTCGGCCGAGACATCGGTGAATTCGATGCCCTCCTCCCTGGCCTCAGGAAGCGGCCCAAGCAGGGTGATGTCGGGCGCGGGAGCACCGGAGATGAGCTCCTCGTAGTACGGGTCGCGCGGGCGACTCGTGAAGATCGCACGCTCGGTCTGCGCCGGACTCAGATCGTAAAGCTCGGCGAAATCGGGAATCTCAATCTCCGGAAGCCTGAACTGGTCCTCCCCCGCCGCAACTCCCGGCTCGCCCTCGGACGGGGAAAGATCGAAACTCTCGATGGGAGTCAAGGGAGCTTCCTCGGCCTGACCCTCGATCAGGCCCCCTTCACCTTCCGACGGGCTCAGGTCGTACGCCTCTTCGCCGGTGCCGGTGAAATCGATCTCGATCTCTCCTTCCATCCCGCTCTGCTGCACGGCTTCCTCCGGCTCCGAACCCGAAACGTCGAGCGCTTCTTCATCAGTGGCGTCGGTCGGCTGCGTACCGCCTTCCTGCGCATACAGCCAGCCGGAGCCGAGCGCGAACACCACCGCAACCGCGGCGAGCACAAGAGCGATCACCCTCCCGGTCGCGATATCCTGCGGGGAAGCGGGCGATTCATCGAGATCAAATGCGGGTTGTTCTGTTCGCCGATTCATCCAGATATGCCGGTACCGACCGCCCCGGTCGAACGTACCGATTATGACGCGGTTTCAGTCTCCCCGGTTCCCTGCCCGGACGCGTCCCCCTGGGATTCCGGGGCCGCTTGCTCCGCGCGCGGCTCGGTAGGCTCTTCCCCTGCATCCTCGACCGGCACTTCCGGGCCCATCTCCTCAGGGCTCTGAGCGGCCGACTCCCCGCCGGGCATTATCTCAATCGGAGGCGGTGCGGGAGGATTCTCGATCGCCTCCCGCCAGTCGCCGAGACCGGCGGAGATGCGGTTTTCGAGCAGACGGGTCCTCGCGTCATCTTCCGGCTTGGTCTCCTCGTCGCCCCGGAACTCCTCCAGGTTCTCGCGATACTCCTCCGGCACGATGTTCCTTGCTATCGCGGCACCCTCGGCAATGTATTCCTCGATCTGCAGGTCCATCGTCAGGAGTGCGCACGAGAGCTTCTCACCATCCACGTTTCGATAGTCCACATTGCCCGCCATCACCAGGATTTCAGTGTCTTCCTCGTACTGGGCGCGATTGGCGGTGATTGTCTGCTCTTCCTGACGGAATACCACGTCGCCGTATCCCCAGCTCACCCTCCGGCTGTATGACAGAAGGGCATCGGCGGTGATCACACTCGGATTCCTGACATCCTCCCGCGCCCGCTCCTCCTCGATCTCCTCTATCGCCCCGCTTGTCACCCACCACTCGCCCGAGTACTGATGGACGATTACATCTCCCCAGGCATGGATCAGATCGGAATCCTCGTAGTACACGACATTATCCGCCTCGATGTCCTTCTCCGGTTGTATCGCAAGAACGCGGCCGTAGCCCTCGGTCACATTGTCGCGCCAGTTGTGGATCAGGTAGTTGCCGATCAGCTGGGTGGGAGATTCCTGGATTGCCTGACCGGCTCTGCTCTCAGGCGGCTCCCTCTCTTCAGTCTTCAGGTTGCGGAAACGCGCGTCCGCGCGACGCATCCCGCGTATGATGTGCTCGCCGAGGTCTATGTGCACTTCCTCGCACCAGAATTTCTTGTTCCCGCGATAGCAGAACACAAGCCCCTCGCGCGTCTCGGCGGCGGGATCGAAGCCCGCATCGTCCTCGAAAAGCTCGGCATAGAGGTCGGGCGAGATCTCCCATCCGGTCAGCCTCGAATAATCAGCGCTTGCGAGGATCACCTCAGGATCGGAGGCCGGAATCCTCGGCAGGCTCAGCGGAGTGGTTCCGGTCGTGGTTCCGGGACCGGTGACGATCGGACCAAGGTACCGCTCCCCCGGGTACATCGGCTGCCAGCCCGGCGGCGGGGTGACTTCTTCAGAAGGCGTCTCCCTTCCGAGGAAAAGCTCGGGATCGTTGGGATCGATGCTGGCGCCGCTGCCGCCGGTCGGAAGCCTGGCGCCGGGTGGCGGGCCGGATTCCGCCTCATTCCCGGGCCCGATCAGCATGCCCGCCAGACCCGGAGGACTCTCGCCGGGCAGAACATCGATCTCGCCGGCGAGGAAGGCCCTCTGCTCGGGCGTCAGATCCATCTGCGCGATGCTTCTCTGGAGCGCCTCGATGTATGCGGGATCGGACAGAAGCTCGTCTCGAAAGCCCGGCGATCGGGTCTGCTCGGGCAGTGGATCGCCCTTTTCGTCGAGATTGTGGGCGTTGCGAACACGTAGCGGGATATTGGGATAGCACTGGCAGATTCGATCCCCCTTGTCGTAGTGCACATACTCCGCCAGCACGTTCATTCCGTCGCCCTGCTTCTCGCCCTCGATCTCCTCGATCGGGAAGTCGCCCTCACGGGTCACGAAGTTCTCGCCCTCGAGGCCGACGACAAACATGTCGACATCGCCGACGAAATCGATGGTGGCGAGATCATCATCGGAATAGAGTGATTTGGACGTGATGTGATTGTCCTCGACCCAGAAATCTACAAAGACCGGACAGGCAAGCGTCTTCGTTCGCTCCTCCCAGATGAGCTTCTCGGTCCGTAGAGTAGTCGTCCCGTCCGCCGACTCGACCATCACATTGCCGCTGAGCGTGAGCTTCTCGCGAGGCTTGTCCCAGTCGCCCTGGTCTCCTCGAATCAGGATATTCTCCTCCCCGCCCTTGAAAAGGACGAGCTCATAAATGCGAGTCAGCTCGCTCGACTCGGTCTCCTTCTCCTGCTCGGCGATCTCGCTCCTCAGCTCCCACACCTTCGCCCCGTCCTCGTAACCGTACACCACCGGCTCATCCACCCGCGTGATTGTCCGCCTTTCCTCGACAAAAAGCTCCTTCAGCTCCTTGCGAGCCGCCTGTCCGCTGACAACGATAAGGTAGCCCAGAACGAGAATGACAATCCCGGCTACTGCGAGATTGCGCAGAGTAATGAGAAGTTGATTTTTCCAAGTATATCGGGATTCCATAGAATCCCACCCGCTTCACAGGACACATTGTAACCTCATGGTGTTCAAAGAGCCAGCATTCGACCTCCGAGGATGCGCCCCGCGTAGCATGCGCTTCCAGCGCATGACCTCTTCGTCGCACGCCCTTCAAGGGCGTGGAGACACAAACCGGCGGTCCACCGGTTGCTGAAGAGGAGCTGCCCGGGGTCTGTTCATTCCGGCTTTCCGGGCCGCCGTCAGATTGACCGGATTGTTATGGCGGGCTGATTCTGCTGCAAAAATGTCGCATACTTCCTGAAGAACAGCAGATAGACCTTCCCGATTGCGCCGTTACGGTTCTTGGCGATTATGAGCTGCGTCTCCTGCTCGTTTTCGGGCTCGTACTGACGCCCCTCCTTCTCCTCGTCCTCGCTCATTTCCCTGTGAATAAAAAGAACCACATCCGCGTCCTGCTCGATTGCGCCCGACTCCCTCAGGTCGCTCAACTGGGGAACCTTCCTGAAGCCCTCCCGACGCTCGATGTTTCTCGACAATTGGCTCAGCGCCATGACGGGCACGTCAAGCTCCCTGGCAAGAGCCTTGAGGCTTCTCGATATCTTCGAGACCTCCTGGACTCGAAGGTCGCCTGAGCCGAGCTCCCCGTCGATGAGCTGAAGGTAGTCGACCACGACCAGATCGAGCCCCTGGTGCTCGAGCGCGATCGCCTTCACTTTCGCCCTCAGCTCGCTGATCGTGAGAGACGACGAATCATCAACGAAAATCCTCATCGCGTCCAGCCTCGCCATCGCGGTCCTGAGGCATTCCCAGTCGCTCTTGGGCTCCGGTTCCCCCGGGCGTCGCTCCTTCTTGTCGCTCATTCGTTTCCGCCTGAGACGGTACGAATCAAGCTTACCCTCCGCGCAGAGCATTCTGATGACGAGCTCCTCCTTGCTCATCTCGAGCGACAGAAACGCCACCTTCCCCTTCCCCGCCGCGACATTCCGCGCGATATCCAGCGCGAGGGCGGTCTTGCCCTGCGACGGTCTCGCGGCCAGGATGATGAAGTTGCCGGGTTGAAAGCCCAGCAGCATGTCGTCCAGATCCTGAAATCCGGACCGAGTGCCGGGAGGCTCCTTGTCGCCGTAGGTCTCGTTGTACCACGCCATGTAGCTGTCGCACGCTGAGCCCACAAGGCAATAGGTCTTGTGCTCCTTGAGCTCGAGGATCTCGAGGAACCTGTTGGATGACCAGTCGACAATCTCCCTCAGCGGACGCTTCCCCTCACCGGCGAAAGCCGACATCTCGTTGCCGAGTCGCGTGATCTTCCTGAGCTGCGCTTTCTCGCGGACGATAACGGCATAGTGCTCGGCGTTCCGCACGGACGGGACCACGTTGGTCAGGCCGGCGACATACTCCGCTCCACCGGCCACCTCGAGATTGCCGCTCGACATCAGCGCGTTCGTGAGCGAGATATAGTCCGGGCTGACATTGTCGTTGAAGAGCTTCAGAACCGCCTCGTAGATGACCCGGTGCGGCGGGTGAAAGAAGTCGTCGGGCCTGAGACGGGAGATGATGGTCAGGAGGGCCGCCCGGTCCAGGAGGCAGCAACCGAGCACGCTACGCTCCGCCTCGAGGTTGTGAGGCGGAACTCGCGCAACGTCAGTTTGCGGCTGGGGATAATCGATCGACATGCACCCTCTTCCTTCCGAGATGGAGTGTAATCATAACGCCGCTATAATTCTACATTTTTGTTAAGATAATTTCCACATAGTTTTCAACACGGTGTGGAAAACCGGCATCCGGCCAATGGGGATGTAAGTGTCTGAGATCAATTTAATGCATGCGGAATACCTGAAACTTACCGATTTCGCCAAAATTTATGAGTTTCTTCAACTTTGGACTTGACAAAATCAATCCGGCCTGCTAGGCTCTAAAAGTGGCCTGAAAACCACGTTTCCGATAACGAAATCTGAATCAACCATGAAAAATCATCTCAACATCTGCCCCAAGTGCTCAGCTCACATCAGAATCGCCCGCTACCACTGCCCTTCCTGTGACACATCAGTCAATGGCGACTTCTCCGGCTGCTCTTTCTGCCTGCTGGACGATGAGGACAGGCTCTTCGCACTGGTATTCATCCAGACGGAAGGCAACATGAAGGATGTCGAGAGATTAATGGGAATTAGTTACCCCACGGTTAAAGCACGTCTGGCGAAACTGAACAATACCCTCGCCGGAGAGACGCTCCCGCCCCCGTCGCAAGAGGGGCTCGGGAGAGTGGCGCAACCGGCGGGACCGAGCCCCGCGGAGAGAGCGCGAATCCTGGACAGCCTCGCCTCCGGCGAGATAACCGCGCAGCGGGCGTCAAGACTTCTCCGCGGCGACAAGGTCGACCCGGCCGACGACTCACCCGGACCCGGGGAATCCAAGACATAGGACCATCCATGAGGCGGCGCTCCGGCGCCGACCTGCTACAAATACGCAAGCAAGATTCCGAAGGAGAACACTATGACCGACGAAAAGCTCAAAATATTGGAGATGGTGAAGGACGGGACCATATCGCCCGAAGAGGCGTTGGATCTGATCCAGGCGATTGAATCGTCCGGCAGATCCCCGATGTCGTTCTCATCGCCCGCCGATGACTCCGACACCGGGTCGGATGAAACCCCGGAAGGGAGCGAAGGGAAGCCCAAAAAGAAGCCGCGCTACCTCTACATCAAGGTAGACGACCAGGAATCCGGCAAGAAGGTCAACATCCGTGTTCCGATCGCGCTCGCCAAGTTCGCGGGCAAATTCATACCCAAGCATGCCCGGCACGAGATGCACGCGCATGGGATCGAGCTGGACCTCGAGGGGCTCATGGATGTCCTGGAGAAAGAGGGGGAGCAGAACCTGGTGGAGATCGACGACGAGGACGGTAGGAAGGTCGTGAGGATCTACACTCAGTGACCGCCGGCCCTCCTGCGCCCTTCCGATGGAAAAACGGGTCCGCTCGGACCCGTTTTCTTTCCTCAACAGCCGTGGGTATCGGTCATCAGGCCTCTTCAGCCAGCTTCACGACCTCCACCTTGCCCTCCACCTCCACCTCGGGGTGCAGCCTGATGACGTAGTTGTGCAGGCCCAGGGTTTTGATGGGCTCCGGAACCGAAATCTTGCGCTTGTCGATCTCCGCCTCCAGAAAAGCGCCGATAGCCCCGGCCAGCGACTGGGTAGTGACGGACCCGTACAGCTTCGCGCCCCTCGCCCCGGTCTTCCCTTCCATCCTGATGATATGGCCCTCAAGCTTCCCGGCCATATCCCTGGCGATACCCAGCTCGCGCTCGGCGCGCGCGATCGCGACGCGCTTGATCTCCTCGATCTCGGCGAGCGCTTTCTTGGTTAGCCCCTGGGCCATGCCCCTCGGCAAGAGATAGTTGCGACCGTACCCGGCCTTCACCTCGACCACATCGCCGGCCTGGCCGAGATTGGGCACATTCTGCAGGAGTATTACCTTCATTTCTCAACGATCTCCTTGGACCTTGGGCTGAAGACGGGGAAACCGCTCTTGTGGAGGTGCTCCGCGCCGTTCCCGGCACGAACCCTCGCGCCTAGTCGATGTAATAGGGAACCAGGGCGATCTCCCGGGCCCTCTTGATGTGCCTGGCCAGCCCCCTCTGGTGCCTGGGGCATGTCCCCGTGCGCCTTCTCGGGAGGATCTTGCCGCGATCCGATATGAACCTGCGCATCAGATCGGCGTTCTTGTAGTCGATCTCGACCCCCTGGTTGGCGCAGAAATAGCAGACCTTCCGTCTGCGGGGCCTGTAGCCTCGTCGTTTCTTCGTGGAGCGGGAGAAAGCACCTGCTCGGCGTCTTCCCATGGTCTAAGCGTCTCCTTCTGAAATATCGCTCGCGACAGGCGGCGATTCCCGCCTGCAATGCGTGAATGCGGATTCAGATATCAACCTCCAGCGGCGTTCCGTCGTTCTCGTCCCTGAACCACGGATCGTCGGCGTCACCGAAGCCGCCGACCTCCTCGGCTGCGGACACAACGGCCTCGCGGGAATCCGCAGCATCCTCAAGCTCGGTCGCCTCCGGCTCTTCGTACGCGTCCCTGGACGTGTCGCTGCGCGGCTTGGCTCCCTCGAGGAACCGCACATCGTCCGCATGGATTTCAACAATCACCCGCCTGTCGCCGTTGGGGGACTGAAGAATGCGGTTCTGCAGCTTCCCGTCCACCGCGATCATGCGCCCCCTCTCCAGGAAACGGCAGCAGGTCTCGGCCAGCTTGCGCCATGTGACGACGCGAAACACGTCGCGCTCATAGCGCCCCTGACCGTTCGGGATGCTCCGACGCACCGAGAGGGAGAAGTTCGCTACTGGTATTCCGGTGGAGGTGTGTCTGAGTTCTGGTGTAGATTCCAAGCGTCCAACTAGCACAATACGATTCATACGCCACCAACCTGTTCGTCCCCGCCGCGTCGCCGTAGCTAGATCAAAGACCCCAGTCAGCTTTTTTCCTTGAGGTCCTTCATTGTAATCTGGTGCCTGATGATGCGCTCGTCGATCTTGAGCTGCTCCCTGAGCCTGGCGGGACCCTCCGACGGCATCTTCGCCTCGACACAAGTATAGATGCCTTCAGTGCAGTCCTTGATCTCGAACGCCAGTTGCCGCCTGCCCCAGGCGTCCTCTTTCTCCACCGTCCCGTCGAGCGCCACGATCTGACTCTGGATATCGGCCCGAATCGTCCCAAGCTCATGCTCCGTCATCTCGGGCCTTACTATGTAGACAAGCTCATAACTTCTCACGGATTGACCTCCGCGTAATTCAAAACCAAAACTTGCATCCTATCACACCCGGCGGCTCCTGACAAGCGCCGCCTCCGGGGCAGAAAAAACAGGCCCGCCAAAGCGGGCCCGCGGCACCTCTAATCCATTTGCCCTGCCCTAATCGCACTTGTAGACGTCGTTGTAGGTGGTCCAATAGACCGGCGCGGAGACCTTCTCCGCCGCCACCACCGTGTACGGCCAGGTTATCACCTGCAGGACCATGCAGCCCTCGCCCGGGATGTACCAGCCGACAATCGCCTCCAACTCCATTTTGTCGTCCCAGCAGACGCTGTCGATCGTCGCATAGAATCCGGACGTGTTTCTTCTGCCCATCGTGACGGCGAACAGCATGTAGAGATCGAAATCGACTTTCGGCGGATTCCCGGCGCCCACGCATGACTTCCACCAGGCATCCCACCCGGTCTCGTCCGTGATGACGTTCATGGTCTGCATTTCCTGCTGCCCGTGCGTTCCATCGGCTATCGGGATCAGATCGAGGCACGGATCCTGGGGATCGGAGCACTCGTCAATGTAGATATCCCTCTTGAACATTATGTCGAACGCAGCCTTGCCGACCGTCACAAGATGGAACGGGCTTATGACTACATCGTTGCACTCGCACTTCTCGCCCGGCACCGTCTCGGTGTAATAGACCGCCCAGCCGCAGTTCTCGCTCGACCAGTCCAGCTCCGTCACCGCGACCGAGTAGCAGTCATCCGGCCTCTCCCCTATGCATACCGCAACAACTCTCTTCTCGCCGAAATCGATCTCCGGCGCCGACATGTCCCATGGACTGAATTCCGACCAGAACTGCTCCCATGCCTGCTGGTCCTCGATGACCTCCAGGCGCTCCTCGGTGAGCAGACAGAGCGGACCCTGCATGAGTGAGTCGAATGACAAAGGCGGCAGCGGCGCATATTCCATGGGCGAATAGAAAACGTCGTTCTCGGCCGTATTTCCTTCCGGGTCTCTGGCATAGACTGTCAGGGTGTAGAGCTCGCCGAAAACGCCGCCATCGAACTCTGCGCCGAAGATTCCGTCATCCGCAAGGCCGTCGCCGTGCTCGCCGTCATCGAACATGGGCTCGACATCGCTCCCGCCGACTGCTGTCAGATCTACCCAGACCGCGAGATCGGTTCCATCGCTCTGATGATCCTGCACGTGCGCGCTGACAGTGGCGTGCAGGCACGGCGGGGGGAAGTAACCCATGTCGAGGTCCTCGACCATCGGATCGGGTCGCGGCTCTTTGAGATGAGCATCGATGAAAAAGGTGATGGGAATCCACTTGTCCACGCCTTCGGGGAAATGGAAGATGAGGTCCTGGACGCAGACGTGAAACCCGACAAACTCCCGCTGAGGCGTGGTCTTCTCGATCGCGAAGAAAGGATAACGTTCCTCGCCCGGATTCTGGTCCAGATCGAGCCACAGGAACCCGTCCGGCCATCGAAGCTCTTTGCCGCCGAGCTCGGTGAAGATCGCGCGCACACCCCAGCCGGTCCACGGAGTGGGATTGGCCACCTGCACCGTGAGCGTCCAGTTGCGCAACAGCGGATCCCAGGCCGCCTTCAGTATCTTTATGTTCGCCCACTTGGTGACATCGAACTGCGGCACTCTCAGCGGTACGATATCCGCCGAAGATAGATCGTCGCCGGGGATGATCCGCCATGCTCCGAGGCACCACCCGACAGCGGACCTGCCGGCGGTCATGCCCGCCGGAACGGTGGGATTGTCCCGCTCCGAGCACGAGAGCATGCCCGCGACCAGGGCAATGATCAATGCCGTCCATAGAAATGATTGCCGTGACATGATGCCCTCCCTTTGTGTCTTGGCGCTGAGTCTATTTTAGCCCCTCTCCGACAATCATACAACCATTCTGCGTCATTTCGAGGTGCATCTCATTACTGCGCCGCGCGATGTGAATGCATTGTGTCCCGCTACGGGGAGCGGCACTTTTGGGGCGACGAGGCCGAAAAATGCTGAGAAGCAAGGTCGAGAGACTGCCTGTCCGCTCGCCGGAAAGTCCCGAAACAGTACGAGGGCACGGATAGGCCCGACATGTAGCATGCGCATCCTGCGCATGGAATCTTCGTCGCACGCTCATCCTGAGCGTGGGCGGAGAGGTTGTGCTAGGGTTTTGACGTAACAATCATGCGCAGGATGCGCATGGTATGAGGAGGTCATGCGCAAGATGCGCATGCTACGAAGAACGCCGAAACAGTGCGCGGCTTTATAGATACCGAAGTCGCCTTGATCGTTCATCTCACATGACTATCCCGGTGTCCGCTCCGCAATTCGCGCATCTGTCACCCTCAAGACCGATAATCCGGGTGTAATAACCGGTCCTTCTGATGAGCGGGTTGTTGCAGTTGGGACAGTGGCTGTCCTCGACACCCTCCGTCCCGTGCACGTTCCCGAGAAACACATACTTGAGGCCGACAGCATGCCCTACCTGCCGCGCCCTCATGAGCGTCTTGACCGGCGTAGGGCTGAGGTGACTCAGCTTGTGATGCGGGATAAATCTTGAGATATGCCATGGGGCGAGGGGGCCGAGCTTTTCGAGAATCCAGCCGGCGATGGAATAGAACGTGTCATCATCGTCGTTATAGCCCGGCACGACGTTCGTGGTTACCTCCACGTGCATCCCGTGGACATTCTTCGCCCGATCGATTGCCGCAAGTATCTTCTCCCAGTGCGGGGTTTTCGAGAATCGCAGATGGAAGTCCTTTCCCCAGCCCTTGATATCGGCGGCGTACGCGTCCACATAGCCGCCCAGCTCATCGAGCGGGTCCTGCTCGATGTATGCGTTCGTCACGAAGACCGTGTAGAGGTCGTGCTCCTTGGCCAGCCTGGACGTCTCCAGCGCCCACTCGAACCAGATGGTCGGCTCGTTGTACGTGAAGGAGAGTCCGGCGGA
>Ga0315296_10004326_pt1 | contig 11608 bp, 13 predicted proteins | sample YL17G14_18_MG_FD_203921 | JGI IMG/M metagenome (GOLD analysis project Ga0315296, IMG submission 203921) | Sediment microbial communities from Yellowstone Lake, YNP, Wyoming, USA - YL17G14_18 | ecosystem: Environmental > Aquatic > Freshwater > Lake > Sediment | place: USA: Wyoming | collected...
CGAGGCCACGGTCAAGCGTTTCGGCCGGGAAGGGAACTTGATCAAACTCATGCCCGAGAACCCGGAGTTCGAGACCCTCGTGGTCAAGGAGGACCAGCCGAACTTCGAGCTGGTGGGCAAGGTGATGGCGGTCCTGCGCGTTATTAACGGGGAGTTCGCGTCTCGCAAGGCGGGAAGCAGTTCGTGATTCGTTTCCCGTGACTTGCGTCCGCTGATTCCAGGCCCGTCACGAGTAACTGGTCACAGTCACCGGTCACGAACTATGGAGACGTTCGAGAAGCTGAAGGTCCTGGGCGGGGCGGCCCGGTACGACGTCTGCGCCTCCTCGTTTTCCTGCCGTCAGGCGCCCTCCGGCTCCGGGCGCCTGGGCAACCCGGCATCGAGTGGCATCTGTCATTCCTTTCTGCCCGACGGGCGGTGCGTATCCCTATTCCGGGTGCTGATGACCAATGCCTGCGAGCAGGACTGCGCCTACTGCGTGAACCGCAAAAGCCGGAACACCCCTCGAACGGCGTTCCTTCCCGAGGAGCTGGCCCGGCTGTTCATCGAGTTCTACGTGCGCAACTACGTGGAGGGACTGTTCCTCTCCTCGGGGGTGTGCGGGAGCGCGGATGCGACCATGCAGAAGATGGTCAAGACCGTGGAGCTCCTGCGTCTCAAATACGGGTATCAGGGATACGTGCACCTGAAGATCCTGCCCGGGGCCTCTCACAGTCTCGTGGAGAGGGCCGGGGAGCTGGCCGACCGGATGTCGGTCAACCTGGAAGCCCCGAACCGGAAGCGGTTGGCCCTGCTTTCTCCGGGGAAGGAGATGATGACCAGCATCCTGGAGCGGATGCAGTGGATGCATCGTCTCTCTCAAGAGGGCAAGATCCCCTCCGGACAGACGACCCAGTTCGTGGTGGGCCCGGCTGGGGAAACGGATTTCGAGCTGCTCCGCTCCGTGACCTGGTTGTACAAGAACGTCGGCCTGCGCCGGGCCTATTTCTCGGCCTTCATCCCCGTGCCCCAGACGCCGTTAGAAAACAGTGAACGCACCCCCTTGCTCAGGGAACACCGCCTGTATCAGGCGGAATTTTTGTTGCGGACCTACGGGTTCTCTCTGGAGGAGCTGGCCTTCCAGGGAACGAATTTCAACCTTCCCCTGGACTACGACCCTAAGATGGTGTTCGCCTTGGCCCGGCCCGGGCGCTATCCGCTGGAAGTGAACAAGGCATCCAGGGAGGATCTTCTGCGGGTGCCCGGCGTCGGGAGAAGGAGCGCGGCCCGCATCCTGGCCCTGCGCCGGCAGGGTCGGATCACGGACATCCAGGAGCTCAAGAACCTGGGGGTGGTCGTGAAGCGTGCCAGGCCCTTTATCACGATCATGGGCAGGGCCCAGGGGCATCTTGAAACCCTGCTTCAGGGAACGCAGTTAAATCTATGGAGTCCATCGCGTGATCATCCGCTGCCGGGAGGACCCGAGGTCCTGCCTCAAGGCCGTGCTGCTCTCCCGGCTCCACCGGGCCGAGATCGCCTGGGAGAGCGAACCCTCCCAATCGCTGTTTGACCAGGTAGAGATTTCGGCCTTCCGGGAGCCCTGGCCGAGGGTCCTGGACCTTTACGAAGGAACCTTCGGCAAGGTCCCCTGGTTGCACTGCAAGAGGGATATTGAGGATCTCATGTCCGAGATCCTGTTTATTTTCCGCTTTCCGGCCAGGGACAACCTCAGCCTGGTGGCGCAGGTCATCGGTCAGGCCCTGGACAGGGGTTACGCCTATGTCGCCAACCGGGCCTCCCGGGAGGCCAAGGCTTTCCGGGAACGGGCCCACCAGGTGCGCCTGGCCTGGCATAAATCGCTGGGGTTGATGCGTTTCGTGAGGGTGGAGCAGAACGGGGAGAAGGTCCTCATCGGCAAGTGCCCGGTGCCTTACCGGATCGCGGACCTGGCGATCTGGCATTTCGTCCGCCGGTTCCCGGAATTTACGATCGTCATCGTCGCCCCTGAAGGAGCCGCGGTGGTCCGGGAGGGGAGATTCCGGTGGGAATCCCCAGCCCGGTATGAGGAGTTTCTGAAGGAGGACAAGTTCGATGCCTGGTGGCAGGCGTTCTACAAGTCGCAGTACATTCCCGAGAGGCGTAACCGGCGCCTGGCGATGAAGGGGGTGCCCAAGAAATACTGGGCCTGGGTCACGGAAGGGCAGGCGATAGACGACCCCAGGGCCATGGAGAACTGGGGGAATCGTGATAGGTGAGCGTCCTTTTCGCTGGAGCGGGAATCCAAGAAAGGTCGTCATTCCGGGCTTGACCCGGAATCCAGGAACTTATGCCTCCCAAACACAGCGCGGTTTATATTCTGGCCAGCAAGCGTAACGGAACACTCTACACGGGCGTGACCAGCGACCTCCACAAACGAGTCTGGGAGCACAAGCACGAAATGAGGGCAGGTTTTACAAGGCGGTACAGGGTGAGCATTCTGGTTTATTATGAGTTGTATAAGTCCATGATCTCGGCCATCCGTAGGGAAAAGCAGATCAAGGGGTGGAGTCGTCCCTGGAAGGTGCAGTTGATCGAACAACGGAATCCGCACTGGCACGACCTTTGGGCGGACTTGTAGGTGACCATCCTTCCCGCTGGAACGGGAGTCCGGAAAAGGTCTTCATTCCGCCTGCCCCGAACATCATTCGGGGAGGGCTTACCCCCTTATCGGGAGTGAAGCACCGAAACGGCGTCATACTCTATAAGGGAAAATAGTTGGCGTGGCACTAGTCACGAGTCACGGTTCTTGATGCGGACTGTTGAGGTAGCGAAACTCCTCGCCCGAGTATATGGGAAGGGGCGGTGGGTGGCGGAGGGGGAGCCCCTGGATTCGCTCATCGGGACCATCCTCTCCCAGAACACGAGCGATGTCAACAGCGGCAGGGCGTTCGAGTCTCTCAAGCGGAGATTCCAGACCTGGGAGAGGGTTCTCGTCGCGACCCCCCGGCGGATCGCAGGGGCTATTCGTCAGGGAGGGCTGGCCGGGATCAAGTCCCGACGCATCAAAGCCATCCTCTCGGAAATCAAGAAGGAACATGGGCGTCTGGACCTCGGGTTTCTAAAAGAAATGCCGGCCGGGGAGGGGTACGATTACCTGTTGTCTTTCAAGGGCGTGGGGCCAAAGACTGCGGCCTGCGTGCTTCTCTTCGCCTGCCGGAAGCACGTCTTTCCGGTGGACACACACATCCTGCGCATCGCCAAACGGCTGGGGTGGGCGAGGCCAAAGGAGTCTGCCGAGGCGTTTCAGGAGAGGATGCGGGGCAAGATACCCCGGGGATGGGTTTATTCCCTGCACATCAATCTGATCGCCCACGGAAGGGTCGTCTGCAGGCCCCGACGCCCGAAGTGCGGGGAATGCGTCCTGGTCAAGCTCTGCCCGTCGGCGTTTAAGGTCTTCTCATAGGCAAATAAAAACTACTAATAATATGATCATAGGCAGATACTTGACGCGTGCAGTTTTTATTGGAATAATCGGAATATATATCTTGATTCCAATTATCCAATTCATATTGTGTAGGTTATCCATTCTGTTATTTAAAAATAAGGGTATTATTTTTAAACCATGGCGTGTTAACACAGCAAGTATCGCGTGCGTTATATGCTTCTATGTGGCTGGCATATTAAGTTTTTATATTTATAATCGGATAGCGTTTTTTGACCATTTTCTGTATTATCTTTCCCTTTTTATTGTTATTTACTATATAGTATTATTTGTCCCCTTTCGGATTTTATCGAGTTATAATATTATAAAAGAATTAATTCTGATATTAATCCTGTTTATACTTCAGTGTTTGCTTTTCATGTTAAGCAATAAAATACTTTCACCATTACTGATGCCACCCAATTACATAAGATAGTACGATAAGAATGACAATTGTCAGAGAATGCAGCGAAGGCTCTAAATCGGGTCCAAGCTGGTGTGCAGTCTGTGTGCTTTAGGTGAGGTGCTGGTCTCCACCCGGAGAAGGGCGTTGGGTCGGACCTTCATTTATCCCTCTCCAATCCCTCCATTGTCTTCTTGTTTTTCCCTGCAAGCTATGATATAATAAAATCATGATGGACGGCAAACTGGACAAACTCAAAGAGATTCTGAAGGGCTGCGGCAGTGCGGTCGTGGCCTTCTCCGGGGGCCTGGACAGCACCTTTCTGGCCTCGGTGGCTCAGGAGGTTTTGGGGAATAAGGCCCTGGCTGTGACCTCCATCTCTCCCAGCCTTCCTTCCCGGGACCGCAGGGATGCTGAGGAGGCGGTGAAAGCTTTGGGGCTCAAGCATCGTTTCATCGAGACCCATGAGCTGGAGGACGAGCGCTACGCCGCGAACCCCGAGATCCGCTGTTTCTTCTGCAAGCAGGAGCTGTACCGGACCCTGACCGAGCTGGCCCGGGCCGAGGGCTATGCCGCGGTCCTGGACGGGACCAATACCGATGACCTGGGGGACATCCGCCCGGGAAAGGAGGCCGGGAAGGAGTGGAAGGTGAGGAGCCCGCTCCTCGAGGCCGGGCTGACCAAGGCCGAGATCAGGGAGCTGGCCAGGGAAAGAGGCCTGGCGGCATGGAACAAGCCGGCCTCGGCCTGCCTCTCCTCGCGGATCCCCTACGGGACGCGGATCACGCCGGGCATCCTCAAGGGGGTGGACGCCGCCGAGACGGCCCTGCACCGGCTGGGGTTCCGCCAGGTCCGGGTCCGGCACCACGGGATCCTGGCGCGGATCGAGGTGGAGCGCTCCGAGATCCCCCGCCTGCTCACGGACGGGGTGAGGGAGGAAGCGGTCCGGGCCATGAAGGCCGCCGGGTACCTCTACGTTACCGTGGATTTGCAGGGCTACCGCACGGGGAGCTTGAACGAAGAGAGGGGCCTTGGATAGAAAGAAGCTGGAAACCATCCTGAAAAGCGTCCGGCGCAAGAGCCTCCCGGTCGGGAAGGCCCTGAGCGCCCTGCGTCATTTTCCGTACGAGGACCTGGGCTTCGCCAAGCTGGACACCCACCGCGCCCTGCGCAAGGGGTTTCCCGAGGTCATCTTCTGCCAGGGGAAGAACCCGGAGCAGGTGGCCAGGCTCTTCGTCCGCATGGCCGGGCACGGGCCGGTGATCGCCACCCGGGCCGGAGGGGAGGTCTTCGAGACCGTCAAGGCGTCTGCCCCCGGGGCGCTTTATCATTCCCAGGCGCGGATCATCTCCAATGTCCGTCCTTCCCGGAAGAAAGCCTCCCGGTTCGTTTTGGTGGTCTCGGCAGGCACGGCGGACGGGCCGGTGGCCGAGGAGGCGGCGACCACCGCGGAGCTGATGGGCGTCAGGGTGGAGAGGCTCTGGGACGTGGGGGTGGCCGGCCTGCACCGCCTCCTGGACCGCCGCCAGCTCCTGTTCGGGGCCTCGGTCCTGATCGTGGTCGCGGGGATGGAGGGGGCCCTGGCCAGCGTGGTGGCCGGGCTGGTCGCCAAGCCGGTCATCGCGGTGCCCACCAGCGTGGGCTACGGGGCCAGCTTCAAGGGCCTGGCCGCGCTTCTGTCCATGCTCAACTGCTGCGCCCCCGGGGTCTCGGTGGTGAACATCGACAACGGGTTCGGCGCGGGTTACCTGGCGGCGATGATGCTCAAAGGAAAATGATGCGCACTGCCTACTTCGATTGCCAGACCGGCGCTTCCGGGAACATGATCCTGGGCGCCCTGCTGGATGCCGGACTGAAGCTCGCTGAGCTTAAAGCCGAGCTGGCCAAACTGCCGGTGTCCGGATATCGTCTGACCGCGGAAAGGGTCAAGAGGTCCGGCATCTCGGGAACTTATGTGGAGGTGCGGGTCTCCGGGAAACAGAAGGAGCGCCGGCTGGAGGACGTCCTGTCCCTGCTCCGCAAAAGCCGTCTCGATCCCGAGACCAAGGCCCTCGCCGCGCTGGTCTTCGAGCGCCTGGCCGGGGCCGAGGCCCGGGCCCACGGCACGACCAGGGACCGGGTCCACTTCCACGAGGTCGGGGGGGTGGACTGCCTGGTGGACGTGGTCGGGAGCGTCGCGGGATTGAAAAGGCTCGAAATAGAAAGCGTTCTTGCCTCTGCTTTGAATGTAGGCCGGGGCACGGTCCGATGCGCCCACGGGAAATTGCCGGTTCCCGCTCCGGGGACCGGCTATCTGCTCAAGGGCGTCCCGGTCTATCAGGATGAGCTTCACGGCGAGCTGGTCACCCCGACCGGGGCCGCGATCCTCTCCACCCTGGCCAAAGGCTTCGGGCCTCTCCCCGAGATGAAGGTCGCGGCCGTGGGCTACGGGGCCGGGACCATGGAGCTGCCCCGTCCGAACCTCCTGCGGGTGCTCATCGGGGATACCCGGGAGTCCGCCTTCGAGGCCGACCAGGTCACCCTTCTCGAGACCAACCTGGACGACCTGAACCCGCAGTTCTTCGACCACGTCATGGCCGTCCTGTTCAAGCGCGGGGCCCTGGACGTCTTCCTCACGCCCATCCAGATGAAGAAGAACCGCCCGGCTGTCAAGCTCTCGGTCCTCTGCCGGAGGGAAGATTCCGACGCCCTGACCCGCTGTCTTCTCGCGGAGACCACCACCCTGGGGGTCCGCCGCCAGGAGATGGAGCGGGTCTGTCTCCGCCGCGAGACCCGGACCGTCCGGACCCACTGGGGGACTGTGCCGATGAAGGTGGCCCGGCTGGGAGACGAGGTCCTCAATGCCGCTCCGGAATACGAGGCCTGCCGCAAGCTGGCCGTGAAGCACGGGGTGCCCCTGAAAAAGGTTTACGAGGAGGCCAGGGCCGCGTTCCGTAAACATGAAAAAATTTAAATTTTTTCCTTCAGGGGGTTGACAGAAAGGAAACCGTTCTGGTAGAATATTAAGTGGCTGGTAGCGGCGGCCCTGGAGACGGGGTTGTCGTGGGGTGAATGTACCCGGCATTCATCTCAACCAGCCTTAAGCTTTTATAAGGGGCGGCCTTCCAGGTCGCCCGGTTTCTTTTTCCGGTTCCGGGCTTGACAGGGTTTTAAGGTTTGTGGTATGTTTAGGGGGGTAGGGGCACAACATGCTGTGCTCCTGCGTTGACGGAACGAAGAACCCTTGCGGAAGAAAGGAGAAGATTCAATGAGCCGGCATTGCATCCACGCTTTCAAAGCGCAGGGGCCTTTTTGCGCTCCCGGGGGGAGAGGCGGGTGAAACCCCATGCCCGATGTGGATCCTGAGGCCGAGAGGCACTACTACCTTGCAGGTGAGGGCCCATCGCCTTTTTCCTTTCCAGGGCAAGGGGCTTTTGCATCCTGGGGGGAGAGGAGGAGTAACCCTATGTCTGATGTGAATCCCGAGGCCGAGAAGCACTACCACTTCGGGGTGGCGTTTTCCGAGGCCGGGCAGCAGGCCGAGGCCGAAAAAGAGCTCCGTGAAGCGGTCCGTCTTGCCCCGGAGGACGGCGAGTTGCACATGAACCTGGGGGTGGCGCTGGCGAACCAGGAGAAGCTTCAGGAGGCGGAGGCGGAGTTCCGGGAGGCCCTGAGGCTGGCCCCGGACCTGCCCGAGGGGCTTTACAACCTGGGCAACACGCTCGAACAGCAGGGGCGGTACGCGGAGGCCGAGGGACCTCTGCGCAAGGCGCTCGCGCTCGCGCCGGACTTCGTCTGGGTGCATAACACCTTAGGGCTCGTGCTCTGGAGATCAGGGAGGGTCAAGGAAGCGGTCCCCGAGTTTCAGGCGGCCATCCGGCTCGAGCCCAGCCTGCCCGTGCTGCACTTCAACTTGGGGAACGCCCTGTTGATGGGGAACAACCTCGGGATGGCCGAGGACGCCTGGCGCGAGGTCCTCCGCCTGAAGCCGGACCACGACGGGGCCCTGGGGAACATGGCGAACCTGTTAGATATGACGGGCCGGAGGAAGGAGGCCCGGGTGTTCTGGCTCGCGGTGGAGAAGCTGGCCAAGAACCGGGACTGGGTTGAGAGGATCAAACAGCGCCTGGCTGAGCCGGACTGAGAGGCGGTGGGATGAAATACGCCCCCCCGGCTTTGCTACGGCTGCCTGCCCTGATTGCCCTCGGACTTTCGGGGAACTTGTTTCAGGGTCGTTTGCTTTTGCCCGCCCTCGCGCTCGGGGGCATCATACTGTATGCCTACCCAAATCCGGCGTGTTCAAGCGATAGTCTCCGCCTGAAATTAGACAGCGCTCAGGTGCACTTCAATCTCGGTAAGGGGCTGGACCGGGCGCAGAAGAATACGGAGGCGGAGCAGGAATATCGCGAGGCCATCCGGTTGAATCCCGAATACGCCCCAGCCTACGGGGCTCTCGCCGAACTCCTGTTGTTTCGGAAATTCGCCTACGCCGAGGCGGAATCGGTTTACCGGGTTAAATTGCGTTTAACCCCGAAGGACCTTTATGCCCTTATGGGATTGGCAACCTCCCTGGACAAGCAAGGCCGTCGTACCGAGGCGAGGCCAGTTTGGAAAAAAGCCCTGAGAAGGGCTAAAGGCGGAGAGCCGCTTTATGTTATCAGAACGCGCCTCGCGGAGCCGGACTGATGGGCCGGGGATGAAATACGCCCCCCTAACTTTGTTACGGCGTCGTTTGCTTTTGCCCGTCCTCGCGCTCGGGGGCCTGGTCATCCTCGGTTCTTGTGCGACGGATGGGGCGAAGAGGCATTTGCGGCTCGGGGATGAACTCTGGAATAAAGGAAAGGAACCAAGCGCCATTGAAGAGTATCAAGAGGCGGTGCGCTTGAAGCCGAACTGGGCTGAAGCTCATTTTGCCCTGGGATTCGCGCATGGAATGAGCGGGCACGGCACAGAAGCCGAGCAGGAGTTTCGTACGGTCATCCGATTGAAGCCTAAATGGGCTGATGCGTATGGCAACCTTGGTTCTGCACTTTCCTGGCAGGGAAAATATGCTGAGGCTGAGAAGGAATATCGAGAGGCCTTGGTATTGGGAGGAAGGAAAGCTTCGGTGTTACAGGGGCTGGCGAATACTTTGGACCATCTGGGCAGGCGTAAGGAAGCCCGCAAGTATTGGGAGGAAGCCTTAAAGTTAGTGAAGCCCCTCCCTAAAGGCGAGGAGGGTGTGGATAGCTACGAAGACATCAAAGCCCGCCTCGCGGAGCCGGACTGAGGGGCCGGGAATGAAATACGCCCCCCAGTCTTTGCCCCGGCGTCGGTTGCTTTTGCCCGTTTTTGCGCTCGGGGGCCTGTTCTTGTTGCTTGCCTGCGCGACTAACGGGGCCAGGAAGCATTTCGACTCTGGCAATTCACTTTTAAAGCAACGGAAGCTAAAGGCAGCGGAGAAGGAGTTTCGCGAAGCCGTGCGTTTAAGGCCGGAATTTGCCGAGGCGCACTTCGGCCTTGGGTTTGCTATTCACGAGGCTGAAGAATATAAGCATTTGGCTGAGCCCGAATATCGCGAGGCCATACGGCTGAAGCCTAACTACCCGGAGGCCTATTACATGCTTGGATGCTTGCTCGTGGCGGAGCGGAAATATGATGAGGCGGTCCAGGAATACCGGGAAGCGATCCGCCTGAAGCCGGACTATCTCTGGGCGATCGAGCAGTTAGCCATTACCTTGGATCTTTTTCCCATGTCAGAGCGGCCGGGGAGTCATAAAGAAGCAAGACTGTTATGGGAGCGGGCGTTAAAGCTGACGAAAGACCCGAGACGGGCGGAAACAATCAAGCAGCGCCTCGCGGAGCCGGACTCTGTGGTCCGAGGATGGCGGTAATCGGTGAAGGCACGTTGGGAGGAGAAGCATCAGAAGAAGAAGGAGGGGTAGGGTTAATAGCCGGACTGAGGGACGGATGCAATACGCCCCCCTGACTTTGCCACGGTGTCGTTTGCTTTTGCTCGGCAGGGTCGCTTACCAGCGCAAGAGCCTTTTCACGCCCCTCGGGATCCCACGTACAGGGCAGAAGAGCAATCTCAATCGTTTGTAAACATGGTAAAAACAGGATTTATCAAAAAACAGATTAGGGATAAGTTTGTATTCATAATTACCGGGTGCTTTGTATTCCTTGTTATTCTGGTTGCCATATTATTAGTAGCATTTAAAGGTTGGAATATCTTACTTTGTGTATTTGTCATCGCCAGTGCAATAGCTATATTTACACTTCTTAATGCTATAATAGATAGTAATTTAAGTTGGTTGAAAATTACATTATTGATTGGGAATGCACTCTGTTCTATTTTAATTGCAACCGTCACTTATTTCGTAGCGACGAATACGGTAAGGAATGCTGCGAAATTAAATAAAGCAACAAAACTGAGTATTATATTGGATAGTTATCCAGCTGAAATACAAAAGGTATGGATTGAGGAAGAGAATGAATTAAAAGCAGAGCTAGATCGCAGCAAAGCAGAAGAAGCGGATAAAGTATTAGCTATAAAAGCATGGTCTGTGTCTAGTGATTATTTTCAAAGAGGGGAAATTAAACCCAGTTTAGAATTTTTAGATTACTCCTTGTTCTTTGTTGAAACGGGGATTGCTCATACAACCAAAGCCATGATACTTTGGGGGACAAAACCAAAGGAAGCAATTAGAGAGGATAGTTTGGGGATAAAGTTAAATCCAGAGGCGCCAATAGGGTATAATAATCTCGGTCAAGAACTTATTTCTTTTGGTGATACGATAATGCTTTAAATAATTTCCGGATAGCAGTTGAAAAAGACCCAACATATGCAAAAGGGCATTATAACTTAGGTAATGCTCTTGGCCACTTAGGTAAGTTTGAAGAAGAAATTAAAGAATTACATTTAGCAATAAAATCAGACTCAACCTTTCCATTATCATATTTTAATTTAGGACACAGACTGGCTGAGCAGGGTAAATTTAATGAAGCGGAAGTTGCATACCGTAAGTATATTTCGCTCATGCCCACCGACCCGTTAGGTTATGAACGAGTAGCAATTTGCTTAAAAAATCAGAAAAAAAGTAAAGAAGCTCTCCCATTTTGGCAAAATGCTCTAAAGTTTGAGAAAGACCCAACAAGAATAGCAACTATCCAAAAAGAACTCGCGGAGCTGGACTAAAGGCGCGAGGGGTCGGAGGGAATGCGGCTTTCCCGTGTGGGGGGCTTTTTTGTTTTAAGGCCTAAGTCCTTAATTCCGGACCTCTCTATGCCTGCAATGTAGGGATTTGCCCCTGATCGGGGTAGGTCCCAAAGCTCTTTTCCCGCCTTTTTCTTCCCTTTTCTTTCTTCGTTCCCTTTAAGTACCTGTTTATCAAATAGTTGTTCACCTCACCCTCAGCCTGAAGCCTGAACGGCCCTGTTCCATGAGTGCGTGATAGGTTAGTGTGAAGTTAGAGTTAAATTAGTGTTAAATTAGAGAGAAATTAGTGTGAACTTAGTGAGAACTTAGTGTGAACATGGCGGGAAGTGCTCGAAAGGCGTTGGTATAGTCTGTTGATTTATCGTGGATTAAGCTTGAAAGGGTGGGGTTCGGAGAGGGGAAGGAACTTAAAACTCGTGAGGTAAGTCTCAGGATGCTATGGGGTTAACTTTGTTTAGATTTCTCGTTAGGCTGGAATGTGTCGTTTTAAGCCCTTTATGTTGCGGACCTGTTTAGGTTCCATTGGCCCTGGTTTTATTGAGGTTTAAGCCTTTATCAGGGCGTCAAATTCCTCCTCGGACAGGATTTT
>Ga0315296_10004327_pt1 | contig 11608 bp, 10 predicted proteins | sample YL17G14_18_MG_FD_203921 | JGI IMG/M metagenome (GOLD analysis project Ga0315296, IMG submission 203921) | Sediment microbial communities from Yellowstone Lake, YNP, Wyoming, USA - YL17G14_18 | ecosystem: Environmental > Aquatic > Freshwater > Lake > Sediment | place: USA: Wyoming | collected...
CACGGCCTCGGCCGTGGTCGCCCATCTGCTCAAAAAGGTCGAGCCTCCGGTCGCGGTCACCACCCGGAGCGGCGAGATCCTGACCATCCACTTCCAAAGCCGGGACGGCGTCCTCACCGACGTGTTCCTTGAGGGCGACGTGACCCCGGTGTTCGAGGGCAAGCTGACCGGATGAACCTCAAAGGGGAGGCCTGATGTCCCGATTTCACCCCACCAAAGGACTGACGTTCGACGACGTGCTCCTCGTCCCGGCCCACTCCCGGGTGCTGCCCAAGGACGTGGACGTGAGCACCGTGTTCTCGAAACACATCCCCCTGGCGATCCCGCTGGTCTCCGCGGCCATGGACACGGTCACGGAGTCCTCCCTGGCCATCGCCCTGGCCCGTGAGGGAGGGCTCGGGGTCATCCACCGCAGGATGACGATCGAGCGTCAGGCCCAGGAGGTGGACCGGGTCAAGCGCTCGGAGAGCGGGATGATCACCTCTCCCATCACCCTGACTCCGGACCATCCCATCCGGGATGCTTTGGACCTGATGCGCCGCTATTCCATCTCCGGGGTCCCCATCGTGGATAAAAATAAGCGCCTGTTGGGCATCCTCACCAACCGCGACCTGTTCCTGGAAGAGAACCTCTCCCGCAAGGTCGGGGACCTCATGACCAAGGAGAACTTGATCACCGCCCCGGTAGGCACTACCCTGGAGGAGGCGGCCAAGATCCTGCACAGGCACCGCATCGAGAAACTTCCCATCGTGGACCGTCAGCGCGTGCTGCGCGGTCTGATCACGGTCAAGGACATCACTAAGAAGCGCCGCCATCCCCACGCCTCCAAGGACAAGCACGGCAGACTCCGCGTCGCGGCCGCGGTGGGCGCGAACAAGGAGCTTCCCGACCGGGCCGCGGCCCTTCTCGAGGCCGGGTGCGACGCCCTGGTCGTGGACTCCGCCCACGGCCACGCCCAGGGCATCCTGGACGCCGTCCGCTACCTGAGAAGGAAATACCCCAAGGCCGAGATCGTGGCCGGGAACGTCGCCACGGCCGCGGGGACGCGGGACCTTATCCGCAGGGGCGTTGACGCGGTCAAGGTCGGCGTCGGCCCGGGCTCCATCTGCACCACCCGGGTCGTGGCCGGGATCGGCGTTCCCCAGATGACCGCCATCCTGGAGTGCGCCAGGGAGGCCGCGAAAGCCAGGATCCCCCTCATCGCCGACGGGGGCATCAAATATTCCGGGGACATCGTGAAGGCCCTGGCGGCCGGAGCCCAGAGCGTGATGCTCGGCAACCTCCTCGCCGGGACCGAGGAGAGCCCGGGGGAGACCGTTCTCCTCGAGGGCCGGCAGTTCAAGGTCTACCGCGGGATGGGCTCGCTGGGAGCGATGATGGAAAGCTCCAGCCGCGACCGCTACTTCCAGGAGGACGTCGAGGAGCTGGCCAAGCTCGTGCCCGAGGGCATCGAGGGCCGCGTGCCCTTCAAGGGGCCGACCTCGGACATCGTGTACCAGATGGTCGGCGGGCTCCGCGCGGGCATGGGCTACTGCGGGGTCCGGAGCCTGAAGGAGCTCAAAACCAGGCCCCGCTTCATCCGCATCACCGAAGCGGGCTTGAGAGAGAGCCATCCCCACGATGTCGCCATCACCCGTGAGGCCCCGAACTACGGCCTGACTCGTTGGTAAATCCACGCCTGTCTCTTCATTTCGAGCCCCAGCCAAAAGGCTGGGGCTTTTCATTTTCCCTATAAACCAGAGCCATTCCAAGGCTTTAGCACCACTTCCCGCCGATCTCTCGCCCTGTTCCGGCCCATTTCCCACTATGTTCCCGCCATGTTCCCGCCATGTTCCCGCCATGTTCCCGCCATGTTCTCGCCATGTTCCCGCCATGTTCTCGCCGTGTTCCCGCCGTGTTCTCGCCGTGTTCTCGCTATCTTCCCGCTGATTGTTCGGGCACCAATAGAGCACCCATCGAGATCCGATCCAATAACCTCCTGAACAAAGTAACATATTGTCGGGAAAGGAGTTAAAATAAACAGAGGCGGCATGATGCCGCCTCTGTCAAGGTCCAAGGAAGAAGCAAGGATTACCTTAACTTAATAATCCGCAATGGCTTAACATCCTTCCCCTCGGGCTTGAGGAAGTAAACCCCAGCCGCCAGCCCCTCTCCAACCCGGTCGCCTTTGTACGTGCCGACCCTGCGACCGGAGATGTCGTAGAGGGCGAAGCGCTCTGAGGAGCGGCCGGGGAGGGAGGCGTAGGAGATGAAGGGATTGGGAGAGACCGTGGGGCAAGAGGGATACAACTTTGGGAGCGCAGAGGAGGAGTTCTCAACCCCACTTAAAATAAACTTATAGAGGATCGTTCCGGAATCCCCTACGGCCCAAATATGAAATCCTGAGACATCCACCAGGTAATTAACCCCGTGGAGATTGCGGGTGGTCCCACTGGTCTCAGGAACCCAGGTTGAACCGTCCCACGAGCCCCTCAAAATCCTGCCGTTGGCACCTACGGTAAACCTAAAGACGCCCCAACCATAGTAGGTGTCGAAGAGATCGTCCGTTACCCCGGAGGAAACCGGCATCCAATTCAAGCCATTGTTTGTGGTTCGAAGGATCCTCCCTGAATCTCCGACCGCAACACCACACCAAGGGTTAGCATACAAAAAAGACAAAGCCCTTAATGTTGCCGTTGTCCCACTTGTTTGTGCACTCCAGGTGGCCCCCGCGTCCGTGGTTTCAATGATTTTTCCGCCCTCCCCGCAAACCCAAGCAAGGTGGGTGTTATAATAATCTACGAAAATCCCATTCCAGTTGCCGGGGAAAGGGGAGGATTTCTGAGTCCAGGTGAAGCCCCCGTCGGTGGTCCCCCAAATAGCGTCTGATTCGCCTACAGCCATGCCGTTCATGCTGTCCGCAAACGAGACGGCATGCATGACGGTTGGAGGAGCGGCCCGTGTCGACCAGGAAACCCCATCGTCGGTGGTACGCAGGATGACTCCTGCGGTATCTCCGCCCACAGCGCCGCCCCAGTGCTTAGGGATATCTCCAGACAAATCTTGTGCTACCCCAAAGAGGGTTTGGGTGGTGGGACTGGTTCCAGGGGTCCAGGTTTGGCCCAAATCCGTGGAGATAAGGATTGTCCCGCTATCCCCAACAGCCACTGTCGTCCATGGGGACACCGGACCGTAAAAAGCCCACACGCTGCGAAGGTTCTTCGTAGTCCCGCTCACCTGCTTCACCCAAGCAGAGAAAGCAAAAGCTGGCATCAAGAGAAGGAGCGTTAGAATCCATAACTTTCTTTTCATATCCCCTCCTTGTTCAAATGAACAGCCATGTTTTACGTCCGAAAAGGAAGCCCGTCTTGCGAGTTTGGTAGAACGCACGAAAACGTAAAGGAGGGCTCCTTCGGGGAGCCCTCCTTATTGAATTCTCGCTCTCCCGGAGCCTAACCTACATGAACATCTGGTGCCACTTCTCCGAATACAGCGCCTTGATCTTCCCCCAGGTCGTCGGCGCGATCTGCCCGGTTCCGGGCGGCGGGTTCCCCGCACCCGGCGATGCACCCGGGAAGTCCTTCCAGTCGCTCTGGGCGCCGCTGCCCGAGCCGTCCGGGTAGCGACCCAGAACGTGCGTCGGGCTCACGATCGGCACCCCGGGGTTCCAGGAAACCAGGCCGATGTTCGTCCAGGACGGGTCCACGTTCCCCCAGTTCAGCTTGTCCACCACAGTCCCGGAGCCGTCCTTCAAGCACAGCAGGTCGCCCACGTGCCCCTGGTCGAAATAACCGTCCTGGAGCCCGCTCCCGATGGTCCCGTCTGGAAGCGAAACCAGGATGCCAGTGAAACCCGGGAAGTTCTGACGGAAGGCCGCCTCGCTGGCCGCCACCACCACGAACCCCTTGGCCGGGACCGTAACCGCGGGGAGCACATCGCTCCCATCCCGATTCCAGACCGACCAAGCATCCAAGGTCACGGGACTCGCGGAACTGTTGTAGAGCTCGAACCACTGGTAGGCCGCCTTGTTCACGGACTGCCGGGGATTGGCCTGCACCTCGTTCACGGTGATGGCACCGGCCATCGCCAAGCCCGGAAGCAGAAGAAGCACAAGCAAAGACGAAAGCATTAATTTATGGCTCATAGGCATCCCTCCCTAATCAACTTTGGAAAACCCTTTTTACACACCTAACATGATACCAAAAAATCCCGGTTTTGTCAAGAGGGTCCGCAAAAATATTTTAAAATTGTTGATTTTGGATTGGCGAAACGTCTAATGGGGGTTCGCCTCCAGGAACCTCTCGGCATCAATGGCCGCCATGCACCCGGTCCCGGCCGCGCTCACCGCCTGGCGGTAGACCCAGTCCTGCACATCCCCGCAGGCGAAGACGCCCGGGACCGAAGTCCTGGTCCCGTCGCGGGTCAGGAGGTAGCCCACCTCGTTCATCGCCAGCTGGCCCTTGAAGACCGCGGAGTTCGGCTCGTGCCCGATGGCCATGAACACCCCCTGGCAGGGGTGCTCCGCGACCGCGCCGGTCTTCACGTTCCGGAGCATCACCCCCCGCACCCCCTCCTCGGGCGTGCCCAGGATCTCCTCGATGGTCGAATCCCAGGCAAAGGATATCTTGGGATTGGCGAAAGCCCGATCCTGCATCGCCTTGGAGGCGCGGAGCTTGTCCCGCCGGTGCACCACCGTCAGTTTGGAGGCGAAATGGGTCAGATAGGTTGCCTCCTCCAGGGCGGTGTCCCCGCCCCCGACCACGACCAGCTCTTTGCCCTTGAAGAAAAACCCGTCGCAGGTCGCGCAGGCCGAAACCCCGCGGCCCATCAGCCGCATCTCGGACTCCAGACCCAGGAGCTTGGCCCGGGCCCCGGTGGCGATGATCAAGGCGTCGGAGGAAATCTCTTCGCCCTCGGCATCGAGCTTAAACGGCCGCCGGGACAGGTCCGCCCGGCCCGCCTCGCGCTGCAGGAACTCGGTCCCGAACCGCTCGGCCTGACGCTTCATGATGGCCATCAGCTCCGGGCCCTGGATGCCGTGCTCGAAACCCGGGAAGTTCTCCACCTCGGTCGTGATGGTCAGCTGGCCCCCGGGCTGGACTCCCTCCAGGACCAGGGGCCCGAGGTTCGCCCTCGCCGCGTAGATCGCCGCGGTCAGCCCGGCCGGGCCGGAACCTAAGATAAGGACCTTGTGATGCCTGGCCACGAAACCTCCTTCAACAAATCATTGTAAAAAAATCATTGATCATTTAGCATTTCGATATTTAAAAACCCTTGCCCTGATTGCCCAAGTATACCACATTCTTTTCCGATGCTTCAAGGATGGATCCGGATGCTAAAAAGGCGGCCTAAAAAAGACCGCCGGGATGAAGACTCTCCAGTCTATCTTAAAGCTCCAGCTTCAAATCCTCGTAGCCCGTGGCCTGAGCCATGGCATTCACGAAGGCCAGGGCGCAGGCCCCCAGGAAGGGCCCCATGTCCGCTCCCTCCTCGGGCGGGGCCACGACCTCGGAGGAGGTCTCGTACTGGTGCTCTTCGCACTCCCAGACCTTGCAGATCACGCGCCAGCGCACCCGGCCGCAGGACAGCTTCTCCGGTTCGGCCTGGACGATCTCCGCAGGGAACTCGAAGAGCTCGGACAGGAGCCAGGCCCAGGCCAGGTGTCTGAGCCACCGGGGCGTCCCCTCCTGGAACTCGGCGGAGGCCTTGACCGCCTGCCAGACCTCCTGCTCCCGCTTTTTGACCTCGGCGTCGGCCTGGGCCAGCTGGGGGGATTTCTTGAACCCTCCCTCCTTGTCCCCGGGCTCGCCCTCGGCCTCCCAGATCATGTTCGCCGCATCCTGGGCCTTCCACATGGCCTCCGCCTGCTGGCGCAGGTAGCCCATGGGCACGCCCACCAGGGTCTGCCCCAACAGGGGAAGGAACATCTGGAAACCGAGGTTTTCTCCTGACATCGTCGTTCCTGTTCTGAGTGAATCCTTTAAGAATAGTTTAATCCAGACCCCGGGGAAAAGTCAAGGGGGCCGAGGGGCATCCCGAGCGGGATGCCCCCTAAGCCACTCCGCTCAGGATTGCGGAGGGGAGGATATCCGCTTGATGTCCTCCAGGATCTTGTCCAACTCCTCGCTGGTGAGCTTGCCGTCCTGCATCGCGTTACCGATCCCGCTCCCGACCGGGCCCAGGGCGTCGGGCTTCACCTTGCCCTCCTTCATCGCCTGCTCCAGGCCTTTGAAGGTTTCCTCGACCTTTCCCCGATCATAATCCGCGGGCAGGTTCTTCTCGATCTGCATTCTCAGGGCTTTCACGACCATCCCGGTGGCCATCTCCTTGCCGTGGCTTTTCAGGTATCGAAGCCCAAAGTACCCGCCCACGCAGGCCAGAAGCACGAGGACCAGAAAGATGATCAGGACCCACTTCCATACCCCTCCCCGATCATTTCTCATCAGCATGGTTCTCCTTTCGTTTAATGTTTTCCCGCTCTTACGCATCATTTCTCACCCCCGGCGACAGACCCGACCCTTGCCCCTTCCTCCAGGTTTGTGTTAATCTATTAGGATGATACCCCGAAAGCAGCCCGACCTCACCACCGGGCGCATCACCCCGACCATCCTCAGGCTGGCCTGGCCGGTCGTGGCCTCCATGTTCCTGGAGACGGCCTTCCACGTGGCCAACGCCTTCTGGATGGGCCACTTCTCGGCCGAGGCCATGGCCTCGGTCATCACCTCCGGGTTCATCATCTGGCTCGTCTTCTCGCTCTTCGGCGTGGTCTCCACCGGGACGAACGCCATGATCGCCCGTTTCATCGGGGCCCGGGACGAGCCCATGGCCGCGAAGGTCGCTGGCCAGGCCCTCCTGTTCGGCACGACCTTCTCCCTGGGCATCGCTCTCTTGGGCATCGGGATCCGCCCCCACATCTTCCAGCTCATGGGCACGGCTCCCGAGGTCACTTCCTACGGGATGACCTACCTGCTGATCATCTTCGCTGCCGTGCCCCTGTTCGCGGCCTGCGAAGTCTTCGCCTCCACGTTCCGGGCCTGCGGGGACACCAAGATCCCCTTGATCTCCTTCGCCCTGGGGACCGGGCTGAACCTCCTGCTCGACCCCCTCTTGATCTTCGGGGTCGGCCCCTTCCCCAGGCTCGCGGTCGCCGGCGCCGGGATCGCCACCCTGGCCAACGCCCTCCTGTCCCTGGCCTTGCTGCTCTGGTTCCTCAAGCGCAAGCCCGTGCCGTTCAAGCCGACCTGGCGTTTCGACCCGGGGCTCATCTGGCGGATCGCCCGGATCGGGATCCCAGCCTCCATCTCCGGGATCCTCTTCTCCCTCGTCTACGTCTTCCTGACCCGGATCACGTCCGCGTTCGGGACCGAAGCCTTGGCCGCGCTGGGCATCGGGAACCGCATCGAGTCCATCAACTACATGGCCTCCTTCGGGTTCGAGGTCGCCACCGCCACCCTGGTGGGACAGAACCTGGGAGCCAAGAAGCCGGAACGCTCCGAGAAGTGCGCCTGGCGGTCCACCCAGATCATCGTCGCCCTGACCGGATTGACCAGCCTCTTCATGTACATCTTCTCCCACCAGATCGCATCCTGGTTCACCCCGGACCCCCGGGTCATCCCCCTGGCCGCGTCCTACGCCCGGATCATCGCCTTCTCACAGATCTTCATGGGCATCGAGATCGTGCTTTCCGGCGGGTTCAGCGGGGCCGGGGACACCCTGCCGCCGATGCTCATCACCGGGCCCCTCTCCCTTCTCCGCCTGCCGGTGGCCCTGGTCTTAGCGTACGTCTTTCACCTCCGCTCCGACGCCGTGTGGTGGGCCATCTCCTCCACCTCCATCGCCAAGGGCACCCTGATGGCGCTTTGGTTCAAGGCTGGACGGTGGAAGAAAAAGGAGGTGTGAGGAAGGCTTTCAAGGTCCTTTTTTTATATCTTCCAGGATCCACTCCACGGCCACCAAGAGGTCGCGGGCCACGTAATCCGGTTGGACCGCCCACGAAGCGACCTCTTCTCTCTGGCTCTGTCCGGTCAGCACGATGATTCCTTTTCCTCCCGCATTCCTCCCCAGTTCCGCGTCCGAAGGCTTGTCCCCCACCACATAGGAGCGTGAGAGGTCTGTTCCCCAATCCTGAACAGCCTTTGCAAGCATCCCTAACTTCGGTTTCCGGCAGTTGCATCCCGCCTCGGGAGCATGGAGGCAGAAATAGAACGCCTTCACGGCTGCCCCTTCACCGGCGAGCTGCCTTTCCACCTCCCTGTTGACCGCGGCCACCGCCTCTAAGCCGTAAAGCCCCCTCCCCACCCCGGACTGGTTGGAGATGATGAAGGCAGGGATCCTCTCCTGATTCAAGCAGCGGATCGCTTCACAGACGCCGGGAAGAAGCTTCACATCCTCGGGCTTGCTCACGAACCCATAATCCACATTCACCGTACCGTCACGGTCCAGGAATACCGCGAACCCACTCGCCTCTTTCATGAGAGGAATCCCTTAACGGAGGCAAGCACTTCATCCACCCCGATCGCCTTCCAGCATCTCCGGCTCCCGTCCGGGCAGGTGCGCGCGAAGCACGGGCTGCAATAGGGACGTTTGTAAATCACCTTCGCCCGACCCAGGGGCCGGGTCCACTCCGGGCTCGTGGACCCGAACAGGGCCACCACCGGAAGGCCCAGAGCTGCGGCCAGATGCATCAAGCCGGTGTCATTGGATATGAAGGCGACGCATTGGGAAAGCACCCCGGCGAGCCGTCTTAAATCCGTTTCCCCGGATAGATTAACGGCTCCCTTCCCGACCCGTTTCCGGATATCCTCACAGAGCTCGTGCTCCTCTCTCACCCCGAAGAGCAGAACTCCGAATCCCTCACCGGCGAGCCTCGAACCTAATTCCCCAAACCGGCTTTCATCCCACCGCTTGGCCTCCCCGTAGGTCGCCCCGGGCCCGAAGCCGATGAGCTTCATTCCTGGAAGAACACCGCGTTCTCTCAGAAACCGTTCCCCCTCTTTCTTGATATCCGGGGACAAAACAACCTTCGGCACAACAGCAACGTACCCAATCCCCAGGGCCCGGATGAGGTCCAGATACCCCTCGGAAAGATGCCTCTGGCGATGATCCTTCCGCAACCTGACCCGGATCGTCAGCAACCTCCCCCGCCCCTCGCCGATATACCCAACACGATGCTTAGCCCGTGCGAGGAAGACCATCCAGGCCGAGGAGAACGAATGGGGAAGGATCACGGCCAGGTCATAATGCCTTTCCCTCAACTCTCTGACGATCCTCCCCGTCCCTTTCACCCCGCGGTGAATCCCCTGCGGGTCGTAGGCGATGACTTTCCCCCGACGTTTTTCCAATCCGTAAAGCCCGGCCACCCTGCAGTGCGCCAGAAGGGTCAGGGAGGCTTTGGGATATGCCTTCTCCAGGGCCGCGACGGCCGGCAGGGCCATCACCGCATCCCCCAGCCAGTTCGGCGTGCGTACGAGGATCTTCCTGATGTTTTCAGGGTGGATTTTCATTGGGCAAGCACGCCCCTAACTGCTTGGAGCACCACATCAGGGTGCATTTCTTTCATGCACTTAAAATGGCCCTCTGGGCATTTTTCTGTGCCGTGCAAGGAGCACGGCCTACAAGGAAGGTCCCTCTGCAGAACAATGTTCCTCTCCCCGAGGGGGAAAAAGCCGAAGGCCCCAACCGTGGGACCGAAAAGGGCCACGACCGGCGTGCCCACTGCTGTGGCCAGGTGCATCGGCCCGGAGTCATTGGTGACGACGGCCTTGCAGGCAGCCAGGACCGAGGCCATCTGCCTTAAGCCCAGCCCGCAAGCCTGCTTGGCCCCGTCCCCGATGCCCCCAACGACCTCCTGCACCAGGGCTTTTTCCTCGTCGCTCCCCAGGACGACTATCCCGATCTGGTCCTCCTGCCAGAGCCTTTTTCCAACTTCCGCGAAGCCGTCTTTGATCCATCTTTTCGTCGCATGCTTCGCCCCGGGCACGAGGCCGATCCAGCTTGTGGCATCACCCAAAAACTCCCGTCCGAACGCCCGCTCCCTGGCCTCCAGCACGATCTCCGGCTGCCGGGAACGGGGCTCGATCCCCAGAGGCCGGAGGCATTCCAGATACCGGTCTACCACATGCTTGGGCTGAAATGCTTTCTCGGTCTTGAAGGCCACCAAGGCCCTTCTCCCCAGCGCCGCTTTGGAATAGCAGAGTATCCTTTTGGCTCCTGTTGTCTGGGCAGCCAACCGGCTCCTGACCGTGCCATGGAGATCGATGACCAAGTCATAGCGTCCCTTCTTTAGTCCCTGAAGATAATCCAGGAAGTCCCATTTATCCCTGCTCGCCAGGACCTGAACGGCATTAACCCAAGGGGAAGGATAAATCGCATCGGCATACTCCGCGCGCGTGGCGACATGGATATCTGCTTGGGGAAAGTGTTCCCGCAGGGCCCGCAGGGGCGGGGTGATGAGCACCACATCTCCCAGCGAGGAGAGGCGGATGACGAGGATCTTCTTGGGGTCCAAGGAAACGTCAGGGGGAGAGGGCCGAAGCTCTGGCCCAGCGGTCGGCCTCGAGGATGTCCTCCAGGCCGGGATGAGCGACGACGCGATGCTTGCGCATTGCCCGGGCGATGACCTTCGGGATCTCGTGGAAACCTATGCGCTCGTCCAGGAAGGCGTGGGCCGCGATCTCGTTGGCCGCGTTCAGGACCGCGGGAAGAGTGCCGCCCGCCCGCAGCGCCTCGTAGGCCAGGCGCAGGCAGGGAAACTTGACGAAGTTTGGCGGGTGGAAGGTCAGCTGCTTGAGCTTGGCCAAATCGCAGCTTGCTATGGGCGAGGGCAGACGTTCGGGATAGGTCAGGGCGTACTGGATGGGCAGCCTCATGTCCGGCAGGCTGGCCTGGGCCAGGATCGCCCCGTCCACGAACTCCACTATGGAATGGATGATGGACTGGGGATGGATGAGGACGTCTATCTTACCTCCGTCTAAGCCGAAAAGCCACTGGGCTTCGATGATCTCCAGGCCTTTGTTCATCAGGGTGGCGGAGTCTATCGTGATCTTCCTGCCCATGCTCCAGGTGGGATGCTTGAGGGCGTGGGCCGGGGTCATGTGCCTGAGCCGATGGCCGGCCACCCTGCGGAACGGCCCTCCCGAAGCCGTCAGGATCAGGCGCTTCACTCCCCGGACGGGCTCGTTTTTCAGGCATTGGAAGATGGCCGAATGCTCGCTGTCCACCGGGATGAGCTCGGCCTTGTGCTTCCTGACAAGGGGCATGACCACCTCTCCCGCGACCACCAGACTCTCTTTATTCGCCAGGGCGAGCCGCTTTCCTGCCTTGATCGCCGCCAACGTGGGGGCGAGTCCGGCGGCCCCCGAGATCCCGTTGACCACGATGTCACAGGGTTCCATCCCGGCCAGCCGGACCAAACCTTCCTCACCGGCCCAAACCCGCTTGAGACCGGTTTGTCCGCGGATGAGCCTGGCCTGCTTTTCGTCCCGCACGGCCACGGCGCGAGGCTTGAACTCCCGCACCTGCTCGCAGAGCCGTCCCATCTCGGAGCTCAAGTAAGCTGAAAGCCCCACCACATCAAAGGACCTTCCGAGGTGGCTCGCCACCTCCAGGGTCTGAGTTCCGATGGAGCCCG
>Ga0315296_10004328_pt1 | contig 11605 bp, 10 predicted proteins | sample YL17G14_18_MG_FD_203921 | JGI IMG/M metagenome (GOLD analysis project Ga0315296, IMG submission 203921) | Sediment microbial communities from Yellowstone Lake, YNP, Wyoming, USA - YL17G14_18 | ecosystem: Environmental > Aquatic > Freshwater > Lake > Sediment | place: USA: Wyoming | collected...
TAGACTTAAATACCTCTGAAAACCCACAACTTGTGACTCTCTTCGGATGCCGCCGTAGCTCAGTCAGGTAGAGCGGCTGGCTGTTAACCAGTCGGTCATAGGTTCAAGTCCTATCGGCGGCGCCACAATTTCTAAAAAGGAGCTATTCTTGTTGAGTTCTGGGTCAATGTTTTTTGGGTCAACTGGGTCAATATTGGCTTTACTTTGAATGGTTTGGATGTACTGAAAACTCTGCTTATGATACTCAAACCTTAGTTTGCCATCAACAGAACCCAAGTAATGCTTGACCCTGAAGTAGTTCTTGCTAAGATGTTGCAGTTGTCCTTCTTTTCCACAAACCTCACATTTGACTTTCACGTCACTTTTCACCTTTTAGTGAGTGTTCCTTGGGTCAACCTCAGAATTTAAAGACCATTAAAGATCATTCTTCAAAGGTGGAAAACATCCTATTATGCCAATCAAATTCAAATACATTCTAAAATATCTTTCAACCACGGAAAACTAACTGAAAAACATCCTATAGACAGAGGGAATTGCTCATCTTTGAGACGCCTATTCAGAATGTGACTCCCAAAATCAAATCGGTTGAAAATAAGATGGAGGGTCAGAAGAATAGACAACAATGCTATCTGGGGCTTTCAAGGGCTATTCTCTCAGAAATCCTGATCTAGTCTGGGATTTTTGCGTTCCTGCGATTCAATGATATACTTCTTTTCGTTTTCGAATTTCCTTAGCATTTTTTTCGTAAATTTGTATTTGCCCAGTTGTGATGATTGGTATTCTGGTGAATTTTGGAACTCTCCATCCTCCATTCTTCCTAAGTAGTCAATGAAAAGCTGAGTTCTCTTAAATCGATCACTCAGTTCCCTACTTGGAAGTAAATGTCTGATTTCTAAGGCCACATCTACATCCGCTATAGGTGTATCTGCAAGAACCAAGTCGATATAGCTGAATCTCATTATTAAGGCATGCAAAAAATAGGTACCGCATTCTGTTATTTTGAAATGGGAGGCTCCCGACAAGCTCTCTCTGGAATGTGTATTTAGATCCACGAGCCCATGTTCAGCCATTTTTAGTAGCGCTTCTTCAATAGCTTCACGTGAAATCGAAATGTCATTTGCATCTTCCGCGATTCGATTTATCGATATATACCCTCCTCCGTAAGGAGAGTCTACAGCTATCTGATCTTCAGCATAATTCAGAATCCTAAGCTTCAAGAAATGACTTTGGCAGAACCTCTGGTCAAAATCGAATACGTTCACAAGATAACTTTTCCTCGAATAGTATCGATAGCTTCCTAAGACAATCGATTTGACAAATTGATGTTCAGCGATTATGTAACTTCCTTCTCGATGCTTAGTATCAAGGATTTCCCAAATCTTGGTATTACCCGAAACGAGGAAATTCCCGAACAATTCCAGAGCTTTTCTCATGTCTCCCCCACAGGTTTTCGAGACAAATCTTGAAACACTTCTATTGGCTCTCTGCTGCAGGGTAACTTTGATTATGTTAAGAAATTCCTTCATTGTTTCAACTCGCGGCACAAAATCTAAATCGACTTCTAACCATTTCTTCAATTCCTCTTTTGGAAGCTCCAGTTCCTTCAGAACATAATCGAGTCTATACAGCAGCAATTTTCTTAGATCTGGGGGCATTATTCTGTATTGGTCGATATAATACGCATCAAAAACCCTGCCTATGTAGTAGGACTCCTCTCTGAGAGTCATTATAGTTATTGTTCGCAGCTCTTTAGTAAGATTGTTTGCATCAAGGAAAACACTCTCATGAAATGTTGGTGACTCATGCACGTGTTGATCAACGTTGTCGATGACGAGTGAGGGAATATAGCCTTCGGATCTCAACATCAAGAAGAGTTTTGTCATATCGTCAATAGTGGGTTCAACTTTATCCATCTTCAACTGTTCCAAATAAGCAGTCCATAAGTCTGGGTACTTAGTCTTGAATTCATCGATTATGCTTTTCAAGATATGATCTCTTATCTTTTCTTTCTCTCTCGGAGCGGCTTTGAAATCTACGTAGAACCATTTGACTTTCTTTCTCTCATCGTCGTCCAAAACAATGTTGAAAAATCTGAACACAAAAGTAGTCTTTCCAGAGCCTATTCCTCCCAATAATAGGCATATCGTAGGATATGGAGGCGATTGTCTGAGCAATTCCATCTTTTGATAAAAGTTCATGTGGAACACACCTGCATGCTCCTCACCTTGTTTAATTTCTTTGAAACTCTTCAAACCTTGTACAATGTAGCTCCTTAGTGAATTGCTCGCCTCTTCGAATTCAGTTTCCAAAACATAGCATTCCTTAAGCATCTCTATATCTTGTTGGCGAGTCATTTCTTTAAACGTGTGATTTATTATTGGATTCATGTATCGGTGCAATTCATTCCGAGGCTGTATCTCATTCTTGAAACGAATGTCGTCTACGGGTTTTATGAAATTCAGTGGTTCAGAACCTTTTGAGAGTGTGTTAATTAGAGATCCACTTTCGACTGCGTCTTTGCTCAATAGATTCCAAAAATCCATGATGTGTCTCTTAATGTCGTCGAAATTGTAAAATACCTTGCAATTCCCCTCCGTCCAATCTTTGCCAGGCTTCTCTGCTTCAAAAATGATAAACTGATCGCCATTGGTAATTGCGCCAAATCTTACTCCTTTGTCGCTGCAATATCTCCTAGCTTGTTCTATCGTTTCTGCAATGTTCTTTTCCTTTTTGAGGACACCACCTAAAGTGTAGTCTCGCAGAAAACCAAAGGTTATTGGAAGTTTGAAAGAATATCCTTCCTTCTTGGCTTCAATAACCAATACATTTCTGTTTCCTATCTTGAGGACATAGTCGACAAATCCAGGTTTAGCATATTCTCCTCGGAAAATGTCGTCACACTGCCAATTCAGACATTCCTTAAGGATCGGATCTATTATTTTGGATCGCGTGTCTGCCTCAGAGGGGTCATCTAGATCTATCTTCGAGATTCTCTCCAAGTTTTTCAAAGCTTGGTCTGGACTAATTCGCATGATTATCAATGACACCAATACGGTCACTTTCTATTTAAAAGTAACGAAAAAACATGAATTCTTGAGAGGAATAACTAGATGTCAAAACAGTCCATATCAAACCAAGACAGCTCGGTAAGAGAAACTAGGTCTTCTCTCAACAATTCGTGCGCGGTACCTTTTACCATTCTCTCAACATTCCTCAAAAGTGCTTCTAACTCTCAAGCGCGCGCTCTATGATTTTCCCTTTTCTTTTGAAGGTGGAGGAATGACAGGTTTGTACTTCTCTTTGAAATCGTAGATATTCGCTTGATAGTTTTTGGTTTTCAGCTTTGCGAGTTTTTCTGGTAATCCCTCGATCCCAAAATCAAGGAGTTCACTGACCACTTCATAACCTAGCCCTGCAAGAAAGCCACCAGCAGCACCAATCGGTCCAGCTGCTACACTGCCTATTGCCGCCATAGAAACAGGGAGTCCTATCTGCAAGCCTTTCACTCGCCGTGGTATTGTTTTGTCATTCCAAATATTGTCAAGAATTTCAGAAAGCTCTTTAGCATTTTTATCGACTATATCGGGGTGATTCGCTACTATTCCCTCATTCATTGCTTCTTGAACTTTTTGCAGGTCGTAGGCGTGATAATGATATATGAGTTCCTTGCAAGCATCGGATCCCAGTGGTGCTAGAGTCAGTTTCTTCAAGAGAAATCTGCCTATTTCACAGGGAAATGATGCTTGTCTAGGTCGATAATTAGCTGGTAGAGATTTAGCTTGAGCAATCTCGTCTAATCTGAAGTTATTGATGTCATAGCGCGCATTGACGAGTGGGTTGACGATAAATTTCTGACAGATGCCAAGCAAGATAAACGCTTGCAAGGGATCATCGATCATTAGGTTTTCTATATCATGGACAACCGAATAATGCCCTAGTTTGAGGACCATATATGTACTTAAGTCCATTTCACGGGCAAAGAAACAGTCTGGTATCTGCCATCTTTGAGCATCAAAGTATCTTACTTTCGCAAGAGTGTGGAAAGTATCTGCAGCACTTTGAATTTCTGCTTCCGCACTATAGAACGGAGGAGACAAGCCATAATTTACTGGTGGACTCAACTCTCTGAGGAATGGTTCTAGATAATCAAGTTTTTCATATTCTTTGGGCATCTTTGCGAGGCATACCTGCAATCTTCCAGTTTCTTTGATGAAGTCAATAACTTTCGGAATTTCTGACACGCTAAAATAGAGTTCTTCAAACGTTTGTTCCGTGACTGGAGCAAGAATAAGGAATAAGGAGCCGCAAAAAGGAATTTGCGCCCAGATACTTCCTACTGGAGGGGCTGCTAATGCGGCAGGTTTCTGCATTTTCACAAACCGTTCATTCGGCGGATACCTGTCTCGTTCAAAAGAGAATGTGCCCTTATCCACGCTTTTTAGGAATTTTTCGATTTCTTCTTTTTCTCTCTGTTCATAATCTTCAAGGTATTCTTTATCCATAAGGCTTCAGCTCATGATTGATGCGAGATGAGGCTTATTTCTGTTTTCACAGTTTATGATTATGCTATTTTGATGATTCTACATCTGGATCTAGTTACGGTAGTTGAGGTAGTTACGGTCGGTGCGCGTTAATATCATAGAATCGGAAGTTTGGCAATCTGCCGAAGATTCAGGCTTTTTCACCTGAAAGGGCATATATTTAAGGCTGATTCAATATCGGAAATCGGTAACAGATGGGGGGGAACAGCAAAAAAGAAGTGTTCGATCATGTGAATAGAACCAAGTTGTTATTGCGCTCATCTGTGGCTTTGTTGACATTATTCTATTCTCTGTATTTCTGATTTTCAGCTATAGCACACGCTTAAGGTTCTTACTACCTGTATCCCCGAGTTTCCGTTTTCCAATACTGAACCGAGCAATTCATGGGCTTCTTTTTCCATTTTCTCCATCAAAATATCGGCAGAATCCAATTTCTCCGATATTCCGCTTATTTTCTTTTTTATTTCATCTAAGTCCTGCAATAGTTTGAATGTCTTGGGTTTCTTTTCATCACTACTAACATAGCCAGCAGAATCCCACTCAGAGAGATAGGCGCGAATTGTTCTCTCACTCTTTCCTATAGCGCTGGCAATTGCATCTCGTTTTTCTTTGTCTATTATTTGCCCTGCGCTAGTAATGTGAAATGCTTCAAGAAGTTCAATCAAATCCTGGGTCCTGTTTTCCAAGTTGACTGTCATAGCGGTTAGAGCCTGTTTTGCAATCTTCAACGCCGCAATGCAGGCTTTAGGAGTAGCGAAAACAATCTTCTTTTCATCAACGTGCTTCTGTGGAAGCTTGTTTTGGTTTAGGAAACAATAGAGCTTCACAAAGGCTAGGATTTTGTCATAGTCACCTCTGCCTCTGAGATTTGAGTTATCAAACAGACTTGTCAATGTTTTTGGAAAGGGCACAACTACCGTGCACACGCCCAACTTGTTCACTAGGCACCGAAGGACTTCCCTGCTGAGATCGATGTTTCTGTACTGCCTGAGTTTGAGAGCGATCTCAGTTTTCTCGTTTTCTTGGTTTGCTTTCCACTGCATGATTTTTTCAGTCTGCTGCTCACTTTCATCAGGATTAAGGATCCAATTCCTTCTCAGATATTGTGGGTCCAAGGCAATTCTTGTGGTACCGCTGATTACCGTAATTGATGGGATTTTGTTTTGGATCGTGGAGAAGCGTCCTGTGTCTTTATCTTTGACTGTTACCTCCACTGTGTAGCCCTTGTCATCGCTGGAAAGAAACTTGATTGTTGAAACGCCCTGCTTCTCCTCGTCCATACTACCAAGTTCCTTAAGCCTCAAGACCTCATAGCCTCCAAAATCAGAGTAGTCAAGTGCATGTTCGCTGAATCGTGCAACGTCTTTCGTCTTGAAGAAATCTGCGATTTTCATCAGTGTACTTTTGCCCGAACCTTCAGTGCCCTTAAGCAATATCATCTGCTTCAGTGTGGAGTCATGAAGTTTTCCACTTAGCAACAGGATAAAGATAGTCAGTTTGTTGTCATCCTCACCAGCAATGACATTATCCAAATGCTTCTTGATTTCTTCAACAATATTATCGCTCGCAAGTATCCGTTCAACTTCTTTTGTGACAATTTCAGCAGGGACAGTTTGAGTTTGCTTTGCCAGTGGACAGTTTTCAGACGAGCAATTCCTCTGTAGCAGTGGATCGCTGCAACCATAAACATACTCTTTCTTTGTGGCGGATTCAAGAATTTCCTTAAGCTCCTCCTCATCCAGTGGAGCCCTATTTCTTCCATTCCACTCCAGCAAGACTTCCCACACTTTCTCGTTTGGATATTTCCTAAAATTGGCAAAATAGCTTGCAAGCCTTATGGCAGTATCATTTCTTTCACCGTTCCTAACACCACGCAAGAGTTTTTGTATACAGTCAGGATGTGGACCCGCATAAGCAAGTTTATCATCGTCTGAACGGTCAAACCAGACCGCATAATCCCTCACGTGTCTAAGTCCGTCCTTGTCCAAAACCTGATAAAACAGAGTTTCCAAACTTTCGACTACTGCAGGCTCGCAATCATTCAATTTCCTGTAGCCATTGCTCGGAGCCATGATTATGAGTTTGTTTTCTCCTAAGAGCTCAAGGGCACATTCATTGTGATATAGTGAGATTGTTCTTGGTTTCTCATGGCTGAAATAAAGATAGTGTAATCCCCCGCTGGGAGTTTCTTCTGTCCGAGTTGACAGAAAGCGCCTCAGAATTTCTTTTCCCTTTTTGACAACATCTTCAGGCAGATTCTTAACATCAAAGTCAACAGCACATATGAAATTGCCATTTTCAACTTGTGAGCCGCCTATTACTGCAAACCCGTTAGCCAAATCCCAAGGCAAACTTTCAAAATCGGACTGTGATTGCCTTTGCTTCTGCAATTGTAACCAAGGAACAAGCGGTTCCTTACCTTTTGTGGGAACTACGTTTAAGCCTTTAAGGAAATACTCTTTAGCCGCGTTTATTAGTTCTTTAGGATCTGTCATTTTGGCTCACACTCATTGTTACTTGGAAATCAAAAGTTTGAGAACCTGCGTTTGATGTAATCTCAAATCTGTCTATCACATGATGAAAGGCAACTCCCTTGAGATGTTTGGGTGCCCATTCGTGATAGACTATCCTCACTTGGTCCCTAACCTTTGGGAGTGTGAGAATTTTGTGGCTCCAATCGACAAAAGGAAATTTAGCACCTGCTATCCATATTCCAACAATCTGAGAACCATCTTTTCTTGTATAGTAAGTCGAAATGATCGATACCACTTCTCCCTGTGCTGTTAGAGATTTTGCCAAATCGTTCATTATTTCTCACCTCTGACATTTTGGGCTGACAATCCAAGGGCTTTTTTATCCATCTCGCTCAGAAAAGAAAGACTAGCCAACTCCTTCCTTACAGATCGCCTCACAAAGCTGCTGATGTTTTCCCCACGAGCTTGGCAGACTTTTCTCAGAAGAACAATGTCTTCTTCTTTCATTCTTGTTCCAACTATGTTGCACATTTTTATCATCCTCGTACACAGGGTAAAACATAATTGGAAGTGAGGGTTTTTTAGTACGGTTAAGATGACTCGTCCCAAAGGACCCTCGTCTGAAAGCGTCAAGAGAATCTATGCGGTGCTCGGCAAAGAGGCAAAATCGTTTGAGGACATAGTCAACGAGACATGCCTTCACAGAAACACTGTTGGCTCTACACTGGGAACACTTGCTGCAAAAGGAATGATTGAGCGTTTTCGGAGAGGTCACAAAAGAATGTACGGTTTGAAAAGAACGGAGCCACCAGATAACGGATGGACAATCCCTTGGACCGTGATGATGATGACACATAATGACCAAGAGAAGATGTCTAGAAAGACGTGGAGAAGGATCCGTAGAGAGATGAAACTGAGTAAGTGGATCGACTGTCAGAAGGATTTGATGGTTGATTTCATATTCTCTCCTCAGAACCGCGAGGTGCTGGAGACTCTCAAGAAGGCAGAGGTCGAGTTGGATTCAAAAAGCCTGAAAGAAGTTTGGTCGATTGTCCAAAAGGCGCGGACCACACCGATGTGTCCAGAGTGTCTTAAAAACAAAGAGGTAAATTTCCTCATAAAATCGCCTGACGTGCAAGGAGAAATGGTGTGCAGAACTTGTGGTTTGACAATGGATGATTTGTTTTCTGAGGAGCCTTTGGCGACCAAGAAAAAGATGAAGAAGGTTTAGCGCGCGACTGTCTTCTTCTGTAGACTATAACTGCCAACAGTGTTGCTATGATGAATAGTGGCAGAATGAGCGATGATGGAAACTCTGGAATAATGGGCGTATCTGGGTTGGGTTCCGTTAGAATTGGTTGGTATAGAAGATGACCCGAAATCCTGATGTCGTCATACCCATCGTAAATCATAGAATCGATAACACTAGTGTTTGTTGTTCCCCAGTAGTTACTGGATATGTTTTCGTCTGTGCCACTTGTCGCAAACAGTCTTACTGCAATTCCGTTAATGTTGACAAATGAGTTGTTTTCAATTACTGTATCGTCATATAGATAAAACAAACCTAGAGCAGGACCGTGCCCATTTTGTGTAAATAGATTGTTTGTTATATAGAGTGGGACTTCTGGATCGTTTCCTATTATGAAGCATGCCGAATTAATGAACTTGTTGAATTGGATGTATATCTTATGACCCGTGCTTAGGAAAGTGCGCATGTTAGAAGAGGTCGCAATGTTTTCCACTTCTGAATAGCTCATATTGAAAGATGCCCATTGATACTGTGTGTCTGAAATCCAGAAGATGTTTCCGTTTTTAATTTTACAGTAGTCCAAATCCAGTGTGGTTGCGGACTGGACGTTACGCATATCAAAAAAATCTGCAATCCCTCCACCGTCAAAAGTTATCATTTCACTTGCAGATCCTTGTGCAATGATTTTTCCCCCTACCACAAACATTGGACCTCCTGTTAATCTGTTAACAACCACACCAGGCTGGATTGTGAGTGTAGCGTTGTAGGCTATTTGTATCGTGCTTGTTATTGTATATGGACTATTTGTCACCGTCCATGTGGTGTTGTCCCAGATTATTCCACCAACCTCAGTGCCGAGAACAGAAGCTGTTCCAGAGTTAGCAGGGAAATGAGAAGCTGCAAATATGGAGACACCAAATAAAACAATCAAAATTGCGGCAGGACTGACTATTCTGCGCATGCAAGTTCAGGTATAGTATCAGTCATTATCATATTAATGCTTCTGGAAGAATCCTCTATTGAACTCTGCCAATCCAGCATTGTTTTAGTTTCGCGCGTGCGCGCTATTATCATTCAAGATTTCAGAGGGTCTTCAGAAGTTTTTCATGGTGTTTCCTTCTGTTTTGTGAATGCGAAAGACGGAATATTGTTGCATAGAACCTTGTCTCAAAAGCCTAATAATAGATGTAAGAATGATTACTAGTGTTCTTTAGGAGAAAGGAGGAGGTGATGCAATGAACAAGAAAGACTTAGTTATTGTTGTTTTGGCTACTTTCTGTTTGACAAGCACACTGTTCATGATACTGCCTTCAAGAAGCATAGAGAGAGATCCTTGGGCAGATGTGAGCAGTACTAATGTTGGTGAACCAGATGGAAAAGTCAACATGAAAGACATTGCCTACGAAATAGCCCATTTCAATGAAGACGTCAGCAACATGACAAGAGACGTGAACGTGACAAACTGGCCTTCAAAAACTGCAATAACAGACTCAAACTTCGACTGGTTTTCTGGTTGGAGAACGCTTGCCCCGAGCGCTACGTATGAATCTGAGATTCTAAATTTGAGCGGTTTTAGAGAGATCACCATCTTTGTAAGCACAAACAGTACAGTTTTCTGTTCATTTGGTCAGAGTCTGAATGCTAGATCGTCAGATGGTTCTACTTGGATTAACGCTCCGATCTCATTTGAAGAGTTCTATGTTTCTTACTCGTACACTCGCACAATCAACGTGATTGGTGACAGTGCAAATCTTCAGGTATACAATTGGGGAGGCTCGACTGCCCAAATGTTTTGTTGCGTTTATCTCAACACCATTCCAAACATGGATACTGGTCCTTCCCATGACTTACAAACAGTCCATCTAAACGAGACTATGTACGGTTCTTCTGAAGCCAACGTGCACTGTGGCGGTTACAGCAGACTTTCATTAAACCTGCGCCCAAGTAGCTATAAGGTCAACGGAACTTATGACGTTACAATTTATCTCTATTCCATAATTTGGGGGAATTCTGTGCAATTCTTCTCGCCTAATGACTTAAACATCACATTCGTCGTAGAGAACGGGCATTTGAAATGGTGGGCGTATCAAAATCAACCTTTCATCGTGGATACTAAATTTGAGGATTGTCAACTGTATTTCTCGGTCTCCGACAGTCACGGGTTCCCTTCGAACGGATGGATTACGTTTGATATGGATGCGTACTTGCGGAGCGAGTAGCCAAACCCCAACTTTTTTCTTTTCAATTCTATAGTTTCCGTGGATTGTGAAGTGACCTTTCTATGAGCTCCCTAGAACTTTTTCATCACAGTTCAGTTTCTATGGTCACAGAAGGAAGAGATGTGTTTTCGATCTGTTTAGTTTGTCAGTTGATTGCTTGTTGCAGTACGGTTAGGTTTGCTTTGTCATAGACTTCTTTCAGTTTCTTGGGACTGTAATCCGTGTAATGCCTTGCCAGAATAGAGTGTGGAGTTCTCCCACAAAAACAGTCAATGTATCGGTCTGAAACTCCCAAGTCTGTCATTGCCACACAGAACCATTGCCTTAGCATTTGTGGAGTAATTCGTATCTTTGTTTTGTTGTAGGCTATTTTGAACCATCTACGAACAGAGACTTCTGATACTTTGAGGTTGTAGTTTATCTGTTTGAGATATTGTTCTGTTTCCGTGTTGTAGAAGCTAACGTATGCGTTTTTAGTAGAGTATTGTTCATGGTTGTTTGGTGCTATAGCTCTCATTTCTTGATTGATGGTTGCATTGAATATCTCTGATTTGCGCAGTCCAGTAGAAGCGTAGAGTAGGAAGACTGTTTTAGCCTTGGTGTTTGGTAGTGCCTCGAAGAATTGAGCCAGCTCATCTTTGGTTGGTAGTTGTGTGATTAGTTTGAGGTCTATTCTAGGAAACTTTAACGTTTGAACCCATTCAGCTTTCTTTAGATAGTCTCTCGGCAAAACACTTTGATTGCACATAAGAACCATCTGTACGTTCTAGGGTTGACGTTCCTATTTCTGTATTTGAATAGCCAGTTTCTGATTTTTGTAGCATCTATAGTATTGCCCATTTCTCTCGTGTAGCGTCTCAGAGCATTGATGTGCATCTTGACAGTCTTGTTCGCCCTTTGTAGGTCTACTCGACAGAACATAGCAAAACCATCTAACACACCATCCGTAATAGTAAAGGCTCTGTCAGAGGGGTCTAAGGGGATACTTCCTTTCATGGCTGTTAACCAGTCGGTCATAGGTTCAAGTCCTATCGGCGGCGCCACAGCGTTCGCGGGCAGATGAAGATTCTCGCCTCCGCAATGGTCTTGCGCCTGTCTCCTGATTGACAAAATGTCGTTCAA